>JACCDP010111910.1_pt1 | contig 110319 bp, 74 predicted proteins | sample 7445841 | NCBI WGS metagenome assembly JACCDP01 (sample SAMN15323441, study PRJNA562643) | freshwater metagenome | isolation source: river surface water | place: USA:Blue River Watershed | collected 2017-08-17
ACGGGACGCGGGCGTTGACGCCCAGTGGGGCGGGGGTTTGCCTCGGTTCGCCCCACCATGATGATGCGACTCGCCCCGCTCGCGTTTGTCCTCGTCGTCGTCCCGTTCGCATTCGCCGAGCTGCCGGAGCTCAAGGTGCGTCCGCAGGTCATCGACGCCCAGATCAGGATTGGGTACGGCTTGGCGATCGCGGATGTCGATGGCGATGGACGCGTCGACATCCTGCTCGCCGATGCGCGTCAGGTCGTCTGGTACCGCGCGCCGAAGTGGGAGAAGTTCGTGATGGCGGAGAACCTCACCGAGAAGGACAACGTGTGCATCGCGGCCCGAGACCTCGACGGCGACGGCAAGGCGGAGGTGGCGGTCGGCGCCGAGTGGAATCCCAACGACACGCTGAAGAGCGGGGCTGTGTTCCTGCTTGAGGCGCCCGCCGATCGCACCGGGCGCTGGACCCCTCGCCGCCTGCCGCACGACCCGACGACGCATCGCATGCACTGGATGCGCAGCGCGTCGGGCTGGACGCTGGCGGTTCTTCCGCTGCACGGCCGCGGTAACCGCAACGGCGAGGGCGAAGGCGTACGGGTGCTGGGTTACGGTTGGCCATGGCGTGAGGGGAGTGTCGCCGTGCCCTTGGCCGCCGAGCCGCCGGCCCTTCACCTCACGCACAACTTCGATCTGCTACCCGCGGCCGCTGGCCAGTCAGCCGAGTCGCTCTTGATCGCGGCCAAGGAAGGGGTGCTCGAGACCCGCTCTGCGGCAGCCGGATTCGCGCCGTTCCGCTTCATCTCGGTCCCGGTCGGGGAGGTCCGCCGCGGCACGTTGCCGGACGGAGGACGCTTCATCGCGACGATCGAGCCGATGCACGGCAATCAGGTGGCCGTTTACCGTGCGCCTGCTTCCGGCGGTTCCGGCAGCGCTGACTGGACCCCTTCGCGCCAGCTCCTCGATGAATCGCTCAACCAGGGTCATGGGCTCGCAACGGCAGACCTGCTGGGGGTCGGCCACGACCAGATCATCGCTGGTTGGCGCGGGACGCGCCCGGGCGATCGCGTGGGAATCCGGCTCTATGCTTCGGTCGACCGGACCGGCCGCGAGTGGCGGCAGCATGCCGTCGTGGACGATAACAAGATGGCGTGCGAGGACCTGAAGGTGGCCGATCTTGACGGAGACGGCCGGCTCGAGGTCATTGCCGCGGGTCGTGCCTCGCGTAATGTCGTCATTTACTGGAACGAAACGCCCAAGCGGTGACGCTCGTCTCCAAGCTCTTGCCAAGTCCAACTCCAACCAGATTCGAGAATTCCCCATGAAATCCCCCCTGCATCCCGCCCTGTCGCGTCGCGACTTCGTCAAACTGTCGGCCGCCGGCACCGGCGCCGCGGCTGTCACTGGCCTCACCGCTCCCCGCGCCCTCGGTGCCACCGGCGGGTCCGACCGCATCCGCGTCGGCGTCATCGGCTGCGGTGGCCGCGGCACGGGCGCGGCGAAGAACTGCCTCGAGTCGGCTCCCGGCGTGGAGATCGTCGCCCTCGGCGACCTCTTCGAGAACCAGGTCAACGCCGCGCAGAAGAAGCTCGGGCTGACCAAGGTCGAGAAGTTCTGGGGCTTCGACAATTTCCAGAAGGTCCTAGCGGCCGACATCGACATGGTGATCCTCGCGGCCCCGCCTGGATTCCGGCCGGTCCACTTCGAGGCCGCGGTGAACGCCAACACCGCCTCGCGGCGCATCCACATCTTCACGGAGAAGCCCGTCGCCGTCGACCCGGTGGGCTGCCGCCGCTTCATCGAAGCCGCACGGAAATCGAAGGCGATGGGAGTCGCGGTGGTGGCGGGAACGCAGCGCCGGCACCAGCAGAGCTACGTGGACACGATCAAGCGCATCCACGACGGCGAGATGGGTGAACTGGTCGGCGGTCAGTGCTATTGGAATGGCGGCGGGATTTGGTTCCGCGAGAAGAACGATCCGAAGAATCCGTGGCTCGCCAACGTCTCGGATTTTGAGTGGCAGTGCTGGAATTGGTACCACTGGGACTGGATGTGCGGCGACCACATCGTCGAGCAGCACATCCACAACATCGACGTGATGAACTGGGCCTTCAACGGCCCTCCGGTGAAGTTCACCGGCATGGGCGGCCGCCAGTCGCGCGGCAACATCCCGGGTAACATCTGGGATCACTTCGCCGTGGAGATGGAGTACGCCAATGGCGTCCGCGTGATGAGCATGTGCCGGCATACGCCGAAATCCACGCCGCGTATCGCCGAGCGGATCGTCGGTTCCAAGGGCTACGCCGACCTCACCCAGTCCGGAGTCGCCACGATCAAGGGCGCGAAGCCGTTCAATTATTCCGGCCCCACGCCTGATCCGTACGTGGTCGAGCACACCCACCTCATCGAGAGCATCCGTCGCAATCAGCCGCTGAACGAGGGCGAGCAGGTCGCGATCAGCACCCTCACCGCCATCGGCGGCCGCATCTCGGCCTACACCGGGCGCGAGGTCTCGTGGAAATGGCTGATGGAGGGCTCGAAACTCGATATCTTCCCGAAGGAGTGCAAACCCGGTCCGGGCATCTTCCCGAAAGTTCCCAATCCGGGCGAGGTCGACCTCGTCTGAGGTCGCATCTTCGCGGTTCGTCTCAAAGCCCGGCCCTGCGGCCGGGCTTTTTGTTTGGTCGCCAAGGTAAGGGAATGACGCCCCCCTACCTTGCCTGTGGGCGTATCCGATCGAGACCGCCCACGCGGTCGATCCGAGGGGGCTTAGCCCAACGATCGATACAGGTACTTATCGCGCACGGTAGGCGCGCCGTTCAAGGTAGGGGACGCCGTGCCCGGCGGCCCGCCATGATGTAGAAGTGTCGTACTCGGGTTTCTTACCGCCGATCGGCGCAGGCGGGGCGTCAGAGCCGACGATACTTTTTCGGCGGAATCTTGATGCGATGCCCCGAGTCGAGATCGGTGAAGATGTGCCAGACGGCATCGTGGGTGTCGTGCACCGCAACCTCCATCCTGTGCCCCGCTTCGTACGTGTATTCTTCCATCGCAAAGCCGTGGTCCTCGTTGAGGACGGCGTCGCCGAGTTCGCCGCTGTGCGGCTCAGTGACCTCGATCTTCCATGTTTCCATCGGCGTGTTGGGTTTGACCGGCAAGGGGTTCACTTTTCTGCCGCAGCGCCGTTTCGACGGCTGCGTTCGGCGAGGATCCGCTGCGCCGCCTCGGGCGGCACTTCGGCGTAATGGTCGAACTGCTCGGCGTGCCGCCCGCGCCCGCCCGTGAGCGAGCGCACAGCCGTCCCGTAGCGGTGGACTTCCTTCTGGGGGACGCGCGCCCGGATGATCTGAAAGTGGCCGGCGGTCTCCACTCCGAGCACCTGTCCGCGGCGCGAGGAGAGGTCGCCGAGCACCGCGCCCACGCAGTCGTCAGGCACGGTCACGCTGACCGATTGAATCGGCTCAAGCAGGCACGGTGACGCGGCGAGGAAGCATTCCTTGAACGCGTGGTAGCCGGCTACCTGAAAGGCTATGTCCTTCGAATCCACCGGGTGCATCTTGCCGTCAAAGAAGTCGACCTTCACGTCCGTGACCCGGAAGCCGGCGAGCACACCTTCGCGGCAGGCGGTCGCCACGCCTTTCTGCACGGAGGGAACGAAGCCGCGGTCCACGTTGTTTCCCACCAGCGACTCGGTGAATTCCACGCCATGGTCGCGGGCGGCGGGTTCGATCCGCATCCAGACTTCGGCGAACTGGCCCGCGCCGCCGGTCTGTTTCTTGTGGCGGTACCTCGATTCCGCCCGACCTCGGACGGTCTCGCGGTAGGGGATGGCGGGTTCATCGAGGGCGACCTGCACCCCGAAGCGGCGGGCGAGGCGCTCGATGATCACCTGGAGGTGGATCTCGCCCTGGCCCGACGCGATCGTCTGGTGCACCTCGTCGTCGACTCGGTAGAGGAATGTCGGGTCCTCGAGGTGCAGCATCGCGAGCCCCGTCGCGAGTTTGTCTTCCTCACCCTTGGAGCGCAGCCGCAGCGCGGCGTGGATGTTTGGGCGCGGATACTCCACCGTCGGCAGGCTCACCGGAAAGCGCGGGCTGCAGAGGGTGTCCCCGGTGTGAGTGTGGCGCAGCTTGACCACCGCGCCGAGGTCGCCGGCCCGCAGGGACGCTACGGGAGTGCGTTCATGGCCGTTGAGGACGTAGAGCTGCCCCATCCGCTCCGTCCCGCCGCGGCTCGTGTTGAGCAGCTCATCGCCGGTGCGCACCGCGCCGGCGAATACCCGGAACAGCGAGAGCTCGCCCACGCCGGGCTCGTTCATCGTCTTGAACACGAAAGCCACTGGTTCCGGATGGTCCAATGGCACCGTGCCCGGAAGTCCGCCCGCGTCGCGGGCCGGCACTTCGGCGCGGTCCAGCGGGGAGGACCCGTACTTGGCGATGAAGTCGAGCAGGCGTGCGACGCCGACGTTGGTTTCCGCCGAGACGGCGAAGAGCGGTACCACGACCTGCCTCTGGATCGCACGGTGCAGGCCCGCGCGGAACTCGTCCTCCGTGAGCAGTCCCTTCTCAAAGAAGCGCTCCATCAGGCCGTCATCCGCCTCCGCGACGTACTCGATCAGCTCGCGGTGCAAGGCCTGCACGCGGTCCGTCAGCGCGCCCGCGGGTTCCTCCGTGTAGGCGCCCTTGCCGCCGGACTGGTAAACCGCGACGTCGTTGCGCATCACGTCGAGCACGCGGCTGAAGCCCGGTCCCGCGTCGAGGGGCAGCGTCAGCGGGAAGACGTTCCGGCCGAAGTGCGCGCGGGCGTCGGCGAGGACTGCGTCAAAGTCCACGTGGGCCTTGTCGAGGGCGTTCACCACGATGATTTTAGGCAGGCCGAAGTGCGTGCAATAGTCCCATGCCGCGTCGGTGCCGATGCCGAGTCCGTGCGCGGCATTGATCGTGATCAGCGCGGAGTCGCAGACCCGCATGGCGCCGAGGCCCTCGGCAAGGAAGTCGCCACAGCCGGGGCAGTCGAGCAGGTTGAGCTTCCGGCCCAGCCAATCGGTGTGGAGCAGGGAGCAGTGGACGGAGATGCCGTGCTGACGTTCGCTGGCGTGATAGTCTGAGATCGTGCTGCCCGCGGCGATACTGCCCATGCGGCCGATGCGGCCGGAGCAGGCGAGCATGGCTTCCGCAAGCATGGTCTTGCCGGAGGAAGCGTGGCCGACGATGGCGAGGCTTCGGAGGTCCTGCGACGTGGGTGCGTTCATCGACGGTTCGTAGGGAGAGGAGCGGTCCCGCGTCTAGCCGGCGGGTGGGCGTAAGCTTATGCGAAGCGCCCGTTCCGCGGCTCCGCGGACCTTGCGAGACAGTGCGCGGTCCTTGCCCGGCGTGCGGTGACGTCGGAAGACAACGCGGTTGATTGTTCCTGCGCCGGCGCCAACTTGGCCGCGTGATTCCTTTCCGGAAAGGGCGCCGCGCCGCGGCGCTGGCCGCGGTTTTGGCCGCGGTGGCTGCCGCGCAGGAGGCGCTGAATCCTCCCGTGCCGCTGTTGCGCGCCGCGTCGGGTGCCGTGTCGGCCGGAGAAGAGGCGGCGGCGCTTGTCACCGCGCGCCGGGCTCACGACCTGGGCCTGCCAGGTGTGGCGGCGGACCTTTACCGGAAAGTCCTGACGGCAGGCGCGAGTGAGCGTGGACCGGTCGCCCTCGCCCTGGTTTCAGCGCAACTGGACGCCGGGCGCTTGGAGGAGGCGGAACGCACGCTCGCGGAGTTCGCGGACCCACTCTCCTCGAGGTGGCGTCTGCGTTCCGGCCTGCTGGCGGCGCAGCAACGGCGCTTTGATCAAGCGCGGGCTGATTCCGCGGCCGTGCGCGAGGCGGATCTTCCGGCGGAGGAGGTGCCGTGGCTCCATTTTCTGCAGGCGGAGGTGCTGGCGGGGCAGGGGAGCGAACTCCCCCGGGCGCGTGATCTTTACGCTAAGGCTGAGGCGGCGGCCCGTTCCGAGATGGCCCGCGCGCGTTTCGCGCTCGCCGGTGAGGTCCTTCGTCTCCGGCTGGGTGCGCCGCGTGAGGCCGACCTCAAGGCTGCCAAGGATAATTACGAACGTTATCAGGGCACGCCCGTCGGCTATGGATTCGCGCAGAATTACGCGGTCGCCCTGGACGCCGCCGGCCAGAAGGGGCAGGCGGTTTCGTTCCTGCAGGGCGTGCTTGTCGGCCTGCCGCGGCAGGAGCGCGTCTGGTGGGACAAGCTGCGCCTCGTGCTCGGCGTCATCGGCGATCGCTCGCGGAACGGCGCGGGGCGCAACGCGCTCGGGCAATTGCTCGAGACCGGGGCCGACGCCGCGATGCAGCGGCAGGCCCTGCAGATCCTGATCGGGGAGTCTTCGGCCGAACCGGAGCGGGAACACTTCCGCGCTTTGCTCGGCCGACTGATCGCGCGTCAGCCGGATCATCCGGTCAAGGAGGCGCTGCTGTTCATGCGGGCGCAGCTCGCGTTGGCGGAGAAGGATTTCGCGCAGGCGGAGGAGGATGCCAACGGACTTTTGCGGCAGTTCGCCTTGTCCCCATTGCGCGCCCACGCGCTGGCGGTGCTTGCCCAGTCCGCATGGGAGCAGCGGCGATTCCGGCTCGCGGCTGATTTTTCCCAGCGCACGCGCGCCGAATTGCGGGGCCTTGCGGCGAACGGACCCGAATCCACCGCGAATCGCCGGCTGCAGTCGCAACTGGGCATCATGGAGGCGGAGGCGTGGTACCGCGCCGGCTTGGCCGCGGGCGACCGGGGGGATTTTCGCAGCGCCGCCGACGCCTACGCGGGCGTGCTGCGGGGTGGCGTGTCCGACCTGCCGACCCCGCGCGTGGGCGGTCTCATGCTGCAGCGCGTGTTGGCGGAGATTCGCGCGGGTTCGGCCCAGGCGGGCAAGGTGCTGGATGAGTACGCCGCCGACCAAGCCTTCGACGCCGCGAGCCGTTGGCAGGCGGAGTGGGCCTTGGCCCGTGCTCTACAACTGCGGGGAACGGAGGGCGTTCGCGAGGCCTACGACCGGGTGAACCGCCTTCTTGTCGCCGACGCGGCATCGCCCGCCGGATCGGCGGTAAAGCCCGAGCTGCGGGTTCGCATGTCGTGGCTGCAGGCGCGGCTGTCGTTCGACACGGGAGACCTTGAGCGCACGCTAGCCCTCGTCGAGCGCCTGGTGTCCGCTCCCTCGGCCGCGGATGCGTCTTTGCGGGCGGAAGTGGCCGGCACCTCCACCCTGCTGCGGGCGCGGGCGGAATTTGCGCTTGGGCGGGAGCCTTCGGCCCTCGAGACGCTGCGCCGCCTGCGCACGGATTTTCCCCGGAGTGACGCCGCGGCCTCCTCCTATTTGATCGAGGCCGAGCAGTATGCGGGGCGCGAGCAGATCGACAAAGCCCGCAACGCGCTGATCGCCCTGACCGACCAGCCCGACTACCGCAGCAGCGAGTACGTTCCCTTCGCGCTCTTTCGGCTGGCGTCCTTGGCCGAGCGACTGGGGCGTCCGGAAAACCTGCAGGAAGCCAACAAGCGTTTGGAGGAACTCGTGGCTCACCCGGCGGCGAACGGCCAAGCCGACCTCATCTTTGCCGCTCGGCTCCGCCAAGGTGACATTTTTCGCAAGCTCAACGACTTCGACGCTGCCGGCCGCGCTTACGAGGACCTCATTAACCGGTATCCGCGGCGACCTGACGTGGTTCTCGCCCAGCTTGCGTTGGCCGCAACCTTCTCCGCCCGCGTTTCCTCTGCCGACGGGGGAGCGGCCGGGCGTTCTCATGCGGACAGCGCGCAGCTGATATATGAGCAGCTCCGCGATCGTGTGGACGCGCCGCGGGACGTTCGGGTGGAGGCGGGTTACAATCTGGGGCTGCTGCTCGCGCGTCGTGGCCGACCGGAAGAGGCGGTCTTGGTCTGGTCGCGGGACGTCGTCGTGCCCTTTTTGCGGGAGGATGCCCGTCCCTTCGAGCCCGATGCCAAGCGGCCTTACTTCCTGGCGCGCACGCTCCGCGACCTGGGCGACCTTTTGGAAAAGCTCGGTCGCCTCGACGAGGCCCGCGAAGCCTATCGCCTGTTGCTCGATAAGCGGCTGCCGACCGGAGAGTCCGTAGCCCGTTCCCGGCTGCAGCAGCTCGGCGCGAATGCTCCGGGGAAATGACTTTGCCTGCGTCCGACTCCTGCCAAACCTGCCTGAAAAATGCCCGCAAACGACCTTAACCTGCTCTCCCGCGGCGGCCCGATGATGTGGGTCCTCGGCGCCCTCGCATTGGTGCTGTTCATGGTGTTCGTGGAGCGTGTCCTCTTCCTGCATCGGGGCCAGATTCGCCCTGAGGCTTTCCTGGAAGGCATCCGAAACATCCTCGCGCGTCGCCGCCTCGTCGAAGCGCTCACCGTCTGCGAGCAGACGCCCGGTCCGGTGGCGGCGGTGGTCAAGGCCGCGCTGCTGCACGCCGACGCCTCGGAGGAGCGGATGCGCCTGCAGGTGCAGGAGGCGGCGCTCAACGAGATTCCGGTGCTGGAGCGCCGGATCGGCGCCCTTGCGGTCATCGCGCAGGTCGCTCCGCTGGTCGGCATCCTCGGCACGGTTCTCGGGATGATCAACACCTTCGCCGCCTTCGAGCGGGGGGGGAATTACGCGATGGCGGCGGCGCTTTCCCGCGGCATGTGGGAGGCGCTCGTGGCCTCGGCGGGCGGCCTCCTCCTCGCGATTCCGGCCCACCTTTCCCACCACTTCCTTGCCGCACGGGTACGGTCGATCGTGCGCGACGTCGAGTGGTCGGGCAACGAGATCATGAAGTATCTGATCGCCGAATACCGCGTCGCGTCCAAGGACGCCCCGACCGGCTCCTGACATGATCACGCGCCCCCTGGACCTCGCCTCGCGCCTCCGGCCTCCGCCGCGCGGCCAGGAGTGGTTGTTCGTGGCCAACGTCGCGCTGCTCGCGCTCTTTTTCACGCTGTTCGGCTCGCGCTTCGTGCTGGCGCCGGGCCTCGGGGTCGACTTCCGCCTGCCGGTTGTGCCGGGCGCCGCCGCGGGCGCGCGACCCGCCTCCCATGTGATCTCGGTGCTCAACTCCGGCCAGGTCTTCACGTCTGATGGCATTTCGGGCATCCCCGAACTCGGCCGGTGGCTCAAGGCCCAGGCGGTGCGCACGGACTCTCCCCGGCTCCTCGTGCGCGCGGGTGCCGAAGTGCCGACATCCGTTCTGGCTGATGTCGCGGCCGCGGCGGCCGCCGCCGGTTTCGAACTCGTCTGGGCCGTGGCTGAGCCCGACGGGCGCCCCGGTGCTCGCTAGCCCATGAAGCTTCGCGGGAAGTTGCCTTGGGCCGTTTCCGCCTGCGTCGCGTTGCTGATCGTCGCGGGGGCCGCTTGGCTGCTGCGTCGCCCGCTGACGCCGAGTGAGGCTCCGCCGGTGGCGCGGCCGTTATCGCTCCAGCTGGCCCGTCCCGGGATGCAAGACGGCGTTTTACGGGAGGAAGCTATCCTCCGTGATCCCCGACCTCTTTTTCTACCTACGGACTTGAACTCCGCGGTGCCCGAACCGCGTCGCGAAGCGGGACGTACCCTCTTCGAACTCGATCGTGCGAGTGACGAACCTGGGGAAACCGATCCCGCCATTGTACGGGAATTGCCCTTCGTGGCCTCGATCAACGGTCGTCCGCCCGCCTCCGCCCGAGGAACCGACGCGCTGGCTGGTCCGCTCGAGGTCGGTGTGGTCGGCTTTGGGCGCGGCGGCCGCGTCGTAGACCCGCTCCCGCCGCGCGGGGGCTTCCTTCAGGTCGTTTCCGCCGCCACTGGCGCCACTGTGCTCGCTGAAGCGCTCCCTCCGGCCCTCGGTCCCGCCGGAGGCAAGGCATGGGAACCGCTTGAGCTTTTCGCCGCGGTGGATGCTGGGGGTCTGGCGGCGCCGCTAGTGGTGGTCAGTACCTCCACCGTCGACGAGGTCGACTCTCATTTTCGTCGGATCCTTGCTCAGGATTTCCGGGTCGGGGAGCGTTTGCCGCCGGGCTTCTTCCTTCTCGTCGTCGGGCCCTGAGAATTTCGTAAATTCAAGTGAATTTGCTGTTGACGGTGCCTCCCTCGGATCGCACGTTTTTCAACTCTTTTCGTTTTTTCCACTCTCTCTTTCCGCCCAGATAGCTCAGTTGGTAGAGCACCCCCTTGGTAAGGGGGAGGTCGACGGTTCAAGTCCGTTTCTGGGCTCCAGGGTCACAAACCTCGTCGGCTAAGGCTCCTGCGACGGAAAACCAAGAGCCTCCTTTTCCTTCACCATCCAAACAACCGTCTCCCATGGCTAAAGCAGCATTCGAACGTAAGAAACCGCACGTCAACGTTGGCACGATTGGCCACGTCGACCACGGCAAGACCACGCTGACGACCTCCATCCTCGCGTGCCAAGCCCGCAAGGGACTCGCTGAAATGAAGTCCTATGCCGACATCGCCAAGGGCGGCACCGTTCGTGACGCGTCGAAGATCGTCACGATTTCGGTCGCTCACGTGGAGTACGAGTCGGACAAGCGCCACTACGCCCACGTCGACTGCCCCGGCCACGCCGACTTCGTCAAGAACATGATCACCGGCGCCGCCCAGATGGATGGCGCAATCCTCGTCGTTTCCGCGGCCGACGGTCCGATGCCGCAGACTCGTGAGCACATTCTCCTGGCCCGTCAGGTAGGCGTTCCGAAGATCGTCGTCTTCCTGAACAAGGTCGACCTGATCGACGATCCGGACCTGCTCGAACTCGTTGAGGAGGAAATCCGCGACCTGCTTACGAAGTATCAGTTCGACGGCAAGAATGCGAAGATCATCCGTGGCTCGGCCACCGCCGCTCTTGAGGGCAAGCCCGAGGGTGAGAAGGCGATCGCTGACCTCATGGCCGCCATCGACTCCGAGATCCCGGAGCCCGTGCGCGAGATGGACAAGCCGTTCCTGATGTCCGTCGAGGACGTGTTTTCGATCACGGGTCGCGGCACCGTTGCCACGGGGCGCATCGAGCGCGGTGTGGTCAAGCTCAACGACACCGTTGAGATCGTGGGTCTGCGTGACACGACCACCACCGTCGTTACCGGCATTGAGATGTTCCGCAAGCTTCTCGACAGCGGGCAAGCGGGCGACAACGTCGGTATCCTCCTTCGCGGTATCGATAAGGACGGTATTGAGCGTGGCCAAGTCATTGCTGCGCCGAAGTCCATCAACCCGCACAAGAAGGGTAAGGCTGAAATCTACGTCCTTTCCAAGGACGAGGGCGGTCGCCACACGCCCTTCTTCAACGGCTATCGTCCGCAGTTCTACTTCCGTACGACTGACGTCACTGGCGTCGTCAACCTCCCGAAGGGCGTGGAGATGATCATGCCGGGCGACAACATCGCGGTCGACATTGAGCTGATCGTTCCGATCGCGATGGAGAAACTCCAAAAGTTCGCCATCCGCGAGGGCGGTCGGACCATCGGCGCCGGCCGCATCACCGAGATCATCGAATAAGCCCCTCAACCACCGCTGTTCGGCGCCTCGCCGAGGCCCCCTGAAGGGGTCTCGGCTGCGTTGTCTAAAGGGAGAATTTCAGGCGCGTAGCTCAATCGGTAGAGTAGCGGTCTCCAAAACCGTTGGTTGGGGGTTCGATTCCCTCCGCGCCTGCCAGCAATCACCATGAAAAACCCGTTTCGCAGCACCCGCATCTTCCTTGGGGAGATGGTGGGGGAACTTCAGAAGGCGACGTGGCCGACCAAGGCTGAACTCCGCGACTCCACCCTCGTTGTGGTCGTAGCGGCGCTCATCATGGGAATATTCACGAGCATCAGCGATTTCTCGCTCACCCAAGTCGTCGTTCTGTTCACCGATTTGGTGAGCTGATCGCGGGCGTCTTCCCCCACATGCCTGCTCCTACGACAGCTCCCGCCGGATCGCAGTGGTTTGCGCTTCATACCCTCTCCGGACAGGAGTCCAAGGTTAAGCTCTATATCGAAAAGTTTAAGAAAGCGGAGGAACTCGACGAATTCATCTTCGAGATACTACTGCCCACGGAGGTCGTCTCGGAGGTCAAGGGCGGCAAGAAGTCGACCAAGGTTAGGAAGCTTTATCCGGGCTATGTCTTCATCCAGGCGAAGCTGTACGGTGAGGACGGTAAGCTTATCAACAAGCCGTGGTACTTCGTTAAGGAGACGACCGGCGTGATCGGTTTCGTGGGCGGAGATCGACCTGCCGCGCTCCGCCAGACTGAAGTCGATGAAATCTATGCGCGCATTGAGGCGGCCAGCGGCAAGGAAGTGCCAAAGGTTCAGTACTCGGTCGGCGAAGAGGTCAAGATTACCGACGGAGCCTTCGCTTCCCTGACCGGCCGGATCGACGAGGTCGATCCGGAGCGGGGCAAGCTCAAGGTCTCCGTCTCCATCTTCGGGCGCTTCACGCCCGTAGAGCTCGAGTACTGGCAGGTTCAGCGTCTCACCGATTGACCTGTTCTGATTGACCGACTGCTCCCGAATTACCCTCTCACACTTTCCACATGGCCAAGAAGATCCAAGGTTACATCCGACTCCAGCTGCCGGCCGGCGCCGCGAATCCCGCGCCCCCGGTTGGTCCCGCCCTCGGCGCGCAGGGCGTGAACATCATGGCTTTCTGCAAGGAGTTCAACGCCCGCACCAAGGACCAGAACGGGATGATCCTCCCGGTGGTTATCACGGTCTTCACAGACAAAAGCTTCACTTTCATTCTCAAGTCGCCTCCTGCCTCAGTGCTCCTGAAGAAGGCGGCTAACATTGCCAGCGGCTCCGCCAAGCCCAACCAAGACAAGGTGGGTAAGGTAAACAAGAAGCAGCTGCTCGAGATCTATAACATCAAGAAGAACGACATGAACGCCACCACTCCGGAGGCCGGCATCAAGGTGATCGCTGGCACGGCCCGCAATATGGGCATCGAGGTGGTGGACTAAGTTTTCACTGGCGGTGTCGGCGTGGTCCCCCGCGCTGACATCACCGCTGTCACCCAAACATCCCGCGGGAGTTCATCTGGACGTTCGTACCGCAAGGAGCAAACATGGCAAAAACGCACAGCAAGAGATACAACGGAGGCCTCAAGGTCGCCGACCTCACGAAGGATTACCCGCTCAAGGAGGCGGTGGAGGTCCTTTCCAAGTTTCCCAAGGCGAAGTTCGACGAGACGGTCGAACTTTCCTTCCGCCTCGGCGTGGACGCCGCTTCGGGTGAGCAGAACGTGCGCGGCACCACGCCGCTCCCGAATGGCTCGGGCAAGAAGGTCCGTGTCCTGGTGTTCACCGATGATCCGCAGAAGGCGATCGCTGCGGGTGCCGACTTCGCCGGCCTCCAAGACATGATGCAGAAGGTCAACGAGGGGTGGCTCGACTTTGATGTGGCCATCGCGACCACCGAGGCCATGAAGCAGGTGCGTACTCTAGCCCGCGTGTTGGGACCTAAGGGCCTCATGCCCAATCCCAAGGCTGGTACCGTGACCGACGACATCGTTGCCGGCATCAAGGCCGTCAAGGCAGGCCGCGTGGAGTTCAAGATGGACAAGACCGCCAACATTGGCGTCGGCATCGGCAAGCGCTCCTTCACGGCGGCCCAGATTCTTGAGAATGCGTCGACCGTGCTTGAGGCCGTGGGCCGGGCTAAGCCCTCCACATTCAAGGGCGGGCAGTTCATCAAGAGCATTACCCTTTCCTCGAGCATGAGCCCGGGCGTGAAGGTGGCCTCCACTGAATTCAGCAAGTACTGAGGAACCCGACCATGAGAGCTGAAAAACAATACCTGATCTCCGAGGTCGAGTTGCACCTCCGTAAGTCTGATTACGTCATCCTCGCTAATTTTTCCAAGGTCTCCGTCGCCGATACCGCTGAGCTGAGGAAGCGGCTGGCTGCGGAAAAGGCCGAGTTCCACGTCGTCAAGAACAGTTCACTTCGCGTGGCTGCCAAGGCCCTGGGCCTTCCTGACTTCGATACCTCCCTTTCCGGGCCCACCGCGATCGTGGTGGGTGGGAAGAATTCGGCCGGAGTCGCGAAGGTTCTGAAGAAGTTCTTCGAGGACAAACAGAAGCTCGAGGTCAAGGTGGGCGTGCTGGACAAGAAGCTCGTCAGCGCCGCCGACCTTTCCCGCATCGCCGACCTGCCCTCCTTCGAGGCGCTGCGTTCGCAGCTGCTCGGCCTCCTTACCCAAAACGCCGCGGCCTTCGTCCGCGTGCTCGACGCCAAGGTCAAGAAGGAGCAGCCCGCCGCCCCGGCGGCCTGATCCTGCCAAAAGTAAACCCTTTTGCCGCCCAGGGCCCCGCGCCCGCGTGCGGCGAAATCCAAAATCCATCCGGACCCGCTAGGGGATTCGTCTCTTAAACGCGTTTCCTCCCTGAAACCGCTAGCGGCTCCGAGGAGCCAGATACCATGAGCAACATCACTAAGGAACAAGTCATCGAGTGGCTCTCCAGCCAGTCGGTTCTCGAACTAGCCGCGCTGGTCAAGGACCTCGAGGGCAAGTGGGGCGTTTCCGCCGCCGCTGCCGTTGCCGCCGCCGCTCCCGCGGGCGGAGCCGCCGCCGGCGCTGCTCCGGCCGCCGAAGCGCAGACCGAGTTCACCGTCGTCCTCAAGGATGCTGGCGCGAACAAGATCGGCGTCATCAAGGAGGTCCGCGCGATCACCGGCCTCGGCCTCAAGGAGGCCAAGGATCTTGTCGAGGGCGCGCCCAAGAACGTCAAGGAGAACGTTCCGAAGGCCGAAGCCGAGGACATCAAGAAGAAGCTTGAGGCTGCCGGCGCCAAGATCGAGCTCAAGTAAGACCTCGAGACGCTTGGCGACTTCGTTCGCACCCATGCGTTTTGATCGGGGCGGGCCGCATCCTTGCGCGGCCTGCCCTTCTCCATTTCCGCGTACGTTCTCCTCAGCTCCGCTTATGCCCCTTCGGGCATGCGTGGCAACCTCCGCCTCCTAACCCTTTCGGGAATCCGCCATGGCCGACCGCAACCACACCGAACGCGTCAACTTCGGAAAGCTCCGCGAAGTTATCCAGCCGCCGAATCTCATAGAGATCCAGATCACTTCGTATCTGGAATTCCTGCAGAAGGGCGTTCCTGAGAAGCAGCGCAAGCCGCAGGGCCTTGAGGCGGTTTTCCGCGAGGTCTTCCCCATCCTTTCCTACGATGAACGTCTGACGCTTGAGTATGTTTCCTACAGCTTGGGCGAGCCCAAGCACTCCGAACTCGAGTGTCTGCGCGAGGGCATCACTTACTCGGTACCCCTCTACGTTAAGCTTCGCCTGCGCGAAGAGGACTTCATCAAGGATGAGGACATCTTCATGGGCGAGATCCCGATGGTCACCGACCGCGGGTCATTCATCATTAATGGCGCCGAGCGCGTAGTCGTCTCCCAGTTACACCGTTCTCCAGGCATCGCCTTCGAGGTGACGCCCCATCCAAACGGCAAGCCGCTCCATTCCTTCCGTATCATCCCCGATCGCGGTACGTGGCTCGAGGTGCAGTTTGACAACAACGACCTGCTCTACGTCTACCTCGACCGCCGCCGTCGCCGCCGGAAGTTCCTCATCACTACTCTCCTGCGAGCCATTGGTTACTCCAGCGACATCGATCTGCTAAACCTGTTCTACGAGATCAAGGAGCTCCGGGTATCCAAAGCTTTGGACATGGAGAACGTGTCCACTCTTGTGCTCGTCGAAGACGCCATCGACGCCCAGAAGGGCGTGGTCCTCGCGCGGGCTTTCGAGCCGCTGACTAAGGCCATCGTGCGCACCTTCGAGAAGCACGACATTTCGACGATCCGTGTTATTGACACCTCGGTCGACGAGGGCGCCATCATTCGCGCCCTCAAGAAGGACCCGACTCGTAATGAGGAGGAGGCGCTGAAGGAGATTTACAAGCGACTCCGCCCGGGTGAGCCGCCGACCACCGCAAACGCCAAGGCCCTGCTCAAGCGACTGTTCTTCGACCCCAAGCGCTACGATCTCGGGCGTGTGGGCCGCTACAAGGTTAACCAGAAGCTTGGCCTGAAGGCTGAGCTTGAGCAGCGCATCATGGAAAGCGCCGACATCGTTGCGGCCACGAAGTACCTCGTTCGTCTCAAGAAGGGAGTGGGCGTCGTCGATGACATCGACCATCTCGGCTCTCGGCGCGTCCGCACCGTGGGCGAACTCCTCGCGAACCAATGCCGCGTCGGCCTGAGCCGCACTGAGCGCCTCGTGCGCGAGCGGATGACGATGTATGACCAGAGCGTCGACTCGATCACCCCGCAGAAACTCATCAATCCGAAGGCGCTCACGACCGTCATTCGAGATTTCTTTGCCCGGTCCCAGTTATCCCAGTTCATGGACCAGATCAACCCGCTGGCCGAGGTGACGCACAAGCGGCGCCTTTCCGCCCTCGGGCCCGGAGGCCTCAATCGCGAGCGCGCGGGGTTCGAGGTTCGCGACGTGCATCCCTCGCACTACGGTCGCATCTGCCCCATCGAGACTCCTGAGGGTCCCAACATCGGCCTGATCAACTCCCTTTCAACCTATGCTCGCGTGAACGAGTTTGGGTTTATTGAGACCCCTTACCGCGTGGTGAAGGACGGCCGGGTGAGCGACAAGATCGAGTACCTCACCGCCGATCAAGAGGAGGGCAAGGTCATCGCCCAGGCCAATGCTGAGATCGACGAGAAGAACCACTTCGTCGGCAAGGTTACCGTCAGGCAGGACGGCAACTTCCTTGAGGTGCCGGCCGGCGAGGTTCACCTGATGGACGTCTCGCCGAAGCAGGTTATCTCAATCGCGGCGGGCATGATCCCGTTCCTTGAGCATGACGACGCCAACCGGGCCCTGATGGGTGCGAACATGCAGCGCCAAGGGGTGCCGCTTCTCCAAGCCGAAGCTCCTTTCGTCGGCACCGGTATCGAGGAGCGCGTCGCTCGCGACTCCAAGATCGTGGTCGTCGCCGAAGAGGCTGGTGTTGTCGCCTCGGTCGACGCTAAGCGCATCGTCGTCACCAAGGACGGCGAATTGCCGCGTAACGTGCGAAATGATCCTAAGAACCACGTAAACGTCTATGAACTTCGGAAGTTCATGCGGTCGAACGCGGGAACCTGCTTCAATCAGAAGCCGATCGTGCGTCAGGGTCAGAAGATCAAGGCGGGCCAGATCATCGCTGACGGACCTTCGACTGATCGCGGGGAAATGGCTCTCGGCCGGAATGTCCTCGTGGCGTTCATGCCGTGGAACGGATATAATTTCGAAGACGCCATTCTCATTTCCGAGAAGGTGCTCCGCGAAGACATCTTCACTTCAATCCATATTCAGGAATTCGAGGTCACGGCCCGCGACACCAAGCTCGGGCCCGAAGAAATCACCCGCGACATCCCGAACGTTGGCGAGGAGGCCCTGAAGAACCTTGACCACAACGGTGTCATTCGCGTCGGTGCGGAGGTCAAGCCGGGCGACATCCTCGTCGGCAAGATCACTCCGAAGTCCGAGACCGAACTCGCACCCGAGGAGAAACTGCTGCGCGCGATCTTCGGTGAGAAGGCCGCTGATGTGAAGGACACTTCGCTTATCGTCCCGTCCGGAGTCGCGGGCATCATCATGGATGTAAAGGTGTCCTCGCGCGTCGATAACCAGGAGGAGAAACTGTCGCCATCGGACCGCCGCCGTCAGGCGAAGCAGATACAAGAGGAGTACAAGACGCAGATGGATAAACTGCGTGAGGCCCTTACCGAGGCGCTCTCAAACATTCTCCTCGGCGAGAAGATCCCGCTCGACGTGATCAATGGCGAGTCGGGCGAGATCATCATCCCGGCGAACCGCAAGATCACGAAGACGTTGCTGCGCAAGCTGGCCGCGGTCTCCAAGCACGTGCAGATCGATCCTTCCCCGGTGAGGATCAAGATCATGGAAATCATCGGCTCGTACCAAACGAAGTTCGACGAGCTCGAGAGCGACAGAGAACGCAAGATCAACGCTATTGAGGCGGGCGAGGGCTCCGCCGACGGTGCCATCAAGCAGGTCAAGGTCTACGTCGCGACCAAGCAGAAACTCGAGGTCGGCGACAAGATGGCGGGCCGTCACGGCAATAAGGGCGTGGTTGCGAAGATCGTGCCCGAGGAAGACATGCCTTTCCTCCCCGACGGTACACCCGTCGAGATCTGCCTCAACCCGCTCGGCGTGCCTTCGCGAATGAACGTGGGCCAAGTGCTCGAGACCCATCTCGGCTGGGCCTGCAAACGCCTAGGGATCAAAGTTGCCACTCCTGTCTTCGACGGCATCCCCGAGAAGAAGGTTCGCGAGTACCTCAAGGAGGCCAAGCTGCCTTCGTCGGGCAAGAGCCCGCTCTTCGACGGGCGTACGGGCGACAAGATCGATCAGGAGGTCGTCGTCGGCTACATCTATATGATGAAGCTGAACCACCTTGTGTCCCATAAGATCCACGCTCGCGCTGTCGGTCCGTACTCCCTCGTCACGCAGCAACCGCTGGGTGGCAAGGCCCAGTACGGCGGCCAGCGCTTCGGCGAAATGGAGGTGTGGGCTCTGGAGGCCTATGGCGCGGCGCACACGCTGCAGGAACTGCTCACGGTCAAGTCTGACGACGTTCAGGGCCGCACCAAAATCTACGAGTCGCTGGTCAAGGGGGACAACACCCTGCAGGCCGGCACGCCCGAGTCGTTCAACGTGCTCATCAAGGAGATCCAGTCCCTCGGCCTGGACATCAAACTCCAGAAGCGCGACGCCCTGAGCTTCGGCTCCTGAGCGCCGTCCCAACCCAAACGTTACAGGGAGAAATCGCCATGATCCAACCCAACGACTCCGCCGGCATCAATCGCGACCAAACCCGGGAGGCCCTCGGTCTGGAGGAGAGCGCGTTCGACTGCGTGTCCATCTCCGTTGCCTCGCCCGACACCATCCGCAAGTGGTCCAAGGGTGAGGTCAAGAATCCGGAGACCATCAACTACCGCACGTTCAAGCCCGAGCCGGGTGGCCTCTTCTGCCAGAAGATCTTCGGTCCGGTGCGCGACTACGAGTGCGCCTGCGGAAAGTACAAGCGCATCAAGTACAAGGACGTCGTCTGCGATCGCTGCGGCGTCGAGGTCACCATCGCCCGCGTCCGCCGCGAGCGGATGGGGCACATCGAACTAGCCGTCCCGGTTGCCCACATCTGGTTCCTCAAGTCGATGCCGAGCCGCCTCGGACTACTTCTCGACATGACCGCCCGCTCCCTTGAGCGCGTGATCTACTATGAGAACTACATGGTGATCGACCCGGGCAAGACGCCGCTTGAGCCGCGTCAGCTGCTGACCGACACCGAGTATCGACAAGCCCTTGACGAATACGGCGACGACTCGTTCGTCGCGAAGATGGGTGCCGAGGCGGTGCGAGATGCGTTGGTCAAGACCGACCTTGAGGCGACCGTGGCCGAGCTGCAGGAGCAGATGCGCGCCACCAAGTCGAAGCAGATCAAGAAGAAGCTCTCGAAGCGTCTCAAGGTGGTGCAGGGCTTCATCCATTCCAAGAGCCGCCCTGAGTGGATGGTCCTTGAGGTGCTCCCGGTGATCCCGCCGGACCTTCGTCCGTTGGTGCCACTCGAGGGTGGCCGATTCGCCACGTCCGACCTCAACGATCTCTACCGCCGCGTCATCAACCGCAACAACCGTCTGCGGAACCTGATGCAGCTGAAGACTCCGGATGTGATCATCCACAACGAAAAGCGCATGCTGCAGGAGGCGGTGGACGCGCTTTTCGACAACGGCCGTCATGGCCGCCCGGTCACCGGTGCGGGCAACCGTCCGCTCAAGTCCCTCTCGGACATGCTCAAGGGCAAGCAGGGCCGCTTCCGGCAGAACTTGCTCGGCAAGCGCGTCGATTATTCGGGCCGTTCGGTCATCGTCATTGGTCCCGAACTGAAACTTCACCAGTGCGGGCTGCCGAAGAAGATGGCGCTCGTCCTCTTCGAACCTTTCATCATCCGCCGTCTTAAGGAGCTCGGCTTCGTGCACACCGTGCGCGGCGCGCGGAAGATGATCGAGAAGAAGTCCCCCGAGGTGTGGGACATCCTCGAGGAGGTCACCAAGGGCCATCCGGTGCTGCTGAACCGCGCGCCGACGCTCCACCGTCTCTCGATCCAGGCCTTCGAGCCTGTCCTCATTGAGGGTGAGGCCATTCGCATCCATCCGCTCGTCTGTACCGCTTACAACGCGGACTTTGACGGCGACCAGATGGCCGTGCACGTTCCGCTTTCCCTTGAGGCGATCATGGAGTGCAAACTCCTGATGATGGCGACGTCCAACATCTTCTCGCCGTCGTCGGGCAAGCCCATCCTCACCCCGTCCCAGGACATCGTCCTCGGCGCCTACTATCTCACCATCGAACCGCGGCGGAAGCCCTCGAAGAACGAGCGCGTCCCTCTGCTTAGCGGCCTGCAGGAGGTGCTGTACGTCAAGGCGGACGGCGCCCTCCGGATGCACGACTGGGTTGAGATTCCCAATCCGGACTACGGTCGTGAGACCATCTTCGGAGACTCCAAGCGCAAGTCGCTGCGCACCACGGTTGGCCGGGTGATCTTCAACGACATTTGGCCCTCGGGCCTCGGCTTCGTGAACTTCCCCGTTCCGAAGGCCAAGCTCGGCGACCTAATCCTCAACACCTACAAGATCTCGGGCAATCAGGTGACCGTCGAGACCCTTGACCGACTGAAGGAGCTCGGCTTCCAGACCGCGTTCCAAGCCGGCATCTCCATCGGGATCGACGACATGATCATCCCTGACACCAAGAGGGAGATCGTGGCCGAGTCCCGCAAAAAGATCGCCGAGGTCGAGGCGCAGTTCCACAAGGGCATCATCACCGACGGCGAGCGCTACAACAAGGTGGTCGACATCTGGACCAGCGCCACCGACCAGATCGCCAAGCAGGTGTTCTCCAAGCTCGAGAACAACGATGGCCGCACCGAGGTTAACCCCGTCTATATCATGATGGACTCGGGCGCGCGCGGCAACAAGCAGCAGGTCCGTCAGCTGTGCGGCACCCGCGGCCTGATGGCCAAGCCTTCCGGTGAGATCATCGAGCGTCCCATCCTGTCCTCGTTCCGCGAGGGCCTCACGGTGCTCGAGTACTTCATCTCGACCCACGGCGCCCGCAAGGGCCTCGCCGACACCGCGCTTAAGACCGCGGACGCCGGCTACCTCACCCGCAAGCTCTGCGACGTGGCGATGGACGTCATCATCGCCGAGGAGGATTGCGGTTCGCGCGACGGCGTATGGAAGAAGGCCATCTTCGAGGGCGACGACGAGATTGTCGGCCTCAAGGAGCGCATCATCGGCCGCTTCTCGAGCGACGATGTGATGAACCCGATCAAGCCTTCGGAGGTGCTCGTTGGTTCCGGAGAGCTCATCTCCGAGGAGATCGCGGCCCGGATCGACGAGCTCGGCATCGAGCGCATCAAGGTGATGTCGCCGCTGACCTCGATCACGAAGGGCGGCATCGACGCCAAGTCGTACGGCATCAATCCGGCGACCAACAAGGTGGCGAAGATCGGCGACTCGGTCGGCATCATCGCCGCCCAGTCGATCGGCGAGCCCGGCACGCAGCTCACGATGCGTACGTTCCACATCGGTGGCGTCGCGTCCGGTGGCTTCAAGACGCCCGAAATCCGGGTTCGTTCGGCCGGCCGCGTGAAGTACCGCGGGCTTCGTCTCGTGGAAACCGCCGACGGCGGCTCCATCGTCCTCAACAAGACCGGCACCATCCAGATCCTCGACGCCGAGGACAAGGAACTCGAAGTCTACAATATCGTGGTCGGTTCCTACCTCCACGTGGCCGACGGCGGCAAGATCGACAAGGGTGCCGTGCTTGCGCAGTGGGATCCGTACAACATCCCGGTCCTTTCGGAGAAGGGCGGTTCGCTGCACTTCAAGGACATGATCCCCGGTGTGACCGTGAAGCGCGAACTCGACGAATCGTCGGGTCGCATCGCCACGGTGGTCATCGAGCACAAGGAGGACCTCAATCCGCAGATCGAGGTCCGCGATTCGAAGAACAAGCCTCTGGCGGCTTATTCCATCCCCGTCGGCGCGCAGATCGCGGTCAACGAGGGCGACACCATCGCCCCCGGCGCGCTGCTCGCCAAGACGCCGCGTCAGGCCTCCAAGACCAAGGACATCACCGGCGGTCTTCCCCGCGTCGCGGAGCTTTTCGAGGCCCGTCGCCCGAAGGATGCGGCCGAGATGTCCCGCATCGACGGCATCGTGTCCTTCGAGGGCACCGTGCGCGGCAAGCGCAAGCTGGTCGTCAAGAACGAGGAGACCGGTCAGGAGGAGGAGCACCTCATCGCCACCGGCAAACACATCATCGTGCAGCCGGGTGACGTCGTCCACAAAGGCCAGCACCTCACGGAAGGCGCCGCCGATCCGCACGAGATCCTTGAGATCCTCGGGCCTTCGGCGCTCTACGACTTCCTCATCTCGCAGGTGCAGGAAGTGTACCGGCTCCAGGGCGTGACGATCAACGACAAGCACATCGAGATCATCATCCGCCAGATGCTCCGCAAGGTGCGCATCAGCGACCCGGGCGATTCCGAGTACTTCTGGGGTGAGCAGGTCGACCGCGCGGCGTTCCTGTCCAACAACCGGCGCATCGAGGAGGCCGGCGGCAAGCCCGCCGAGGCCGAACCGATCCTGCTGGGCATCACCAAGGCCTCGCTCGAGACCGAGAGCTTCATTTCGGCTGCCTCCTTCCAGGAGACGACCCGCGTCCTCACTGACGCCTCGACGCTGGGCAAGGTCGACCTCCTGCGCGGCTTCAAGGAGAACGTGATCATGGGCCACCTGATCCCGGCCGGCACAGGCCTGCCGAGGTACAAGCAGCTCAAGATTACCCTGCCGTTCGGCGCCGAGCTCCCGCTTGACGAGGAGAAGCCGGCCGAGGCTTCGGCCAGTTGATCCCCTGACGAATCTCGTCCCTTCTCGGAAGCCGCGGTCACTCCGCGGCTTCTTTTTCGCCCTCGTTAAATGCCCTTGATCCCACGAGGGCATTCCGCATTTTCAGAGGTCCTCCCGCCAAAAATCGAACGTCGAGCTTAGCTCCGTTCGTTTTTAACGCCCGCTCGCAAGAGCGGGCGTTTTTTTGACCGGATTTTCCTGATCCTTCATCTCTCGCCTCAACGTCCCGCCTGCTAGACGCCGAAAAATGGCTCGTAACCGCCTGCGGTGGACTGCGTCTTCTGGTTTCACCCCAACTGCTTCGTCCCCTTCTGGAATGAATTTCCTGCAAGGCGCTCTGCGCCGTCCGCTCACTGTCGTCGTACTTGTCATTGCGGTCGTCCTAGCCGCCGGTCTCGCGATCCAGCGGATGTCGCGCGACATCTTCCCGCCGCTCGGGGTGCCGACCATCTACGTCGCGCAGCCTTTTGGCGGCATGGATCCGGCCCAGATGGAAGGGTACCTCACCTACCGGTACGAGTACCACTTCCTCTACATCGCCGGCATCTCGCACGTGGAGTCCAAGTCGATCCAAGGAGCTTCGATCATGAAGCTCCAGTTCCACCCCGGGACCGACATGTCGCAGGCGCTTTCCGAAGTCATCGCCTACGTGAACCGTTCCCGGGCCTTCATGCCGGCGGGCACTCCCGCGCCGTTCGTTACCCGCTTCGACGCCGGCAGCGTCGCCGTTGGCTACCTGGTGTTCTCCACGACCAACCCCAACCGCACGTTGGGCGAGATGCAGGACCAGGCGCTAAACCGCGTCCGCCCTTCGTTCGCGACGTTGCCCGGCGTCTCGGCGCCACCGCCGTTCGGAGGCAGCTCCCGAGGCATCATCGTCAACGTCAACCCCGAGCGCATGCGCTCGTACGGGCTTTCCCCCGATGAAATCGTTCAGGCGCTGGCCGAGGCGAACCCCATCAGCCCGTCGGGCAACATGAACCTCGGGGACAAGTATCCGATCGTGGAGATGAACTCGATCGTGAAGAACCCCAAGGAACTCGAGTCGGTCCCCCTCCGGCGGGGTCCAGACGGCGCTGTGTTCGTGCGGGACGTCGCGACGATCGAGGACGCCTCCGACGTGGTCACGGGCCACGCCCTCGCGAACGGCCTGCGCACCGTCTACCTGCCGGTCACCAAGCGAGGCGACGCCTCGACCCTCGCGGTGGTGGAGCTCGTGAAGCGGAACATCCCCGAGTTCCAGAAGATCCTGCCGGACGACATCAAGGTGAGCTACGTCTTCGACCAGTCGCCCGTGGTGAACCGTTCCATCCGGGACGTGCTGAAGGAGGGCGGCCTGGGCGCGCTGCTGACGGGTCTGATGGTCCTCCTGTTCCTGCGCGATTGGCGGAGCGCCTTCATCGTCGTCATCAACATCCCCCTTTCGCTGCTCGCGGCGGTGTTCGCGCTGTGGGTCAGCGGGCAGTCGATCCACCTCATGACCCTGGGCGGCCTCGCCCTGGCGATCGGCATCCTAGTCGACGAATCGACGGTTGCGGTGGAGAACATCCACGCGCGCCTCGCCCGGGGGGAACCGTCCGCACGGGCCGCACTGGAGGGCACGCGGGAGACGGCGTTGCCGCGCCTCCTGGCGATGCTGTGCATCCTCGCGGTGTTCATCCCGGCGTTCTTCATGGAGGGCTCCGCCAAGGCGCTCTTCGTGCCGATGGCGCTGGCGGTGGGGTTCTCGATGATCGCGTCCTACCTGCTTTCCAGCACGCTGGTGCCCATCCTCTCCGTCTGGTTCCTGCGCGGTCGCGGGGCGGGCATGCATGAGGCCTCGTATTTCGCGCGGATGCAGCGCGCCTACGCCGGCCTGCTGCGCGGTTTCGTCGCCCTGCGCTGGCCGCTGGTCATCGTATACCTCCTCGCTTGCGGAGGCATCATCTGGATGGTCGGCGGGCGGCTCGGCACGGAGATCTTCCCGAAGGCCGACAACGGACAGTTCGCGCTGCGCCTGCGCGCGCCGAGCGGGACGCAGGTCGACCGCACCGAGGCGCTGGCGAAGCAGGTGCTGGCCACCATCGCCCGCGAGGCCGGCGGCAACGACCGCATCGAGGTCTCCATCGGCATGGTGGGTGTGCACAACTCGAGCTTCCCCGTGAACCTCGTGCACCTGTGGAACGGCGGTCCCGAGGAAGGCTGGCTGGCGGTGCAGTTCAAGCCGGGCACCGGCATCCGTATCGAGGCCTTCAAGGAGAAGCTGCGTGGCATCTTCGCGCGCGAGTTCCCGGAGGTGCGCTTCTCCTTCGAACCGCAGGACATCGTCTCCCGCGTGATGAGCTTCGGCTCCCCCGCGCCGATTGAGATCGCCATCAGCGGTTCCTCGCTGCCGGTCAGCAAGGAGTACGCCGACCGCATCATCGCCCGGCTGAAGGAGATTCCTTACCTGCGCGACATCCAGATCGCGCAGACGCTCGATTACCCGACCGTGTCGGTGAACGTGGACCGCGAGAGGGCCGGCCTGCTCGGCGTGCGCGTCTCCGACGTCACCCGCTCGCTTGTCGCCGCCACGACGTCCAGCCGCTTCACCACGCCGATCTTCTGGGCCGATCCCGGTACGGGCATCAGTTTCAACCTTCAGGTCCAGATCCCCGAGGCGAAGACGACCTCCCTCGAGGACCTGGGCAACGTGCCGGTCAAGTCGGCGGGCGGCGAGGCGGTGCTCCTGCGCAACCTGGCCACGATCACGCAGGGCACCGCCCCGGGGACTTACGAGCGTTACAACGTCGCGCGTCTGCTGAGCATCACCGCCAATCTCCACGGTTCGGACCTCGGCACCGCGATGCGCGATATCCGAGGGGCCGTGGAACGGGCCGGGGCGCCGCCCGAGGCCCGGACCAAGGTCGACTATCGCGGGCAGGCGATCCCGCTCGCCCAGCTGCTCGATGGTTTCCGCTCCGGCCTGATCATCGCGGTCGTGGTGATCTTCCTGATGATCATGGCGAACTTCCAATCGGTGCGCCTCGCCCTTGCCGTGATTTCCACCGTGCCAGCGGTGCTCTCGGGCGTGGTGCTGATGCTGTGGCTCACGGGCACCACCCTGAACATCCAGTCGGCGATGGGCGCGATCATGGCCGTCGGCGTGGCCGTGGCCAACGCCATCCTGCTCGTGACCTTTGCCGAGAAATCGCGCGTCGCCTCGGCCGATCCTTCCGGTGCCGCCGTCGAGGGTGCGGCCAGCCGCCTGCGGCCGATCCTCATGACCAGCTGCGCGATGATCGCCGGCATGTTGCCGCTCGCGTTCGGGGCGGGGGAGGGGGCGGATCAGGTCGCGCCGCTCGGCCGCGCCGTGGTGGGTGGCCTACTCCTCGCCACGTTCGCCACCTTGCTCTTTCTGCCCCCGATCTTCGCCCTGCTCACCGGCCGCAAGGTCGTCTCCGCCTCGCTGGATCCCGACGACCCGGCCAGCAGCCACTTCCAACGGCCCGGCCAATCCTGAACCGACTTACCCTTCCGATGACACCCTTCCGACTTCCCGTCCTGGTTCCGGTCCTGCTGACCGCCTCCGCGCTTTCCGTCGCCCAGCCCGCCCCCGAGGTGCAGGTCACTTCGCCGCGGCGCGGTGATATCCACCGTTTCATCGCCCTGCCGGGGTCGCTGCGCGCCAACCAGCAGGTCACGCTCCACGCCAAGGTCGCGGGCTATCTGCGCTCCATTGCCGTCGACCGCGGCGATAACGTGAAGGCCGGCCAGGTCCTAGCGGAGCTGGACCTCCCCGAACTCTCCGCCGAGCGCGCCCGCCATGAGGCCGAGGTCGCCGTGGCGCGTGCCGAGGTCGGCCGCGTCAAGGCGGCGCAGGCGAAGGCGCCCGATCTCGTGACGCCGCAGTCAGTCGATGCCGCGGCCGCCCGGCTCGCGGTGGCCGAGGCTGCCTTGCGGCAGAACGCCGCGCTCCTGGCCTATGGCCGCATCACGGCGCCTTTCGCTGGCGTGGTGACGTCCCGGCACGTCGATCCCGGCGCCTTCGTCCCGGCTGCCACCGCTGGCGCCAATCCCGCCGCCGCGGCCATCGTTTCCCTCGCCGATTACTCGGTGGTCCGCGCGGTCGTGGCCGTGCCGGAGGCAGAGGCGGCGCGGGTCGCCGTCGGCCAGCCGGTTGTGCTGGCGACGGACGCGCTCTCCGGCCGGACCTTCCGCGGGGTGGTCAACCGCCACTCCGGTTCAATCGATGAACGCACCCGCACGTTGGCCGTGGAGGCCGACCTGCCGAATGCCGACGGCGCTCTCCGCCCGGGCATGTACGTGAACGCCCGCATCGGCGTGGAACTGCATCGCGACGCACTGCTCGTGCCCGCCGCGGCGCTCGTGCGCGAGAAGGCGGCCGGTTTCCTTTTTCTCATCGCCGAAGGGAAGGCGAACCGGGTCCCGGTGAAGTTCGGCTTCAACGACGGCGTCAGCGTCGAGATCCTCGAGGGGATCGCGGCCAATGCCCGGGTCATCATCCCGGGCAAGGCGACGCTCGCCTCCGGGCAGGCGGTCACGGCGGTGGAGGCGAAATGAAGCCGGTGATCGCACGCCTCCTCCTTGCCGCCGCCGCGTTGGGCGGAAGTGCTTTCGCGCTGGCTCAGACGGCCGCCGGTCCGATCGACCTGCCCACGGCGCTGCGCCTCGCCGGGGCTGATAACCTCGAGGTGAGCATCGCCCGGGAGAAAGTCGCCGAGGCCCGCGCGGCGGGCGACTCCGCCAAGGCGAGGTTTTACCCGTGGATCACGCCGTCGCTCACGCTGCGGCGGCACGACGCGAACGTGCAGGCCGTCAACGGCCCGGTCATAGACGCCAACAAGCAGTCCTTCGCCGCGGGGTTGGCCTTGAACGCCCAAGTCGAGCTGGGTGAGGCGCATTTCCAGGAACTGGCCGCGCGGCAGCATTTGCGCGCGGCCGAGGCCGCGCTGGTCGGCCGGCAGCGGGATGCGGTCCTGCGCGCGGCCGCCGGGTACTTCGAGCTTTCCCGGGCGCGTTCCGCCGTCGCCGTGGCCGAGGAATCGGCCCGGATCGCCGCGCGGCATGCCGAGCAGATCGCCGCTACCGCGGCGGCGGGCCTGACCTTCAAGGGCGACGCCGCCAGGGTACAAACGGCCGCGGAGCGTGCGCGGCTTGCGGTGTCCCGCGCGCAGGCCGAGCAACGGATGGCGGCCGCCCGTCTCGCCGAGGTGCTGAGGCTCGATCCCGCCCTTGAGCTTGTCCCGGCCGAGGCCGAGTTGGCCCCGATCGTGATCGTCGAGACAGGGGAGTCCGCGGGACCGTTGGTCGCGCGCGCCCTCGCGGCCCGGCCCGAACTTGATGAAGCGGCCGGTCGACTGGAAGCCGCGCGCACGCTGCGGCGCGGGTCAGAGGTGGCACCCCTCGTGCCTACGTTGGGCGCCCAGGCCAGTTTCGGCGGCTTGGGTGGCGGCCCCGCGGGTTCCGGCGTCACCCGCGACTGGGACTACAGCGGCGATTACGCGATCGGCCTGAGTTGGCGCATCGGCCAGGGCGGACTATTCGATTCCAGCCGGCAGCGGGAGGCGTCCGCGCGCGAGCGTCAGGTCGCGTTGGAGCAGGAAAAGGTGCGCGACCTCATCCGCCGTCAGGTGGTAGAACAACACGTGCGCGCTCGTTCGCTCGCGGCCCAGGTGGAGCTGGCCCGCAAGGCGCTGGAGGCCGCCGACCAGACGGCCAAGCTCTCGCGCCAGCGGCGCGACACCGGGGTGAGCGCCGTCCTTGAGGACCTGCAGGCCGAGGAGGAGCTGGCGCGGGCGCGTCGTGACTTCCTCGCGATCGTGGCGGAGCACAACCAGGCGCAGTACGCGCTCAAGCACGCGGTCGGCGGTTGAGGCGACGGGGACGCTACTCGAGGGCGGCCTCGGCGAGCCGGCTCGCGGTGCGCAGGACCTCGATGCGGGCGTAGCGCTTGTCGTCGGCGGGGACGAGCTGCCACGGGGCGTGGGCGGCGTCGGTGAGGGCGATCATGTCTCCTACGGCCGCCTCGTAGGCGCCGCGTTTCCGGCGGTTGCGCCAGTCCTCGTCGTTGAGCTTGTGCCGCTTGTGCGGTGTGACCTCGCGGTCGCGGAAGCGCCGGAGCTGCTCCTCGTGGGAGATGTGCAGCCAGTATTTGATGACGACGACCCCGTGGTCGGCGAGCTGCCGCTCGAAGTCGTTGATTTCGGCGTACGCCCGCCGCCACTCCTGCTCGCGGCAGAAGCCCTCGATCCGCTCGACGAGCACGCGGCCGTACCAGGAGCGGTCGAAGACCGTCACCCGCCCGTCGCGCGGCACGTCACGCCAGAACCGCCACAGGTAGTGGGCGTGTTTCTCCTCGGCGGTGGGCTTGGCGACCGGCACGACCCGGTAGTCGCGGGGGTCCATGGCGCTCGTGAGCCGCCGGATCGCGCCACCCTTGCCCGCTGCGTCCCAGCCCTCGAAGACGAAGACCACGGAACGCTTGGCCGCGAGCAGCGCGCGCACGGCGACGCTCAGCCGGCCTAGCCATTTTTCCCGCAGGGCGGCGTAGTCGTGTTCGGACAACTCCTGATCGAGCGGGAGTGCCTGCAGCCGGCGAAGGCCCGAAGGCCGCAGCGGTGAGACCTTCGCGGGCGCCCGCGGCGCGGCCAGCCGCGCGAATCGCGCTTCCTGCTCCCGGAAGCGGCGCAGGAGGAGCCGTGCCACCGCCAGGTCGCGGGCCCGTTCGTCCTCCGCCTCGATGGTCGTCCACCGCGCGCCGGGCCGGCTCGTGCGTCGCCGGATGAGCGCGGCCGTTTCGGCGAGGCGGTCATAGATGAGGTGGTGCTGCCAGTCCTCCTCGGTGACGCGCCAGGCGGTCGAGGGGTCGGACCAGAGGGTGCGGAGACGGCGCCCCTGCGCCTTCCGGGAGAGGTGCAGCCAGACCTTGATGATGAGGGTGCCGCCGTCGGCGAGGAGACGCTCGAAGCGGCGGATGCGCTCGGCCTCCTCGAGGAGGTGGCGGCGGGCCCGCTTGTTGCGGGCCTCCTCGCGGAGAGTCTCGGTGTACCAGGAGCCGGCGTAGAGGCCGATGCGGCCCATGGCCGGAAGGTCGCGCCACAGCCGCCATTGGTCGGGGTGCGCGCGCTCGTCTTCGGTGGGCGGATGGAAGGAGAACGTGTCGACGCCGCGGGGATCGAGCCACTCGGCGAGCGTGTGGAGGAGCTCGCCTCGTCCCGAGCCCTCGGGGCCGGCGAGGATGAGCAGCACCTTGAAGGGCGCCTGCTTGAGGCGGAGCTGGAGTTGGATGAGCTCGGCGCGCGCGCGCGTCGCCTGCGTCTGGTAGGTCCGCTTGGACATCCTCTCCCTTGCCATGGGCGCCGAGCGTGCTTTCCGCGGGCGGCTTGTCGAGCCGGCGCCTGCCGAATGCGGTGGCCGGATGTGACGAACAGGTTAATTCCGTCGGGAGACGGCGTCGCGCGGGGACGGGTGCCTTGCGTTTGACCGGCCGCGACGTACGGGTGGCGGGAAGGAAAACCCGCCTGCCTCCCCGCCATGTCGAGCAAACCTCCCTCCGAGTCCAATTCCGACAAGCTCATCCGCCGCGTGCGGCAGGAGCTGATCGATGACTATGACGAGGAGCTGGAGATGGAGCGCGAGGATTGGGAACTGGACGCCGCGGGTGAACTCAAGCGGCCGGCGGGGAGGGAGGCGTCGCGGACGGAGCGCAACCGTTACTTCCGGGAGTTGTTCCGCCTGCAGGGCGAGCTGGTGAAGATGCATGACTGGATCGTGGCGACGGGCCATCGGATGGTGATCCTGTTCGAAGGTCGGGATGCGGCGGGCAAGGGCGGCGTGATCAAGCGCATCACGCAGCACCTGAATCCGCGGGTGGCGCGGGTGGCGGCGCTGCCGGCGCCGTCGAACCGCGAACGCACGCAGTGGTACTTCCAACGCTACGTCGCGCACCTGCCGGCGGCCGGTGAGATGGTGCTGTTCGACCGCAGCTGGTACAACCGCGCCGGGGTGGAGCGCGTCATGGGGTTCTGCAGCGACACCGAGTACGAGGAGTTCTTCCGCTCGGTCCCGGAGTTCGAGAAGATGCTGGTGCGCTCGGGCATCCAGCTCATCAAGTACTGGTTCTCGATCTCGGACGAGGAGCAGGAGTTTCGTTTTCGCTGCCGGATCAACGACCCGCTCAAGCAGTGGAAGCTGAGCCCCATGGATCTCGAGTCGCGGAAACGCTGGGAGCTCTACACCAAGGCCAAGGAGATCATGTTCGAGCGCACGCACATCCCGGAGGCCCGCTGGTGGGTGGTGCAGGGCGAGCACAAGAAGAAGGCCCGCCTGAACTGCATCCAGCACCTGCTGACTCAGGTCCCCTACCAGCCGGTCACCCATCCGGCCGTGGATCTTCCGCCGCGGGTGCGCCATCCCGGATACCGCCGCGAGCCGATCTTGGCGGCGATGCGGGTGCCGGAGCTTTACTGAGCCGGCGGGTTCGGCACGGCGGGTTCGGGGGCCGGTGAGGGATCGAGCGGTGCTGGCGCCGGAACAGGCTTCACGTTCCTAGGCTTGGCGGGTCTGGCGGGCCGGGAGGGCGCCTTGGTGCCCTTCGACGCGCGGCGGGCCAGTTCCTCCTTCATCGCGCGGACGGCCTTGCGCAGCTTTTTCGCCGCCTGCTTGGCCTCACGGTAGTTTTCCTTGGCGGCCTTGTACGCGATCTTGGCGAGCTTCGCCTCGCGCTTGGCGGCTTCGGCTTCCTTCTGGGCCGACACGATGCGCGCGTAGAGGCCCTTGACGACGGCGGGGGTGGTTTTTTTCGGCATGGATCAGCGGGGGGTGCAGCACCGAATCCCTGATCCGCCTTCCGGGCAACGGCCTGAATGTTACATTTTTTCCGCAGCCGCCCGCCATCCGCGACGCCCTCAGCGGGCTTGGCCGTCGATCTGCCGCCAGCGTTTGCCCGTCCAGTGGTCTCGCGCCGCGCCTTGCCCGACCGCCCGCATCAACGTGCAGACCTCGGCGCGAGCCGTCGGATCCAGCTCTCCCACCGCCGCCCGGGCGCTTATCTCGCGCCATAAGGTTGCCTGCGACACCGTCAGCAGGCCGTCCTCCTCCGCCGCCGACAGCAGGGCCTGCGCGGTCCGCGCCTCATCGTCTGAGAAAACCCGCCGGGTGGGGCGTATCACGGGACAGCGTCCCTGCGCCAAAGGTGGAGCCAATCGCGGAAGGTGATCAATGCGCTGCCTCCGGGAAAGAAGCGACTCAGCTCTCCCCGCAGCCAGCGGCGGGCCTCCGGGGCCGTCTCGCCACGGGTGGAGAGACCGCGGATCACGCTGCTGTGGGTGAGTAGGTTGCTGACATGATCCCCGAGTTCGACCTCGTTCCTCCGATCCCCGGAGTGAAACGCGATCTCCGTGAATCCGAACTCCGCCGCGCGCGCCGCGTCCAACGGATCTTGGTTCCGCGCCACGCGGGGATAGCGGACGCGGAACGTCTCGTCCCACCATCGGCCGAACGCGGGATCATCGGGCATCCCTCCGGTTGAACCCGCCTTGTAAAGCAGGAGCCAGCCTCCCGGTCGCAGGACCCGCGCGGCCTCCGCGAGGAAGGCGTCCTGGTCGAACCAGTGGTAGGCGGATGCGACGGTCACGAGATCGAACTCCGCGCGAGCGAAGGGCAGGGCCTCCGCGTGGCCCTTCCGGTAATCGACGCCGGGCGCGCGGCCGGCTTGGGCGAGCATGAAGGAGGATGGGTCGATGCCGGTGACCGTTCGCGCGTAGGGCAGGAGCGCCACGGTCGAGTTGCCCGTGCCGCAGCCGACGTCGAGCGCCCGAGCGACCGGCAGCTCCGGTCCCAGATGGTGTGGAAGAAGTTCCAGCAGCGCCGCGTGTCCTCGCGGCCGGCTGATCGCGTAGCGGGCCGCTGCCGCTGCGGAATCGAAATGATTTCGTTCCGAGGTGGCCCGGAAGGCGTGGATCGAGGGCACCGGCGATTCCGTCATGGCTCAGAGGGCAAGCCGCGCCGCGGCCGGCCGCAACCCGCGGGCGTGACGATCACGTCAACTTTCACGGTGCGGTGACCACTTCGACGAGCGCCGGCGCGCTGCAACCGGAGGGGGACGGAATGCCGAGCAACGAGGCGATCGTCGGTGCGATGCTCCCAGGGTCAACGGGCCGCGCGACCTCGCGCGGGCGCACGCCGGTTCCGGCGAAGATCAGCGGCACGAAGGTGTCGTAGTCGTGGGGGCTGCCGTGCATCGCCGCGTAACCCTCGGCATCCGGATAGAGGTACCAGTGGGGGGATTGGACGATCACGACGTCCCCCGACCGTTCCGGGTGCACGGAGCGGCGTACGCGCGCGAAGAGTTCCGAGGCAGGTCCGTCGGCCGCGATGACCTGGTCCCGCGTGAATGCGGCCATGACCCCGGGCTGGGTCCGCAGGTGGGAAACGAGCGCCGCGGCCACTTCGGACGACCGCCGTCCGCTGCGTCGGATCCGGGCGTCGTCGAGGAAGAAGCCGGGCGGGATGAACGCCGCGATGAGGTCTGACTCCGTTCCCAGGCTCGTGCGCAGGGCCGCGTTGGCGGATGAGCGTAGGGCCTCGGGGTTGAACCGGCCCGCGGGGAGGCCGGCCGTCAGCCGCGACTCCGGAATGTCGTCCACGCCATGGTCGGCGGAAAGCACGATCAGGCATCGACCGGCGCCGACCAGACGGTCGGTCAACGCGAGGAGACCGGCGAGGGTCGCGTCCAGTCGAAGCAGGTTGTCGGCGTATTCGGCGCTTTCCGGTCCCCACGCGTGCCCGATGTAGTCGGTCGCGGCCAGACTCAAGGACAGGTAGTCCGTGATCCCGCGCCGGCCCAGTTCCTCGCGCTCGATGAGCTCGGCGGCGAAGCGGGCGACGAGTTCGTCGGAGAACGGAGTGGATGCGAGGGAAGCGAGGAGCACCGCGTCGGAGCGGGCTGCGAGGGGATGAGGAAAGGTCCGGCGCAGCGCGGCGGGGAAGCGGGCGTGGGGATTCGCGGAGTCGGCGGGGGCCACCGAGCCTTGGAGGGGCCGCCAGACGGCGTCGCGGTAGTCGGCGAAGACCCGCCGCTGGTTCCAGTCCCCGGTCCAGGCGGGGAGCCCGTCGGGAAAATGGAAGGAGCTGGAGACGAAGGCGCCGGTCGCGTCGGAGAGCCAGAACGCGCGCCCCCGGCGGCCTGCGGGGATGACGGCGCTGCGGTCCTTGGCGGCCACGGCGAAGGAGCGGGCCTTTCCGCCGGAGGCGGTCACGATCTCGTCGCCGAGGGTCGAGGACGTGAGCCACCGGGGGGAGCGGCCGCGCCCCGGCCCACCGACGATCCTGGCCCCCTCGTCCTCCACGCAGTAGACCGGGCGCCCGCGCCCCCGGTCGTACCAGTCGTTGGCGACGATCCCATGCGCGGAGGTGGCGGCCCCGGTGACGAGCACCGCGTGGCCGCTGGCGGTGAGGGTGTTGGCGGCGGCGTGGTGGGCCCGGGTGAATACGACGCCGGTGTCGAGGAGCCGCCGGAACCCGCCGGGTCCGAACCGTTCCCGGAACCGGGGCAGCATGTCGCCGCGCAGCTGGTCGACGGTGATCTGCAGCACGAGGGCGGGCGGTTCGCCGGGGGAGGCGGCAGGCAGCGGTCCGGCGAGCAGGAGAAGCGAGGCGAGCAGGAGACGGGGGTTGGGCGTGGGCATGGCGGCGGGAGGGGCGGCAGCGAGAACGGTGGCGGCTCCGCAGGCAACCCGCCGCGAACGGCGGGTGTGAATTGTTCCCGTTTTGTAACGTATCCGACACCTGAATGCGACAACGGCTCTCCATGATGCGAACCCATCTTGAAGCTGGCTCTCGTTACCGAGACGTTTCCGCCCGAGGTCAATGGCGTGGCCATGACCTTCGGGGTGATCGTGCGGGAACTCGCACGTCGCGGCCATGCGATCACCGTGCACCGGCCGCGGCGGGACGAACTGCCCGCGGGACCGCCGACGATCGATTTCACCGAAGTGAAGTTTCCGGGCTTCACGGTCCCGGGTTACCGCCAGATCCGCCTCGGCCTGCCGGCGTGGGGCCGGCTCCGCCGGGCTTGGAAGGCGGACCGGCCAGACCTCGTCCATGTCGTGACGGAGGGGCCGCTCGGAGCCTCGGCCGTCGCCGTGGCTCGTTCTCTGGGCATCCCGGTGACCTCCAGCTTCCATACCAACTTCCACGCCTACGCCCGCCATTACGGGATCGGCCCCCTGAACCGGGTGGTGCTGGCGTGGCTGCGGCGAGTGCACAATCGCACGCTCCGGACGTTCGCGCCGACGGAGGAGCTTTGCGCGGAACTGGGTGCGGCGGGCTTCCGGAACCTGGCGTTGCTTTCCCGCGGCGTGGATACCTGGGGCTTTCACCCGGCCCGTCGCTGCCCCGCGCTGCGGCAACAGTGGGGCGCGGGACCGGATGATACGGTGGTGCTGCATGTCGGCCGGATGGCCCCGGAAAAGGACTACGACCTGCTCTTTGAGGCCTATGCGGCGATGCGGGCGGCGAATCCCGGCCTACGTTTCGTGCTGGCGGGCGAGGGGCCCCTGCAGGCGAAGCTGCGCAGCCGGCATCCGGATTGCCGCTTCGCCGGCTTCCTCCCGCGGGAGGAGATCGGCCGTTATTACGCGTCGGCGGACGTCTACATCCACGCGAGCCGCACCGAGACCTTCGGGAACGTGCTGACCGAGGCGCTGGCCAGCGGTCTCGCGGTGGCTGGCTTCGATTACGCGGCGGCGCGCCAGTTCGTGCGCCATGGCGAGAGCGGGCTGCTCGCGCCCCTGGGTTCCCGCGAAGCGCTGATCGAGGCGGCGGTGCTGCTGGCGACGGATGATTTCCTGAGGACGAAGCTGCGGGTCGGCGCGCGGGCGGCAGTGGAGGACCATTCCTGGGAGAGGATCGTGGCGGGATTCGAGGGCGAGCTGGTGGCCCTGGCCCGGGGCGGAGGGGTACCGGCGGCCCGGCTGGTTCCGGCATGAACGTGCGGATCCTGATCCTCACGGCGGGATTCGGCGAGGGACACAACGCGGCGGCGCGTGCCCTTGCGGCGGCGCAGGAGGAGCGCCACGGCGCTGGCAGCGCGCCGGTGGTCGACGCACTGGCGCTGGCCTCACCGCGGCTGAATGCGCCCGCCCGTTCCGCCTACCTGAGCATCATCAACGCATGGCCAGCCGGTTGGGGCGTGTTGTACCGCTGGTTGGACCGTTCGCGGCTCGTGCCCTCTCTCCTCGGAAGACTGCCCGCGGAGCGGGCGGTGCTCCGCCGGCTGATCGCCCATGAGCGGCCCGCGGCGGTCTGCTGCACCTTTCCCGGTTACGCCTTCACGCTGGCTTTGCTCGCGCGCGCCGGCGGGCTGACGGTTCCCTTCTTCAACGTCGTCACCGACTCCATCAGCATCAACTCGCTCTGGTGGAAGGCCGGCGCGGCCGGCTGGTTCGTCCCCAACGAGGAGTCGGCCGAGGTGATGCGCGCCGGCGGGGTGGACGCGGAGCGGGTCCACGTGACCGGCTTTCCCGTGGGGCCGGTGTTCCGGCGCCTGTCGCGGGAACCGGGGCCGCCCGATCTGGCCCGGGGCGGCCGGCCGCGGGTGCTCTACATCGTCAACTCGGGCCGGAGTCGCGCGCCCGAGACGGCGGAGTTGCTGTTGCGCGCGACTGACTGGGAGGTGACCTGCACGGTGGGCCGCGACGAGGGTCTGCGCCGGAAGCTGCTGCGCGTCGCGGCGCAGCGCGCGGCGCCGGCCCGGATCCTCGGCTGGACGGACGAGATTCCGCGCCTGCTGCGGGCGCATCACGTGGTGGTGAGCAAGGCCGGCGGGGCCACGACCCAGGAGGCCCTCGCCGCGGGATGTCCCATGGTCGTGAACCAGGTCGTGCCCGGACAGGAGGAGGGCAATTACGAGCTGCTGCGGCGGCACGGCATCGGGTCACTCGCCACCTCGCCGGAGAAGGTGCTGGAGGTCCTGCGCTCGGCCTTCGCGGGCGAGGGTAACGTCTGGTCGGGTTGGCGCCGCGCCCTCGCTCCGCTGAGCCGTCCTCAAGCCGCGGAGGACATCCTCGACCGGATCATCGCGACGGCGAATCCCGGGACGGCCCGGCCGGAGGCGGAGATCCTGCGATGAGAATGTTGTTCATCTTCAATCCCCACTCCGGCCGCAATCGTGCGCGGCCCGGTTTGGATCGCCGGATCCGCGACTTCATCGCGGCGCGAGCGCTGGACGCAGGGCTAAGCGTCACCGAGGGCCCCGGTCACGCGCGGGAACTCGCCGCGGCGGCGGCTGCCGCGGGCGCGGAGACCGTGGTCGCGGTCGGCGGCGACGGTACGATGAACGAGGTCGCGCAAGGGCTGTTGCGGACGGAGACCGCCCTCGCGCTGGTGCCATGCGGATCCGGCAATGGCCTGGCCCTCCACCTCGGCGTGCCCCGTGAGCCCGGCTTGGCGCTGAATCTGGCCACGGGGATCGGGAGCCGGGTCGTGGAAGTCGACACGGGGGAGGCCGACGGGCGCCCGTTCTTCAACGCGATGGGCGTTGGCATCGACGCGGAGGTGAGCCGCCGCTTCAACGGGCTGACGCGCCGGGGACTTTCCTCCTACGCGCGCGCCGCCGTGGGCTGCTGGCGGCGTCACCGGCCGCTTCGCTGCACCGTCGAGGCGGGCGGCGAGCGGCAAACCTTCGAGGCGCTCCTGGTCGCCGTCGCCAATTCCGACCAGTACGGCAACAACGCCCGGATCGCGCCCGGCGCGCGGACCGACGACGGCCGCCTTGATCTCGTGGTCGTGCGTCAAGCGGGCCTCCTTCGCACCTTCGGGCTCGTGCCGCGCCTATTTCTCGGATCGTTGGACCGCAGTCCACTCGTCTGGCGGAGGGCGGGCGCGGGATTCGTGATCGAGCGAGATGAACCCGGCCCGCTGCACACCGACGGCGAGACCCACGAGGCCGGCCGGCGCTTGGAGATCCGGGTGGTCCGGCGCAGCCTTCGCATGGTGGTGCCGGCAGTCACGCGCGTGGTGGCGGTCCGCGCGGACCCGGTACCCGCCGGATTTGCCCTGCTCCTCCCATGAAGCTCCAGGTCCGCACCGTCATCATCTCCGACGTCCACCTCGGCACCCCCGACTCCAAGGTCCAGGAGGTGAACCATTTCCTACGGAACGTCCGTTGCGAGAAGCTGATCCTCAACGGTGACATCATTGACGGTTGGCAGTTGCGGCGCGGCGGCAGCTGGACGAAGGCCCACACCCGCTTCGTGCGGATCGTGCTCAAGATGCTGGAGAAGCGGGATACGAAGGTCTTCTACCTGCGCGGCAACCACGACGACGTGCTGGCCTCCTTCCTGCCGCTGGAATTCGAGAACCTCACGGTGCTGGAGGAGCACGTCCATGAAGGGCCGGCCGGCCGCTACCTCGTGCTGCACGGGGACATCTTCGACACCGTCACGAAGAACTTCGTCTTCCTCGCCCACCTCGGGGACTGGGGTTACAGCGCGCTGCTGACCCTCAACCGCGTCTACAACGCGTGGCGGAAGTGGCGCGGCAAGGAGTACTGGTCGCTGTCGAAGGCGATCAAGGCGCGCGTCAAGGAGGCTGTCAGCCACATCTCCAACTTCGAGGACCACATCGCGGAGCTGGCCCGCCAGCGGGGCTGCGTCGGCGTGATGTGCGGGCACATCCACACTGCGGCCGACAAAATGATCGGCGGCGTGCACTACCTCAATTCGGGCGACTGGGTGGAGTCTCTCACGGCGATCGTGGAACACCTCGACGGCCGCTTCGAGCTCATCGAGTACGCGCGTTTCCTGGAGCAGTTCCCCGTCGAGGCGGAGACCGCTGGGGACAACGCAGTCCCGGAGCTCCAGCCGGCCGGAGTGTAACGGCGCGGTGTCATTCCCGTTCCGAAGGAGTGACGCGTGAACGTTTCGCGGCTTCCGGACGTCTTCCTCCGCGTCAGTCAGGGTTCTGGGTCAAGTGCAAGCGGGGCCGCCCCCTGGGGTAGGGGGCGGCCCCATTCGCGAGCTGAGCGGAGGCGGCCGTGGCATTACGGCGCGAGGCAGCCCGCTGATCAGAGGCCGAGCAATTTCCTGACCTGGGGCTCGAGTTTTTCGCCGCGCGCGTTGGTGTCCACCAGCCGGCCCGACTGATCGAGGAGGAACATCGCGGGAATGGAGCGGATGTTGAAACGCTGGCCCCATTCGTTGTCCCAGTACAGTCCGTCGAAGTGCTGCGGCCACGCCATGCCCTTCTCCTTGGCGAAGGCCAGCATCTTGTCCTTCGCCTTCGCCTTCTTCTCCGCGGCCTGTTCCGGCGTATCGAGCGGCTTGCCGGCGTTGCGGGGGTTGCGGAGGGCGGCCTCGTCGATGAGACCGGAGTTCTCGAAGGCGATGCCGATCACCTCGAATCCCTTTTCGCGATACGTATTGTAGACGCGCGTCAAGTTGGGGAGCTCGGCGATGCAGGGTCCGCACCAGGTCGCCCAGAAATCGATCAACACGACCTTGCCGCGCAGTTTGGCGAGGTCGACCTCGCGACCGTCGGCGGCGGTGAACTTCATCTCCAGCGGCCGGGTGCGCATCTCCGCGACCCGCAGTTCGCCCGCCGCCTGCCGCGCGGTCTCGGGGTTGCCGGAGGCGGCGAGCTTGCGCAGGAAATCCTGGGCGGAGGTAGGATCAACCTTCGCGAGCAGCTTCGCGTAACTGAATTCGAGGCCGGCGAGCGCCCGGGCCTGCGGGAAGCGTGCGGCGAGGGCGTCGATCTTCGCGCGCACGGCCGCCACGTCCGGAGTGTCGGCGCGGCTTTGGGCCGAGACCTCCATGGAAGCGTAGGCTCCCAGGATGGACTCGCGGAGCGGATCCCGAAGGTCGGGCTTGGCCAGCTCGGCGTCGAGGCGATCGTGGAAGGCCTTGGTGTAGCCGGCGCGATCGGTCTCGGGGAGGCGTGAGGCGATCCCGCCCATCGCGGGCAGCAGGCCGTTCACTCCCGGGTGATCGGGGAAGTTGAAGAAGAGGTTGAAGCCGGCCTCGAGGACCTTCGCGGCCTCGGGCTTGGCGGTGTTGATGGCGGCGCGGGCGGCGTCAAAGGCGCGGTCGCCCGCGGATTTTCCCGCGGGATCAGCGGCGAACAGCGAGGCGGCGGCCACGAGGGCCGCGGGGAGGAGGAGGGCTTTCATGGAGGGCGGTGAGACGACACCAGCGCCTCCTCCCGGCGGGCGCAACCGTGATCCCGCCGCGTCCGGCGGGCGCCCACCTCATTTTTTCGCCGGCGCGGGACGCCGGGCTTCGGCCGGCAGGAGCTCGATGAGCTCGTTGGGCCGCCCTGCGCGCTTCCGCAGCGTGAACGCGTCGTAGAGCCGGTTGGTCGCGGTGCGCGCCTCGAAGCGGAGCTCGTCGCCGTCGACGGTGATCACCTGATAGAGCTGGGTGTCCTCGGCGAAACGCACGGCCCAGCGGTCGCCCGGCGTGAGGTCGTACATCTTGGGCCCGCTCACTGAGACGACGTAGACGGTGCCGATCGCGGGATCGTAGGCCTGGTTGTAGCCCTTGGGCAGGTTGGTGTCGCCCACGATCCCGCGGCCGGAGACGTCGCCGCTGCGGGCGTAGGTGTGGTCGTGGCCGGTGAGCACGAGATCGACCTTGAATTCGTCGAGCACGGGCTTCCAAAGCTCGCGGAGCTTCGCGTTGTCGCGGTTGCGCGCCGGGGAAAACACCGGGTGATGGAAGGTGAGGATCGTCCAGCGCTGGTTGTTCGAGCGCAGCACCTCGCGCAGCCACGGCACCTGCTCCTCCTGGCGGGCGTTGGAATCGAGCGAGATGATGCGCGCGCCCTGGTAGTCGAAGTGGTAGGCGGTTTCGGTCAGTTCCGGCACGCCCTTCGGGCCGTTTTCCGGGAGGGTGAACTGGGGCCGCCAGTTGATGCTGAGCACCCGCGGGGACTTCTCGTCCTTTTCATCCAGCTTCGCGTACTCGTGGTTGCCGGGCGAGGGCACGACGGGGATGGTGGCGTTGACCCAGGCCGGCGCCCCGAACCATTCGCCCCACTGGCCGTCGTGGTGGGCGTTGTTGATGAGGTCCCCGGCGTGCAGCGTGAAGGCCGCGCGCGGCGCCTCGCGGAAAGCCTCGCGGAAGACCCTCGACCAGTGCGTGCGGATGTCGTTCTGCGCGTCACCGAAATAGATGAACGAGAAGCGCCGGGCCCCGCGCGCCGCGGTTTGGAAGTGGAACCATTCACTCCAGTTCACCCCGTCGCCCACGCGGTAGGCGTAAAGCGTGTCGGCTTCGAGTCCGGTGAATTCCGCCGAGTGGTAATGGGCCTCGCCGAGGCTTGACGTGTGCGGCGTGGTCACCGCCGCGACCGTGGTCCACTTCAGGTTCCGGCCGCTCTCGTTGGCCAGACCGACCTGCGCCTCGGCGCGGCGCACGCTGGGGTCTGTGCGCCAGGTCACCGCCTGAGACGAGGTGGGGTCGCCCTTCCACGTGAGCACCACGCGGTCCGGCAGCGGCCGTGGGGCATGCGCGGCCTTGTCCGGGTACGGCGCGTGGGCCGGCGATTCATGGGCGAGGAGCGCGGGGCAGAGCAGGACCGGGGCGCAGAGCGCGAGCAGCAAGGGTCTCATAGGGAGCAGTTCTCCTTTAGTCACAAGCGGCGATGGGTGCAAATGGCGCCTTAGAACCGGTACGAGACGCCGGCGGTGGCGCGCCAGGAGTACGTGGTGTAGTCCTCGGGGTTGTCCGGCCGCTGGAAACCCTGGTACGAGATCTGGGGCTCGTCGGTCAGGTTGTTCAGGTTGAGGAAGAGTCTCGTCTGGCGGTTGAGCTGGTAACTCGACTCCCAGTTCAGCGACTCATACGCGCCGAAGTAGTCGTCGAAATAGTTGTTGGCATCGAGGCCTTCGAGGAAGTCGGACCGGTAGGTGTACGACAGGCGGGCCCGGAAGCCGCCACCGGAGTACTCGAGGGCGGCGTTGTAGATGCGGTCGCTGAATCCGTAGGTGGGCAGCTCTTCCTCGAGGCGGCCGGGATACTTTCCGTCGCTCTTGGTCAGCGTGGCGGAGAGCGACACGCCGAGGCCGTTGAGCGGGGCCGGCAGGAACAGCAGGCGCTGGCGGGCGATCAGCTCGAGGCCGTAATTGGTCGCGCCGAGCGCGTTGTCGGTCGTGGTGTACAGCCGGGCACCATTGGCATCCGGGATCGGGTAACCGCTGGCGTCGGTGTTGGTGAACCGCAGGGTCGAATCGTAGTAAAATCCCTTCATCTTCTTGTAGAAGAGGCCGGCGGAATACAGACCGCCCTTCGGGGTGTAGTACTCCAGCTGCACGTCGAAGTTATCGGCCGTCGAGGGCTGCAGGTTGGGGTTGCCGCCGGAAATGTTGCCGGTGTCGACGTTGAGGTTGAGGCCGGCGACGAGGGAATTGACGTCGGGACGGCTGTAACTGCGGTTGTAGCTCTCGCGGAGGATGAGGTTCTTCGCGAGCTCGTGGCGCAGGTGCAGGCCGGGGAGCCACATCGTGTAATCGCGCTTGGCCTTGACCGGCGAAGGCACGGCCGGAGCGTTGCTGTTGTAGCGGTAGGTGAGGGACTCGAACGTGTTGCGTTCCATACGCACGCCGGTGATGAGCGTGGTGCGGCCGATCCGCAGCGTGCCCATGCCGTAGGCGGCCAGCGTGTCCTCCTGGGCGCGGTAGTCGTTGATCACGTCGTTCTGCAGCGCGCTGGTGGTCTGCAGGGCGAAGAGCTCCGGCCGGGTACGGCGGAGGTCATCCAGCTTGCCGAGGTCGGGATATTGGTAGATCGGCAGGGCGCCGAAGACCTTGTAGTCGGTACGTTGCAGGATGCTCGCGTAAGGAAACCCCGCCGCGTTGGTCCCGGTGAGGTAGACGATCGAGGCCTGGTCCTGTTCCTTCACGTTCGAACGGAACTTGCCGCCGAACTTGAGCGCGCCGCCGAGGCCGTCGCCGGTGAACTTCCTTTCCACGTCGAGGCGCAGGCTCGAGGCCTTCTCCGCGGCGTCGCGGGGCGAGTAGGTGAGGTCGCCGCGGCTGATGCCGGTGACGTCGTAGGGGTCCTTGCCATTCAGGATGGTGTAAACCGGCTTCCAGCGGATGGTCTGGTCGTAGCCGAACTGGTAGCCCTGGTTGCGGATCACGTAGGCGAGCGACCGGTCGCGGTTCGAGTCGTTGCCGGAACGGAACAGGTCGAAGTTCACGGTTGTGGCGCCCATCTGGTGCTGGCCGCCGAGCGAGGCGCCGTAGACGTCGTTGTCGACGACGCTGAAATCATTCTGGTAGCGCAGCTCGGTCAGGATCGTCGAGAGGCTGCGGCCGGTGTTGTAGGCGGCCTCGGCGATGCTCTTGGTTCCGGTCGCCGAGTTGAAGTTGTGATTCGCGTTCACGTAGTAGCGGGCGCGGGGCTTCTCCGAGTCGGTCTCCTGATGGCGATAGAAAGGCCGGAAGTAGACAGTGGTGGAGGGCCCGACGCGGTAGTCGAGGGACAGGTTCGCGCTCAGGGCGGCGGCCGTGCGGTAATTGGTCTGCGGGGCGGCGTTGGTGTGGAAATAAAGGGGAGCCGTCAGCCGCAGGGCGGGCTCGAACTGGGGCTGCAGGACGGCGTAGTCCTTATCGAGGTTGTCGTAGTCGCGCGAGGTCTCGGACCAGGCGAGGTTCACGCCGATGCCGAGGTTCTTGCGGCCGCCCCCCACGTCGAGGAGGTCGAGGTAATTGACGGAGACGTTGCCGTTCCATTTCCGGCGCATGTCGTAGTAGAGCCCGCCGACGTTGAGCTCGACGGCGCGGCCCTCGCGCTGGAACGCGGAGCGTGAGATCACGTTGATGATGCCGCCGAGCGCGTCGCCGTCCCGGTCGGGGGTGGCCGCCTTGATGACCTCGATGTTGGCCACGGAGTCGGCGTTGATCTGGCCGACGGAGAAGGCTCGGGAGTTCGCGGAGGAGGGCATGCGGTTGCCGTCGACCTGGACCGAGTTGTACTTCGCCTCGAGGCCCCGGATGTTGACTCCGGAAGGCTCGCCGTCCTCGCCCTCGTTGACGCTGAGGCCGGGCAGCTGCTGCAGTGTGAAACCGAGGTTGCCGCCGAGGTTGGTGCTGAAGGTCTCCTCCGAGACGATGTTCACCAGCCCGCTGGCCGTCTTCTGCTGGTTGATCGCGAGCGCCTGGCCGCGGACGGACTCGGCCACGGTGAACGCCTCCATCTTGAGCGTCGTGCTCTCGAGCCGGAAGTCGATGACAGCGCTCTCACCGGCGACAAGCTGCGCCTCGCGACGCTGGGTGTCCAACCCGACGTATTCGACCTCGACGGTGCGCGGGCCGGGAGGCAGGCCCGCGAGTGAGTAACGGCCGTTGGCATCGGAGTAGGCGACGCCGGACGTGCCGGTGGCGCGGATGACCGCGCCTTGGAGGGAGAAGCCGGTGCGGGCGTCGGAAACGCGGCCGGTGACGGCGGCGGTCTGGGCGGCGGCCGTGAGGGGTGCGATGAACCCCGCGAACACAAGCAGGGCCCGTGCGGAGCCTCGAAGGAGGGCAGAACGATGGTTGATCATGGGTGGCCGTGGAAGGTCCCATGCTCTGGTTTCATTCCGGCGTCGGCCTGGGGACGTCGACGTCACAACGGCGTCACGGTCCGGTTCCAACGGTGACGGCGGTGTGACGAAGGAAAATATCCAGTGACGGCGGGACATTCCCGTTGCCCGAACGTCGCGGGCCGGATGGCAGTCCCGACCCTAACTTCCCATGCGTCACCGTGCCTTGATCATCCCCTCCCGCGGCCTGCCTGCGCTCCTGATCCTCGTCGGCCTGCTGCGCCCCTCGCCGCTTCCTGCCCAGGCTGCACCGGCCGTGCCGGCGGCTGCCGCCGCGGCCGCCCCGACCCAGCTTGAGCGTCTCGTCGTCACCGGCTCCAACATTCAGCGGGCCGAGATGGAGAAGGTCGCGCCGGTGACGGTCTTGGACCAGGCTGCGATCGACGTGCGCGGCGGCCTGCTGCCGGTCGACCTGCTCACGTCGCTTCCCTCCGTCGTGAATCTGCCCGAGAACGAGACCCGGCTCGGCTCTTCGGGTGCGCGGGGTGACAACGCGAACATCAACCTCCGCAACCTCGGCGCCACCGCCACCCTCATCCTCGTCAACGGCCGGCGCATGGCGATCAACCCGATGACGGCGGGGCTTTCCCAAGCCGTGAACGTCAACCAGCTGCCAACGCGCGGCGTGGAGCGCGTCGAGGTCCTCCGCGACGGCGCCTCCTCGGTCTACGGCTCCGACGCCGTCGGCGGGGTGATCAACTACGTGCTCCGGCGCGACTTCGCCGGCGCGGAGACCTCGGTGCGTTTCGGTGCGCCGGAGGCGGGAGGCGGGGAGAGCCTGCAGGGCACGCTCACGCTCGGTACCCCGTTCGCCAACGGCCGGGGCCGGCTGTTCGCCACGGTGGAGGCGCTCTACCGCGACGCGATCTTCCTGGCCGAGCGCGAGTTCAGCCGCACGGCGGACAGTTCGGCCCGCGCCGAGCCTCCCTTCAACGTGGCCGGCGGCCCCTTCGACGCCCGTTCCGCCCGCGGCTACTGGCCGACCTTCCGCATCGGTACCGCGACGGCCAGCAACTACTTCCGTCCCGTCAACGGCGTGCCGACCCTGACCACCGCGGCGCCCTCCCGGGTGACCAACCCCGAGTTCTTCCTCGACCTTAACCGGTTCGGCATGGCCGCGCCGCGCGTGCGCCGGGGCAACGCCTTCCTTTCGGCCGAGCTCGACCTCACGCGGGAGATCACCGCCTTCGCCGACTTCGGATACTACCGCTCAAGCTCCACCATGCGGCGCCAGCCGATCAACTTGAACGCGCCGACTTCGGACCAGCTCGCGCTGATGCCCGTCGACAATCCCTACAATCCCTACGGCTCGCGCTTCTACCACGTGACCGGGGCGCCGAACGCCGATGGCTCCCCGCGCCTGACGGGCCAGCCCCGGACCGTGAGCATCACCGCGATGACTCCGCCTGGGCTGGACGCGGAGACGGTCAACACCCGCGCCGATGTGGTGCGCCTCGCGGCCGGGCTCAAGGGCCGGCTCGGTGGCACGTGGCGTTGGGAGACCTCCGGGTTCTTCAACGAGGTCGCGGGCGTCGATGAGGCCCACCCTGACGTTCGCGAGAGCAAGCTGCTCAGCGCCCTGGCCCGCACCGACGCCTCCGCGTACAATCCGTTCGGTTACACTTTCCGCGTGCAGGGCAACGCGGTCGTCGCCGACCGGCCCTACGAGAATCCCCGGGCGGTCGTTGATTCCTTCTCCGAGACCTACGAGCGCGAGGCGTCGAGCACCATCGCGAGCGGCGACGCGCGGGCGACGGGCCGGCTCTTCCAGATCCGCGGCACCGACGTGCTCGCGGCGCTCGGGGCCGAGTACCGGTTCGAGGACCTGAAGGATCTCCGTCCTCCGTTCAGCGGTGAGAATCCTCCCGGCTCCGGGCTCGACCCGACCAACAACGACTTCCTCGTGCACCCGCCGCGGCCCGACGTGCGCGGCGATCGCGACGTGACCAGCGTCTACGCCGAGATCGTGGTGCCGCTGGTGGGCGCGACGCGGCCGCTGCCGCTCGTCCACACCCTCGAAGTTTCCGGTTCCGCGCGGCTCGAGCGCTACAGCGACTTCGGCCAGACGACGCGTCCCAAGTACGGCTTGAACTGGCGTCCGGCACCGTGGCTGATGCTGCGGGGCTCGCTCAACAAGGGCTTCATGGCCCCGAGTCTGGCGGCGCTCTTCACCAGCCCGCGCTGGACGATCTCGGCCGGCGCCGGCGACGTCGACACGTACCGCAACCCCCTGCTCAACGAAGGGCCGTACGTGCAGCGCACCTACTTCGGTGGCAACCCGGCCCTCAGGGCGCAGGAGTCGGAGGGCCGCACGTGGGGCGTCGTCATCGATGTTCCCGGCGTGCGCGGGCTGAGCGTCACGGCCGACGCATGGCGCATCAGCCGCACCAACCTCCTCGGGCAGCGCAGCGTGGCGCAGATCCGCGACAGCGACAACGCCCTGCTGCGGGCGTACACGCGGGCCCAGCTTTCCGCGGGCGTTCCCGTGGGCTCCATCGACGTCGGCAGCGGCACGGCGGCCTACAAGGGCGATCCGGACGTGGTGCGCTTCGCGCTCACGCCGGAGGATCGCACCGCGTTCGCGGCCTACAACGCCGCCAATCCCTCCAATGCGGCGGCGGCGGCCGGCAAGATCTTCTCCCTGAACCGTCCCTTCGTGAACCTCGCGACCAGTGAGCACGAGGGCTGGGACTTCAGCGCGCGCTACGTTCTGCCGCGTTTGTCGTGGGGCAGCCTCGTCGTGAACACCGACTGGTCCTACCTCGCCCGCTCCGAGTCGACGCTCGCTCCGGCCAACCTGCCCCCGACGGTGAACAACGGTCTCTACGCGGGCGGCGCCGCGCGCTGGCGCGGCACCACCACGGTCGCCTGGCGCCGCGGAGTCTGGTCGGCCTCCCTCGGCGCCTACTACGCCGGTAAGACGCACGACGCCGGGGCCACGACGTCCGCGGCCGTCTACGAGTCGCTGGGCCGTCCCTCGTACATCGAGCCGTTCTTCACCGCCGGCCAGACGGTGTACCGCCGCGTGATCGACCCGACCTTCACCTGCAACGTGCTCGTCGGGTACCAGTTCGGCGAAGCCGCCTCGGCTCTGCTCCGGCGGACCCAGCTCCGGGTCGGCATCACCAACCTCAACGACCTGGCCCCGCCCTTGGCGAGCTCGGAGGGCTTCAGCTACGATGCTTCGGTGAACCAAGGCCTGCTCCCGGGCCGCACCTGGACCCTCGAGGTCACGCGGCGGTTCTGAGCCACTCCAGGCCCGAGCCGCCGGCTGGCATTCTCTTCGCTGGTCGCCCCTCCCGTTCCCCGCCTAGGAGTTGCGGAATGGCGATTTCCCCCGTTTTGGGGCGCCCCGTTCGTTTGCCCGGGTGTGTCGCCATGCGTTCGTGGGACAGACCTTGCCCTCGCTAGAGGGAATCCAGGTTCGTAACCAATCCGTCGCGGGATGTTTTCCGAGTCGTCGCCGAGCCGTCTTCGGTTTGTCACGCGGGGCACCTAGGATCATCGGATGGTTTCTTCCCTGCTCCTCCGGTCCAACCGTTACGCCGCGATCCTTGCGCTCCTCGGGCTTCCGGGTATCGCGCTTCCCGCCGCGGAGGCCCCGCGCGTGGGCGCCTTGGGCGGTCAGCTTTTCGTGAATCACGGCTTGGTCGGCGTCGGACGCATGCCCGCCGGTCAACGCGATCGTTTCGGGGAGACCTTCGGCTCATTCTCGGCGTTCACGTTTCAGCCGGGGTCATGGCGACGTGAATCGGATGGGTCCTACCGGGGCGTGCTCTTCACCCAGCCCGATCGCGGCTATAACGGGGCGGGAACGACCAATTACGTCCCGCGGTTCAACAAGGTCGAAGTGACCTTCCGTCCCGCGCCCGGAGGCTCCACCGCGCAGAATCAGGTCGCGCTTCAGCTGGTCGACACGGTCCGGTTCACTGAAAGTTCTGGCACTCCTTTCACGTCGCTCGACCCGGTTTCCGCGGGCACGGGCTCGCGGGCCGGACTGCCGCCACTTCCGCAGGCCTTTAACGGCCGGCTTTCGTTGGACGCCGAGGGCATCGTCGTCAACGCGGACGGCTCAGTCTGGGTCAGCGATGAATACGGGCCCTATGTCTATAAATTCAGTGCGGATGGCCGCCTGTCGGGCGTGATCCGACCGCCGGAGGCGCTGGTGCCTAAGCGCGCGGGAGCGGATTCATTCGCTTCCAATAATCCGGGTGCGGGACAACCCGCGCCCGTCCCGGCGGACCCCGTCACGGGTCGCCAGAACAATCAAGGCCTGGAGGGTCTCTCGCTCAGTCCCGACGGCCGCACGTTGTTCACCTTGCTCCAGTCCGCCGCGCGGCAGGATGGTGGCACCGGCGCCTCCGGACCCCGTCGTCACACCCGCCTTCTTGCGTATGACGTCACGGGCGCCGAACCGCGCCTCAAGGGGCACTATGTAGTCGCTTTGCCGACGTTCCTCGTCGGTTCCGCCACCCGGGTGGCGGCGCAAAGTGAGATCCTCGCGCTCAACAACCACCAGATCCTGGTGCTGGCGCGCGACGGAAACGGCCGCGGGCTGGCCAACACAGTCTCGGCCTATCGCTCGGTCCAGGTCCATGACATCTCGACCGCCTCCAACCTCGTCGGCACGCCTTATGAATCCGCGACCACGCCCGTCGCCCCCGGCGGGAATCTCGTTGCCGGCGTGGTAGCGGCCACCTCCCAGGTGATCGTGGACCTCAACGATTCCGCCCAGCTGGCCAAGTTCGGGTTGAACAATGGTCCCGTAGATTCCGTCAACACGCTCTCCGAGAAGTGGGAAGCGTTGGCCCTGGTGCCTGCCCACGATCCCTTCGCCCCCGATGACTGGTTCCTTTTCGTCGGAAACGATAACGACTTCATCACCACCAATGGCTTTCAGGACGGGACGGCCTACACGGAAAAATTCGACAACGACACTATGGTTCTCGTGTACCGGCTCACGCTGCCCTCCCGGCTCGCCAATTCTTCCAGTCGCGCGGTGGTGAGCGGATCCGACGGTTTTCATATTCATGGCTTTGTCGTCTCCGGCGCGCGTCCCAGGACCATGCTGATCCGGGCCGTCGGGCCGACCTTGGCCAACTACGGCGTCGCTGGCAGCGCGGCCGATCCGCAGCTGGTGGTCCACGACCGCGCTGGCATGAAGGTGGACGGCAACGACAACTGGACGGATGCGGGCGCCGCGGTCGTCCGGGAGGCGGGAGCGCGGGCCGGTGCCTTTCCGCTGGTTGAGGGCAGTCGTGACGCGGCCGTCGTTGTGAACCTCGATCCCGGGGCCTACACGGTGGTTGTGAATGCGGCCGGGCAGGGCGGCGTCGTCCTCACCGAGGTCTACGAGCTGCCGTGATCGGCATGACCCCACCTGATTCCACGAACATGTCGAGCCGTCGCCTCAACTCCTTCTTCTTCCTCGTCGGCGCCCTCGCGTCGGCGCTCGCCGCCGACTCCGCGGTGCCTGAAGTCCTCCAGTCGGTGGTGGTCACCGGCACGCGCCAGTTGGGCCGGTCGAGCACGGATTCGCTCGCGCCGGTCGATGTGGTCCCTGCTACCGTCGTGCGGGCATCCGTATCCTCCGAGCTGACGGACGTGCTGATGCAGTCGGTGCCCTCGTTCAACGTGCAGCGGCTCACGATCGGCGAGGGGCTGGCCTTCGTGCGGCCGGCGCGCCTACGTGGGTTGTCTCCGGACCAGACGCTGGTGCTCGTCAATGGGCGGCGTCAGCACCGCTCAGCTTTCATCAGCCCCTCTGGTTATCAAGCGGTCGACCTCGGTCAGATCGCCTCTTTTGCGCTGCAGCGCGTCGAGGTGCTCCGTGACGGCGCTTCCGCCCAATATGGCTCAGATGCGATCGCCGGGGTGATCAACCTGGTGCTGCGGGATACAGTCGGCTTCGAAGGCTACGGTCAGGTCGCGCAGTATTTCGGCGGCGACGGTCTGAACCGTCAGGCGGGCATCAACTACGGATTTCCGGTCGGCGAAGGTGTGTTGAACCTCGGCTACGAGTCATCCAACGCGGAGCGAACTTCCCGATCCGTGCAGCGGGCCGACGCGCTGGCCTACGTCCGTGCGCATCCCGAGCGCTCCTCCTTGGTACCGAGCCCCGTGCAGAGGTGGGGCCAGCCTGATCGCCGGGCGCAGCGCCTCAGCCTGAACGGCCGCCAGGACCTGGCTGGAGGCATGGTCCTCTACGGTCACTGGTTGCTCGGTTTCAGCGACGGCTTGGATGACTTCAATTGGCGGAATCCGGACACGAATGCCGCCTTCCGGCGCTCCGCGTTCCAAAGCGGTCCCGCCGCGATCCAGCCCTCGTTCTTGCTGCTCGGCTGGTTTCCCGGCGGCTTCACACCCTACTTCGGCACGAAGGACCTCGATTGGTCCGCTCTCCTCGGGTTGCGTGGCACGGCGGGCCCGGAGTGGCGTTGGGATGTCGCCGCCGGGGCCGGCCGCAACCGGCTGGATTATTTCCTGCGCAACACCGTCAACGCCTCCTTCGGCGAATTCTCGCCCCGGGAATTCGACGCCGGCGGGCTGAGGCAGGCAGAATGGAACCTGAACGCCGATCTCGTCTATCAGCCCAAGAGTTGGGAGCTGGCCCGGCCGACCACCGTCGCCTTCGGAGCCGAGTCGCGGCGCGAGGCCTTCCGCATCCGTCCCGGGGATAGGTTTTCGTGGGACGTCGGCCCGCTCGCTGACCTGCCGGTCGGCGCCAACGGATTTCCAGGATGGAGTCCTCGCCAGGCGGTCGACGCGAGCCGGCGGAGCGAGGCGGCGTACGTGGACGTGGAGGCGTCGCCCCTCCGCGGTCTGGCAGTCGGTCTCGCGGGCCGAACCGAACGCTTTTCCGATTTCGGTTCCACGCACGATGGCAAGATCTCCGTCCGCTGGGAGGCGGCGTCGGGTTTCGCGCTGCGCGGAACTTCCAGCACTGGATTCCATGCGCCTACCCCGGGGCTGTCCAATTACACCCGCACAAGTCAGGGGCTGCTGCCCGGGACTTCTACCCTCTTCACTTCCGGCCAGATCGCCGTCGCGAATCCCGTCGCCCAATTCCTCGGCGCGCGCCCGCTCCGGCCCGAGACCGCCGTCAACTCCACTTTGGGCGTAGTCTGGTCGAGGCAGGGTTTCACCCTGACGGCCGATGCTTACCGCATCGACGTGAGCGACCGCCTCAACATCTCCCAAAGTTTCGCCCTCACCGCGGTGCAGCGCGCGCAGTTGGTGGCGACCGGGGTGACCGACGCCGCGAATCTGAACTCCGTCAACTTCCTCACGAACGCGTTCGACACCCGCACCCAAGGCATCGATCTCTCGGCTACCCGCGGGTGGCGACTCTCCTCCGGCGTGCGGCTCACCGCCCACCTCGCGTGGAACCTCAATCGCACGCGGGCAGTTCGTTTTGATCCCCGGATCATTTCCGCGGATGGGCGGACCAATTTAGAGCGGCGCATCCCGGGTCGGAACGGAAGCTTCGGAATCTCCGCCGACCACCCGCGCTGGGCCGCCCAGGCGCGGTTGAGATTCTTCGGTCCCTGGACGGATGCCCAGTCCAACTCAACCATCGTCCAGGAATTCGGCTCACAGGCGCTCGTCGACCTCAACGCGACATGGAAGCTGGGCGGGCGCACCAGCGTTGTGGGTGGTGCGGAAAACCTCCTCAACCGATATCCCGACAAGGCTCTTTTCAACGCCGCCAACGGCCTAGTCTACTCGCGCAACTCCCCGTACGATTCCGACGGGGGCCGCTGGTACCTGCGGTTCAACGCGGGGTTTTGACAATGGCGGGGTTCGTTTGCGCCCGGCGCCGCTTCCTGGCCGCTTCCGTCGGATGGGGGAGCTTGGCCTCGCTCGCGCGCGGTTCGTTCCGGGCGACCGCCCGTCGACCGGATCGCGACGAGGATTGGTCGGATCTGCGTGCGGCCTGGCTGGACTCCGGTGCGGTGGTAAACCTGGAGAACGGCGGCGTGCAGGCCTCTCCTCGGGTCGTGGACGAGGTGTTCCATCGCGAATGGGAATCCGCGCAGCGTTTGCCCGCGCTTCGCCTCGGCCGCGATTTTCCAGCCGCGCTCGATGCCGTCAGATCAAGGCTGGCCGCCGAGGTCGGCTGCGGTCCCGACGAGATCGCCCTCGTGCGCAATACGACGGAGGGCGTCCACAACCTGCTGCAGGGTTGGCGGCTGGACCGCGGCGACCGCGTCCTGACCACGACGCAGGACTACTGGAGATTCCACGACGGTCTCGCGCAGAGGGCGGTAAGGGACGGGATCGGGGTCGACGCCATTCGCCTTCCGGTGCCGCTGGAACGGCCCGCGGACGTCGTCCGCCTGTTCACGGAGGCGGTCGGCCCCCGCACCCGCGTGGTGCTGCTGTGTCACGTCGTCAACCTCACGGGGCAGATCCTGCCAGTCGCCGCGATCGCCGCGGCTCTGCGCCCGCGGGGAGTTGCCGTGATCGTGGACGGAGCACACGGGTTCGGCCACCTGACCGATCGGGTGGCCGATCTCGGGTGCGACGCCTACGTGACGTCGTTGCACAAATGGATCGGTGCGCCGCACGGCACCGGTTTCCTTCACCTCCGGCGGGAAAGGATCGAGCGCGTGTGGCCGCTATTCCCGTCTCCGGCCTCCCACCGGGGTGATATCCGCAAGTTTGAAAGCCTCGGTACCGTGGCCTCGGCGCCCTTCCTCGGGATCCCGCCGGCGCTCGATTTCTGGCGGGAGGTCGGGCCCTCGGTGAAGTTGGCCCGCCTGCGTTGGCTACGTGACCGCTGGCTGCGACCGGCGGGTCAGTTGCCAGGCTCTGCGGTTTTGACGCGCACCGAGGGCGAGGGCGCCGGTGCCCTAGCCACGATTTCCTTCCCCGGCCGGGATGTTCGGCGGATGGCGGACGAGTTGCTGCATCGCGAAGACATTCTGGTCCGACCCATCATCCATGCCGAGTTTTCGGGCCTGAGGGTCACGCCGAACCTGTTCAACTCGGCCGCGGACCTCGACCGGCTCACGGCGGCTTTGGGACGCATGCTGGGCTGACTGAGGACGGTTAATTCCCGGTGACAGCACGGGAATAGGCTCGCGGCCCTGATTTCGCCGCATTCCGGTCCGCGGCGCATCCATGCTTCCCCGCTGCCTTTTTCTCTTCACCCTACCGGTGGTCGTCGGATCCGCGTCGGCGGCCGAAGACCGCACGACTCCCGCCGATGAGCAGCGCGCCTGGCTCGCGTCGCTGCCATCGGCCCCGAAGCCGGAGTTGACGAAGCATGGCCTCGCCGCGACGGAGCTGCGCCGGTGGCGGCCGCGCGGGGCCAATCAAGGCGTCGCCGTCGATGATCGGCATTTTTACGGGATCGGGAATTTCGTCATCGGGAAGTACGACAAGCGCACCGGCGAGCGGGTCGGCGAGTGGACCGGCTTGCGCGGCGGATCAATCATCCACCTGAACGGAGGTCTGGTGCAGGACGGGCTGCTGGTTCTGTCGCACTCGAATTTCCCCCAGGTGCCGATGGCCAGCTCGGTGGAGTTCTTCGATCCGGCCACGCTCCGTCCGGTCCGCAGCGTCAGCCTCGGGCTGCGGCACGGCTCCCTCACCTGGGCCGAACGTCGCGGCGGCGACTGGTGGGCGTGCTTCGCCCACTACAACGACCAGGGTTTCGAGCCCGGCCGGGATCAGCGCTGGACGCACGTCGGTCGCTTCGACGACCGATGGCAGATGCTGGAGTCGTGGCTGTTTCCACCCCAGGTGGTCGCGACGTGGGGCAAGAGCAGTTGCTCGGGAGGCAGCTGGGGACCTGACGGTCTCCTCTACGTGACCGGGCATGACGCGAAGGAACTCTACGTCCTGCGCCCACCGCGCCTCGGCTCCGTCCTAGAGTACATCACGACGATCGACGTTCCCTTCGAGGGCCAGTCATGGGCCTGGGATCCCGCGGAGCCCCGGGTGATCTACGGGATCATCCGGCGCACGCGCGAGGTGGTGGTCGCCCGGATCCCAGCGGTGCCCTCCGAACTACTCGCGCGATGACCCGCGGCGCCTTCCGACGTGGGACGCTGGCCGGTGCCGCCGCCACGCTCCTCGCCGCGTGCGCGCCCGTGCCGCTTCCTGACCCCGATGCCCGGAACGAGCCGCTGCGACCGCGGGTGGTCACGGCTCCCGTGCCGCATGATGCGGACGATCCCGCGATCTGGATAGATCCGCGGGATCCCGCCCGCAGCCTGGTGCTGGGCACCGACAAGGACAGCGACGGCGCGGTCCACGCCTTCGACCTGCAGGGCCGGATTGTGGGGCGCTCGTCGCGTCTCCGGCGCCCCAATAATGTGGATGTTCTCACCGGTCTCCGGATCGGGGGTATGGAGCTGGACGTGGCGCTCGTGTCCGAGCGGGAGGCCGGACGCCTGCGGATCCTGCGCCTGCCGGACCTACGGGAGATCGACCGCGGCGGCATCATCGTCTTCGCCGGCGATCCGGCGCGCGCGCCGATGGGCGTCGCCGGCTATCGTCGCCCGCGGGATGGCGCGGCCTTCGCGATCGTGGGAGGCAAATCGGGGCCGCCGGAAGGTTATCTCTGGCAATACCGGCTGGAGGACGACGGCGACGGCGCGGTGCGCGCGGTGAAGGTGCGCGAGTTCGGCCGGTACAGCGGGCGCGCCGAGATCGAGGCGATCGCCGTGGATGCGCGGCGCGGCTGGGTGTATTGCAGCGACGAGGGATTCGGGGTGCGGAAATACCACGCCGACCCCGACCATGCCGAGGCAGCGCGGGAGTTGGCGGTCCTCGGCCGGGAGGGGTTCGCCCGGGATCACGAGGGCATCGCGCTGCGCGATGACGGCGGGGAGGAAGGCGTGATCGCGGTCTCGAACCAGCAGGCGGGCACGATCCGGCTCTACGCCGCGGCCGCCGGCCACCGTTTCTTGGGCGCCGCTCGGATTTCCGCCCGCGAGACCGACGGTTGCGACGTCTCGCCGGTACCTTTGCCGGGGTTTCCCGGCGGGCTCTTCGTGGCGATGTCGACCGACCGCACTTTCCATTTCTACGCGTGGGAGGAACTGCGGGCGGCCGCTCGAACCGGGGCTCGCGGGCCGTGATCCGGGCGCCTTTCGTTACGGCGGGATGACGGGAAGGTGATACTTCGGCGACGGAGGCCGTTTCCCTTTGCGGCCCGCGCTCCGGCCGGCGCCCGTATTCCGGATGCCCCTGCCGCGCTTCGCCCCCTCCGCTTCCCTGTTTCACCTGCTGCATTCCCCCGCGCTCCGGCCGCTCCAGACCTTCGTGCGGACCGTCGAGGAACGGCGGCATCCCGCGGCGCCCGAGCCCTTCCTGCCGGGGCGCAGCCCCGCGGTCGAGCAATGCGGCGCTCCCGGGCCTGCCGCGGAGGTGCGGCGGGAGCGCGGGCGCGGGCGGGTCCCGACGATCGTGCTCGGCGGCTTCGTGCCCGACTCGGGCGAACAGGTTTTCCTGCTGCGGCGCTTCCTGCTCGCCCGCGGCGACCTTTATCCGATTGTGTATCCGAAGGATGGATTCTCGTTGGATCTCATCTGCGCGCAGCTCGACGATCTCGTCGGCGATCTCCGGGCGCGGGGGGAGCGACCGGTGATCCTCGCGGTCAGTTTCGGCGCCGGGCTCGCGCTGGAGTGGCTCCGGCGTTGCCGCGAACGGGGCGGGGACGCCGGCGTGGCGGGCGTGGTGCTGGTGAGCCCGGTCGCCTGCGTGGCTGACCTCATTCCTCCCGGTCCGGGGAAGCCCGCCACGCTGGTCGGCCGGGTACTGCGCCCTTTCCTGGATTACCCGGGCGACGCGCCCGAGGCGGTGGTGGAACGCGCCCGGCAGGTTTTCGCGCGCATGTTCGAGGCCGGAGCGCAGAACCGGGAGGCCCTCGGGCGGCTGATGACTCCCTCCGAGCTCGGCCGGCTCCATACGGCCGTGATGAGCACGATCCGGGGGCTGACGGGCCGGGGCGCCCGCGAGCGCGTGGGGGTCCTAGCATCCCTGCGCTCGCCGCTCGACTACTTCTCGCCGGTGGTCCTGCCGCTCACGAGTGCGCCGGCCCTCGTTCTCTTCGCGGAACGCGAGGATGCGATGCTGGACGCGGGATCGCCCACGGCCTTCGCCTTCCGGCGCGCGCTGTCCGCTTATTTCCCGGCCGGTGCGACCGCGGAGGTTCGGGCCCGTCCGGGCTCGCCGCCGGTCCAGCATGCCTCGCTGATCTTCCACGTCGGGGAGTTCCTTCCGCCGCTGCACGCCTTCTATGGACGTCTGCCGGCGCGCGGCCTGCCTCTGGCGGCATGAGCCGAAGCCCCGAGACCGCCGATACGGCTGGTCCGCCGTCTTGGCCGCGTCGGCTGCTGGCCGGCGCCGTCTGGGGGAGGGCGCGCTTTCTGGCGAGCCGCCTGCGGGTTCCCGGCGGTGCCGCCGATGAGCAGGAGCGGTGCCGCCGGCGCCTGATGCGCGGCCTGGCGGAGACGGCTTACGGCTGCTCCGTGGGCATCAGTCGGGAGATGTCATACGCCGAATTCCTGAGTTCGGTGCCGGTGCGGCGTTACGAGGACCTGGTGCCGTGGATCGAACGTGCGAAACGCGGCGAACCGGATGTCCTCTGGCCCGGGCGCTGCAGCCACTTCGCGGTCTCCTCCGGAACCACGGCGGGGCGGACGAAGTACCTGCCGGTGACGACGGCCATGCTGGAGCACTTCCGTCGCGCGGGGCTCGACTCGCTTTGTCTGCACGCCCTCCGGCGCGGCAATCCCGGTGTCTTCCACGGGCGCCACCTGTTCCTCGGCGGCTCCACGGCGCTCACGCCCCTGCCCGGTGGGTCGCACTGTGCGTGGAGCGGGGACCTGAGCGGCATCTCGGCGCTGAACCTGCCTGGCTGGGTCGAGCGCCACCTCTACGAGCCCGGCCGGGGAATCGCGCTGCTGGAGGACTGGCCTGCGAAGCTCGAGGCCATCGTCGCGCGGACCCGTGACCGGGACATCTCCCTGATCGCCGGAATCCCGGGTTGGCTCCTGATCCTCGCGGAGCGGCTGCGGGCGGCGACGGGGCGGCCTAGCCTGCGCGCGATCTGGCCCCGGCTGGAGTGCGTGGTCCACGGCGGGGTGCCGCTCGGGCCGTTCGCCGATGAGTTGCGCGAGGCGGCCGGGCCGGGCGTGGACTTCCACGAAGTTTATCCCGCTTCGGAGGCGTTCATCGCGGCGCAGGAAGGCGAGGCGGCCGCCGGGTTGAGGCTGCTGACGGCCGCGGGCGTCTTCTTCGAGTTCACGCCCCTCGCAGACTTCGACGAGAACCGGCTGGAGGCCGCGGGAGCCGCGGCGTTGCGCTGCTGGGAGGTGCGGCCGGGAGTGGACTACGTGCTGCTCCTCACCACCCCGGGCGGGCTCTGCCGCTACGTGATCGGCGACGTGGTGCGTTTCGTCTCCACGGAGCCGCCGCGGCTGATCTACGCGGGGCGCACGCGGCTGCAGCTCAGCGCCTTCGGCGAGCACGTGATCGAGAAGGAAGTCACCGATGCCCTCGCGCGCGCCGCGTCCCTGTTCGGCGTCGCGGTGGTCAACTTCCACGTTGCGCCGCTCTTCCCGTCGGGACCGGGGGCGCGGGGGCGACACGAGTGGTGGATCGAAGTCCGCGCGGCGGGCGGCGCGGTCGCGCCCGCGGCTTTCGGCGCCGCGCTCGACGCGGGTCTGCAGGCGGGCAACGAGGATTACGAGGCGAAGCGTCGCGGCGGCGGGCTCGACGCACCGCTGGTTCGCATGGTCCCTCCCGGTACATTTGAACTCTGGCTCCGGGCGCGGGGTCGCTGGGGAGGGCAGAACAAGATGCCGCGCTGCCGGAGCGATCGCGGGATCGCGGACGAATTGGCGCGGCTGGCCGCGGCGCAATGAGACTCCTGCGTGACGGGAATGTGAATTCGCGGCGTCGGGACGGCTCCGTCCTTGCGCCCGGCCGCGGGTACGCCGTTTCTCCGCGCCCGTCAGGGTTTGTTCAGGGTAGTCAGGCATCAACGGCGGGCCGCTCCTGGGGTTTGGGAGCGGCCCGCCAACTTCCGGCCGCCGCGCCGGTCGCGCGCCATCGCCGACGCTGGCACCTGCTCCTGCTCGCCTCCCTGATCGCCTCGTCTTCCGGGCGTGCGCTCGCCGACCTCGCCCGCGCGATCGACTGCTACCACAGCCGCCGCTACGCCGAGTCCCGCGAGTTGTTCCGCGCCGTCGAGGCGGGACGGCCGCCTGACCCCGAGATCGACTTCCATCTCGGCCGGCTCGCGCTGTGGTTCGATGAGCCCGAGGAGGGCCGGCGGCGCTTGGAACGGGCCGTCGCGTCGCGACCCGCGGACGCCCGCCTTCGCCATGCGTTGGGCGACGCGTGCGGGCTGCTCGCTCAGCAGGCGCCGCTGGTCTCGAAACTCCGCTGGGCGCGGCGCTGCCGGGAGGAGTATGAGCGGGCGATCGCGCTGGATCCGGGGGCGGTCGAGGCCCGGTGGAGCCTGCTGGGATTCCTCGCGATCGCGCCTCGCCTCGCGGGAGGGTCGCTGGAGCGGGCGCGCGGGCAAGCGGCGGAGATCGCGAGGTTGGACCCGTTGGAAGGAAAGATCGCCCGCGCGACGCTCGCCCTCATCGAGGGCGCGCCCGCCGCGGCCTTCGCCGAGTTCGAGGATGTGCTGCGGGGGGATCCCGACCATTTCCTCGCGCTTTACCAGATCGGCCGATGCGCGGCACTCAGCGGCAGGGAGGTGGGGCGCGGCATCGCGGCCTTGCGCCGGTGCCTTGAGCTCACCCCGCTCGGGGGCGACAACCGGCCCGGCCATGCGCATGTCCACCACCGGCTGGCGGAGCTGCTCGAGCGCGACGGCCGGACGGCGGAGGCGGCGGTGTCCCGGGCGGCGATCCGGCGGCTCGAGCCCGATTTTCGCGCGGAAAAGACGGCGCTCCGGAACTGACCCGCCGGCGGGACTGGGAGCGGAGCGCTCACCGCTGGTGCGCCGTAACCTGATCTTAACCCTCCCGGCGATTTCGTTCCTTCCGCGTGAAGCCCGTCGCTTTCACCTTGGAACGCCGGCGGCGCCGATCGCCCCCGGATTGCCAATCCATTCCATCGCCGCGAACTTCCTCCCCATGATCTTTTCCGCCGCCGAGATCGAGCAGGAGGCTGACCGCCTGCTGCGGGCCCTGCTGCACGTGGAGTGCGATCCGCGGGGTCGGAAATGGAACCATGAGACCTGTCTCGGCATCGCGCCGCTCACGTTGGAGATCAACCGGCTCAAGGCCGAGCGGGGCGCCGTCGTGCTCGCCCACTCCTACGTGGATCCGGAGATCACCTACGGGGTGGCCGACCACCGCGGCGACTCCTACTTCCTCAGCCTCCGCGCGCGGGAGGCGCGGTCCCGCGTGATCGTCTTCGCCGGAGTCGTCTTCATGGCTGAGACCGCGAAGATCCTCTCGCCCGGGGCGGAGGTGCTCGTTCCCGATCGCGATTCCGGCTGTTCCCTCGCCGACTCGCTCACGGCCGACGAGCTGCGGCGGCTGAAGGCCCTGCATCCCGACGCCGCGGTCGTCTGCTACATCAACAGTACGGCCGACGTGAAGGCCGAGTCCGACGTGTGCGTCACTTCCGGCAACGTGCACGCGATCATCGCCGCGCTGCCGGAGCGCAAGGTGATCTTCGTGCCCGACCGGCTGATGGGGCAGAACGTCCGCGCCGAGTTGCGCCGCCGCGGCGTCGACAAGGAGATCATCACCTCCGACGGCACCTGCATGGTGCACGAGGAATTCGACGCCGCGGATATCGCCGAGGCGCGGCGGCTCTACCCCGGGCTGCGGGTGGTCGCGCATCCCGAGTGCACCCCGGAGGTGGCGGCGGAGGCCGACTTCGTCGGCAGCACGGGCGCCATGATGAAGTACGTCCGCGCGACGGCGGCGCCGTATTTCCTCATGCTCACGGAATGCGGGCTGGTGAGCCGCCTGGAGGTGGAGGACCCGGAGAAGCGTTTCGTGGCGGGTTGCCGGCTCTGCCCCTACATGAAGCTGAATTCACTGGAGAAGATCAGGCAGTGCCTGGCCGCGCCCTCGCCTGAGCAGGTCGTGACGCTCGAGCCGGACGTCGCGCGGCGGGCCGCGGGCGCCCTGGAGCGGATGTTTCAGCTGAATCCCGCCGACTGAGCCTACCCATGATCACCCCCCGTACCGACCATCTGATAGACTTGGCCCTCGAGGAGGACCTCGGGCTGGGTGACCTCACCAGCCGGGCGATCTTTTCCCCGCGGCACCGATCGCGGGCCGTGATCGAGGCGCGGGCTCCCCTCGTCGTGTGCGGATTGGCCGTGGCCGCGCGGGTCTTCGCCCGCGTCGATCCCGCGCTGCGGGCGGAACCGCTCCTCGCCGACGGGGCGGGGGTCCGCCCGGGCGACCGGGTGATGCGCGTGGAGGGGCCGACCGCCTCCCTGCTCGCGGCCGAGCGCACCGCGCTGAATTTCCTCCAGCGCCTGTCGGGCGTCGCGACCCGCGCCCGCGCCTTCGCCGATGCCGTGGCCGGCACGGGCGTCCGGGTGGTCGACACCCGCAAGACCATTCCCGGCTGGCGGGCCCTGGAGAAGGCGGCCGTGCGCTGCGGGGGCTGCGCCAACCACCGCTCCTCGCTAGGGGAGCACGTGCTGATCAAGGACAACCATGTGGCGGCGGCGGGTTCGATCGGGCGCGCCGTCGCCGCCGCACGTCGCGCGGCGCCCCACGTCGCCCGCGTCGAGGTCGAGGCCGGTTCGCTGGTCCAGGTACGCGCCGGCCTGCGGGCCGGTGCGGACGTCATCCTGCTCGACAACTTGTCCCCGGCCCGCGTGGCGGAGGCGGTGCGCCTGATCGCGGGGCGGGCGCTCGTCGAGGTCTCGGGCGGGATCACGCTCGCCAACATCCGCGACTACGCCCTGCCGGGGGTGGATGTCATCAGCGTCGGTGCGCTCACGCATTCGGCGCCCGCCGCGGACCTGAGCCTCGAGGTGATCGGAAAATGAGGCGGTGGGGGCAGGAGGGACCACGGAGGGACACGGCTGGTTACGGAGATCGCGCGGCGACCTCACCGGAGGCGAACGGATCGCCAGGAGTCCGCCGCTACCCACCCGTTGCGACCCGGATCACCCCAGGAAGGAGAGGGCGAAACGGATGAGGGTCGTGGAAACCGACTGCCTCGTGATCGGAGCCGGTCTGGCCGGCAGCGCGTACGCGTTGCGGATGGCGGCGCGCGGTTTCGCAGTGGAGCTCCTAGCCCTCGGAGCGCCGCTCGACTGCAATTCCGACTGGGCGCAGGGCGGCATCATCTATGACGCGGCCGGGGACCCGGCGCTGCTGGCGTCGGACATCACGACGGCGAGTGACGGCGCGGCCAATCCGGCGGCGGTTTCCCAGCTGGTGGCCGAGGGACCGCGGGCGGTGGAGGAAATCCTGCTGGGCGGCGCGGGAGTGCCGTTTGACCGCGATGCGGCGGGGGCGCTCGACCTGACGCGCGAAGGAGGGCACTCGGCGAGGCGCATCATCCATGCGGCGGACCGGACGGGCCACGCGATCCTGTCGGCGGTGGCGGGGGACGTGGCCCGTGCGCCGCGCATCACCCGCCGCGGAGGCTGGGTCGCGGTGGACCTGCTGACGCTGTCGCACAACGCCGAGGATGAATCACGCCGGTACGAGCCACTCACGTGCTTCGGGGCCTATGTGCTCGACGCGGGAGCGCGTGAGGTGATCGCGGTGGTGGCGCGGAAGACGGTCCTCGCGACGGGGGGCGCCGGGCAGGTGTACCTTCACACCACGAACCAACCCGGCACGGTGGGGCATGGCATCGCGATGGCGTACCGCGTGGGCGCGCGGCTCATGGACCTGGAGTACGTGCAGTTTCATCCCACGGTCTTCGCCGGCGAAAACGCCCCGCGTTTCCTGGTCACGGAGGCCCTGCGGGGGGAGGGCGGCGTCCTGGTGAACCTGCGCGGCGAGCGGTTCATGGACGCGGTGGATCCACGCGGCTCACTGGCTTCCCGCGACATCGTGGCGCGCGCGATCCACCGCGAGCTGGCGGCGAGCGGGGATCCCCACGTGCTGCTGGACCTGGGCGCGTTGGATCCGGATTTCGTCCGCCGCCGATTCCCCGGGGTGCACGCGGGCTGCCGGGCGCACGGCGTCGACATTCCCCGGGAGCCGATTCCGGTCGTGCCGGCGGCGCACTTCCTCTGCGGCGGCGTGCATGCCGACCTGCGCGGGCGCACGAGCGTGCGAAACCTGAACGCGATCGGCGAGACTGCCTGCACCGGCCTGCACGGGGCCAACCGGCTGGCGAGCACGTCGCTGCTGGAGTGTCTCGTCGCGGCGCGCGCGTCGGCCGCGGCCGACGCGGAGGAGCTCGCGACCGCGCCGGCGGAGAGCGCCCCGCGGCCACGGGCGTGGGAAAGCCCGGGCCGGGAAGCTGATCCGCTGCTCGTGCGGCAGGACCTGCTGCAGGTGCGGCACACGATGTGGAACTATGCCGGCATCATCCGCTCGCCGCGGCGGCTGAACCGCGCGCGGCGCATCCTGCTGGAGCTGCGCGAGGAGATCCAGGGCTTCTACCGAGGCTGCCGACTCACGCCGGAGCTGATCGAGCTGCGCAACGCCGTGCAGACCGCCCTCTTGGTGGTGCACGCCGCGTCCCTGAATCCCCGCAGCCGCGGCTGCCATTGGGTGGAGGACGGGCCCGACGGCGAGGCGGACCCTCGGCCGGCCGGAAAATGAAAAGGCCGGCCCGCTGGGCGGACCGGCCTGGAGGCGGAAGGCAGTCGCGGATCAGAGCTTCCAGCGCACGCCGAAATTGGCGGACACGCCGTACTCCTCGAGCTGCACGAACCGGGCGCCGTTCTTGCCGAAGTAGACCCGGAAAGGCTCATCGGTGAGGTTGAGCAGCTCGGCGTACAGCTCCCAGCTGCGGCCAAGGCGGTAGTTGAGCGAAACGTCGACCTGCTTGTGGTCGTCGACCCAGCGGTCGGTCGCCGCGTCGCCCCCGAGCGGCTCGTCCTCCCGCAGGCGCGGCGTGCGGAAGTTGAGGGCGGCACGGAGGAAGAAGCTCCCGCGCTCGAAGGTAAGCGCGAGGTTGCCGATCTCGCGGGACTGGCCGATGAAATCGAGCGTCTCACCCGGCCGCGTGGGATACCGGGCCTCGCTCGAAGTCCGGGTATAGTTCGCCATCACACCGAGGGCGTTGAAGGGGGCGGGCAGGGCGCGGAGCTGCTGCTGCCAGGCCAGCTCGAGGCCGTTGATCCGCCCCTTGGGGCCGTTCACGAAGGTCGTGAGGGTGTATCCGGTCCCCGGATCGCCGCCCGGGATCTCCCGCTGGTAGGTGAAGTTCGAGATGTCCTTCCGGAAGACCGCCGCCGAAACCAGGCCGAGGGAGGGGAGGTATCGTTCGACGGACGCATCCCAATTGACGGACTCCAACGGAAGCAGGCGCGGGTTGCCCTCCGTGACGCGGCTGGCGGTCTGGTTGACCGTGCGCCGGAGCGCGCTGTCGTCGAAGGACGGGCGCGCGAGCGAATTGCTCCAGGAGGCGCGGATGACGGTCTGGCGGTCGAGGTCGTGACGGAGGTGGATGCCCGGGAGCAGGTTCTCGTAGCTGCGGCCGCGGGTGACGGCCCGGACCGTGGTTCCGACGAGCTCGTTGCCCCGGTTCTCGTACTGCGTGCGCTCCAGACGCGCTCCGGCCAGGACCTGGAGCCGACCGAAGGTGGCGCCGCCCATCAGGTAGCCGGCACCGACATCCTCGGTGGACTCCCAATCGTCCTGCACGCTCTCGGCGAGGAGGCGGTTGGGCACGAAGGCGCCGCGGTTCCCGTAGAAGGCCTGCAGAACCTTCGGGGCGCTCCCGCGGTAACCCGAGGAGAAGAACGGGTAGTCGTCCTTCGTCTGGCCTTCGAGCATCGTCGCGAACGTGAAGAATGCCGGGGCGGCGTGGTCGACGGTCTCGTTGGAGGCGGACTTGTCCTTGGCGCGGAACTGGAACCCGAACTTCACGTAGGCGGGAGTCTCGCCGAGGCGGAAGCTGCGGCGGGCGTTAGCGCCGAGATTGAGCTCCGCCTCCTCGCCCGGGGAGTTCACCAGCCGGAAGCGGCTGATCTCCGAGTAGAGGGAAGGATCCGAAACGTTTGCTCCGGTCACGCCGAAGGTGGGCGCGTAGAGGCCGGGAGCGAAGGAGTACGTCCACGTGCTCGTGGCGCCGGGCTTGCGGAAGCGCACCGTGACCTCGTCGGGCCGCTCCTCCTCGCCCTTGGACCAGCCGAGGCGGGCGTCCAACTGCCACGGTCCCGTGTTGCGCTCCAATCCGGCGGTGAGGGCGAGGATGTTCTGATCCTTCTGCCGGTAGCGGATGTCGTGCCGCTCCCGCCGCAGGCCGGTGACCGTGGCCCCGTTGGGTGAAAGGGCGGAGACGGTTCCCTCGGAGAACGGCAACGTGTAGACGTACCGGATCTCGTGGTCGTTGAACTGGGAAAACGTCCCGCGGAGATAGGCGAGGGTGCCGGCGTCGGGCTTGTACTCGAGCGCCGAGCTCGCGCCGTAGCGCGTGCGGGTGATCTCATACTCGCGGAAGGCGATGCCGAGCAGCAGCGGGGCGGTGGTGCCGGCCGGGGCGCCGGGCACGGGACGGAGGGCGTAACCACCGTCCTCTTCGAAGTTGTTGGTCCCGAAGCGGCGGGCCTGCCAGTTCGGGGAGAAGATCAAGCCGAGCTTTCCGTCCGCAAAGCGGTCGGCGTAGGTCAGGCTGAACTTGCTGCTGTGGCGTTCGGCGAGGTGGTTGTACTGGCCCTGGGCCGTGGCCTGCAGCTGGCGGCCCTCCGCGTCGAACGCGCTGCGCGTCCGGACGTTGATGCTGCCGCCGAGCCCGTCGGCGTCCATGTCGGGAGTCGGCACCTTGGTCACCTCGACGGCGGCGAGGGCGTCGGTGGGCAGCACGTCGAGCGCCACCACGCGGTCACCGCGCTCGGGCGTCGCGAGCGAGGCGCCGTTCAGGCGGACGCTGTTGAGGTCGGGCCGGATGCCGCGCACCACGATGAAGCGGCCTTCCCCTTGGTCGCGGTAGAGGGCCAGACCGGGGATGCGCTGCATCGTCTCTGCCACGTTCTGGTCGGCGAAGCGTCCGATCTCGTCGGAGGCGATGATGCTCGTGAGGGTCTCCGCGGCGCGCTGCTGGTTCAGCGCCCGCGCCGAGCCCACCGCGCTGCCCGTGATCACGAACTTGTCGAGCGCCACGACGTCGGTGCCGAAAGCGACGTCGAGGCGGGCCGCGCGTCCGTCCTCGACCGTGACCTCGCGCGGGACCTCCGCGTAGCCGACGTAGCTGAACACGAGGCGCCGCCGTCCGGAGGGAACTTCGGGCAGGGTGTACTCACCCGCGGCGTCGGCGAAGGCGACGAGTGCCGTGCCGTCGACGGAGATCCGCGCGCCCGCAAGGGCGAGCTTGGAGCCCGCGTCGGTGACGCGGCCGGAAACGGTGCCGGCGGCGGCCGCGGGCAGGATGGTGAGCAGGAGTGCCGCCGCCAGGAGCAGCAGGCGCTTGGAGCTTGGTCTGGGCATGGTGGGTGTCATGGAAAGGTCGGGCGGGCTCGGTTCGCTTGCCGCCGCGCGAGGCGAGCGCGTCCCGGCCCGGCCGGTCAATCTGCGGCGCCGTCCGGCGCGCAGATGTCACCTTCCCGTCACCTGATCGTCACAACGTAGGATGAAACCGGATACTCAAGGGGTTCGTCACCGTCCCGTCACCGATGTTACAGCGGCGTGACGCGGGCGTTAATTGCGCGTGGCGGCGGCACAATGCCGTTGATCGGGGTCGCGACGACGCTGGGTTGGCGACATGTTCCTGCCCGAGCGTTTCCCGTCGTTCCTCGTCCTCGCCGCCTGCGCGGCGTTCGCGTCGCCGCTGCGCGCCGCCGAGACACCCGGCATCGTGGCGGGCCGCGTCGTCTCGGCGGAGACGGGCGCCGCCGTGGCGGGCGCCAGCGTCGGCATCGCCGGCGCCGCGCCGGTGGCGACCGACCTCGAGGGCGCCTTCCGGCTGCCGGTGGCGCCGGGTTTCCACACCCTCACCGCCTCCAAGCCGGGCTTCCGGCCCGCCTCCGTGACCGGGGTGATCGTGGTGCCCGGGGCGGTGGTGCAGACGGATGTCGCCCTGCCGGCCGCCGATGAGGCGGTGGTGCGCATGGAGGCTTTCTCGGTATCCGCGGAGGTCGTGCAGAGTTCCGGTGCCGGCCTGCTCGGGGTGCGGCAGAAGTCGGCCGCGGTGAGCGACGCCATCGGTTCCGATCAGATGGGCAAGCTGGGCTTCGGCACGGCGGCCGCGGCGATGAAGGCCGTCACCGGCGCCTCGGTCGTCGGCGGCAAGTACGTCTACATCCGCGGCCTCGGAGAGCGCTACAGCTCGACGATGGTGAACGGGGTCGAGGTGCCGAGCGCCGATCCCGACCGGCGCGCGGTCAACCTCGACATGTTCCCGAGCGACCTGGTGGACGCGATCGTGACGACGAAGACCTTCACACCGGACAAGCCGGGCAACTTCACCGGCGGCAGCGTGGACCTGAAGACGAAGGAGTTTCCCGACCAGTTCACCTTCTCGGTCTCCGCCTCGCTGGCGCACAACTCGGAGACGACGCGGCAGGACTTCCTGGGCTCGGGCGGCGCCGCCAACACGTGGGGACGCGACGACGGCTCGCGTTCGCTGCCCGCGGCGGTCGCGGGCCGCCGCATCCCGGTGCGCTTCAGCTCCCCGACGGTCGACGCGGAGATCGGCGAGCTCACGCGGGCCTTCACGCCGGCGATGGCGCCGGTTCGGCGGTCGGCGCCGCTGAACCGCAGCTTCGCGGCGGCGGTGGGCGGGCAGCTGCCGTTGCTCGGTCGCAAGTTCGGCTACGCCGCGAGCCTCTCCTACGACCGCGCGTTCTCCAGCTACCGGGGCGGCGTCCTGGGCCGTTACGAGCGGCAGGGTGTGAATTCGCCGTCCCTCGCCCCGCTCGTGCAGCTCGATGATGCGCGGAGCGAGGACGACACCCTCCTGGGGTCGCTGCTGAACGTCGCCTACCAGTTTTCCCCCGAGCACCAGGTGAGCGTGAACTGCATGTACAACCAGTCGGGCAACGACATGGCGCGCCGCCAGCAGGGGATCAATGTCTCGGGCGGCGGCATCAGCGAGACGGAGGTCTTCGAGACCCGCACCCTGCGCTACACCGAGCGCTCGCTGCGCTCCGTCCAGGCCACCGGCAAGCACCTCTTTCCCGCCTGGCGCGACGCACGCCTGCAGTGGAGCCTCACCCGGGCAAGCACTACCCAGGACGAGCCCGACACCCGTTACTTCTCCACCTTTCGCACGCCCGACGGCGCCCAGTTCTTCGAGGCTTCGGGCCTGCCGCGTCCCGCGCGCTACTTCCGCGACCTCCGCGAGGACCGCGACGACCGCAGCATCGACCTCACGGTGCCGGTCGCCGGCCCGGCCGGCCGCGCCACGCAGCTGAAGGCCGGATTCGCGTGGGCCTTGACCGAGCGCGGCTTCAACGAGCGCCTCTTCGAGTACAACAGCACCGTGCTGCGCTACGACGGCAACGACGCCGCCTTCCTCCGGACCTCGCAGGTCGGCCAGGTCGACCCGGCCACGGGACGCCTCCGTCCCGGCCAGCTCTACCTCGTGGAGTCGAGCGCGCTGGGCAACAATTACCGCGGCGAGCTGGAGGTCGGGGCCTGGTACGCGATGATCGACGCCCCGGTGACGCGCTCGCTGCGCGTCATCGCGGGGGCGCGGCGCGAGTCGACGGCGCTGGAGGTGCGCAGCCTGGATCCGCGGCGCCGCGCCGGCCAGCTCGACACGGACGACGTGCTGCCCTCCGTCAGCGGCGTCCTCGCGCTCGGCGACCGCATGAACCTCCGTGCGGCCTTCACCCGCACGATCGCGCGGCCGAATTTCCGCGAGATCGCCGACTACACCTCGTTCGAGTACGTGGGAGACTTCGTCTACATCGGCAATCCGAGCCTGCGGCGCACCCGGATCACCAACTACGACCTGCGCTGGGAGTGGTTTCCGCGGCGCGGGGAGATCGTGGCGGTGAGCGTCTTCGAGAAGCGGATGACCGATCCGATCGAGCGCGGGGTGTTCTCGGTCGTGAACAGCGGTGAACTGCAGTTCCAGAACGCGCCCGACGGCCGCGTGCGCGGTGTCGAGGTCGAGGCCCGCAAGGGTCTGGGCTTCCTCGCCCCGTGGCTCCAGCCGTTCTCCGGCGGCTTCAACTTCACGTGGATCGAGTCCGCCGTGACCATCACGCCGGAGGAGCTGCGCTTCATCCGTTTCTACGATTCCGGCGCGGGCACCACCCGGGAACTCACCGGGCAGTCCCCCTACATCGTCAACGTCGACCTTTCCTACCGGAACGCCGGCACCGGCACGACGGCGAGCGTGTACTACAATCTCTTCGGGCGCCGGCTCTCGCAGGTCAGCCCGCCCGGCACGCCCAACGTGTACGAGGAGCCGTCCCCCACGCTCGACGTGATCCTCGGCCAGTCCCTCGGCGCCGGCTGGAAGGCCAGTCTCTCCATCAAGAACCTCCTGAATCCCGCCGCCGAGGAGACCTACACCTACCGCGGCCGCGACTACCTGAGGTCCTCCCGCGTCCGCGGCATCACCACCTCTTTTGGCGTCACGTACTCTTTCTGACGCGCCTTCCGCCTTCCTTCCAATCCTTCCCATGAAGCAACTGAAGCTACTGCCACTGCTCGCGGCCCTCGCCGCTCCCGCGGCCCTTTCCGGGGCCGACGTCGCCGTCAATGCCAACATCACCTCCAGCCGCACCTGGACGCGCAACAACACCTACATTCTCGACGGCCGGGTCTTCGTGACCGATGGCGTCACGCTCACCATCGAGCCCGGTACGGTCATCAAGGGTAAGGCCCGCGCCGCCCAGGACGCCTCGGCGCTCGTCATCGCCCGCGGCGGCAAGATCAACGCCAGCGGCACCGCCTCCGCCCCGATCATCTTCACCGCCGAGGCCGACAACCTGAACGGCAACCTCGGCCAGAGCGACCGCGGCCTCTGGGGCGGCGTCGTCATCCTGGGTCGCGCCCGCACCAACACCGCGTCGGGCCAGGGCAACATCGAGGGTATCCCGACGACGGAACCGCTCGGTCTCTACGGCGGTTCCGATGACAACGACAACTCGGGCACCGTCCGTTACGTCTCCATCCGCCACGCGGGCTCCCTGCTCGGGCCCAACAATGAACTCAACGGCCTCACGATGGGCGGCGTCGGCGCCGGCACCACGATCGAGTACGTCGAGGTCTTCGCCAATGCCGACGACGGGTTCGAGTGGTTCGGCGGCACCGTGAACGCCAAGTACCTCGTGAGCGCGTTCAATGACGACGACGCCTTCGACTGGGACGAGGGTTACCGCGGCAAGCTCCAGTTCCTCTTCACGATCCAGGATCCCGCGGTCGGCAACCACGCCTTTGAATCCGACGGCGGCACGACGCCCGAGGATGGCACGCCCTACGCGATGCCCACGGTGTACAACTACACCGCGATCGGTTCAGGCGCCGCGAGCGCGAACGCCCTCAGCATCGGGCCCATCTTCCGCGACAACACCGGCGGCAAGGTCTACAACTCGATCTTCCACGACTTCCGCGGTTACGCGTGGCGCATCGAGACCGAGAGCGCCCAGCGCGAGGACAGCGCCAAGCGCCTCGCGGCCGGCGACATCGTGATCGCCAACAACCTTTTCGGCACCTTCGGTGCCGGCACCGCGGCCACCTCCCTCTTCCTCGCTCCCAACGCCACGTCGGGCGGCCCCGCCCCATCCTCCAATTACACGGTGGAGCACATCACCGGCGCCGCGCGCCAGAATCGCATCAACACGGATCCCCAGTTGGTGAACATCAGCCGGGCCCGCGACGGGAAGCTCGATCCCCGTCTTAAGGCCGGCAGCCCCGCGCTCCAGGGAGCCGCCACCCCGCCCAACGACGGGTTCTTCACCGTCACCTCCCACCTCGGGGCCTTCACCACTTCGGGCAACTGGGCCTACGCGTGGACGAAGCTGGGCCGTGACGGTTACTTCGACGCCGCGAGCGCCCTCAGCGGCTCCGGCGGATCCGAGCCCGTCGTCGTCAATTCCGGTTCCACGACCAAGCTCAGCAACCTGTCGACGCGGCTCACCCTCGTGCAGGGCACTATCGCGTTCCCCGGGTTCTACCTGAGCGGTAACCAGTCCCAGACCGTGATGATCCGCGCCGTCGGTCCCGGCCTCGCCCAGTTCGGTCTCCAGAACATCGTCGCTGATCCGGTGCTCGAGCTGTTCTCCGGCTCCAACAAGGTCGGCGAGAACGACGATTGGTCCGGCGCGCAGGCTGCGCAGCTCGCCACCCAGGTCGGCGCCTTTCCCCTCGCGGCGGGAAGCAAGGACGCCGTGATCGTCGCCACTCTGCCTCCCGGGGCCTACACCCTCCAGGTGACCGGCAAGACCGGCGGCGGCGAGCTGATCATCGAGGTCTACGAGATCGATTGAGCGGTTCCTCACCCGGCCGGCTCGCGCGCGGCGTGGGCCGGCCTCCGTGGCGGTAAGTGAGGTTGTCACACATCCGTAACCTTAACGCCATCTTTCCGTAACATCGTTGTCACATAGTCGACAGCGATGTCGCGGCTTTTTTCTTTTGGTTTCCCTCGGAACGTCCCGTCCTGTCTCGCCGTCGTGATCTTGGTCCTCGGCGCGGCCCATGCTCCCGCTCGGGCCGCCGACAGCGGGGCGCTCCTCGATGCCCTGATCCGCAAGGGCATCCTGACCGATCAGGAGGCGGAGGACATCCGCGCGGACCTCGTCCGCGACAGCAACACGATCCCCTCGCAGGCGATGGCAGGCGGAAAATCGACCGATCGCCTGTCGGTCGGGATGCGCATGCAGCTGCAGTACGCGCACATCGACACGACGATCAACGGCGCCGCCGCGAAGCCGGTCTACGCCGACCAGCCCTTTACGCGCCGGATCTACCTGACGCTGAGGGCGGGCGTCGGCGGCGATTGGGGCGCGCAGTTCACGTGGGACTTCGCGTCGTCGTACTACGACGACGCCTTCATTAGCTGGGTGCCCGATCCCAACCTGCAGTTCAACTTCGGCCTGCGTAAGGTCGCGGTGGCGTACGAGGAGCGCTTCTCGAGCGGCAACCTCAAGGGGCTCGAGCGCTCCGGCGCGACGCGCTACTTCGTGGAAGGCAACAACGGTCGCCGGCTCGGCGCCGCCAGCTACCGCATCGGGGCGTTCCTCGACGGTAAGAAGGAGATCAACTCCACGACGCACTTGGTCTACACCGCCGCGGTCACCGATCCGGAGCGCGGCGAGACCGCCGCCGATGCGGCGTCCGCCGGTGACAGCACCACCAACCTTGTGGCGCTCTGGGGGACCCTCGGCGTCTACGGGCGGCTGCCGGAGAATGGCTACTGGACGACCGGCGTCGGCGTCGGGTTCCAGCCTGACCGGGGAGGGTGGGGCACGACCAACTTCGGCCGCGGCCATGATCTCACCCTGTATTCGGTTTACGTCGATCTCCAGGCCGGCCGCTTCGGGCTGATGAGCGAGTACCTCACCGCCGACGTCGAGCGCGGCGTCTCGGCGACGCGGGATGCCCGGCCGAAGGGTTTCTTCATCATGCCGACCCTTTACCTGAACGAGACCGTCGAGGCGGTGGTGCGCTACACCAGCGTGAATTCCGACGGCCGCGGTCTGCAGATGGGCGACGTCATGCGCTCGGCTCCCTCCGGCGGCACCATGAACACGTTCGACGAATGGTACGCGGGCGTGAACTGGTACCTGCGCGGCATCGACCTGCGCCTCCAGCTCGGCGCGATGACGGGCAAGACCCGGGAAACCGTCGCGGGTGCCCCCGCCGAGGCCAAGGCCACCGGCGCGCGTTCCCAGCTTCAAGTCCAGTTCTGATCCCATCCTTCCTCCACCTCACCATGAAAGCACTGCTCTCCCTCGTCGCAGTCCTCTGCGCCGCCTCAACCGCCTCCGCCCAGAAGCTCGTCATCAAGGGCTCCGACACCCTGGGGGCGAAGCTCGTCCCGACCCTCGCCGAGGAATACAAGGCGCGGAACGCCGGCGTCTCGTTTGAGATCGCCGCCGAAGGATCCACCACGGGCATCTCCGCGATCATCGACGGTACCGCCCAGATCGGCATGAGCTCGCGCCGCGCGCGGCCCACTGAGGTCTCGGCGGCCACCGCGAAGGGCGTCTCCTTGAAGCCGCTCATCGTTGCCTACGACGGCATGGCCGTGATCGTGAACGCGAAGAGCCCCATCGCCAACCTCACGCTGCGGCAGGTGGAGCAGATCTTCACGGGTGACGTCACCGACTGGTCCGCCGTGGGCGGCCGTCCGGGCAAGATCTCCGTCTACACCCGCAACACGTCATCGGGCACTTACTCCGACTGGAAGGACCTCGCGATGAAGAAGCGGGACTACGCCAAATCGTCCCAAAAGATGGCCGGCAACGAGCAGATCGCCGCCGAGGTGGCGAAGAATCCCAACGGCATCGGGTACGTGGGCCTCGCCTACCTGAAGGCCGAGGGCATCAAGGTCGTCTCAATCGACGGGGTGATGCCCTCGAAGGAGACCGTCCTGGCCAAGAAGTACGCCTACGCCCGGCCGACATTCTACTACACGAACGGCGAGCCCTCGGGTGAAGCGGCCAAGTTCGTCGCCTTCACCCTGAGCGATGCAGGCCAGCAGATCGCCGAGAAGATCGGCTTCGTGCCGGCCAAGTAGCGCGTCACGGTATTGTAACACCGGTCCGCTTGACCCGGCTCACGCCGGCGGGCGTGGTCTTTGAGAACACGAGTCCATGCCGAGACCTTCCGCCCCCGACGCCTCGCCGCTCTTCCCGATCCACAAGCGGCGGTTGCGGTTCCTTGGGCTCACGCTCGAGGACTGCATCAAGTCGTTCTTCGGCGGCAACGCGCTGATCTCCGTCGTCGTCCTCGGCCTGATCACCTTCTTCCTGGTGAAGGAGGGGTCGGGTTTCCTCGGTCAGAACCGGCAGAACCTCGCGATCTACCGCCTCGCGGGCCTCGAGTATGTCGATCACCTGCGGCGGCAGTCGGAGGACCACACGGCGCTGACCCGCTACCTCTCGGACCTGCGGCTGCGGACGCTCAACCACCTGACGAGGCCGGGCGGGCTTTCGCTCGAGGCGGCCAACGGGAAGCTGGCGGCCTTTGATGAGTTCGCGGGGAAGTTCGGTGACGCCGCCGATCCGCTGCGCGGACTCGTCTCGGACCTCTCGGAGGTCGCGACGGCGATCAAGACGAAGTTCCTCGTGAACGAGGACAAGAAGGAGGAACGGCGCCAGCTGCTCGCCGAGGGCAAGGTGGCGGAGGCGGGCGCGGTCGTCATCACTTCGGTCGATTTCCCAGCGGAGCTTAAGCCGCTGCGCGACGCCTTGCCGGCTTATCGGGACGCCAACCGGGAGTTCGCGGCCCGGCTCTCGGCGCTGCTGGCGGCCACCCCGGCCTTGCCCGACCCGGAGCTGCAGCGCCGGATGGAGCGGTTCACGGCGCTGGGCCGCGAGTTCGTCGTGACGTTTCCGGCGATCGAGCGCGAGCTCGAGTCATGGGACCACGCGCGGGCGGTTTCCGGCGCGGAGGCCTTCACCGCGTTCATCTTCGGGCGCCAGTGGCTCACGGCCAGCTTCTGGCAGGATTGGTACGGTGTCGTGCCGTTGCTCACGGGCTCATTCCTCGTCGCCCTCGTCGCGCTCGCGCTGGCCGTGCCGCTCGGGGTGGGGGCCGCGGTCTACGTGAACCAGATCGCCTCGGCCCGGGAGCAGCGGTTGATCAAGCCGGGGATCGAGTTCATTTCCGCCTTTCCCTCGGTGGTGCTCGGCTTCTTCGGCATCGCGGTGCTCGGCCAGGCGCTGCGGGCGATGTCGCAGCTGCCGTGGCTCTCGTGGGTGCCCGGCTTCCCCTACAGCGAGCGGCTCAACATCCTCACCGCGGGTTGCCTGCTCGCCCTGATCGCCGTGCCCACGATCTTCACCCTCGCGGAGGATGCGCTGAACAACGTGCCGCGGGCCCTCAAGGAAGCTTCGCTCGCCCTCGGGGCCTCGCGGCTGCAGACGACGATCCGCATCATCGTGCCCGCTTCGCTTTCCGGGATCATCTCGGCCGTGCTGCTCGGGCTGGGGCGCGTGATCGGTGAAACGATGGTGGTGCTCCTCTGCGCGGGCAACCGCATCGCCATCCCCGACTTCACGCAGGGGCTCGGTTTCATCGTGGAGCCGGTGCACACCATGACCGGCATCATCGCGCAGGAGATGGGCGAGGTCGTGCGCGGCAGCATCCATTACCGCGCGCTCTTCATGGTCGGGCTCGTGCTGTTCGTGCTTTCCCTCGTCATCAACTACGCCGCGCAGCACATCGTGCGCCGCTACCGCATCTCCGTCGGCTGAGCCCATGAACCCGCCCGACCATCCCTTCGTCTCCCGGCCCGGCGGCGCCCGGCGGCTCGAGCGCATCGTCTTCTGGATCTTCCGCGCGGCGGCCTACCTCATCCTCGCCTGCGGGGCGGCCGTCTTCCTCGACATCGTCGCGAAGGGCAGCGTCACCGTGTTCCAGGCGCGCGCGCCTTTCATCAACACCGCCTTCTTCACCCAGGCCCCCGAGTCGCTCTACGTCTTCGAGTGGGAGGGTAGCCAGCGGCGCATGGGTGACCGGGAATTCCGGGCCTTCAAGGAGGCGAACCCCGCGGCCGCCGACGTGAAGGCCGAGAGCTACGTCTACTCCTCGGGCGGCATCTTCCCCTGCATCGCCGGCACCGTGCTCCTCGTCGTCGGCTCGATGACCATCGCGCTCTTCCTCGGCGTCTGCGCGGCGATCTACCTCAACGAGTACGCGCGCGACGGGCGCTTCATCCGCTTCGTCCGCCTGGCCATCCTCAACCTCGCCGGCGTGCCCTCGATCGTCTTCGGCCTCTTCGGGTTCGGCATGTTCGTGATCTTCTTCGGGTGGAACGTGTCCCTGCTCGCGGGCTGGTTCACCCTGGCGTTCATGGTCCTGCCGGTCGTCATCACCGCCAGCGAGGAGGCCCTCAAGGCCGTGCCCATCGGCTTCCGCGCCGGTTCGCTGGCGCTCGGCGCCACCAAGTGGCAGACCATCTGGCGCAACGTCCTGCCGTACGCGCTGCCCGGCATCCTCACGTCGTCCATCCTCGGCATCGCCCGCGTGGCCGGCGAGACCGCCCCCATCATGTTCACCGCCGCCTACGTCGTGCGCGACAAGCTGCCCTGGGAGGTGGAGCGCGCGGTGGACTTCCTCTTCCAGGGAGTGATGGCGTTGCCCTACCACATCTACGTCGTCAGCTCGAAGATTCCCCAGAACGAGTTCACCGAGCGCGTGCAGTACGGCACCGCGTTCGTCTTCCTCCTCATCGTCGCCTTGATCGCCACCACGTCGATCGTCCTCCGCAACCGCCTCCGGGCCCGCTACAAATGGTGACCGTCCCCCTCCGCATGGACTCCGCTCCCGTCCCGCCCGGCACCCCCGCGGCCGGTGATCCCCCCGGCCGTCGGCCGGCCGTGAACGCCGCCGCTCCCGCCGCCGCGGCCGCCACCGGCCGCCCGCTCGTCGAGATCGACCACCTCGATTTCTTCTACGGCGCCACCCAGGCCCTGCGCGACATCACCCTCGGCATCGAGCACCGCAAGGTCACCGCGTTCATCGGTCCCTCCGGTTGCGGCAAGTCCACCCTCCTGCGGTGCCTCAACCGCATGAACGACCTCATCGACGGCACGCGCATCGCCCGCGGCTCCATCCGCATCCACGGGGTCGACATCAACCAGCCCGACGTCGACGTCATCGAGCTCCGCAAGCGCGTCGGCATGGTGTTCCAGAAGTCCAACCCTTTCCCCAAGTCCATTCACGAGAACATCACCTACGGCCTCCGCCTGCAGGGGCTCCGCGACAAGGCGAAGCTCGACGAGATCGTCGAGCGCTCGCTCCGCGGCGCCGCCCTCTGGGATGAGGTCAAGGATCGCCTCGGGGAAAGCGCTATGGGGCTCTCTGGCGGCCAGCAGCAGCGCCTCTGCATCGCCCGCGCCATCGCCGTCGAGCCGGAGATCATCCTGATGGACGAGCCGTGCTCCGCCCTCGACCCCGTGGCCACGGCCAAGGTGGAGGAACTCATCCAGGAGCTGCGCTCGCGCTTCACCATCGTCATCGTCACCCACAACATGCAGCAGGCGGCGCGCTGCTCCGATCGCACCGCCTTCTTCTACCTCGGGAAGCTGATCGAGTACGCCGACACCCGCGACATCTTCACCAATCCCGCCAACCCGCAGACCGAGGCCTACGTTTCCGGCCGCTTCGGCTGAGTTCGCCCCCGCCCATGACCCACTACGCCGAAGAGCTCACCAAGCTGAAGGAAAACCTCCTGGCCATGGCCAGCCATGCCGAGACCGCCGTCTCGCGTTCGATGCGGTCGCTGGTCGAGCGCGACGACGCCATCGCCCGCAAGGTCGAGGAGGATGACAACATCCTCGACCAATTCGAGATCGAGATCGACGACACCGCCATCCACCTGCTCGCCAAGGCGCCCCTCGCCACCGAGCTGCGGCTCATCACGGTCGCGATGAAGATCTCCCACAACCTGGAGCGCGTGGGCGACGAGGCCGTCACCATCGCCCGTCGCGCCGTGGAGCTGAACGCCGAGCCCCAGCTGAAGCCCTACGTGGACCTGCCCCGCATGGCGGCGATGTCGCTCGACATGCTCCGCGGCGCCATCACCGCCTTCGTGAACCGCCAGCCCGACGTGGCCCGCGCGGTCGTCCCGCGCGACGCGGAAGTCGATGAACTCAACCGCCAGTTGCACCGCGAGCTCTCCAGCTACATGATCGAGCGCCCGACGACGATCACCCGCTGCCTGCGGCTGATGGTGATCTCCAAGGCCCTGGAGCGCATCGCCGACCATGCGACCAACATCGCGGAGGAGGTCGTGTACCTCTACGAGGCGAAGGACATCCGGCACACCGATCCCAAACGTAACGGCCATGAAGCCCAAGATCCTGCTGGTTGACGACGAGCCCGACGCCCTGGAGGTGCTCGGTTTCCGGCTCCGCGAGGCGGGCTTCACGCCGATCCTTGCCAAGGACGGAGCCCGGGCCATCGCCGCGGCGCGCGACGAGCGGCCGGCGCTGATCGTTCTCGACGTGATGCTGCCCGAGGTTGACGGCCTCGAGGTCTGCAAGATCCTCCGCCGGGACCCCGCCACCGCGGGCATCCCGATCCTCATGCTCACCGCCCGCGCGGCCGAGATGGACCGTGTCCTCGGGCTCGAGCTCGGCGCCGACGATTACGTCACCAAACCCTTCAGCCCGCGTGAACTCGTCCTCCGCATCCGCAAGCTGCTCGCGCGCGTCAAGGCCGCGGACGAACCGGTCTCGCACCTCCGCTTCGGCGAACTCGAGATCGACGTCGCGCGGCACGCGGTGAAGATCAAGGGGCGGGAGATCGAGCTGACCGCCACCGAGTTCAAGCTGCTCGAGGTCCTCGCCCGCCGCCGCGGCCGGGTGCAGACGCGCGACCGCCTGTTGCAGGACGTCTGGGGCTACGAGAATCCGATCGATAGCCGCACGGTCGACACGCACATGCGCCGGCTCCGGGAAAAGATCGGCGCCGCCGCCGACTACCTCGAGACCATCCGCGGCGTGGGCTACCGGTTTCGCGCCGAGGAGTGAGCGACCGAAGGGCGTGACGGACGGTTGGTCTGCGCCTCGGTGCCGGTGAGATTCGGGCTATCCACGCATGAACACCAAGGGACACGAGTGCGTCGTGGACGAGGCTCCCCGCCTCTTCGTCGCCGACGATTGTTATGCCGGAGGCTTCCTGCGATCGGGATATCACGCTCGGGAGCCCGGAAGCTTGGGCGGGAGGGTGACCGGTCCGACACTTGGTGGCTGGATTTTCCGCCTCCGTGGATGAAGTGTCCCGCTTAACAACCGCATGAACCTCGTCGCCCTGATCCTGCTGGCCGCGTTGGCGGTGGCGGTGCGCCAGCTCCTCCGCGAGCGGGCCGGCCGCCGTGCGCTCGAGGCGGCGCACGCGCGGGAGCTTGCCGAGCAGCGTTCGCGGCGGGAGGTGGAGCTGCGCTCCCAGGCGGAGCGCACCTCGGCGCTTTTCGACCGCATGGTCGAGGGTATCATCGTGATCGGTGCCGACGGTCGCATCCGGCTTTCCAACCGCGCCGCGGCCGGGTTCTTCGGTTTCACGCCGCCGACCGAGGGCCGCACGGTGCTGGAGGCGACGCGCCACCATGAGGTGGCGGCGATCGTCGGTCGGCTCGCGACCGAACCCGAGGTGCTCAACCACGAACTCCGGCTCGACGGCGTCGGCGGCCCGCGGTTCCTGCAGGTGAACGCCCTGGCGCTCCGATCCGCCGACGGCGCCGCGGAGGGCGCCATCCTCGTGTTTCACGATCTGACCCGCCTCCGGCAGCTGGAGGCCCTCCGGCAGGAGTTCGTGGCCAACGTCAGTCACGAGCTGCGCACGCCGCTTTCCCTGATCAAGAGCGCCGCCGAGACCCTGATCGACGGCGGCCGCGAGGATCCGGTGATCACCGCGCGTTTCCTCGAGATCATCGACAAGCACGCCAACCGCCTCACCCACCTCATCGATGACTTGCTCCTGCTCGCGCGCTTCGACTCCGGCCGCGTGGAGCTCAACCTGGGCACGGTCGACCTTCGCGCTGCGGCCGGAGACGCGCTCGACGATGCCGCGCTGATCGCGCGCGCGCGCGGCGTGACGCTCATCAACGAGGTGCCGGAGGGGGTTGCGGCCTCGGCCGACGCCGACCGGCTGCGGCAGGTGCTGGCGAACCTGATCGACAACGCGATCAAGTACGGCCGGGTCGACGGCTGCGTGGGCGTGCGCGGCCGGGAAGCCGGCGGCGGCATGGTGGAGATCTCGGTGCGGGACGACGGTCCCGGCATTCCGCCGGAGGCACTGTCGCGGGTCTTCGAGCGCTTCTACCGCGTGGACAAGGCCCGCTCGCGCGAGCAGGGCGGCACGGGTCTTGGCCTAGCGATCGTGAAGAACGTGGTGCAGGCGCACGGCGGCGACGTGCGCGTGGAAAGCGCCGCGGGTTGCGGCACGGAATTCTTCCTCACGCTGCCGGCCGCGGGGCGCTGAGCGGGGTATCGCCCGCCCGCCGAGCGATCACTTCAGCAGCATGTCCTTCACCGTCTTGCCGGCCGGGATCATCGGCAGCACGTGCTCAGTGTAGGGGACGATGACGTCGAGGACGTACGGGCCGTCGTGGTCCAGCATCTCCTGGATGGCGGCGCGCAGCTCGGACTTCTTGATCACACGGCGGCCCTTCACGCCGAAGCCTTCCGCGATCTTCACGAAGTCGGGGTAGAGAGCCGAAGGGTTGTCGGGACTGCCGACGTTGGACTCGTCGCCTAGGATGGTGTTGCCGCGCACGCTGCCGTAGAAGCGGTCCTCCCATTGCACGACCATGCCGAGGTGCTGGTTGTTGAGGATCATCGCCTTCGCGGCGATCTTCTCGATCTTGCAGGTGGCCAGCTCCTGGACGTTCATCACGAACGAGCCGTCGCCGTCGATGTCGATCACCTGCTTGTCGGGGCAGGCGACCTTGGCGCCCATGGCGGCGGGGTAGCCGAAGCCCATCGCGCCGAGGCCGAGCGAGCTGATGTAGCGGCGCGGCTCGTTGAACCGGTAGAATTGCGCGGCCCACATCTGGTGCTGGCCCACGCCGGTGGTGATGATGGCGTCGCCCTTGGTGAGCTCATACAGCACCCGCACCGCCTCCTGCGGAACGATGTGCTTGCTCTCCGGGCAGCGGAAGGGGTGGTCGCGTTTCCACTCCGCGATCTGCGCGTGCCAGGCCTTGGTGTCGGGCGGGGAGAAGCGGACGGCCGCGGCGAGCTCGTTCAGGCGGCTCAGGGCCTGCTTCACGTCGGCGGTGATCGGCAGCTGGACGCGCTTGTTCTTGTTGTGCTCGGAGGCGTCGATGTCGATGTGGACGATCTTCGCGTGCGTCGCGAAGTGGCGCGTGTCGCCGGTGATGCGGTCGTCGAACCGCGCGCCCACGCACAGCAGCAGGTCGCATTGGTCGACCGCCCAGTTGCCGTAGGCGGAGCCGTGCATGCCGAACCACTGCATCGAGAGCGGATGCGTCTCCGGGAAACCGCCCACGCCCATCAGCGTGGTGGCCACGGGCACGTTCACCTTCTCGGCGAACTTCCGCAGGTCCGCGTGCGCGTCGGCGGAGATGATGCCGCCGCCGGCGTAGAGCACGGGCTTCTTCGCTTCGGCGATCAGGCCGAGCACCCGCTTCAGCTCGTCGTCGGTGGCGTGGAAGGTGGCGTTGGCGTAGGCGCTGCGGAATTCGGCCACCGGCGGGAAGACGGGCTGGAACTTCGCCTGCTGCACGTCCTTCGGGATATCGATGATCACCGGGCCCGGACGCCCGCTGCGGGCGAGGTGGAACGCCTCCTTGAAGATCCGCGGCAGGTCCTGCGCGCTCAGCGCGAGGTACGAGTGCTTCACGATGGGCAGCGTCATCCCGTAGAAGTCAGTCTCCTGGAACGCCATCTTGCCGATGTACTTCGAGTACACCTGACCGGTGATCGCCACCATCGGGATGGAATCCATGAACGCGTCGGCGATCGCCGAGACCAGATTCGTCGCGCCGGGGCCCGAGGTCGCCATGCAGACGCCCACCTTGCCGGTGGCGCGGGCGTAGCCCTCGGCCGCGAACGATCCGCCCTGCTCATGCCGCGGTAGGATCACGCGGATCTTGTCCGTCCGCGCCAGCGACTGGTGCAGTTCCTGCGACGCCCCGCCCGGGTAGGCGAAGACGACGTCGACGCCCTCGCGGATCAGGCACTCGACGACGCAGTCGGAGCCCTTCATCTCGCGGCCGATGTCGGCCTTCGGGAACGCGGCGGGGGAGGTGGCTTTCTTTTTCATGACGTTGATTTCCTGGGAACCAGCTGGTGAGCAAAGACGTCCGCCGCCGCTCGAGGCAAGCCCCGCCTTCGGCGCGTGCCCGGCCGGCGGTCGCCCCGCCGCGATCGGCCGGGCGGGCCCTTGACTCGCCGCATCCGCGGGAGTGCCATCCGGCGTCCGTGGTCCACCCCTTGCCCGCTTCCACGGCGATGCCCGCGGCTTCGCCGCAAAATCGAAACTTTCCCATGAATCCGCCCCGCGTCATCCGCCTCCTTCCTATCCTGGTCGCCGTGTTCCTGCCGGTCGCGGCGGCGTCCGCCGAAGGTACCCTCACCGGCACGGTGAGCAATGCCGTCACCGGCAATCTCCTCGAGGGCGCCCGCGTCGAGGTGCCGGCGCTCGGTGTCTCGGCCCTCGCCGACAAGACCGGTCGCTACGTGCTCGCCGGGTTGCCCGCGGGCGCGCACGAGGTCGTTGCCAGCTACACCGGACTCGACTCCGCCCGCGCCTCCGTGACGGTTTCCGCCGGCCAGCGCGCGGTGCGCGATTTCGACCTCAGCGCGGGCGTCTACCGGCTCGACACCTTCGTCGTGGCCGGCGCCCGCGAGGGCAGCGCCGCCTCCATCACGGCACAGCGCAATGCCGACAACGTGAAGAACGTCGTCGCCCTCGACGCCTTCGGCAACCTGCCGAACATGAGTGCCGGCGAGGTCGCCATCCGCCTGCCCGGCGTCGCCGCCGGCCTCGACGATGAGGGCAACGTCACCGGCCTCATCATCCGCGGCCAGGGCGCCGCCAACAACCGCGTCACGGTCGACGGGGACCTGCTCGCGAGCACCGCCAACCTCAGCCGGCAATTCCAGACGCACTCGATGACGGGGGCGATGTTCGAGCAACTCGAGGTCATCAAGGGCCACACGCCCGACAAGTCGGCCGACTCCGTGGGCGGCACCGTCAACCTCGTCACCCGCTCCCCGCTCTCCATGCGCGAGAAACGCCGCGTGGCTTACAGCTTCGCGACACGCTGGGCGCCGTCCTTCACCGACCAGGTGAAGCTGCGCCGCGACCACCCCGCGCACCCGCTGCTCAACCTGTCCTACCAGGAGGTTTTCGACGCTCCCGGTGGCTCCCGGAACCTCGGCGTCGCGGTCAACATGTTCTACAGCGAGAACGTCTCCGGCGGCTTCCGCACGATCCGCGACTTTCAGAATACGACCAACCAGCCGGCCTACCTCTTCACCTGGGCCAACCAGGACTTCTTCAACAACCGCAAGCAGGCCAGCGTGAACGCCAAGGTCGACTACCGGCTCACGCCCGGCACGCGCCTCTCGTTCAACGCGATCTACAACGACGCCTTCGAGCCCTTCAACCGGCTCTACGAGGTCACGGCCCTCACCGCCCAGTCGGTCGCCGCGCTCGACGCCGCGGGCAACCCCACCGGCACCGGCGCGATCCTGCCCAACTTCTCCTCGACCGTCACCCAGGCCCGTGCGCTCCCGGCGTCGGTCGTGCGCGTGAACGAGACCATGTTCTCCTTCCTCAATCGCACCCGCGCCGCGAGCCTCGGCGGCGTCCACGAGCTCGGCGCGCTGCGGATCGACTGGACGGCCACGTGGAGCCGCGCGACGCCGCACCTCGGCGTCGGCGGCGGCGGCACGCTCACCCTCGACCTCCCGGGCGTCGGTTGGCGTCTCGACCGCACCGCCTCCGACCTCTACCCGGCGTTCACGCAGACCGAGGGTCCCGATTACCGGAACATCGCCAACTACCGTCCCAACGGGCAGCTCAACGCCCGCGACAGCAGCCGTGTCTCCGAAGTGAGGGGCCTGCGGGCCGACGCCGCCTATGCGCTGCCGCTCGCGTTCAAGGCCTCCCTCAAGGCCGGCTTCAGCTGGCGCGAGCAGGTCTCGGGCATTTCCAACCGCGACCGCCGCTGGGCCTACGCCGGCGGCACGCGCCCGTTCGCCGCCGACCCTTCGATCGTGACGTGGATGAGCGAGCGCACCGGTTTCGCCCCGCCGATGTTTGAGACGGCCGCGCTCATCCGCGACTACGCGCCGGTCGACGCCGCGCTCTGGACCGAGGATAATTATTTCCGGGAAGCGCAGCGCTTCATCAACTCCCGTGAGCTCACGGAAGGCGTCACCGCCGGGTACGTGATGACGCAGGGCCGGGCGGGAGCGCTCGGCTTCCTCGGCGGCGTGCGGCAGGAACGCACGGAGGTCGACGCCTTCGGCTATGTGCGCGCCCGCGTGCTCAGCACCGCCGCGCAGCAGACGGCCGATCCGGCGGGTTCCGCGCGCCGCGACTACGCCGCCAACTCCCGCCGCATCCGGCGCGATTACACGGACGCCTTCCCGAGCGCGCACCTCTCTTACGACCTCACGCGAGCCCTCAAGGCGCGGCTGTCCTGGTCGACGAGCTTCGGCCGCGCCCAGCCCTCGAACCTCCTGCCCAACGAGACTCCCAACGAGGCCGCGCAGACGCTCACCATCAATAATCCCGGACTGAAGCCCCAGTATGCCCGCGAATGGGACGCCGCGCTCGAGTATTACTTCGAGCCCGTCGGGCTCCTTTCCGTCGGCTGGTTCCACAAGCAGATCCGCGACTACATCGTGGGCGGCATCGACGGCGGGCGCGTCGCCACCGGGGCCGACAACGGTTACAACGGCGACTACGCGAATTTCCAGATCCTGCAGAGTGCCAACGCGGGCTCGGCCACGGTCAACGGCTGGGAGATTTCCTACCAGCAGCAGTTCACCTTCCTGCCGGGGCTTCTCCGCACGCTCGGCTTCTCCGCCAACTACACCTGGCTCCGCACCCACGGGGTCTTCGCCGGCACGACCTACCTCAACACCAACCAGGTGGCCGGCTTCATCCCGCGGACCGCCAATGCGAACCTGTCGTGGCGCTACCGCGCCCTCGGCGTACGCGCGCGGACGAATTACCACGGTTCCTATATCAATTCGTTCAGCGCCGCGACCCCCGCGCGCAACCAGTACCGCTACGCCCGCACAGTGACCGATCTCGGCTTCACCTGGCAGCTGCGGCCCAACACCCAGCTCTTCTGGGATATCTCCAACCTCACCAACGAGCCGCAGGCGTTCTACCGTTTCGTTCCCTCCCAGATGGAGCGCACCATCATCAACGGCGTGACGTGGACGATGGGCATCAGCGGCCGCTTCTGAGGCCCTCCCCGCCGCTTCTTTGCCTTAACGACCATGAAGTCACCCCGCCTGTTTTCTCGCGTCGCCGCTCTCGCGCTCGCGTTCTCGACCGCCCGCGCCGCCGACGAGACGCTGCCGCGCCTCGCCTACAATAACCCCGGCGCGCTCGCCGACCTCGGCGTCGGGCTCTGGGCCTGGCCGCTGCCCATGGACTACAACGGCGACGGTCTGATGGACCTCGTCGTGGTCTGCACCGACAAGCCGTACAACGGCACGTGGTTCTTCGAGAACAGCGGCACGTACGATCCGCAGCTGAAGCTGCCGGTCTTCAAGCCCGCCGTGCTCATCGGGAAATCCGCTCCCTCGGCGGGCATCTCGTACGTCACGGGCGCTCCCGTCGTCACCGCGACGGCGTCGGTCAAGCAGGGCGAGACCTACCGGTTCCGCGGGAACGTTTTCCCGGATTTCCGGAAGTCGCAGTTCAACCAGCCGGTTCGGTTGGCGGCGCCGGAGGCGATCCACTCCCAGCCGGGCAATATCCGGCAGAACCAGTGGAAGCTCGTGGATTACGACGGCGACGGCGCGGTCGACCTCACGATCGGCATCGATTTCTGGGGCGACTACGGCTGGGACGCGGCGTTCAACGCCCGCGGCGAGTGGACCCGCGGGCCGTTGCACGGGTACGTGTACCTCATGCGCAACACGGGCACGACGGAGAAGCCCGCCTACGCCGCGCCCGAGAAGGTAATGGCCGGCGGCCGGCCCGTGGATCCGTTCGGCATGCCGTCGCCGATGTGGGGTGACTTCGACGGCGACGGCGATCTCGACCTGCTCTGCGGCGAGTTCCTCGACGGCTTCACGTATCACGAGAACACCGGTACCCGCACGCGGCCCGTTTACGCCGCGGGGCGGCCCCTCATGGCCGCGGGCGGCCTGTTGCGCATGGACTTGTGCATGATCACGCCGACCGCGGTGGACTTCGACGGTGACGGCGACCTCGACATCGTCTGCGGCGATGAGGACGGCCGCGTGGCCTTCATCGAGCACACGGGCAAGGCGGCCGGTGGCCTGCCGCAATTCCTGCCGCCGCGGTATTTCCGTCAGTTCGCGGCCGACGTGAAGTTCGGCGCGCTCGCCACGCCCTACGCGGTCGATTGGGACGGCGACGGCGACGAGGATCTCGTCAGCGGCAACACCGCCGGCTACATCGGATTCATCGAGAATCTGGGCGGCTCCCCGACCCGTTGGGCTCCGCCGGTGTACCTCTCGGCGGGAGGAAAGCTTATCCGCGAAGAGGCTGGCCCAAATGGTTCCATCCAGGGCCCCGCCGAGGCGAAGTGGGGTTACTCCATCCTTAGCGTGGCCGACTGGGATGGCGACGGATTGGCCGACATCATGACCAACGGCATCTGGGGCAAGGTCGTCTGGTACCGCAACGTCGGCACCCGCACCGCGCCGCGGCTCGCGCCCGCGCGGCCGGTCGAGGTCGCCCCCGGCACCGTTTCCCCCAAGCCGGCCTGGAACTGGTGGAATCCCGCCGGCCGCGAGTTCGTCACCCAGTGGCGCACCACGCCGCAGATGATCGACTGGAACGGTGACGGCCTCATGGACCTCGTGATGTCCGACCACGAGGGTTACCTCGCGCTGTTCGAGCGTCGCCGCGCGGCCGACGGCTCGCTCACCCTTTCCGCTGCCCAGCGGGTCTTCTGGAGCGAGGGCGCCTCGGTGTTCAACAGCAACGGCCTGCCTCAGAACAAGGAATCCGGCCTCCTGCGCATCAACGACGGCGTTAACGGCCGTGGTGGTCGGCGCACGTTCTGCATCACCGATTGGGACGGCGACGGCGTCGCCGACCTGATGATGAACAGCGCGCCCAACGTGAACTTCCTGCGCGGCCTCGGCCGCGACGCTCAGGGCCGCTGGCGTTTCCGGGACGAGGGGCCGGTCAGCGCGCACGTCCTTGCGGGACATGCCACGAAGCCGACCGCGGTCCGCCGCGCCGCCGGCGGGCCGGCCGATCTGCTGATCGGCGCCGAGGACGGATTCTTCTATCAGGTGAAAAACCCGCGCTCGCGTCCGTAAGGAGCGCTCTTTCCGCTCCTGGCCACCCCTCCCATGCCCACCCCCGCCAATGCCGCGCGCTACGCGTGGTACGTCGTCGCGCTGCTGTTTCCTGTCGCGCTGCTCAACTACCTCGACCGGCAGATGCTTGCCACCATGAAGGCCTCGATGGTGGGCGACATCCAGACCATCGCGAACAAGGCCGACTGGGGTTTCGTGCTCGGCTGCTTCAAGTGGACCTATGCCGCGCTGAGTCCCTTCGGCGGCTACATCGCGGACCGCTTCAGCAAGCGCTACGTGATCGCGGGCAGCCTCTTCGTGTGGTCGGCGGTGACGTGGTGGACCGGGCACGTGACCACCTTCAACGAGTTGGTCGCGGCGCGCGCGCTGATGGGGATCAGCGAGGCTTTCTACATCCCGTGCGCCCTCGCGCTCATCTCGGAGTATCACTTCGGCTCGACCCGCTCGCGGGCGGTCGGGGCCCACCAGACCGGCATCTACATCGGTCAGATCCTCGGTGGGTTCGCGGGCTACGCGGCCGACTCCCCCGACCACGGCTGGCGCTGGGCCTTCTCCACGTGCGGGATGATCGGCGTGATCTACGCGCTGCCGCTGCTCGCGGCCCTGCGCGAGCCGCCGCGCGAGGTCACCGCCACGCCTGGTGCGCCGCGCGAGCCTGCCTCCTCGGTGTTCCGCGGGCTGCTGGGCAACCGGAACTTCATCCTGCTCGTCCTCTACTTCACGCTGCCTGCGATCGCCGGCTGGGTGGTGCGCGACTGGATGCCTGAGATCCTGCGCGAGAAGTTCAGCCTCGGCCAGGGCAAGGCCGGCGTCAGTGCGATCCTCTACGTGCAGATCGCCTCGATCATCGGCGTGCTCATCGGCGGCGCGCTCGCCGACAAGTGGATGCAGACCACGTCGCGCGGCCGGATCTACACCAGCGCCATCGGGATGCTGCTGTTCCTGCCGGCGCTGTTCAGCGTGGGCAATGCCGACACCCTGACCGTCGCGATCATCGGCCTCGCGATCTTCGGGCTCGGCTGGGGATTCTTCGACTGCAACAACATGCCCATCCTCTGCCAGATCGCGCGGCCCGAGTGGCGCGCGACCGGCTACGGGATCATGAACCTCGTGAGCATCAGCTGCGGTGGCTTCGGCGACTGGGCCTTCGGTTGGCTGCGCGACCACGGCGTCGCTCTGAACCTCATCTTCGGCGTCTTTGGTGGCCTCGCGCTCTTCTCCGGCGCACTCGTGTTACTCATCCGCCCGGCTCAGGAACCGGCACGAAACTGAGCCCAGACGCCGCTGGCGCTTTTTCCTGCTGCCGCCCCCTGATCGATCGATCCGGTGGAAGCCTCGCCGGGACCCGGGTGGCGGTTGCCCCGCGGGCCCGCCGACGGATTCAGGAATCGGGTCGACCTGGTTCCGGCTGTCCGCTTCGGGGTGGGGCCGAAGGCAAGGTTCCGCTGGGAGCCGCGCGGAATTCGATTTCCCGGGTCGAAACTCCATGGATGAAAAGGCGCGCCACGCGGCCGGCCTCGGAGTCGGAGCCTCCCGACTCCATTCCGATGACCTGCGGGTAGAACGCGTGTGCACCGGGCAGATCCTCGACGTCCAGCAACTTGACCGGCGTTGTCCATGAGCCTGGATCGGCCAGGTCGCGCACGTAGGCGATGTAGATGCCGTCCTGGGCCCAGCGTGGGCCGCCGCTGGTACGGTTAAGCAACACCACGTGGCGTCGGAGGTGGGTGTTCCAGTGAACCGACGGACCCCAGAAGGACTGCGGATCCGCGTGACGCCACGCGCGGGTCGCCGGTAGCACCGGGGTGACCTTTCCTCCGAGTCCGGGCTCTTCCCATTCGCCGTCGAAGTACTTCCTGACCTTTCCGGCCGGCTCGAAGCGATCGTCGAAGGCCAGTCGGGCGAGGACTACGCCCTGCCGACGCGGCGGGCCGCCGTAGTTGGTGAAGACGAAGTAGAAAAATTTCCCCTCACGGTCCGGCACCACCGTGAAGTCGCCGTGCCCGCCGGTGAAGTAGCCGTTCTCCGCGTCGTCATCCAGGGGGTCGCCGGAAGTGAGGATGAGGCCGAGGTCCTTGAAGGTGCGGCCGCCATCCTCGGAGACCGCGGCGCCGATACTCGGGGCCGTCAGCAGCGAGTCCTCGTACATTCCCCACGGTTCATGGTGGTACCAGGCGAGGATGGCCCCCGATGCATCGACCCAGGCGGACTCGATCCAGACAGTGCGGTCGGCGAGGTTGGTGAAGCGGATCTCGTGCGTTTCCCAGGTCTCGCCGGCGGCGGAGGCGTAGCTCACGCGCGGAGTCGCGCCGTCGGAAGTGAAGACCACGAGGCGTCCCCCGTGCCATACAATGGCGGAGTTCCCGTCGCTCGGTGCCGGCAGCCGCCATTCATCCGCCGGATGAAGCCGCGTCTCCGCCGCCGGCGAGGACGGGCAGCAGAGGGCGATCCCAGCAACGAGCGCAAAAAGGTGGCGGCGGATCATTCCTGACACGAAGGTCAGGGTTGTTCCCCGGAACGCAAGCGTGGGAGGCGTATCTTTCGACCACGCGCTCGGGAATCAAAAGCGACCGCTGACTCCGAAGGTGACGGTCGTGCCCGGAATGTAGATCTGCGCCATCTGGTCGGGGATACCGCGGTACCAGCGCTGGCCCTCGTTGAACACGTTCTGCACGTCGACCGTGAAACCGATGGACGGCCGCCATTGGTAGGCGAGGCCGGCGTTCACGACCATACGGGCCTCGGTGTAGAGGTTCGCGCCGGAACCCACGGCGGTGAAGTTGCGGATGTAGTCGCCGACGCGGTTGGCGGTAACACGGGCGCTGAACGTGCGGTGGCGCCAGCCGAGGCTGACGTTACCGGAGCGCGGGATGAATCCCGGCACCTGGCCGGTCGTGCGCTGGACGGTGCCGCCGAAGTCGCCGCTGGTGTCGAGCAGGGTGTAGTTGACCGACAGGGACAGCCCGCGGAGCAACCCGGGCAGGAAAGTGAACTGCTGCAGGTAGCTGAATTCCCAGCCCTTGATCTCGGCGGTGCCCAGGTTGGCCTGGGTAAGGATCGTGTAGCCCGCGTATTCGCCGCCGTAGCCGTTGTCGGCTCCGGTGCCGACGATGCCGTTCTGGATGCCGCTGATGAAGTAGTCGCGGATCGTCTTGCGGAACCAGCCTACGGAGAGGTTGCCCACGGGCTCGAAGTAATATTCGAGGGAGGTGTCCCAGTTTTCGGAGGTCTGCGGACGGAGGCCGGGATTCGGCACCGTGAGGGTGCGGGCGGTGTCATTGGCGGTCTCGCTCGGGTAGAAGCCGCTCAGCGGTGGCCGGCCGAAGCTGTTGGACCAGGCGAGGCGGGCCTTGAGGTTGGGCATCAGGTCCTGCGTGAGGTGGATGCTCGGGAAGGACTTGGTGTAGCTACCGCTCAGTTCACGCCGGTTGCCCGCGTAGTCCTTCTGGGCGGAGCCTACCGGGTCGGCGAGCTGCTGCGCCGCCGTCGTCGGCACCCGTGACCGCACCCAGCCCCAGCTCTCGTCCTCGGTTTTCTCGGTGCGTACGCCGGCGAGGAAGCCGGTGCGGCCGATGTTGCCCTGCGTCATGATGTAACCAGCGGTGACGGTTTCGGTCGCGCCGCGGGTGTTGGTGAACTTCTGTTGTTCGGCGAAGTAGCGGTCCTCGGACCAGAGAGTGGCCTCGATCGGGGTGCGGCCCCGGGCGATGGCGTTGGCGCTCCAGGCGGGAATCTTCAGGCCGGTCTTGAGGTCGCCGTGGGTCAGGATGCTCGGGTCGGTTGGCAGCTGGGCCGAGTTCTGCCCCGTGAAGTTGTAGCGCCGGGACTTGCTCCGATCCTCGACCTTCTCGACCCGCAGGCGGGCGCCGGTCTTGACGACGAGGTTCATCGCGGCCGGCAGCTTGTACTTCAGGTTGGCACGCAGCTCGCGGGGCTCGTGGATGGCCTTGGTATCGGCGAAGTTGAAACTGTTGGGTCGGTAGCTGGCGGCGAGGCGCAGGTCGGGCCCGGAGGTCTGGAGGAACTTCGGGAAGAGGTCCGACTGCGTGCGGTCGAGGATCCAGCCCACGGGGGCGATGTTGCGGTTGACCAGCACGCCGCCGTCGCCGCCGCCGCCGTTGATGTGGTCGACGCTGAGGGCCCAGCCGTAGTCGGCTTCGAGGGGGCCCCACTTGTGCTCGACGTTGAGGTCGATGTGGCGCTGGCGGTGGAAGAAGTGCGACATCTGAGAGGTGATGTCGACGGTCGAGCCCGCCACGGCGCGCACCTCGGTGACGCGGTTGGTGAAGCCCGGTACGATACCGGAGGTGGCGTTCGGCACGACAGTGGCCGAGCCGGTGAAGGCGCGGAAGCCGTAGCGCAGCCGGAAGCGCTCGAAGGCATCGTTGTAGATCGTGTTGAACGAGACCTTGGTCGAGGAGGAGAGGCGGTAGTCGAACTTGGCGTTGATGCTCGATTGCTTGCGGTTGTTGTAATTGTCCTCGGTCGAATAGTCCCAGAGGTAGGCGGGCTGGGTGGAGGTGGTTTGGAAATTCCGCGCGGTGCCGAAATTGCCGACGGCCTGCTCGCTGTAGAACAGGTTGACCGCGACGCCGAGGTTGCGCTCGTCGCCCAGGACGCCGAACACCTCTTGCCAGGCGACGTTGAGCAGCGGGTGGGCGCGGTGGCGTTCGCGCATGGGGATCTGCTCCGTGAAGGAGGGCGCGATGCGGGTGGACAAGTTGAAGGTGACGCGGCGCTTCTCCTTCTGGTTGAGCGGCGAGCGGCTCTTGAGGTTGATGGTGCCGCCGAGCGAATCGGCGCCCTTGTCGGGCGTGTGGCCCTTGGTGAGCTCCAGGCTCTCGAACATCGAGCCGGTGAGGGTGTGGATGCGGGTGGCACGGGCGGCGCCTCCCTGGCTGCCGAGCAGGGCGCCGTCGACGGTGATGGTGTTGAGCGAGGAGGCTACGCCGCGGATGTTCATGGCGTTGTAGTTGCCCTCGTCGTTGACGGTCCCGGCGACGCCCGGAAGCAGGATCGCAAGCTCGCTGGCGTTCATGTTCGGCAGGTTCCCGTAGGCATCGATCGCCACGATGTTCTTCACGTTGGGGGCGTTCTTCTGCGCGGTCAGCGCGAGCGCGTTACCCTCGCGCTCACCGGTGACCTTGAACGTGTCGAGCTGGTACACCCCGCTGCTCAGGTCGAAGTTCCGCGTGGTGGTGGCGCCGGATGCTACCGCGACCGCGGCGCGGAGCGGATCGAGGCCGATGTATGACGCGGTGACCTCATGGGTTCCCGCGGGAACGCCGGTGAGGCGGTATTGCCCGCTGGCGTCGGTGAGCGCCGACAAACCGAGCGCGGCGATCTCCACCCGCGCGCCTTCGAGAAGGTTGCGGGTGACGGTGTTGCTCACGCTGCCGGTGATGATTCCGGCCGGGGCGTCGGCGGCGCGGCTGGTGAACGCCGCGACGAGGGTCGCGACGAGACTGATTCGGATAAGGCGAGCGGCGGCGCGCCGCAGGAGCAGGGGCGTGGTCGGCATGGGGAAAGGGGCCTGACGATGTGCTGCGGCCTTTTGTTTCCGCTGTCAAAGGCGCGCCTGCGCCGATCGCCAAGGGCTTCGGTGCGTGGACGGAAGCCGGTGTCCGGACCGCCTAGATGGGGGCATCGGCCCCCCGGGCGGTCCTGCCGGTGTTGCCTATGGGGCCGCGTGGCGGCCGGCGCCGCGCGGCGCGTCAGAACTTCACGCTGACCGAAAGGTCGTACTGCGCGGGCATCACGTACGAGTAGCGGTAGACGTTGCGGCCGTCGGACATCGTGGTGAAGCCGGTCTTGCGGATGCCGCCGTTCTCGAGGTCGGTGAGGTTGCGCACGCCGGCGCGCACGCGCACCTGCTGCCCCCAGAGCTTCTGGTCGCGCATCACGTAGGCGTTCACGAGGTGGGTGCTGCCGCCGATCATCTGCTGGCCGGCGGGCAGGCCGAAGAGGTAGTCGTCGCGCCACACGCCGTTCACGCCGACGCGGATTCCGCGCAGTAGGGCGGAGTCGCGGCTGAAGCCGTAGTCGGCCACCCAGCTGGCGGACCACGGGGCGGCGCGGGCGCCGGTCGCCCGGTCGGCGATGTCGAGGGTGTCGAGCAGGAGCTTGGCGTCGGCGAGGAGGGAAGGGCTCTCGTTGCCGCGCTTCACGGCGGCTTCGTAGTAGCCGCGGAAGGAGGAGAGGTCGGGTTGGCTGAACACATCGGCGTAGCCGACCGTGAAGCGCAGTTGGAGGCTGCGGGTCGGCCGGAAGCTGAGGGTGAGGTCGGCCCCCTTGGACTTCTCGGTGGCGGTGTAATTGCGCGCGGCGCTGGCGGTGCCGGGCTCTCGGTACTTGTAGCGCGGGTCGCCGGGGAGGACGTCGTTGGGATTCATCAGGTCCTCGGTCTGGGTGTCGGTGAAGGGGATGATGTTGTTCCACGAGCGGACGACGTTCTGCCGATCGATCTCGAAGAGGCCGAAGGTGAACGCGGCGCGGTCGGACCACAGGGCGCCCTTGAGCCCGATCTCCTTGGTCACGCCGGCGATCGGTCCGATCGTCACGCGGTCGTAAGTGCGGGCGTCCTGGAAACGGAAGGACTCGGAGTAGATCGTGTAGAGGTTGATGTCCTTATTGAGCGCCACGGTGAGTCCGCCGGAGTAGGTGGTCTGGGCCTGGCGTAGCGCACGGTTCTGGAGGTATTCGCCGGGCAGCGCGTCGGCGCGGTTGGGCGGCTGGATGTCCTCGGCCCAGCGGCCTTCCTTGCGCACGGCGTAGTAATCCCAGGTGCGGCCCCAGTCGGTGCGGGCGCCGGCGAGTGACTGCACGCGTCCCTTGAGGTAGCGTCCGCTGGCGGAAATGGAGGTGGAGTAGGTCTGGCGCCAGGCGGTGCCGTCGGCGGCCGAGGTCCCGGAGGCGAAGTACCGGAGCGGCACCATGTTCACGGCGGGAGTGGTGGGCAGACCGTCCTTCTGCATGCGGTCGAAGACGGCGCGGGAGTAGAACTGCGGGTCGTCCATGTAGAGGCGCAGGACGAGGCGGTCGTTGTTGGTGTTGATGGCACTCGCGGTGCCGGCGAGGGCGGGGGCGATGTTGAAGTACTGCCAGCGCAGGTTCAGGGTCTGGTCCTCGCGGTACTCGGCGCCCGCGACGAGCAGCTGCTCCATCCAGGAGAAACGGTTGAACTTGTAGACGGCGGAGCCGCGGAACGAGTGAACGTCATTGCGGAACCACTTCCGGTCGCCGCGGCTGTCGATGTAGGGGCGGCCGTTGACGTCGACGCTGATGGTCTGGTCAAAGGCGTTGTCGTTCCGCTCTTCCTGCTGCGTCTGGAAATTGTAGGCGACCTCGGTGCTGATGGGGCCGAACTGCTGCTCGACCGTGGCGGACCAGGTGCGGAACGGGCGGCTGTGGTTGTCGAAGGAGCCGCGTATATTGTAATGCTTCGGGAAGCCGTTGATGCGCTTCACACCGGTGACGGCGCCGGCGGCGTTGAGCATCTTCACGTCGAAGAAGCCGCCCTCGAGCAGCGAGGGTGAGCCGCCGGAGGGGTTGAGGGAGGAAGTGCGGTCGGCGACCGGCAGGGTGGTGGAGATGATCCACTGGCTGTCGGAGGTGTAGTAGGTGCCGGCGGTGCCGAAGGCGCGGCTGCGCGCGGAATTCTCGCGCACCCAGATGCCGGCGAAACCGCGCACGTTCTCGTATTCCCCTTGTTCGTACTCGATGCGCACGCCCGTCCGGCGGAACGGCTGCCACGCGAGCGCGATCGTCTCGCCGCCGAAGCGGTAGTCGGACGCGTCCTGGAACGTGCGTTGGAGGCGGCGCACGGCGTTGACGCGGAGCGCGAGGTTCGGGCGCAGCTTGCGGTTTACGTCGAACTGGAAGCGGTAAGCGCCCTCGCTGTTGTACTGGGCGTAGACCTCGCCGAAGTTGCGGAGGAGAGGGCGCTTGGTGAAGACGGCGCCCTGGCCGCCCGGTTCGACTTCGCCGAAGATCAGCGAGTTGGAGCCCTTGCCGAAGTCGATGCGCTCCACGTTGTAGGTGTCGCTCGGGATGTACCAGCGGAAGTAGTTCCGGCTCACGTTGTTCGTCTGGGCGAGGCCGCGGAAGGAGAAGTTACCCTTGTGGTTGTCGTTCTCCATGATCGGCAGCGCGTAGACGTTGGCCACGAAGAGCGCGACGTCGTCGGCCGAGTCGAGGCCGAGGTCCTCCATGAAGTCGCGCGTGATCGCGTCGATGTTCACCGGCACATCCTTGAGCGCCTGCTTCGTGCGGTTGGCCGAGAGGGTGTCGTTGGCCGACCAACCGGTGTCACGCTCGGTGGCGATGATGAACGGAGAGAGTTCGACGGTCTCCTCGCGCGGCGGTGGGGTCGGGGCGGTCTGCGCCGGGAGTGAGGTCGCGAGGGCGAGGAGCGCAGGTGCGAGGGTGAGGGCGAAGCGGAGGATCCGGGGGCAGTTCAGGTTCATGGTCATCGGCTGAGGTGTGTGTAGGGACCAAAGCGGGTTCGGAGCGCGGTGCAACCGCGGGAGGAGCAGGTCGGTTGCAGGCGGCTCACGCCACAGGCGGACGCCGCGAGTGCCAAGTCGTGGCCTGCTGGAAGGCCTGCGCGACTTGCAGCGCGCGGTCGTCGGCGAACAGCGGGGCGTGGAAGGTTACCGCGGTAGCGTTACGGCGCGGGGAAGTGGCGGTTTGGTCCTTCACGGGCGTAAAGCCCGCCGGAACGCACACCCCCGGGTGGCCGGTGACGTTGGTAAGGGAGAGGTGGTCGCCGAAGGCAGGCGTGACCCAAGCGTCGAGACGCTGGCGGGTGAACATGTCCTCGGTCGCCCGGATCAGGTCGGTGCGCACGCGGTTCGCCTGGATGTACTCCACCGCGGGGATGAACCGGGACTCGCGCATCGACTTCGCCCAGTTGCTCGGCCGCGGCGCCAGGATGTCGTCAATCTCGCCGGAAAGCGTGAGTTCGGAGAACGCGGCGGCCGCCTCCGCGCTCAGGATGGTGCTCACGACGCGTCCCGGCACGGCCGGCATTTCCACGGGCACCAGCTCCGCGCCGAGGCTTCGCAGCGTTTCCAACACCGCCCGGTGCGCCTCCCGCCACTCGCCTTCCGCCGTGAACTGCGCCTCGACATGGCCGATCCGCACTCCGCGCAGCGTGGTCACCGGGCGCCACGCGAACGGTGCGTCGACCGCCGTCGGGTCCGCAGGGTCCGCGCCGTGGATTGCGGCGAAGATGAGGGCGCAGTCCTCGACCGTGCGCGCGATCGGGCCGATCTTGTCCATGGACCACGCCAGCGCCATCGCCCCGGCGCGGCTCACGCGACCGTAAGTCGGCCGCAGCCCTGTCACCGCGTTGCGCGTGCAGGGGGACACAATGGATCCGAGCGTCTCCGAGCCGATTGCGAACGGCACCAGCCCGGCCGACACCGCCGCGCAGGATCCGGCCGACGATCCTGACGAGGGCAGCGCGATGTTCCACGGGCACTTCGTCTGGCCGCCGAACCAGTCCGCCCCGTACGCCAGCGCGCCGAGCGAAAGCTTCGCCACCAGCACGGCGCCCGCCGCGTCGAGGCGCCGAACTACTTCCGCATCCGCTTCTAAGGTCTGTTCGCGGAACGTCCGCGCGCCCCAGGTCGTGGGGTAGCCGCGCACCGCGAGAAGGTCTTTGGCGCCCCACGGCACGCCGTGCAGGGGGCCGCGCCAGCGCCCGGCCCGCAGCTCGGCGTCGGCGGCGTCGGCCTGTTGGAACGCCCGCTCCGGGGTGAGGTTCACGACCGCCTGCAACACGGGATCGAGGCGCCGCAGGCGTTCGAGGAAAAGTTCGGTGAGTTCGCGGGAAGTCACCCGGCCGGAACGCAGCAGCGCCGCGAGGTGGGCGACGGGCAGGAACGCGAGATCCTCCGCTGACGCCGGTCGCTTGGCCTCGGGTGGGCTCCAGTCGTGCTTAGCCGGAGCCGTGGCGGCGGTGACCGCCTTGGCCGCGGAGCGCGGGTGGAAGGTCAACGCTGGTGCCAGCGCATTGGGCAAAGATTTCCGGCGCACCTCGCGGTAGGCGGCGGCGCGAGAGGTGACCTCGCGGACGAGCGCGGGGCGCTTGTCGGCGGGCAATTCGATTCCCGCCACGCGTTCAGCTGCTGCCAGGGCTTCCGCGGTGATTTCTCCGGCGCTGACTCCCTTTGAAGCAGGTGCTTCGGACGCGGCGGCGGCGTGGACGGCGCGCGGGGCTAGGGGAAGGGCGCCGGCGGCGGCGGCGCGGGCGAGGAAGCGGCGGCGTTTCATGGTGATGAGGGGGATTCGGAGCTGCTGAGGGCCGATCAAGCGGTGCCCTCGGCGGGAGACGAGCGCGGAAGCGGTCCCGCCTATTCGCGATGGGGAGCAGAGGCGCAGATTTGCCGATGCGCCAGCCGCCGCCGGCCTTGGAGTGACAAACCGGTCACGGCGAAATCCGGAGTCGACAACCCGCGTGACCCATCCTCAGTTGTTCACAAGCTACTCACATCCCACCGATGGAAACCTTGCGTGGGGCGAAGGCCCCCCTCTCGCGGTTAAAGGTATCGGCCAAGGTGAAGACCTTCGTGCTCGACACGAATGTCCTGCTCCACGACCCGCAGTGCGTCTTCAAGTTTGAGGACAACAACCTCGCGATTCCCGTGGAGGTCCTTGAGGAGCTCGACGCCATCAAGGCCGAGCAGTCCACCGAGCGCGGTCGCAACGCCCGCCGCGTGCACCGGATCCTGCAAGAGCTGCTGCCCGACACCCGTTCGATGCACGAGGGCGTCGAACTCGAGAACGGCGGCACGCTTTCCATCATCATCAATCCCTATCTGGCCGATCCGGGTCTGCGTTCTCCGGCGATGGACCGGTTGCGGGCCGTGCTGCCCGACCTTTCGAAGAAGGACAATCGCATCATCGCCGCGGCGCTGTTCGTGCAGGAGAGCTATCCGCCGCCCACCATTCTCGTCACGAAGGACGTCAACGTGCAGCTCAAGGCCCGCGCCGTCGGGCTCGAGTCCGACGACTACCTGAACGACAAGGTTCCGGCGGCCGACGAGGAGGCGAGTTACCGGGAGATCACCGTTAGCATCTACGAACTGCAGCGCTTCTGCTCCGAGGGAGCCTTCGAGATCGGCTCCGCCGCGGCTAAGCCGCTTTACCTCAACGAGTACGTCCTGCTGCGGTCCGACGAGGGCAAGACGATGCCGGCGCGCTACGGCGGCGACGGCGTGGTGCGGCGGCTACGGCTCCCCGATTTCGTGAAGGCCCCGGGCGGCATCCCGATCCGCGCGCGCAACCTCGAGCAGCAGTTCCTCATGGACGCGCTGCTCGACGACAGCGTTGCGATCGTCACCTGCTTCGGAAAGGCCGGCACCGGCAAGACCCTGCTGTCTACGGCCTGTGCGCTGCACCAGACGCACGAGGAGCATTCGCGTTACGACGGCGTGTCGATCTCGCGGCCGGTGATCGCGCTGGGGAAGGACATCGGCTTCCTCCCAGGCTCGCTCGAGGAGAAGATGCGGCCGTGGTTGCAGCCCTACCACGACGCGCTGGAGGTGCTGATCCCGTCCAAGCCGCCGAAGGACCCGCAGTTCGCCGCGAAGAAAGTTTCCCGGAAGAAGCAGAAGAAGCACGACGCGCATTTTCTTTCCTCGATGACCTCGCCCCAGCCGGCGCACGCGAGCGCGTCGGGCGGTGGGCATGGGCCGGTCATCAAGCCCTACGAGCGCCTGCTGCGCAGCGGGATGGTGGAGATCGAGGCGCTGGCCTTCATCCGCGGCCGTTCGATCGCGCGGCGTTTCTTCATCCTCGACGAGGCGCAGCAGCTCACGCCGCACGAGGTGAAGACGGTCATCACGCGCATCAGCGAGGGTTCAAAGATTGTGCTGATCGGGGACCCGGCGCAGATCGACAACCCTTACGTCGACTCGCGCAGCAACGGACTCGTCTATACCCACAACCGCCTCAAGGGGCAGTCGATCGCCGCCCACGTGAAGCTCACGAAGGGCGAGCGCTCCAAGCTCGCCGAGCTCGCCGCCGACTTGCTGTAGCAGGCGGCCTCGGGGCCCTTTTTCAGCAGGAAACGACGCGACGGATGGGTCGCGTCGCGGCCTCTCCGCTGCGCTCCTTTCCCTTCACGGCATTGTCTTGAGGCCGACCGCCCGCGCGAGTTCTCGCTGGTTCGCGTCGAACGAGAGGAAGATCCGGGCCTTCAGATGCGACGCCGCCGCCACGTGCAGGATGTCGAACGAGCGGTGTCCGGCTGTCTCGGTGTAAGCCGCTGAGAGCCGCTTCGCCTCGTGCATCACCTGCGTCAGGTTAGTCGGATCGAGGATCAGCTTCCCGCCTGCGAGGTCCGAGTCGAAGGCGGCGATGATCTCCGCTCCCGCGGTCGCGCCGATCACCCGCCGGAAGACCCCGAAGCGCACCGCGTTCCGCAGCTCGTAGTCGTTCAGCAGGGTGAGCGTCAGCGGTGCCGACAACTTCGTCACGAGCCCTAGCGCGCGTTCGGTGTGGGCGTCCCGCCCGTAGAGCGAGAACAGGAAGCTCGTGTCGCAACAGACCACGGCGCCCCTAGCGGCTGTCCTGGCTTTCGGCTAGGAGGGCCGCGGCGTTGGCGGCACTCAGGCGGGGAAGGGCCGACTTGTTCATGCGCCGTGCCGCGCTGCTCCGCCAGTCCACTCGTCCGGACTGTTTGGCCGGTTCGGGCACCAGCCGAGCAATCACGCGTCCACGTCGGCTGACTGTCACTTCCTCCCCGGCCGCGATCCAGCCCAGCAGCCGCGTGTAGTGGTTGCGGAGGTCGCGGACGGTCGCGGTCTTCATTGTGCTACAAAAATGTAGCCAGCGGCATGGGTGTCAACGACGGGTCCGGCCGTACGGGTGACATCCGCGGTTGTGATGCTCGGATCCGGCCGGATGGCGAATTCCGCGGCGGAGCCGCGTTCAGCGGCCCGCGCCGCCGATCGCCGTCCGCACCGAATATAGCGAGGTCCGCGCGGTCATGAAGAGCGTGCGGCCATCCTCGCCACCGAAGCAAAGGTTGGCCGCTCCCTCTGGCAGGAGGATCCGGCCCACGCGTCGGCCGTCGGTCCCGAAGACCTGCACGCCGTCGCCGGTGCTCGACCACACCCGTCCCTCGGTGTCGACGCGGATGCCGTCGGGGCCGCCCTTGTCGATGGTGCAGAACACCGAGCCGCCCGAGAGGGTGCCGTCGGCGGCGACGTCGAAGACCCGGATATGGCGCGGCTTGCCGGAGTCGGCGACGTAGAGCCGCCGCTCGTCTGGCGAGAAGGCCAGCCCGTTGGGTTGGTCGAAGTCGCGGGCAACCGCCGTGATGCTTCCGGTACGCGGGTCATGGCGGTAGACGAAATTGCCCGGCAGTTCCTTGCCTTCTCTCCGTTTGGTCTGCGGCTTCGTCTTCAGGCCGTACTCGGGATCGGTGAACCAGATCGTGCCGTCGGATTTCACGACGACATCGTTGGGTGAGTTCAGTTTTTTCCCCTCGAACGCGTCCACCAGGGTGCGGAGCGTACCGTCCTTTTCCGTGACCGCGACGCGCCTCCCGCTGTGCTCGCAACTGAGCAGGCGGCCGGCGGCGTCGATGGTGTTGCCGTTCGTGTTGCGACTCGGCTGGCGAAACGTGGTCACACCCCCGGAGGGCGTCCACTTGTGCAGAACGTCGCGGGGGATATCGCTGAACACGAGGTAGCCGCCGTCCCTCACCCAGACCGGTCCCTCGATGAAGCCGAATCCGCCCGTGAGCTTGGTGACCTTGGCGTCGGCCGGAACGCAGCGCGCAAACTCGGCGGGCTGCTCGGCCACAAAATCGGCAGCGCACGCGATGACGTTGAGAAGCGCGAAGGGAATTAATTTTGCGGGAATTTTCATCTGCAGAGCGATTTCACAAACCACTGATGGAGAGATAATAAAGTTTTTATCCGGCGGATTTCCCCCGCTTGCTGGGAAAATTCTTCAGATTTTTTCGCAGCTTTTGAACGTTCGCAGGGGCAGGGCGTCTACCTCTCGGTAGTTCAATGGTTTGCTTGGTGTTAGGTGCGAGGGCCGCCTAGGGGTAGGCGGCCCTCACTCTTTTCCGGGATCGAGCTCCCGGAATTACCTCAAAGGCAGGCGCTGATGCGCTGCAGGAGGTCGGGGTACGAGTTGAGGGCAGGGAAGCGGGGGAACTCGCGCACGACGTTCTCGGGCGCGTGGAAGAGGAAACCGTGGTCGGCCTGACCCAGCATCGTCGTGTCGTTGTAGGAGTCTCCGGCCGCGATCACGCGGTAGTTCAGGGCCTGCAGTGCCTCGACGGCCCGGCGTTTCTGGTCCGGGAGCCGCAGTTGGTAGCCGGTGACGCGGTCATTCTCCACGACGAGTCGGTGGCAGAAGAGCGTCGGCCAGCCCATCTTCCGCATCAGCGGCTGCGCGAATTGCTCGAAGGTGTCGGAGAGGATGATCACCTGCGCGCGCCGGCGCAGCTCCGTGATGAACTCGAGCGCACCCGGCAGCAATTCGAGCCCGCCGATCACTTCCTGGATCTTCCCCAGCGTGATGCCGTGCCGGTCCATGATGCCGATGCGGTAATTCATCAGCTTGTCGTAGTCCGGCTCCTCGCGCGTAGTGCGCCGCAGCTCGGGGATGCCGGTGCGCTCGGCGACGGCGATCCAGATCTCGGGCGTGAGGACGCCCTCCATGTCGAGGGTGACGATGCTCTGCTTCACGGGAATCGGCGCGGTCTCAATCGAGCCACGGCTCCTCCGGCTTCGGCGCCGGTGCGGGATTGCCGGCCGCGAGCTCGGCGGCGGCGCGTTTACTCGCCTCGAGTCGCCGGGCCATGAACGTCGCCATGCGCTCGCGCGACTCCGTGACGACCTCGGCGGGCGCATGGTGGGGCGTGCCGCTCCAGAACGGCGGGCTCGGCTCGTACTCGAGGGCCAGCTGGATCGTCTGTGCGGTGCGTTCGTCGACGGCCTGCGCCACGACCTGCAGGGCGAAATCGAGCCCGGCGGTCACGCCGGCTCCGGTGATGCGGTTGCGATCGACGACGACGCGCGAGTCCTGCGGCTCCGCCCCGAAGAGGGCGAGTTGGTCGCGCGACGCCCAGTGGCACGTGGCCTGGTAGCCCTTCAGCAGACCGGCCGCGCCGAGCAGCAGGGAACCGGTGCAGACCGACGTGACCCATTTCGCCCGAGCTGCCTGGTCGCGAAGGAAGCCGAGCACCTCGAAGTCGTCCATCAGGTCGACCTGCCCGGGGCCCCCGGGCACGCACAGGAGGTCGAGCGGGGGGCAATCGGTGAAGGTCATCGTGGGTTGCAGTCTCAACCCGCGGTCGCTGTCGACGGGATCGAGAAACTTCCAGACGAGGTGGACCTTCGCCCCGGGGATGCGCGCGAAGACCTCGTAGGGAGCGGTGAGGTCGAGCTGCGTGAGCTTCGGGAAGAGCAGGAGGCCGATTTCCATGGCGTCGCGGCGGGCGTTAACTTCAGGGCTTTCCGGCGGGTTTTGCCCAAGTGTCCTTCAGGGTGATCGTGCGATTGAAGACCAGTGCCCCGGGGCGGCTGTCGCGGGAGTCGGGCGTGAAGTAACCGAGTCGCTCGAATTGATAGGCCTCGCCTGGAACGGCGGCGGCGAGTGAGGGCTCCAGCCGGGCGCGGACCACCTCGAGGGAGTGCGGATTGAGGTGGCGCTTGAAGTCGTCGGTCGCGCCGGGCTCCGGGACGGTGAACAGACGGTCGTAGAGGCGCACATCGGCCTCCACGGCGCGTTCGGCGCTTACCCAGTGGATGGTGCCCTTGACCTTGCGGTCGGCGTTGGGCTCGCCGGCCCGGGTTGAAAGGTCGGCGGTGCAGCGCAGCTCGGTCACGCGTCCGGCGGCGTCCTTCACAACCTCGTCGCAACGAATGATGCAAGCGTACTTCAGCCGCACCTCGCCGCCGGGCTTGAGGCGGAAATACTTCGGCGGCGGCACCTCGGCGAAGTCGTCCTGCTCGATGAACACCTCGCGGGTGAGAGCCACCTCGCGCTTGCGGGGATTCTCGTCCTGCGGGTTGTCGACGGCATGGCAGACCACCGTTTCTCCGGGAGCGAAGTTGGTGAGGACGACCTTCACCGGGTGGAGCACGGCGAGGCGGCGCGTGGCGGCGGCGTTCAACTCCTCGCGGACGGCGTGCTCGAAGAGGGCGATATCGGTGACGCTCTCGTACTTGGTAACGCCCACGGTGGCGGCGAGCCGGCGGATGGCGGAGGCCGGGATTCCGCGGCGGCGGGCGCCCGATAACGTGGGCAGGCGGGGATCGTCCCACCCCGCGACGGCGCCGTCGGCGACCAACTGCAGCAGGCGGCGCTTGCTGAACACCATGTAGCTGATGTTGAGCTTCGCGAACTCGTACTGGTGCGGCAGGGTGCGCGGCAGGTCGAGGCTGTGCAGGATCCAGTCGTACAGCGGGCGGTGCACCTCGAACTCGAGCGTGCAGACGCTGTGGGTGACGCCCTCGAGGTAGTCGCTCAGGCAGTGAGCGAAGTCATACAGCGGATAGATGCACCACTTGTCGCCGGCGTGGTGGTGCGCGGTGTGACGGATGCGGTAGAGCAGCGGGTCGCGCAGCCAGATGTTGGGCGATGCCATGTCGATCTTCGCGCGGAGGCTGCGGGCGCCGTTGGGAAACTCACCGGCCCGCATGCGGGCGAACAAGTCGAGGTTCTCGGCCGCGCTGCGGTCGCGGAACGGCGAGTTGCGGCCGGGGTGGTCGGGCGCGCCGCGGTAGGCTTCGGTCTCCTCCGGGGTGAGGTCGCAGACGTAGGCTTTGCCGCGGCGGATGAGTTCCACCGCGTAATCGTGGATCTGCTCGAAGTAATCGCTGGCGAAGAACGGCTCCGTGCCGGCGCCAGGGGCCACGGCGCTGATCTGGAAATCGGGCCGGCCGCCGACCGTGCCGGCGGCGGGAACCGCGCCCTCCGGCTTGAAGCCGAGGCAGGTGTCCGCCCAGCCGTCGATCAGCCAGCGGACGTCGCGGGTGATGGCCTCGACGTATTCGACGTCCTCCTTGACGGGATTGGTGTCGTCGAAACGCAGGTGGCAGACGCCCCCGTTCTCGCGGGCGAGGCCGAAGTTGAGGCAGATCGACTTGGCGTGGCCGAGGTGCAGGTAACCGTTGGGCTCGGGCGGGAAACGGGTCACGATCTTCGCGTGGCGCTTCTCGGCGACGTCGCGGGCGACGATGTCGCGGATGAAGTCGCTCGGCGCGCTGGGCGCGTCCGGTGCGGCGTTCGCGGTGGGCTCGGCTGACATAAGCCGCGAACGTGCCACTCGCCCCCGCGCGAGGCAACGACGCAGTTCGCTTCCGGCGAGTGGACGGGAGCGAAATCGCATTCATCGGGTGACGCGGCGCCTGCCGGCGGCCGGCTGGCCCGGCCGGCCAGGGTCGGCGCCCACGGCGGGCTTGACGCTCCGAGGCCGCCGGCGCTTCATGCGCGCGGTCGTCGCGAATGTAGCACAATGGATAGTGTAGTGGCCTCCGAAGCCATTGATCCGGGTTCGACTCCCGGCATTCGCACCACCGAACTGAAACCTGGCTGACCGCGGAATGCGGGAGGTGAGCCGGGGAAGCCGGAAGGCAGAAAACGAGCCGGGTAGCTGGAACCCGGGAAAGCGGGGACGGGCGGTTGCCGCACGCCGGAGTCCTGCGGCGGGCGGCGCGGGCGATCGCGGGGTCGGCTAATTCTTCGCGTTCTTCCCCGCCGGCTCTTCCCGCGGCTTCCAATCGGGCGAATCCGAGCGGGCCGTTTTCAGGTAGGCGTCGATCCGGGCGGCGATGTCGGGGTGGCGGGCGGCGACGTTGGTGCGTTCGCCGATGTCCTCACGCAGGTCGTAGAGGGCGACCGGGGCGGAGAGGGAGCGCTCGCGGATGCCTTTCCATCGGCCTTGGTAAAGCGCGGCTTGGCTGAAGCCGCGTTCGTGGAATTCCCAGTACAGGAACTCGTGCGTGCGCTGGTCCCCCTTGCCGCGGAGGGCGGGGGCGAAGCTGATCGAATCGAGACCGGCGGGCGTCGCGGTGCTCGCGAGTTCGGCGGCGGTGGCGAACCAATCGCCGAAGTAGGCGACGTGCCCGCTCACTCCGGGGCGCACGGTGCCGGGCCACCAGGCGATGGCGGGCACGCGGATGCCGCCGTCGGTCAGGCTGCGCTTGGTGCCGTTCAGCGGGCCGGAGGGCTGGAACCGGGAGAGGTCGTGATTACTCTCGTTGTGCGGGCCGTTGTCGCTGGTGAAGAGCACGAGCGTGTTTTCCGCGAGGCCGAGCTGGCGCAGGTGGTCGAGCATGCGGCCCACGTAGCCGTCCATGCGCGTGATCATCGCGGCCTGACCCTTGTCCTGTTCCGGCCAATCCTTCCCGGCGTACGGCCCGAAGTCGGGCACGTGCGCGCCGTTGCGGAGCTCGCGCGTGCGCTCGTTGTTGGCGTGAGGGATCACCATGCTCCAATAGAGGAAGAACGGTTTGTGCTGGTGATTCGCGACGAACTTCAGGGCCTCGTCGGCGAGAAGGTCGTCGGCGAACAGGACGGCTTCGGTCGCGTAGCCGGCGCCCGGCACGGGGCCCACGGGGGTGACCTTGTTGGGCAACGCGATCCGCTGCTCGTTTCGCCAGAGGAAGTCGGGGAAGTGATTGTGGGCGTGGGTCTGGTTGAGGAAGCCGAAGAAGTAGTCGAAGCCGTGGCGGCGGGGGAGTCCGCTCTCCGCGGCGCCGACGTCGCCGAGCCCCCACTTGCCAATGAGCGCGGTGGCGTAGCCGGCGGAGCGCAGGGTGGCGGCGACGGTGGCATCGCCCTCGCGCAGGGCCTGCGCGGCGGGGTTGGTCTGGCCGGCGTTGCCGCGCACGCGGGTGCGGCCGTGGTGGCGGCCGGTCATCAGCACGCTGCGGGAGGGGGCGCAGACCGTGGCGCCGGCGTAGAACTGGGTGAAACGCATGCCCTCGGCCGCCATGCGGTCGAGCCGGGGCGTGGTGGTGACCTTCTGACCATAGGAGCCGAGGTCGCCGTAGCCGAGGTCGTCGGCCATGATCCAGATGAGGTTCGGCTGGCGGGCTGGAGCGGCAAAGGCCGCGAGCGGCGCGAGGAGCGCGAGGAGGAGGGCGGGTTTCATGCGCATGGCGGAGGAATCAATCTAACTTTGCCTTCTTCTTCTTTTCCCCGCCCGCGGCCTTGGCGTTGGCGGCCGGCGGTTGGTACTGCGGATTGGGTTGGGAGGGAACGAGGGCGTTGGTGGCCTTCATCCACGCGAGCATCCGGTCGAGCAGTTCGTCACGCTTCGCGGGATTCTTCCGGGCGAGGTCATGGTGCTCGCCGGGATCCGAGCTCAGGTCGTAGAGCTCAATCGCGCGGTTGGTGGCGAGCGTGGCGCGGCCGCCGTCGAGCTGCCATTCCTCGTGGAACAGGTGCAGCTTCCAGCCGCCCTCGTTCATCACGGTGACGGGACGGGTACGGAAGCCGTCGCGAACGTCGATGTCGCGCCCGCGGATCACCGGCTGGTTGAGGTAGCCGGGAAAGTGCCAGAAGATCGCGCGGCGCTTGAGCGCGCCGTCGCCCCGCATGAGGGGCAGGAGGGATTCGCCGTCGAGGACCTTGCCGGCAGGAACGGTTGCGCCGGCGGCGGCGAGGAAGGTGGGAAACAGGTCGAGGTTGATCACGGGCACGTCGCACTTCGAGCCGGGTTTGATGACACCGGGCCAGCGGGCGAGGAAGGGCTCGCGGATGCCTCCCTCGTAGTAGCCGCCCTTGTTGCCGCGGAGAGGCTCCTGCGACGAGGCCTGGGTGCCGCCGTTGTCGCTGGTGAACACGACGAGGGTGTTCTGCTCGAGGCCTAGGTCGGCGATCTTCTGCATCAGGATGCCGATGCTGGCGTCGAGGTCGAAGAGACAGGCGGCGTAGAGCGGGTTGTTGTGCTGCAGACCGGGCTTCTTGCGCTGGAACCGCTCTAGGGTACCGGGGCGCGCCTCGAGTGCGGTGTGGATGGCGTAGTGGGGGAGGTACGCGAAAAACGGCCGCTCGCGGTTACGTTCCATGAACTCGCAGGCGCCGCGGGTAAGGGAAAAGACGCCCTTCGGGTTGGCGGGGTCCTTGGCCTCGGCCTCCCCCCATCCGTGGTACGACTGGTGGACGGTGTCGAAACCCTGCTCGCCGGGCGGGGCGCCCTCCGGACCGTCGAGGTGCCACTTACCGAAGATGCCGGTGGCGTAGCCGGCGGCCTTCAGGGCGTCGGCCATCGTGACGTTATCCTTCGCCAGCCCGCTGCGGTTGGGGATGGGCACCAGCCGCTGCGATTCCTTGGGGCCGCGGTCGGTGCTCTGCACAGCGTAGACGTGGTGGCGCGGCGTATAGTTCCCTGAGAGCAGGCACGCGCGGCTGGGGGCGCAGTTGCCGGCCCCGGCATAGCCGGCGGAAAACACCATGCCCTGCCTAGCGAGGCGGTCGATGTTGGGCGTCTCATGGAAATCGTTGCCCTGGTAACCGACGTCCTTCCAGCCAAGGTCGTCGGCGAAGATCAGCACGATGTTCGGCGGACGGGTGGCGGCGGCGGCCAGGGCAGAGACGCCGGCAAGTAAGCCGGCGAGCGGCAGCAGGAGGCGGTGGGGCATCATAGATTGTGTTCAGCGGATCTTCTGATCGGGGAGTTCCTGCTTGATGCCCGCATCGAGGGGCATGCGGTCGTTTTCCGGCGCGAGGCCGACCTCGCGCATGACCTTGAGCAGCTCGCGCTGCATCTCGGCGACCACGGACGCGTAGCGGGGATGGTCGATCAGGTTGCGGCGCTCCTCGGGGTCGAACTCGATGTTGTAAAGCTCCGCCTTGTGCCGGTCGGTCCCGCCGTCGCCGTGCGGTGAGCGGGAGTACTTCCAGGAGTCGGTGCGCACGGCGCGGACGTTGGGCGTGTAGGGGAACTGCTTCTCGTAGTTGTAATGGTAAAGCCACGATTTGCGCCACGAGGGGTCGCCCTCCCGCACCAGCTTGGTCCATGAGCGGCCGTGAATTCCCGAGAGCGCCGGCGCGCCGGCGAGCTCAAGCAGGCTGGGGGCGACGTCGACGGTGAGGACCTGTCCCTCGACCACCCGCGGGCGATCCACGGGCGTGAGTCCGGGGTAGCGCACGAGCTGGACGACCCGGATGCTCGGCTCGTGGGCGGTGCGCTTGTCGACCATGCCGTGCTCGCCGTTCAGGATGCCGTTGTCGCTCATGAAGACGATGATGGTGTCGTCGAGTTCGCCGCGCTCCCGGAGCAGCGCGTAGAGACGGCCTACGCTGTCGTCGACCGAGAGCACGGTCCCCCAGTAGGCGCGTGTCATGGCCTCGAAGTCCTTCACGGCGGCGGGGGAGTCGTCGGGGAATTTCTTCCGCCAGTCGAAAAGCGGTCCGTAGATGCCGTGCCAGGTGTGGAGCCGCTCGCGGATCCAGGCCGGCTTGTCCTCCAGCATGAATGCCGTCTCGGGGTACGGCACGGGCACCTGGGCGAACGCCTTCTCGTACCGCGGTTCGGGGAAGTAGAAGCTGTGCGGCGCCTTGTGGCCGATCATCAGGAGCCAGGGCTTGCCGTCGCGCGGCCGGCGCAGCCACTCCTCGGCCATTTCGGTCACCACGTGGGTGTAGTAACCCTTGACCACCTCGCGCCGCCGGCCGTTCAGGTTGAACTCGGTGTCGAAGTACTTCCCCTGGCCCTTGTGGGTGACGAACCAGTTGAAGCCCGGTCGTGGTTCGTCGTTGTCCTCCCCCATGTGCCATTTGCCGAGGTAGGCGGTGTCGTAGCCCTGCGCCTGCAGCACGCGGGGAAAGCTCTGCAGGGCGGCGGGGTATTCGGTGAAGTTGTTCGTGACGCCGTGGGCGTGCGCATAGAGCCCGCTGAGGATGCTGGCGCGGCTCGGGGAGCAGAGCGACGTCGTGCAGAACGCGTTCCGGAAATGGACGCCTTCGCGTCCGAGGCGGTCGATGTTCGGCGTCCGCAAATGGCGGTGGCCGGCGAGGCTGAGGGCGTCCCACCGCTGGTCATCCGTGAGGATGAACAGGATGTTGGGCCGCTTGGCCGGCGCGGCGAGGGCGAGGCAGGGCAGGGCGAACAACAGCAGCAGGCGCTTCATGGGGCGTAGGGGCGAAGGGGCGGGAACGGACGCGCCGGTGGCTGGCAACCGCCGGCGCCGGCTGAGCGGTGACTGGGTTGGATTACTGCGGGATCGGGTCGCCGCGGCGCACGGTCTTGCCCTCCCAGATGGCCTCGTCGGTTTTCGGATCGTAAGTGAGGACGCGGTTGGCGCTGCCGGGAGCCGGCGGTAGATCGATCTTCGGCAGCCATTTGCGATGCTCGGCGGCGACGGCCGCGAACTCGGGTCGGCCGATGACATTGGTCCATTCGCGCGGATCGGCGTCGTGATCGTAGAGCTCCTCGGTGCCGTCGGCGTAGCGGATGTAGCGCCAACGTTCGCTGCGGATGCCGTGGTTGCCCTGGTTGTGGCTGGTGATGGCGGGCCGCGCGCGCTTCGCGGCGGCGTCGCGGAGCTGCGGGACGAGGCTCAGGCCCTCGAGATCGTTCCGCGCCGGCAGGCCGCACAATTCGACGAGCGTCGGATAGATGTCCATCAACTCGGCCGGCTGCCGCGAGCGGCCGCCGGCGGTCACGCCCGGTCCCGCGAAGACAAGAGGCACGCGGGTGCCGTTGTCCCAGAGGGTGTTCTTGCCGGTGATGCCTTTCTCGCCGAGGTGCCAGCCGTGGTCGCCCCAGAGCACGATGACGGTGTTCTGCGCGAGGCCGGCTTCCTCGAGCGCGGTCATGATGCGTCCGACCTGGGCGTCGACGAAGCTGGTGCACGCGAGGTAGGAGCGCACGAGGTTGCGCCACTGGTTGTTTTCCCGGACCCACTTCAGCCGCGGTTCGGGCAGGTTCCAGTGGATGTACCAGGAGAAACGCGGGGTGTCGGCGCGGTCGTCGTCCTTGATGGGCGGCAGCACGCTGTCGTCGTCGGGGTAGAGATCGAACCACTTCTGGGTGGCGTAGCAGGGCACGTGCGGGAGGAAGAAACCCGCGCTGAGGAAGAACGGCTGGTCCTTCGGTGCGGACTTGATCTGATCCACGGCCCAGCTCGCGACCTGGTAGTCGCCCTTGTCCTCGTCCTTGTGCGGGAACACGCCCCAATCCATCAGCGGGTTGTTCCCCATCGGGGTCTCGCCGATGAGCTTCTTCTCGGGCCGCACGCCGACGCCGGGGTTGGGCCCGATGACGTCGAACTCCTTCGGCGCACCGACGACGGCGGCGACCTTGGCGTTCTTGCCCTTGGCCTTGCCGCCCGCGCCGGGTGAACCGGCGCCGCCGTGGTAGATCTTGCCGGCGGTGAGCGTGCGGTAGCCGTTGGCGGCGAAATGCTGCGGGAGCGCGACGCGGTCCTTCAGCTCGGGCAGGGTGCGGAACCACGGCGCGAGTCCGTAGATGCCAGTCGTGGTGGGCCTGAGGCTGAGCATGATGCTCGTGCGCGACGGGTTGCAGAGCGGCGTGTTGCAGTGGGCGTTGAGCATCGTGGTCCCGCGGGCGGCGAGGCGGTCGATGTTCGGCGTCTTGGCCATGGGGTGGCCGCCCATGTGGCCGATCCAGTCGTTCTGGTCGTCGATCGCGATGAAGACG
>JACCDP010119336.1_pt1 | contig 110163 bp, 98 predicted proteins | sample 7445841 | NCBI WGS metagenome assembly JACCDP01 (sample SAMN15323441, study PRJNA562643) | freshwater metagenome | isolation source: river surface water | place: USA:Blue River Watershed | collected 2017-08-17
CGATCAGGAACACCACGAACACCGGCGACAGCAGGGTCAGGTACTGCCAGCTCTGCAGCACGGGCAGCGCCACCAGGGCGGCACCCGCCCACAGGATCATATCGCCCAGGTAGTTCGGGTGCCGCGACACGGACCACAGACCGCTGGTGATGAAGCGTTCGGCATTGGCCGGGTCGCGGCGGAAGGCGGTCTTCTGCCGATCGGCCACCACTTCCAGCACGAAGCCCCCCAGCCAGATCGCCACGCCGACCCAGGCCAGCGCGTTCATCGGCACGCTGCGACCGGAGGTGATGGCGGCCAGCACCGGCGCCACGGTGATCAACACCCACAGGCCGCCCAGGGTCCAGGTGAACAGGAAGCGCCAGAAGCGCGTCTTGATCTCGTTGAAGCGGCGGTCCTGGCCGGCGCGCTTGACGCGCAGGAACAGGAAACTGCCCAGGCGCAGAGACCATGCCAGCACCATGCCCGAGAGCAGCAGCGAGCGCAGATCCTCCGTCGTGGCGCCGGCAAGCCAGTTCGCCAGCAGGATCGTGCCGATGAAGGACAGCGCGCCGGTGAGATCGAAGTAGTGCTCCGTCTGCGCCAGAAACGAGGGCACGAAGATCAGCCAGTGCAGCACGAAGCCCACTATGCCGCAGAGGATGAAGAGGGGGATGGCGCCGAGCGCGGTGTTCAGGCGCAGGCCGCTGGCACTGCCGGCGAGGCCGACCAGCGCGCCCAGCGCGATGCAGATCAGGATGCCGACGAGGCCGCGTCCGGCGGCGGAGGAAGAGGGGGTGTCACTCATGATGCGGATGTCCCTGCGGTTGTTGTGTTCGCAGTATACGCAGGAATGTGTTGAGGGGTTCACACGCCATTCAATGGCGAAGCAAGTCATTGTGATGATCGATCAAAGAGTAAACCCCAAAGACGCTCCTGCGTTTAGTCCGCATCGAATACCCGTTCCCGACAGGTCAATTGCGCATGAAGCCCTTCTGCTTTGCCATTGTGCTGGCACTCCCGTTCTTGTCGGCGGTTCAGGCGGCCGCTCAAACCGCTTCTTACGACACTGATACGGGACTGCTTTCATTACCCTCGGTCGCTGTCTCTGGCAGCACTGACTGTTATGGGGTCACCATGCGAACAACCTCGGTTCAGCCTCTCACTCTGGAGGTCTTGTCGGCAGAGAAGACCACCTGCAGAAGCGGCGAGGCAGCCATTTATAGTGCCAACGAGGGGCGGCTGACAGTGCACGCCTTGCGTCTGCCGGATGCCAGTTGTTTTGACGTCAGCTTGATTCGCGTCGCAGACCTTCCTCTGAATTTGCAGCTGGCAGCTGCGCAGGCCAGTCATTGCAGCGTCTCCGGAGTCCCTCGGCCCGGGGTGCCGCAGGGCCTGCAAGCGTCGCCTGGCAACAACAGCATTACCCTTTACTTTGCTGAGCCTGCCCTTGGAGGTGCGGTCGATAGCTATACCGCTTCCTGCGGAGACGGTCAGAGCATGGCGGCATCAACGGGTGTCGGCAGTCCCCTGGTGGTGGCTGGGCTTGCAAACGGGCGCACCTATTACTGCAGCGTTTTCGCCATCAATGTCTCGGGCATCAGCAGCATGTCAGAGCCCGTCAGTGCCATTCCTCATGGTTCCGTCAATGGCTTGACCCTCACGAGTAGTGTCGCACCCAATGGTGGCAATCTCCCCCGTGAGTACACCTGCGATGGAACAGGATCATCTCCTGCGCTTAGCTGGGACAATGTGCCAGAGGGAACCCGCGAGTTCGCGCTGTTGATGACGACGCTACCGCGCGATGGCAGCCTCAAGTGGAACTGGGTGCTGTACAACCTCAACGGCAATATGCGTTCGATCAGCAAGGACGCTTTTGGTGTAGGGACTCTCGGTGTGGGTAGTGATGGGCCCATGGCGGCCTATCAGCCTCCCTGCTCGCAGGGGCCCGGTGTAAAGCTGTATACATGGACTCTTTACGCCTTGTCGGCGGCGCCTGAACTGACTCCCGGGCAGGTGGTCACCGGTGAAGTCCTGACACAGGCAGTGGCGCCGCACACGCTAGCTACAGCCAGCCTCACACTTGGATATGAGCGTTCTGCACCAAGCGGCAGCACTGCCGCGTGCGTCAATGTACGCAGTTCGACGTTGGCGTCCACGACGGGCTTCCCCACCGTGGCTTGTGACGACAGTTTCGCGTACATCAGCTCGGTGGGGTTGCCGAGCCATACAATGATGAACGGCATCACTGCTACCAACCTACAGGTGCCGCTAGGCCAGAACTTTCTGGGTGCCAGCGGCTGGAAAATACCACTGAGTCCGCAATTGGCTGCAACCCCCGTGTCTGCGGTCGATGGCCCGATTGGTGTGGCCATAAATGGCGTACCGATATTCAATCCCTGCAAACAGGGCGGTTGCCAGAATGGAGATACCAAGTTGCTTGGTGAGCTTGACAGCTGCAACGGCCATGCGGGACGTGCCGATGACTACCACTACCATGCCGCACCGGTGTGCCTCATGGCAGCCAGACCGTCGTCGTACTGGGCAACGCACCCGGTGGGCTGGGCACTGGATGGTTACGCTATATTCGGCTACCTGAATGCCAGTGGAGCGCCTGCCAGTCGCGACGACGTGTGCGGTGGCAACACCGATCCGGTCAGCAACGCGCCGGCTGGATACAGCTATCACGTGACTGACAATTCACCCTATGTACTTTCCTGTTTCCGTGGAACACCCAGTCCTGATTTTTCTGGTCAGTCCGCAAAGTTCAGGCCAATTCGTCAGCCGCCTGTACAGCCATTTTCCGTCTCTGGAATGACTCTGACCACGTCTGCCGACGGCTATGACGAACTTCGCTTCACGTCGGCATTGAATTTCAACACCACTGAAACCGGCGCGGACCGATACGCGAATGCTCCCGGGACTTACCGCATCCGCTATCGGCAACTGAGTGGCGCAGAACTTCTTGGGCAGTTGCAGCAGTCCAGGAACGCCAACAAAGCTGCGTGCTGGTCCTTTCAGTTCACCACAGATGCTGGTGTGAGCTCGCAACCCGATGTCATTTACTGCCGATAAACCCAATATGCGTAATCGAATCCTGCTTCCGTTGTTCTTGCTTGCTTTGGGGACGCCGCTCTTGCCGGCGGCACACGAAATGGATGAGAACAGCATTACGGTGGTGCTGCACGAAAAGCACCATGTGTCCCTTTTGATGCGCCTGGACTTCACCCATCTCTTGCAGAGCCATCTGGCCCCTGCGAGTTCAGAGGAAGAGTTTCTCCTTGCCGCCGCAATTGCCGATGTCGGCAGCCTAACTCCGGCATACACGCAGTTGCAGTCGATCATCGAGAGAGAGTTTGTGATCGCCAGTCGAGGAACCCCGCTGGCATTGAGTCGGTGGGTGTGGCCATCGATTTCTGTTGTGCACACTGCCGTTCGCCAGCAACTGGCCGCGCAACTCGTTGCTGACGAGCAGCTGGCCTTGGCCAGTGCCCTGGAGGTGCGCGCCGAAGCAAGCGACATACTTCCGATTGAGCAACTGTCGCTAACGCTGCCCGATGTGCTGATGCCTGCGACCATTCTCTGGTATCAGCCCAGGCAGATGTTTCTTCTTGGTGATCATAACTCGACTACACTGGAATTTTGAATGCCGCGTCTATATTTCATCATTCTCTTGCTTTTCTCTTCCCACACTTTACTCGCACAGACACCAAGTGGCTGCCGTGGAAGTCCTTGCCTGCAGCCCGCCGTCATGCAGGCTGCCACCCTGTTCGACAGGATAGAGAATCTTTATCCCCAATTTTTCTTTCCAGGAGCACCTACGCAGAGTTTGTGGTTGGACGGTTCAGAGGTCTTTTTCCGCCAGTACCCCGGCGAAGGCGGATGGGGGCTTGCAACATGGCAGGGCGGTCTATGGTATCGATCAGCCGATCAATGGATCCGTTTCAGCGCGCTGGACGAGGGGGATCAGCAGTTCTGTGGTGGCCGTTGCCTGCTTTCTCCTGCTGCAAACGGCGCCTTTGCCGGATCAGTGGTACTAGGTGCGCCCACTGACTCGGGGATCGTCCTTAACTTTTACGCGAAGGAGCAGAGTGGCATTTTACGTGTGGAATACGGGAAGCGTGGGCAGGCAGCAGGCGAAAGCTCGGCCAGCGTTCTGCTAACCGCCGGTCAGCCGGTTACGCTCTCTCTTGGCGGTCTGGAGGCCAATACTGCCTACAATTATCGCGTGTTGTTTCAGCCGCAAGGTCATGCTTGGGAAGTAGCGAGTGACATGCACGGATTTCACACTGCTCGGTCGCCTGGCAGCAGCTTCACATTCACAGTTCAGGCTGATTCTCACATGGACGAGAACTCGGTCGTGCGCATGTATCAGCGCACGCTGGCCAACGTGCTGGAAGCCCAGCCTGACTTCCACGTCGATCTCGGCGATACCTTCATGACGGAAAAACATCAGGCGCCGCTGTCCCTGTCGTCGGCACCTGCCACCAATTCCGCGGCAGTCGAGCAGCGCTACGTTTATGAGCGCGGCAATTTCGCCACCATCACTGCCGATGTCCCACTCTTTCTAGCCAATGGCAATCACGAGGGCGAACTTGGCTGGCTGAAAACTACGGCAGGCAATGACATTGCCAACTGGGCAGCGCAGGCCCGCCAGCGCTATTTCGTCGCGCCGCCGAGCGGCGGTTTCTACAGTGGCGAGGGTGGCAACAGCGCACGCGGAGCATGGTATGCGTGGCATTGGGGATCTGCCTTGTTCGTGGTTCTCGATCCTTACTGGTACTCAGGACGCACCAAGGGCGGGGACGGCTGGTCGATGACGCTCGGTGCACAGCAGTACGCCTGGCTCGAAGCGACTCTTGCAGGCAGCTCGGCGCCTTTCAAGTTCGTGTTTCTTCATAGTCTGGTGGGTGGGCTGGACGGGCAGATGCGCGGTGGAGTAGAGGCAGCTCGCTTCTTCGAATGGGGCGGTTATGACAGCGACAACACGACTCGCAGCTTCCCTATCAAGCGTCCAGGCTGGACTGCCCCAATCCATGATCTCTTCGTCAGGCATGGAGTTTCGGTCGTGTTCCATGGCCATGATCACCTCTACGTCCAACAGGAGCTTGATGGCATCGTTTATCAGGAAGTCCCTCAGCCCTCCGCGCTCAACACCAACAATGCAGCCAACCTGGCGCGGGAGTACCACTACGATAGCGGAGTTGTGCTGAGCAGTGCGGGACACCTTCGAGTCACCGTAACGCCCAACGACGTCACTGCTGAGTACGTCCGGACCTGGCTGCCCGAGCAGGAAACATCGCAGCGCCGCAATGGCCAGATTGACCACCGGTGGGTCATCAAGAGGAGATAGTGAGTCGTGTACGCATACTGGAACGATCCACAAAGCACGAGCAGAAGCAGATCGGAGTTCTTCAACAGGAGATACCCCAAGTTTGTCGTACTGGCTGGCTTGATGTGGCTTGCCGCGTTCGATGTGAGGGCCGAGTGCACTTCCGCCTCCGCCTGCCTTGCGCCTTCAATCACGCAGACTGAACGATTGCTCAGCATGATGGAGCAAATGTACCCCACCCTTCTTACAGGCGGCTCAGCCCTTCAGGTCTATTCTGATCCCGAAGGAGATGGGTATTTTCGTCGCTACGGCGAGAGTGGTTCGGTGGGAGTCGGGGTCTACCAGGGCTTTCTCTGGTATTCGCTAGGGGCTGACTGGCAGCAGTACGGGTCACTCGTCGAAGCCGAGGCTGATTTCTGCGGAGGCACCTGCTTCGGCGCGCCCGAGACGGCAAGCGCTTTCCGCGGCAATCTGGCGTTGGGCTCCCCAACCCACGAATCCGTGCGACTCAACGTTTATTCGATGGGACAGAGCGGCCAGATCTACGCGGTTTATGGCAGCCAGAGCGGACGTTACAGTCAACGCTCTGTGACCATGGCACTGAAGTCGTCGGAGGGGAGCGAGTTGCTGCTGGGGGGCCTGCGTCCCGACACACGCTATTACTACCGACTTTATTTTCGTGACGCCGCTGGCCGAGAAGCAGGTCTCACCGCCGAGTACAGTTTCCATACCGCGCGGGCGGCAGGCAGCACGTTCACTTTCGCATTGCAGGGTGATTCGCATCCGGAACGTGAGCGCTCGCAATTTGATGGTCGGCTGTATGCACGAACTCTGCAAACGGTGGCAGCGGATCGTCCCGACTTCTATATTCTGATGGGCGACGATTTCAGCGTTGACAACCTCAACCAGGCCACTATCAACAAGGCGCAGGTATTCGAGCGCTATGCCTTGCAACGGTCCTATCTTGCTCCGCTCGCGAGTTCGGCCCCGCTGTTCCTCGTCAATGGCAACCATGAGCAAGCGGCTCGCTACCTGCTCAACGGCACGCCCGACAGCGTGGCGGTATGGGCACAGAATGCGCGCAACGGCCTCTATTCACAGCCTGCACCGGACGCTTTTTACAGTGGAAACACGGAACTTGTGCCGCACATTGGGCAACTGCGGAACTACTTTGCCTGGACATGGGGCGATGCTCTTTTCGTGGTCATCGACTTCTATTGGGGGTCGGATGTCGCTGTCGACAATTCTTTCTTAGGCGACAACAAGCGCAACAATCTGTGGGATGTCACTCTTGGGGCGGCACAGTACGATTGGCTCAAGCGGACCCTCGAACAGAGCAATGCAAAACATAAATTTGTGATGGCTCACCATGTGCTGGGTACCGGACGCGGAGGCATTGAGGTGGCCACCAAGTTCGAGTGGGGAGGCTTGAACAACGATGGCCGCACCAATGGCTTCGCAGCCAACCGCGCCGCCATGCCGTCTACGATCCATGAATTGCTCGTCGACAACGGTGTGGACATCTTCTTTCAAGGGCATGATCACATCTGGGTGCGCCAGATGCTGGATGGCGTCACTTACCAGACACTCTCACAGCCGGCAGATCCGAACTATTCGCTTTTCAACAGTTCTGCATTTACCAGCGGCGTCTTGATGCCCAACTCAGGCTATACAAGAGTGAGGGTGTCGGGAAGTGAGGTAACGGTAGAGTACGTGCGAACATATTTGCCGGAACACGAAACTCGGGATCAGGTTAACGGACAGGTGGCCTACTCCTACACGTTGCAATGACTTTTCGGAAGTGCAATGCCTGCTGAATGTCTTCGTAGAAGTGCGTCGCAAGCTTCGTAGTCTCGCCAGGATAGTACCCTGCTTAAAGGCCCATGAGCCGCGCATCCTCCGCCCGAAGCTGCAGCCCATAGGCTTCGACCACCTCACGCCACAGGCGCAGATAGTCGCCGTGGAAACTGGCGCGCGGCAGGTACTCGCTCGGCCCGGCGGCGCCCTTGCGCTGGTTCTCGGCGTCGTCCACCACCAGCAGATTGCGCGGGTCATTGGCGAAGCGCTCGCGTTGCTCCCGCGTCCAGGCGGCACCGCCGGCGGCATGGGCATAGGCCAGGGGCACGACGTGGTCGATGTCGACATCGCTGGCCTGGGTGTAGGTGTTGCCCGTGTAGGGGTCGTGCCACTGCCCGGTGGCCACGGTGCAGCCGCGCTCGGCGGTGAAGGTCACGGGGACCGTGCTGCTGGCGATCAGCAGTTCCTGCCGCGTGTTCTGGCAATCGCCGTCCGCGTCGCTCCAGTGGGGCCAGTCCTCGCGCTGATAGCGAAGACTGGCTTCGGTCTTTTGTTCCGCGCCCGCAAAGATGGGCTCCGGCGCGCTTGGCGGACTGTCTTGAAGGGCCGCCCAGAGCAGCAGGCCGAGCAGGAGCAGGGAAAACAGACGCATGCAGACGCTCACAACTGATTAAATTGTGAGCATTCTAGGGGTCAGCCCCGGATCGCCGCAAACTCCTCGGCCGTCACCGGCATCACCGACAGCCGATTGCCGCGCTGCAGCAGCGGCATCTGCGCCAGCGCCGGCATGGCGCGCAGGGCGTCCAGCGTCAGCAGCTGCGGCAGGCGGGCCACGAAGGCCATGTCCACGGCGCTCCAGCGTGGCGCGTCGGACGGGCTCTTCGGGTCGAAGTACACAGAAGCCGGGTCGAACTGCGTGGGGTCGGGATAGGCCGCGCGCGTCACCCGCACGATGCCCGCCACGCCGATCAGCTTGCAGCTGGAGTGATAGACGAGCACCGCGTCGCCCACCGACATGGCCCGCAGATAATTGCGTGCCTGGTAATTGCGCACACCCACCCAGGCGATGGCCGCGGCGGGGTCGCGGGCGAAATCCTCGATGCCGCATTCGGCGGGTTCGGTCTTGGCAAGCCAGAAAGCCATGGCAGGTCTCCGTGGAGTGGAAAAGGGGCTCATGCTTGCAGAGCGGCGCATCTGCGACAAGTTGTCACACGGGTTTCCCTTGCCCCTAATGCTTGCATAGAATGAGCTTATTCCGATTATTTCCAATGCTGTCTCCACCATGATCCAGCGCTACCTGATTCTGGCTGCCCTGCTGCTGTCCCCTGCCACGCACGCGCAGGACGATCAGCCCAGCATTGCCCAGCTCCTGCAGGAGCCCTTCCTGGATGACTACTATTCCAACGTGGTTTACGGCTACGAGATCGTCACCGACAGTCAGCGCCATGCCAGCCGTTATGTCGGCAATGCCCTCAACTGCAGCAGCTGTCATCTGCAAGCCGGCACCCAGAAGGATGCGCTGCCCCTGAACGTGGCCGGCATGTACCCCAAGTGGCGGGCCAAGAACGGCAAGCGCAACGGCATCGGCCTGCGCATCCGCGAATGTTTCCTCTACAGCATGGACGGCATCATGCCCCCTGAGGACGCCCCCGAGGTGCTGGCCGTGTCGGCCTATGTCAGCTATCTCTCTCAGGGCGAGGTGATGGGCGCCGAGCCCAAGGGCCGAGGCGTGCCCACCCTGCCCGACACCGGTTACGACCCGAACCCGGCCAGCGGCCGCCTGGTCTACCTGCAGCAGTGCGCCAGCTGTCATGGCGAGCAGGGTCAGGGCGTGGGCGTGGCGCCTCCCGTGTGGGGGCTGGAGTCCTTCAATCGCGGCGCCGGCATGCACGGCATCGAGACCGCCGCCGGCTTCATCTGGGCCAACATGCCGCTGGGGCAGGGGCGCAGCCTGAGCCAGCAGCAGGCCTTGGATGTGGCCGCCTACCTCAATCTGCAGATCCGGCCGGCCGACCCGCGCGAAAGCCGCTTGCTGAAGCTGCTGGAAGCGGTGCTGCCGTGATCGCCCGCGGTGTCAGGCAGCTGCTGCGGGAGGCGCTTCCCGACCTGGCCTGGCGGCACCGCCTCACGCACTGGCGCACCGAGATCTTCGCCGGCTTCGTCGGCGCCGTGCTGGTGATTCCCCAGGGCATCAACTTCGCCTGGCTGGCCGGCATGCAGCCGGAATACGGCCTCTACTGCGCCATCTTCGTCACCCTGTTCGCCAGCCTGCTGGGCAGCTCCTCCATGATGAGCGGGCCCAACACCGCCGTGGCCATCCTGATTGGCGCGGCCGTGCTGCCGCTGGCCGGGCGCGGCAGTCCCGTCTATGTGGATTTCGTGTTCCTGCTGTGCCTGATGGTAGGCATCGTGCAGCTGCTGTTCTGGCTGCTGCGGGCCGGGCGGCTGTTCCAGTACATCTCGCCGGCCGCCATCTCGGGCATCTCGGCGGGGGCCGGCTTCCTCATCGTCATGAGTTCGCTGGACAGCCTGCTGGGCCTGTCCTCGTTCCAGACCACGTTCTTCTACGAGAAGCTCTACGTCATCCTGAGTGACGCCGTCGATCTCGTCAGCCCGTACAGCCTGAGCATCGCCCTGGTCACCATCACGGCCGGCTATCTGGGGCGCGAGCATTCCCCGCGCTATCACCTGCTGATTGCCGTGGCGGCGGGCTATGTCGCCGGGCTGGTCGTGGCGTTCATCTGGCCGCAGCCGGTGACGGAGCTGGAATACCTGGGACGCATGCCCATCGAGTGGCTGCCCTGGCGCGTGCCCACGTTCACCATGGAATACCTGATGATCAGCGTCAGCCTGATCCCCTACGCGGTGACCATCGCCGTCATCGGGCTGGCCCAGTCGCTGGTAATCGTGCGCGAACTGAAAATGGAGACCGCGCAGGACATCAACCTCGACAAGGAAGTCTACGCCCAGGGCGTGGCGAACTTGCTGGCCCCGTTCTTCTCGGCCTTCGCCGGCGCCGGCAGCTTCAACCGTACCAAGGCCAATCAGAGCCTCGGGGCCACCACGCCGCTGTCCACGCTGGCGGCCTCGGTGTTCGTGTTGTTGCTGGTGAGTCTGCTGGGGCCGGTGCTGACCTGGATGCCCATGGCGGCGCTGGCCGGCACGCTGTTCATCGTGGGCGCCAACATGATCAAGTGGAGCGATGTGCAGCACTATGCGCGGGTGCGCTCCGAGCTGATCATCTACCTGGCCACCTTCCTGTGCATCGTGTTCTTCGGCCTGGCCGCCGGCGTGACCGTGGCCGTGGTGCTGTCGGTGACGGCCTTCCTGCTCAACATCAGCCGGCTGGAACTGCGCGAGGAAAGCACGTCGGCGGGCACGGTGTTGAGCGTACGCGGCGCCTTGTTCTATGCCTCGATGGAGGCCCTGTCCGAGGCCTTCCACCGCCATGCGCAGGGCGACCTCACCGTGGACTTGCAGTACGCTACCCACATCGACCAGTCGGCGGTGGACTTCTTCGCCCGCGAGGCGGCGCAGATGCGCCGGCGCGGCCAGACGCTGCACCTGCTGGTCAACGCCACACAAGGCCACTTCCTGCAGTCCATGGGAGTGGGAGAAAAAGTGCGCCTGCAGGCGCTGCAGGACGACGTACCACCCGCAACGGTCCCGTTTGCAAGCCTTCATTCCGCAACACTGACAGGAGAGACACGATGAACGACATCGACGACAGCATCCTGGGCCGACGCGCCCTGCTCACCGGCATGAGTGTGGCCGCCGTGGCCGGACTGGCTGCCGGCACCCGCCCGGCACTGGCCCAGAACAGCAGCGCCCGTGCCCCGCACCCCAAGGACGCCTGGCTGGCCGAACTGAGCGGCATGCACAAGGTGTTCGTGGATTCCTCCACCATGGCGGGCGGCGGCAGTGCCCTGTGGGCGGCAGGCAATATCCTCGACACCCACGTCAGCGAGTATGACGGCCAGACCTCGGACTACGCTCTGGTGGTGTGCTTCCGGCACCTCTCCACGCCCTATGGCTTCAACGACGCCATATGGGCCAAGTACGGCAATCTGCTGATGCGCAACGCCGACCCGGTGCCCACCAGCAATCCGATGATGGTGCCGCTGCCCACCAACGGCCAGCATTCCATCCCGTCCGTGCTGGAGAAAGGCGCGCATTTCGCCGTCTGCGGTCGTGCCACCCGTCGTCAGGCCGGCGGCATCGCCACCGCCACAGGCCAGACGCCGGAAGCGGTGTTTGCCGAGTTGTCGGCCAATCTGATCCCCAACGCTCATCTCGTGCCCGCCGGGGTGATCGCCGCGACACGCGCGCAGGAATACGGTTTCTCCTTCCTCTACGGGGAATAAGCCGGGGGGAGGCAGAGTCTCTTGAGACTCTTAGGCCGGGACAGGAGTCCGCGATGTACAAGCGCAAGCTGTATTTCTTTGCCACCAGTTTCGCCGGGGCCTTGATCGTGACGCTGATTGCCACGGCAATCGCGGCGCAGATCACCCGGCAGAACCTGGAACAGACCACCATGGCCCAGTCCCTGCTCGGGGAGCACCTGACGCTGTCCAGCGTGTCCTACCGCCTGTTCAAGCAACTGACTGACGAGCTGATCTTCGGGCGCAATGCCAACCAGGCGGACGTGCGCAACAAGGAGACCCAGATCGAGGCCTCGCTGGCACGCCTCCGCACGCTGGAACTGCAGCTAAGTGCCTTTCGACTTCAAGGAACTGCCGCTCCCGAAGCCGGCGTATTGGCGCTGGAGGGTTTTCCGACGACCTGGGGCTTGAAGCTGACGGGGTAGGATGACTCGGAAGGTATGAGCACCGAGGTTGCTTTGTGCGCTTACGCATTTCAATGGCTTCTGCAGCGGTTAACATTTATTGCTGGCGGCGAAGCAGCCCTCTCACTAGCACTTCGAGATTTGTCAGTGCCGCATCAGCAACCAGCAGCGAGACCGAAAAACGCGCCTGAGTGAGATGGATATCATCCATCTGGATCAGAGGTGCCCAGTGTGGCTAGTTGAAAATTGCTGTCGCATAGCGGGGGCGCTCCCAAGAAAAGCGAACCCTGAATGATAAACACGCGAGGCACGTCAAAGTCTGTACACAATCCTATGCGATTCAGTTCGTTACTGCGCCAGGGCTGCTGGCCACCGGCACCATCACCTCGTTGCGACGCAGGAAGGGCGGCATGAAGGGCGGGTTGTAGGCGGCGCTCATCGGTTCGCCGGCGGGCGCAATCCCGGCCTCACTCAGGGCCTGCAGCAGCAGAGCCTGGTGCTCGCGCAGGTTCGCGTCGGTCCAGCGGCCCGAGTAGCGGTGCACCGCCATCAACTGCCCGGGCACCTCGCGGATGCGCACCAGCGGGCTGGTGGGCATGGGCACGGTGTCGAGGGTGTATTGCGCCGGCACCACGAAGGCAATGCGCCAGCCCTCGGGGCTGCTGTCCTGCTGCACTGGCGCCGTCATGGCGATCTTCTCGCCACGCGTGGACTGCTGCACTGGCGCCGTCATGGCGATCTTCGCTTGCGCCGTGTTGTCGCCAGTGATGTAGTCGAAGAGGCGCTTGAAGCCGATATTGGCGGCCTCGTTGCGCTCGTGGCTGGCGTCGACAAGGGTTTCGGCCACGAGATAGGAGGCGTACTGGCGGTACTCGACGTCGGGGCCGGTGGCCACGACCTCGTAGGCAGGTTCTTCGATGGCCATGAGGGTGTGGCTCCAGAACAAGGTGATGAGCAGGGCGATGAGGCGTGTGGTCATGTGGGGGCTCCTTTGAGAGAGTCTTACGCAGAGACAGCCTTGACGGATGAGGTTTGCGGGCTAGAATCGAGCTGTACGGAAATAGTCCGTACATTTTTCTTTACGGTATATGACCATGAGCAATGCCAATGCCAGGCTGGATTTGCGGCTTGATCCCGAGATCAAGTTATTGGCCAGTCGTGCCTCTGCCGTATCCGGCGCCCGCAGTCTGTCTGACTTCGTCATTCAGGCTGTGCGCGAGAAAGCCATGCGAGTGCTCGAGGAGAGCGAGTCCTTGCGCCTTTCCAACGAAGCGTTCGATTCCTTCTGGCAGGCCTGTGAGATGGCCTCTGCTCCCAATGCGGCTCTCGAGGCTGCCCACAAACGCCGTAGGCAAAGGATTGAAGACGGTGAAATTGACACTGCAAGTGGTGCAGACGAGTCTGCATGATCGTCAAGGTTTCGACTGCGGACTGCCTGCGGTCAACCAGTTTCTGTGCGAACAGGCACGACGTCAGATGGAGCAGCGCATCAACCGCACTTGGGTCATGGTCAGTGACGCGCCGATGCAAGGTGAGCTGAAACCTGTCATGGGCTACTTCACGTTGACGCAGTGCTTCATTCGCCGCGAACACATGCCCTCCCTGGCCATGCATAAGCAGTTCCCGCGCTACCCTCTCCCAGTGATCAAACTGGCCTGGCTCGGGGTGGCGTTGGCACACCAGCGCGGGCGGCTGCGACTGAGTGAGACGCTTCTTGTGGAGGCGTTGCTGCTGGCGCGACAGATCGTGCGACTATCAGGACTTGGCGTTGCCGTGACGGTGAATCCGCTGACGCAGGACAGTTCGGCATTCTTCATGCGCTACGGCTTCGAGCGCATGCAGCAAAATACTGATGAGATGCCAACACTTTTTCTGCCGATGAAAACCATAGAAGCCTGGTGACAGGCTGCAATCAAGAAGGAAGTCTCCGCAAGTACTACATCGTCAATTCCCCCAAGAGCTTCGAGGACGCCTCGGCCGCCCTTCAGACCCAGGTGAAGCAGCTCGGCTTCGGCGTGCTGCACATTCACGATCTGGGCAACACCCTGCGCAGCAAGGGTTTGGAGTTCAAGGAACAGTGCCGCGTGTTCGAGGTGTGCAATCCAGTGCAGGCCGCGCGTGTGCTTGACGTCGACATGCGCCTGAACATGGCGCTGCCCTGCCGCATCTCGGTGTTCACGGATAAGGGCGAGACACGCATCGGGTTGATACGCCCGGCCGACATGCTGGCCGCGCTGTCCGATGACCCGCAGCTGCGCGCGGTGGCGCAGGAAGTCGAGGCGAAGACCAGGCAGATGGTCGACAACGCCGCCTGAACCGGCGGCAGCGCTCTCACTCCGCGAGCCCGTAACGCGCCTTCGCTTCCTGATGGCGCGCGGCGGCATTGCGCCACACCATGGGCAGCTGCGTGCTTCGCAGAAACTCCAGCAAGTGCGGCAGCAAGGCGGCAGCGAACTCTTCGGAGGCTTCGCGCGGCAGCAAGGTGGGCAGGTGATCGATCGCCTGCACGAACACAGGCCAGTCGGCACTGCCCCGGGCGCGGCAGAAGGGCACGTCCAGCGAGGTCGTCGCGTTGTACACCGCAATGGGGTTGTTCGGGTTGTTCGGGTCGCAGCTCACGTCGCTGATGATGCGCAGACGTCGATTGCGCGCCAGCAGCGCCGTGTCCACCATGGGGTGGATGGGTTCGCGCAGGTACACACAGTTCACGAAGACATCCTGCTCCAGCAGGGCTGCGATGGGCTTCTCCACCGCGTTGAATTCCGGCAGGTCCCAGCGGCTCAGGCTCACGCCTGACAACTGCCGCAGCAACTCGGTGGCGCCCGTGCCGCAGCGCCCGAGAGCTCCCATGACCAGCACCTTCAGCGACTGTTCCCCCAGTGCCTGCTGCACCGTTTCCACCAGCGCCTGCTGGCTGGCAAAGGGCCGCACGGGCGGGAATGGCGTCTCGGTGCGCTGGTAATGGGCGAGACCGAGCATGCCCAGCGCCGCGCCGACGAAGCCGGCCCAATAACCGAAGGCCGCGATGCGGCGCCCCTGATCGTCCTGCAGGAATTCCAGATCGAACAGCGCGGAGTCGCCGCGAGCATGGCGTTCCAGAACGGCGGCCGCGCCGCTCTGGCCCTTGAAGGTATGCGAGAAGTAGATGTGCGTGTGGTGGATGGGCGTCGGGTTTTCCGCCAGCTCCTTGAGTCCCAGCACCACGGCGTCCTGTGGTGCCTGCCACCAGGACAGCGGCGTCAACACAGCGCCTGCTGCGGCGTATTCCTCGTCGCGGAACACGCGATTCACGCAGGTCTCCACGTAGACCGGCACGCCTTCGTTCACCAGGGTTCGCGCCCCCGTCGGCGTCAGTGCCACGCGGGCCTCGCCCGCCTTGTCCTCGCGGCGCAGCCACAGCGTCTTCATGCGTCGAGTCTCCCGTGCCGCGAGTGTCCGAGCACGTAGTAGGCCACGCCGGCCACCACGGTCATGACCAGCACGGGCAGCCAGGCAGCCGACTGGCCGGCGCCGATGAGCAGCGAAGCCAGCACGAAGCCGATGAAACTCAGGCCGGCCGAGAAGAGGGCATAGGGGAATTGCGTCTCCACATGCGACATATGGTTCACCCCGCTGGACATGGATGAGAGCACCGTGGTGTCAGAGATCGGCGAGGCGTGATCGCCGAACAGGCCGCCACTGATCGCTGCCCCGATGCAAATGATGACTGGCGCCTCCAGAGCCACGGCCACCGCCACCGCCACGGGAATCACCAGGGCGAAGGTGCCCCAGGACGAGCCGGTGGCCAGGGACAGCGCACAGGCGATCAGGAAGATCATGCTGGCCAGCAGCCACACCGGGAAATTCACGGCATTGAGCAGGAGGGCGATGGCGGCCCCGGTGTCCAGTGCTGCCATCACGTCGCTCAGCGTCCAGGCCAGCAGCAGGATGCACAGGATCGGCATGATGCGTCCCATGCCGTTGAAGAAGGCCTTCGAGCTGCTGCTGAAGTCGAAGATCCCCAGGCGGTGCAGGGCCAGGATGGTGGTGAGTGTGGCCAGCGTGTAGGAGAGCGCTAGCGTGATGCGGATGGTGGGGCCGCCGAGCATGCCCTGCTGCAGGATGAAATAGCTGAACAGGGCGATCATCGACAGGAACAAGGTGCCAAGTGCCACAGCCACGACGCGCGCACCATGCGTTTGCAGTGCCGGACTCAACGCCGGCAGTTCTGTCTGCGAGTCCTCGTAGTGATGCGTGCCTGCCAGCAATGACTGCTGCACTGTGCGCATGCGCCCCAGCCAGACATTGAACACCGCGACGAACGCCACGCCTGCCAGCGTGAGCAACGGGTAGAGCATGTAGAACCAGACTTCCCGGAAGGCGGTGAAGCCGTCCTTCTCGATGCCCTGGTCGGCGTAGGCGGATTCCATCAGCCCCATGGTATAGGCGCCCCAGCTGATGATGGGAATGAGCACGCACACGGGCGAGGAGGTCGAGTCGACGATGTAGGCCAGCTTCTCGCGGCAGATCTTCAGCTTGTCGTAGACCGGTCGGTACACAGGCCCGAGGATCAGCGAATTGCCCGAGTCGGTGAAGAAGATCACCAGGCCGCTGGCCAGCGTGCTGAGCTTGATCTTCATTGGCGATGTCACATGGGTGCCGAGCAAAGTCGAGAATGCCCGCATGGTGCTGGAAGCTTCCAGCAGGTAGATGAACCCCGAGATGATGGTGATAACAATGATGATCTGTGCGTTGCTGCCTTCCAGCTGCGTGAAGATGCCCTCGTTGAACACGGCCACGGCGGTATTCATGGGGTGATAGTGGTTGAGAATCGCGTAGCCCAGCACCACGGCGCTGAGCAGCGAGAGAATCACACGACGAGTAGTGAAGGCCAGCAGCAGCGCCAGCGCCGATGGCGCGATGGCCAGAAGGGAGTCCATGGGGGGTTCCTTGTTGTTGTGATGTCCGGCTATCCGGAAGCTGCGGCCGACGATAAACGATTGCATCGCCTGCGGCAATTGACGGGCTCAGGCCCCCAGTTGCCGCGCCAGGTCGAGGAAGTCCTCGGCGAACACATCGAATTCATCGCGCGCCGGCGCCACCGTCGGGCGCTCCGCGCCGCGCTCCAGCGGGCGATGCACATAGGCCGTGCGCAGGCCTGCCTCGGCGGCGCTGCGCAGATCGCTCGGGTGCGCCGCCACCAGCATCACCTGCTCCGGGCGCAGGCTGAACAGCTCTGCCGCCTTCAGATAGGCCTCCGGGTCGGGCTTGTAGTGGTACGAGAGCTCCGCCGAGAGGACGGTGTCCCAGGGCAGGCCGGCATTCTTCGCCATGTTCAGCAGCAGCGAGACATTGCCATTGGACAGCGGCGCGATGGTGTATTCGTTGCGCAGGCGCAGCAGGCCCGCCACGGAGTCCGGCCAGGGCGACAGACGATGCCAGGCCTCGTTGAAATGCGTCAGTTCGGCCTCGCTGAGGCCCGTCAGCCCGAATTCCTGCACCAGCTCGTTCAGCACCATGCGGTGCAGATCGTCCAGCTTCGTCCACGGCAGCTCGCCACTGCGCACGCGATTCATCGCCGGGCCGTAGCCGGCGCGCCAGCGATCGGCGAACCGCGCCCAGTCCACATGGGAGTAGCCCTTGCGCGCCGCCAGCAGCTGCCCTTCGCGGATAACCGAGCCGCGCCAGTCTACCACTGTGCCGAACACATCGAACACCAGAGCCCGCACCGCGGGCAAGACCGACGCCGCTTCCGCTAAAGAATGCCATACCGGTATTGCGCTGCCAGCGACCACGGCTGTCTGTGCAGCGAGGCGCAAGAATTGACGTCGAGCTACCGAGATCTGCCTCACCATCGTGATGCTCTGAGTTGGTTTTTAATTAAGTGCGAGCAGATATTTCCACGCCACTCGACTTGCGCTAGGCATCACCTGCTCGCACTTGCTATCGACGAGAACAACCGCAACCAGATCGACTAGACCAGATTTAAGTAAAAATGTTACCCACTGCCTTCGGTGATGCCTTACTAAGCCATACACGCGCAGATCTGAACTTCTCGAACTGACTTAGCGACTCTGAGGTTGTTATAGCACTGCAAGTTGCCGAATCGCGCTGGAGAACCCAGTCACTTTGCGACACCTCAATCCATGTCACTGAGTGTTGCTGTAATGTCCTTCACGGACACATCGACGTCCCAGAATGTGTAGCTGTCGCCATCCTCGTCTACAAGTTTTATATCAAAAATCGGACTCTTGTAACCTTTCAAGTTGATGCGCCTTGTATCGTCATCCATGAGCACTTCAGAGCCTAGAACATCCTCTTCCCAGGAATCCGACTTGTCTGGACTTACATAGACGTAATAGATGGTGTATCCCGTCTTATTCGTGATATCCACGTAGTAATCTGCCGCGAATGTCGTGAAAGACAGCGAAGTAAAAGCTAATAAAAATAAAACTTTCAAATACTTAAGCATTTCTTACTCTCCTCCATTTAGGGTAGATACTGCGACATACGAAACTTTATCAAATCAGGATCACACAAGCGAACTGACAACGCGCATCGAAGCCATCAAAACACGGAGAGATACGTATTCGACATGACCTGCGCTGCAAGGACACAGCACTTTCTGCACAGGTCAGGCCGCTAATGTATATGCCTCAGCGGGTGTCTTGATCCCCAATGCCTGGTGAGGGCGTAGGGTGTTGTACCAGCCGATCCAGTCGCTGACGACGCGGCTGGCATGCTACAGACTTTCAAAGCGGTGCCGATGCACACACTGTTCCTTCAAGGTCCGGATCACGCGCTCCACTATGCCGCTCTGCTGCGGGCGGTGCGGCGTGATGAATTCCTTCTGCAAGCCATAGCTCCTGACCAGCCGTGTGTAGGTCCGGCTGGTAAACACCAGGCCATTATCCGAGCACAGCAGGAAAGGCTCCGTACGCGGCCCAGCGTCCCATACCAGCGGCTCTCGGGTGTGGCAGTCGATCACCAACGCCACGGACAGTCAGCCGTCCCTACCACCCCAGACCCGACACAGGTCGGTAGCCCAGCGTTGCTCTGGCCGGGTGGCCACCGAGGGCAGCGTCTGAATCCGCGGCCGGTGCCCGATGGCGCGCTTGCGTACCTGCCAACCCTTCAGCTGAAAAATGCGCTGCACCGTGTTCTTGTTCATCTCCAGCAAGCCGGCCACTGTGGGGTAACCAAAGGACGGTTCCTGCTCAATCAGTGCCTTATCGGTGCTGCAAGCGCTTGCTGCACCTTCGGCGCCGAATTGGTTACGCGGTAGTAGAAGCTCCTTCGCGCGACTTCAAACTAACGGCACAACCGGCTGACAAACACGCTGCAGCCTTCTTCCTTCAAGCCCTGCTGCACGCGGTCGATCAGTTCTCGTCCCTGCCCAGTAAGGCATCCAGCTTTCTTCTGGCGCCTGGCTTGACTGACCCACTCCTCGACTTCGGCGGTTGGCAGATCAAATTGGCGGCTGGCTTCAGCTACGGTGGTCTTGCCCAGGATGATGTCCAGTACCAGGGCCGACTTGCGCTTGGCGGAACAATGCTGAAAGCCTTAGTCTCGCATGTTGTTTACGTTTATCCCCACCAGATGGAAGAATTGTCCCTGAGCAAGGAATCATTGAATCAATACATCTAGGCGATTCCACGCCATTTCCAGCGACCTTGAAAAGGCACCGGAACAAAGCTCAGCATTTCTTCTAAAAATCTAGTAATAAAATCAAACGCAGACTGGCGGATTGTCGACATCTTGCAATATTGCTGTCAAAATTTATCCGGATTTTTAATGTGCCTAAAAAAACCATCTGCATACGACCAGCTTTTTACCGGGTATTCAGTAATGCCAGAATTCAATTCAATTGTTGAGATGAAGATTGTGGATGAGACGATTACTCTTGAATCCATCGACATCACCTTAAAAACCATTTCGCTCTACATCAGTGACGAGCAGCTTCAAATTTTACGAAGAAAAAATAAAGGGCGCATTTTTGGCGCGGAGTCTCTACTGAAAATCAATTGCGGTAACAGCCCTTTTGAAATAAACAACAAGACCTATAAAGTCCGATGTATCGCTAGCAGTCGTCTTTCAAGCAGAAAGTTTCTTCTTGTAATGCAATTCTTAAATCTTGATGAACGTCAGAAGATGGAAATTATAAAGTCGGTCTCCCGACTTTACTAACGATCTAACAGGCTGTTGAAAATCCCCTGTCATGGGACAATGCACGCAATCCCACAACAGGTGCAACAAGATGCGTGGCGAAGTCTCTCCGCAAGACACATTGTTCAGTTACCGCACGCTTGAGTCGCGCATTCCTGCAAGTCATCCAATTCGTAAAGTGCGCGATGTTGTCGATGTTGCCCTGAAGGACATGGAGCACGCATTCGAGGAGATGTACGCAAGTTCCGGGCGTGCCTCGATTCCGCCGGAGCAGTTGATCCGCGCGATGTTGCTGCAGATTCTGTTTACGATTCGCTCCGAGCGGCAGTTGGTGGAGCGCATTGATTACGACCTGATGTTCCGCTGGTTTGTCGAGCTTTGCATAGACGACAGGGTCTGGGATCACTCAACATTCTCCAAGAACCGCGAGCGCCTGATGCTCAACGAGATCGATGTGCTGTTCTTCGAGGTCATCAAGAAGCAGGCCTATGCGAAGAGGCTGATGTCACGCGAGTATTTCAGCGTGGATGGGACTCTGCTGGAAGCCTGTGCCTCGATGAAGTCGCTGTGCGCCAAGGACGGCAGCGAGGATGATGAGCCTCGGGGTGATTTTCGGGGCAAGCCGCGCAGCAATGACACGCATGAGTCGCGCACCGACAGCGATGCAAGGCTGTTTCGCAAGGCGGCAGGGGCACAGACCAAGCTGTGTCACATGGGACATCTGGTGACCGAGAATCGCAACGGCTTGATCGTGGCGAGTGAAGTCACGCAAGCGGGTACGCGCTGGGAATGGGATGCGGGGATCAATCTGCTGGCGCAGTTGAGTACGCGCTGCGGCATGACAGTTGGCGCAGACAAGGGCTATGACGCTGAGGAGTTTGTGCAAGGGTGTCGAGGCTTGAACGTCACGCCGCATGTGGCAGCAAAGATCAAGGGAAGTCGCCTGGACAGGCGCACCACCCGCACCAGTGGGTACGCGATGAGCCAGGTGCGACGCAAGAGAATTGAAGAGTGCTTTGGCTGGATGAAGGACATCGGGTTGATGCGCAAACTGCGGCATTGCGGTCAGGCCAAGGTGTCGTGGATCTTTCGCTTCACGGCGGCGGCGTACAACATTACCCGCATGAAGAGCTTAATGACGTGACGGCGGTGCTGCTGCGTGAGGAAATCGCGGAAGAGGCGGCTGATTTGCAGGCGCTTTTGATTCTGTGGAATGCAGGCGATGAAGTGTTGTCAGCAATACGAGCGAGAACGGATTTTCATTCAGGTGGTCACAAGCGCAGGAAAGGCTGAGTTCTGAGAATTTTTCAACAGCCTGTTAAGTGCAGGTTGCGTCGCGAATGAGCAATATTTATCCATTCAAAAAAGGCTTGTATGCGGTCTTCAAGAAAAAACATTTCTGGAACCAAGAGTTCGAGACATTCAACGTTCGAAGCGCCCGCGGGCAATCTCGTTCGCAATGACAAGATCCTCGTCTGTGTTGATATTCAGGTAATGCCCCAGCGCTGGGGTGGCCAGGGTCAACAGGGTGTTAGGCTGGGATCTGATGAACTGCAAGGGGCTGTAAAGTTCCATTTCCAATGCCTCCGCCAGGCACTCTACGAGTCCTGCTTCCCAGACTGAGAACAGAGGCTGCCATTGCTCTCGCGTCTGCAGCCAGCCAATTCTGGCGTTGTCCCGAAGCATCACGGTCGCGAGACGCTCCACGAGATCGCCGTCGAACCACGGGACGTCGCCAGGGAAACAAGCGACATGCGTGCACGCGGGTTCATTCTCGCGGCACCAGCGCATGGCTGCATGAATACCCGCGAGGGGGCCGGAATCTGTGCTGACGAGATCCTTGATTAAGGGGAGTTCGTAGGGCTCATACAGCTCGAAGTCTCTGTTGACGTTGATGAGGAGTCTGTCGGTTTGAACCCTGGCGGTTTCGATGATCCATTCGATGATGGTCTTGTCTCCTGCAGCCATGAGCGCTTTTTGCCGATAGTGCATGCGTGAGCCACGACCTCCCGCAAGGATGACACCGCAAACGCCTATGTCAGCGCGCTTCATGGTCAACTCGAATCGCGGGAATGCGTGGAGTTTGCAAGTACATCAGATGATTGGTCACAATATTCACAATTGAATATATACAGGCAGTATGGGAGAATCGCCCACTTCAGAAGCCGTGGAATTCCCCTTAAGCTCTTGAATTATAAGAACTTAAGCAGAAAGCGCACAGTCTGGCAAGCACAGCGGCTTCAGGCAATCACAGCGAAGACGTCAACCGGCCACTTCACGATAGTGCCGTAGATTGATGATTTTCAGAATGACAATGACAGGCGGACAATAAAAGCACGCCGTTAGTAGAGGGTAATTCATGCAAGTTTCCATCGAGACAATTTCCGAACTCGAGCGACGAATGACAGTCGGTGTGCCCGCTGCAGTCGTCGAAAGTGCCGTCATGGCCAAGCTTCAGGAAGCGGCGGGCAATGTGCGCCTCAACGGTTTCCGCAAGGGCAAGATCCCTTTGAAGGTGATCAAGGGGCGCTATGGCAAAGGGGTGCGCCAGGAAGTGGTCGGCGAAGTCATGAGTCGCACGTATTATCAGGCGATTGCCGAGCAGAATCTGAAGCCCGCCGGACAGCCGCGCATCGAGCCCAGGTCCATCGCCGAAGGCAAGGATCTCGAGTATGTCGCTACTTTCGAGGTGTTCCCCGAAGTCACTCTTGGTGATTTCAAGGAGTTGAAAGTCGAAAAGCTGGTGTCGCAGGTCGAGGACGAGAACATCGACAAGATGATTGAAACCCTGCGTCAACAGCGTCAGACGTGGGACCCTGTCACTCGTCAGAGCAAGAACAAGGATCGCTTGAACATTGACTACGTTGGCACCATGAATGGTGAGGAATTCGCTGGAGGTTCTGCCAAGGGCGCCAACCTCATTCTCGGCTCGCAGCGCATGATCGAGGGTTTCGAGAAGGGTTTGACCAAGAAGAAAGCCGGTGATGAAGTGGTGTTGAACTTGGTGTTCCCGGACGATTATCAGAACAAGGATCTTGCCGGCAAACCCGTCAAGTTCGAGATCAAGATCAATTCCGTCAGCGCTCCCGTACTGCCTGAGCTCAACGAAGAGTTCTTCGCCGTGTTCGGCATCGAGGAGGGTGGGCTGGAAGCCTTCCGCAAGGAAGTCGCCGCCAATATGGAGCGTGAACTCAAGAATGCCAGCAAGGCCAAGGTGAAAAGTCGCCTGATGGAACAGCTGCTGGAGCAGAACAAGGTCACCCTGCCCAGGAGTCTCGTGCAGGGCGAGATCAACGCGCTGCGTCAGCAAGCGCTGCAACAGTTTGGTGGTGGCAAGCAGAATATCGATCCGTCGCTGCTTCCCGACGATCTTTTCGTGGAACAAGCGCAGAAACGGATTGCACTGGGGCTGATTCTGGGCGAGGTGATCAAGAGCCGTGGTCTGAAGGCGGATCCTGCTCTGGTGAAGTCGACCATTGAAGACATCGCCTCGACTTACGAAACGCCCGAACAGGTCGTGCGCTGGTACTACAGCAACAAGGAGCAATTGGCCTCGGTCGAGTCTTCAGTACTGGAAGACCAGGCATTCGAAGCCATTCTCGCGGGAGCCAAAGTGAAGGAAAAACGCGTCAGTTACGACGACGCAATCAAGCCGGACGCGGCAAAAGCAGACAAGAAGTAACGAGATCATATGGATCACAGGCAGGAACTGACCGTGTCAACATTGGTGCCGATGGTTGTCGAACAGACTGCGCGCGGCGAGCGCTCCTATGACATCTACTCCCGGCTGTTGAAGGAGCGAGTGATATTCGTGGTTGGTCAGGTTGAAGACTACATGGCCAACCTTGTCGTGGCGCAGCTGCTGTTTCTGGAGTCCGAGAATCCCGACAAGGATATCCATCTCTATATCAACTCTCCTGGAGGCTCTGTCACTGCAGGATTGTCGATATACGACACCATGCAGTTCATCAAGCCCGATGTCAGCACCATGTGCATCGGTCAGGCAGCCAGCATGGGGGCCTTGTTGCTTGCAGGCGGCGCGAAGGGGAAGCGCTACGCTCTGCCACATTCTCGGATGATGATCCATCAGCCGAGTGGTGGTGCGCAGGGTCAGGCGTCGGATATCGAGATTCAGGCCAATGAGATCATCAAATTGCGCCACCAACTCAACAACATCATGGCCATGCATACTGGCAAGGACCTTGAAACCATCGCGCGGGATACCGAGCGAGACAATTTCATGAGTGCCAGCGAAGGCGTTGAATACGGCCTGATCGACCGAGTGCTCATCCGCCGCGTCATGTGATCTGCGGTATCCTACGGAATTTTTTCCCCAAGGCTGCAGAGCCGTGAAATTTTGCCGATGACCATGGACAAGGGCTATGCCAGGCGAGTGCGCGCGGCACCTGCCGCTATTGGAGAGCGCCGGAAAGTCCTGTAATCTGGACCGGCGTCGAATTCGAGGAATAGTTTAATGTCTGATGATCGTTTCAACAAAGGCGATGACAGTGGCAAGTTGCTCTACTGCTCCTTCTGCGGCAAGAGTCAGCATGAAGTCCGCAAGTTGATTGCCGGCCCCTCTGTGTTCGTCTGTGATGAATGCGTCGATCTGTGCAACGACATCATTCGAGAGGAAATCCAGGAAAAGGATGGCGAGGGCGGCAGTCGCAAGTTGCCGATTCCTGAAGAGATCAAGAGCACCCTGGACGAATACGTCATAGGCCAGGAACGGGCCAAGAAGGTTCTGGCCGTCGCCGTTTACAATCACTACAAGCGCTTGAACTACGAGCATTCTGCTGGTGGTGTCGAGCTTGGCAAGAGCAATATTCTGATGATCGGGCCCACAGGCACTGGCAAGACATTGCTGGCAGAAACCTTGGCGCGATTGCTGGATGTGCCGTTCACCATTGCAGATGCCACGACTTTGACGGAAGCCGGCTATGTCGGCGAGGACGTTGAGAACATCATTCAGAAGCTCTTGCAGAAGTGTGACTACGATGTTGAGAGGGCCCAGATCGGCATAGTCTACATCGACGAGATCGACAAGATTTCCCGCAAGTCCGACAATCCATCGATCACGCGTGATGTTTCGGGCGAAGGTGTGCAGCAGGCACTGCTCAAGCTGATCGAAGGCACTGTCGCTTCCGTGCCCCCGCAAGGGGGGCGCAAGCATCCCCAGCAGGAGTTTCTCCAGGTTGATACATCCAACATCCTGTTCATTTGCGGAGGAGCCTTTGCAGGGCTAGACAAGATCATTCGAGATCGCTCCGAGAAGGGAGGTATCGGTTTTGGTGCTGAGGTCCGCAGCAAGGATCTCGAGCAGAAGACTGGCGAGACGCTGCGCGACGTCGAACCTGAGGACCTTGTGAAATACGGCCTCATTCCCGAATTCGTGGGACGACTGCCCATGATTGCCACATTGGATGAACTCGACCTTGATGCACTGGTCCGAATCCTCAAGGAGCCCAGGAACGCGCTGATCAAGCAGTATCAGAAGTTGTTCGAGATGGAAGGAGTGGAGATCCAGTTTCGAGACGAGGCCTTGAAAGCCGTAGCTCAGAAGGCGAAGGAGCGCAAGACCGGTGCGCGAGGCTTGCGCTCCATCATGGAAAGTGTGTTGCTGGACACCATGTACAAGATTCCCTCCATGGAGAAAGTCAGCAAGGTCATCATCGATTCGGCGGTTATCAATGGAGAGTCGGAACCTCTCCTGGTTTACGAGAACCGAGAGCAGCAGTCCAGGACCGCGGCCGACGAGCATTGATTTGCTCGTTGGACGACGAAAGGCCGGCGAACATTGCAATAACGGTAGAACGCCCCAAGGATAGTGCCTGAATACCATTGAGTTCAGTTTGCCACTCCGTATTTTCAGGATGTAATTATGGGTCTTCACGCAGAATCCTCAGAAATCGCGAAAAATGTATTGCCACTGCTGCCGTTGCGCGATGTAGTGGTTTACCCGCAGATCGTTCAGCCCCTGTTCGTCGGAAGACCAAAGTCCATCAAGGCACTGGAAGTGGCGATGTCCACTGGCAAGCAGGTCTTGCTGGTGGCTCAGAAGAACCCCACTGACGATGACCCTGGTGCTCGCGATGTTTTCGAGATCGGCACCATTGCCAGCATTCTCCAGTTGATTCGCTTGCCCGACGGCACAGTGAAAGTGCTTGTCGAAGGCGTGAATCGCGCCAGGATCAAGTCCGTTGACTACGATGCAGACTATTTTCAGGCGAACATCGCTGTCCTCGTCCCCGAAGCGTTGCCAGCCAAGCAGTCAGAACTGCTCGTCCGCTCGTTGCTCACGCAATTTGAACAATATGTTCAGTTGAGCAAGAAGATTCCCCCGGAAGTGATGACTTCCATTTCCAGCATCGATGAACCTGGTCGACTGGTCGATACCATCGCCTCTCACATGTCCCTGCAGATTCAGGAAAAGCAGAACCTTCTGGAGCTTGTGGGGCTGCAGGCGCGAATCGAGCATCTGATGAGTCTCATTGAATCCGAGATCGACCTGTTCCAGGTGGAAAAGCGGATTCGTGGGCGCGTCAAGAAGCAGATGGAGAAGAGTCAGCGCGAGTACTATCTGAACGAGCAGATGAAGGCGATTCAGAAGGAAATGGGCGAGTTGGACGATTCTCCGAATGAAGCGGAAGAATTGAAGCAGAAGATCGAAGCGGCGGGTATGCCGGCCGAAGCGAAGGACAAGGCATTGTCCGAGTTGAACAAGCTGCGGATGATGTCGCCGATGTCTTCCGAGGCCTCAGTCGTGCGCACCTATATAGACTGGATGGTTAATATTCCATGGAAGGCACGCAGCAGGGTCAGATTCGATCTCGAGAAGGCCGAGCAGGTTCTCGAGAATGATCATTACGGACTCGAAGAGGTCAAGACTCGCATTCTGGAGTATCTGGCCGTACAGAAGCGCGTTAAGAAGCTCAAGGGGCCGATCCTCTGTCTGGTTGGGCCGCCCGGTGTTGGCAAGACTTCACTGGGAGAGTCCATCGCCCGGGCCACCAACAGGAAGTTCGTGCGCATGGCTCTGGGTGGCGTGCGTGATGAGGCCGAGATTCGAGGGCATCGCCGCACCTATATCGGATCTTTGCCGGGCAAGCTGCTGCAGAAGCTCGCCAAGGTTGGCGTGCGCAATCCATTGTTCCTGCTGGATGAAATCGACAAGATGGGGATGGACAACCGGGGTGATCCGGCGTCCGCGCTTCTGGAAGTGCTTGATCCTGAGCAGAATCACAGTTTCAACGATCATTATCTGGAAGTGGATTATGACCTTTCCGAGGTAATGTTTGTTTGCACGTCCAATACCATGAACATTCCCGGTCCGCTCTTGGATCGCATGGAGATCATTCGGCTTCCGGGTTATACCGAAGACGAGAAGATCAATATTGCGACGCGTTATCTCGTTCCAAAGCAGCAACAGAACAATGGCATTCAGCCGGGTGAATTGCTTTTCGGAGAGGATGCTGTCAAGGATCTGGTTCGCTATTACACGCGAGAGGCGGGTGTGCGCAGCCTTGAGCGCGAGATCGCCAAGATCTGCCGCAAGGTTGTCAAAGAGCATTCATCTTTGAAGAAGCACGAGCCAGTGGTTCTGAGCACTGAGTTGCTGGAGAAGTACTCCGGTGTCCGCAAGTTCGATTTTGGAGTCGCCGAGGAGAAGAACCTTGTCGGCCAGGTCAACGGGCTGGCCTGGACTCAAGTCGGTGGTGAGCTCTTGACTATCGAGGCCGTGGCCCTGGAAGGCAAGGGCAAGACCATCAAGACCGGCTCTCTTGGGGACGTCATGCAGGAATCCATTCAGGCAGCCATCACGGTCGTGCGAAGCAGGGCACCTGCACTTGGTCTGAAACCAGGGTTTCATGAGACGGTCGATCTGCATATCCATGTTCCGGAAGGGGCGACACCCAAGGATGGTCCGAGTGCTGGTATCGGCATGTGTACCGCCTTGGTGTCCGCTCTGACGGCAATTCCTGTTCGGGCTGATGTTGCCATGACGGGGGAGATCACACTGCGCGGCCAGGTGCTGCGAATCGGTGGCCTGAAAGAGAAATTGCTGGCAGCGCACCGTGGCAAGATCAAGACTGTGATCATTCCTGCAGACAACGAGAGGGATTTGCGCGAGATTCCCGATAACGTCAAGGCCGAGTTGGTAATCCGACCAGTACGCTGGATCGATCAGGTACTTGATATTGCTCTAGAGTATCAGCCTATTCCGGTTTCTGACGATTTGATCGCAAAACCAGGACGTGGTTCGGGAGTCGATGAGGGCGATGCAAACAAGGACGAATTGCCCGTAAATACGCACTGAATCACATCTGCAGGCCGGGGTTTCAGTTGACACAGCTTTCCGTGAATTGGTATAAAGTGCCGGCCGTATTGGATGGAAATCCTTATCTTGTAAGGAAAATCAGGCAACATAGCGATGCGCATTGTGGCATTTGAATACTCATTTCGCCGCTTGAGAATTTCAGTAATTATTCATCATAGAAAAATAAGGGGTTAACGTGAACAAGTCAGAATTGATCGATGCTGTGGCAGCGGGTGCCGATATTCCGAAGGCGACAGCAGGGCGAGTGATCGATGCAATGATCGATGCCATCACAGACTCACTCAAGAAAAGTGATCCGGTTGTGCTTGTTGGATTCGGCACTTTCACCACAAAGGAGCGCGCTGCTCGCCAAGGTAGAAATCCCCAGACTGGTGCTTCAATCCAGATCAAGGCCGCAAAGGTTCCCACTTTCAAGGCTGGCAAGGCGCTTAAGGATTCAGTCAATCTCTGACCGGGAATTCCAGATTCGCTGGCGCGGTTGCGGCTTGCCAGTTTAGTGGCAAGTTGGATGAGACAATCAGGCGTCTGCTGTGCAGTCACAATCAGGCCGCTGGCTGGCGAATTCACAAGGCGCATCATTGATGCGCCTTTTTAGTTTAAAAGGGGCGCTGGAAAACCACTGGTTCACCAGAGTTCCGCGACTGGCTTCGACATCACGACAGGGTTAGATATGCTGCAGACCATACGCGACAATTCGCAGGGACTTATCGCCAAGCTCATCATCGGATTCATTATCGCTATCATGGCTCTCTTCGGGGTCGAATCCATCATGAGTGGGTTCGTGACCAATCCCACGGTCGCGGAAGTGAATGGCGAGGAAATCACAGAGCCCGAACTGACTACCAGCGTGCAGAATCTGCTCACTTCGGTCGGCGGCAATCTCGAAACCCTGGATGAAGACCTCATTCGGCAGGTGGCGCTGAATCAGCTCATCGAAGACAGACTCCTGCGTCAGTCTGCCGAGGAAGCTGCCCTCGTGATTTCCAGCGATGCCATCGATCTGCAGATCATCAACAACCCGCAGTTCCAAGTAGGCGGCGTATTCAATTCAGATCTCGCAGTCAGGACCATGGTCACGCAAGGTTTCACTGTTGCCGCCTATCGGCAGGCGCTTGCTGACCAGATGGTAGTCGGACAGATTGCGAATGCCTTCGCCTCCTCGGGCTTCGTGACACAGAGTGAGCTGGAGCGGATTGCTGCGCTGTCTTCCCAGACCAGGGATTTCCGATTCGTGTCAGTGACCCTCGGCAATCGTACCGAAGGCGAGGTAATACCAGCAGACCAGATCGAAACCTACTACCAGAACAACCAGTCCCGCTTCATGATCGAAGAGGAAGTGGCGATCGATTACGTGGTTCTCGACAAGGCTGGCATCTTTGCAGAAGTGCAAGTCAGTGACGAGGATGTCCTGGCACGTTATGAGGAAGAGCGCGCAGCTTCCAGCGCTTCTACTCAGCGTCGCGCCTCGCATATCCTGCTGGAGGTCGGTGCCGGTGCCACGGAAGAGTCCGTGGTGGCTCAAGCCGCCGCACTCAAGGCGCGTCTCGATGCCGGTGAGGATTTCGGCGCTATTGCTCTTGAGGCCTCCATAGATACGGTATCGGCAGAGCAGGGCGGGGACATCGGCTACTCGGATGGCACGGCATTCCCCAGTGCCGTCGAGCAGGCACTGGCGGCGATGGAGGTTGGGCAGGTGTCGGATCCCGTCGTGTCGGAGTTTGGCGTCCATCTGGTCAAGCTGACGGAATACGACGTCAATGAGTTCCCTACGCTTGAGGAATCCTCAGATCGTATCCGCCGTGAACTCAGCAGCGCGGAAGTCGACGAGATTTACTTCTCACGCCTTGAGACGCTGGCCAATCTTGCTTTTGAAACCACAGATCTGACGGAGATTTCCCAGGAGCTTTCTCTGCCGATTCAGCAGAGCGAGCTGTTTTCTCGTGCTGGCGGTTTTTCCGAAATCACCACCAATGCCAATGTGATTGCCGCTGCCTTCTCGGACGAGGTTCTCGTGGATGGCAACAACAGCGAAGTCGTGGAGATGGGCAGCGATAGAGCGTTGGTGCTGAACATCAACACCCACAACGAAGAGTCTCTGCGCAGCCTTGAGGAAGTGCGCGGAGAAGTGGCCGCCATTCTCCGCACTGAAATGGAAAAGGAGCGTGCGGCAGCTCTGGGGGAGCAGTTGCTCTCAGCCTTGCGCAGCGGGCAGCCCATCGATCAAATGCTCGCGGACAACGAGCTGCAATGGATCGTGCAGACCAACGCTGCGCGTGACCAGACCGGCTTGAATTCTGAAGTGTTGCAGAATGTCTTTGCCCTGACGGCTCCTGCAGAGGGAGAGTCGGTCTACAGCGGATTCGCATTGACCAACGGAACCTACATTGTTGCCGAATTGCAACGTGTCAATCGTGGTTCGCTGGCGCAGATGGAAGCGAGTGAGCGCGAAGAATTGGTGCGCACTTTTGTGGAAAGAGATGGGCGCGCTGCTTTCGATGCTTTCCTGGCCAATTCTCGCAACAACGCCGACATTACCGAAAACCTGACGCCGGCAGCCACCTTCTAAGTGGCTTGCTGACTCAGTTCAATTTGTCCAGCCCCGGGTGGAGCATGAGTGCCTGCCCGGGGTGGATCAAATCTCCAGCGCCGATGCCATTCCAAGCAGCCAGCTCGGCGACAGCCACCCCAAACTCCCGTGCAATGCGCGACAGGGAATCACCTGCCTTGACGGTGTAGATCTGCGGCGCTGATGCCTCCGGGGTCCCTCCAGCCTGAACGATGGCCGTATCAGCCTTCACCTGCAGCACTTGGCCTGGCTTCAGAATGGCATCCAGACTGATCCCATTCATTTGCGCCAGTGTGTTCACACTGAGGTTGTAGCGTTCTGCAATTCGCCAGAGAGTGTCGCCAGAGCGAACGGTGTACTGCGGGCTGGAATCCGGCGGGGCCACAGGACGTGAGCTTGACCCAGCGTACTGGGGGGCGTCCGGAATCGGCAGGGGCGTGCCCGCAGTGTAGGCGCGCGGGATCAACAGGGACTCGCCTGCGATGATGCGACTGCCATCAAGTCCGTTGGCTTGCTGCAATGCACTCACATCGGTGCCGAACTGACGTGCAATCTTGCTCAGGCTGTCACCACGCTGGACCACATAGCGATCCCAGGTGACCTGCGGTCGCTCGGGCGCGCTTGCCAAGGCGCTGAGGAATGCTTCCTTGCGCTCGACAGGAAGGAGGAGGCTGTGCGGGCCGTCGGGATGCGTGGCCCATTGCCTGAATCCGGGGTTGAGCTGGTAAAGCTCGACTGGATCAAGACCGGCCAGCCCCGCCGCGAACTGCAGATCCATCTGATAGCCGATCTCCACCATCTCCACGACTCGCTCATTCTTGATGTCAGCGAGTTCCACGCCGAAGTGATCGCGCGCGGCGACAAGATGGCTCAAGGCGATCAGCTTTGGGATGTATTCCTTGGTCACCGACGGCAGGTTCAATGACCAGAAATCAGTCGGGCGATCCCGGGAAATGTTGCGATCGATCGCCTTCTGGATATTGCCGGGGCCTGCGTTGTAGGCCGCGAGTGCGAGAAGCCAGTCACGATTGAAGGTTTCGTGGAGTGCTGCCAGATAGTCCAGGGCAGCTTCCGTCGATGCCAGGGGGTCACGTCGTCCGTCGTACCACCAGTCTTGCTTGAGGCCGAGGCTGCGAGCAGTCGCTCCCTGAATCTGCCACATGCCAACCACATTGCCTGGGGCCGCAGCGTTGGGGTTGAAAGCGCTCTCCACAATTGGCAACAGAGCCAGCTCCGCTGGCATGCCGCGTCGCTCAAGTGCTTCTGCGATCTCGAACATGAAGGGCTCAGCGCGTTCGGTGCTTACCCGCAACAGATTGGAGTTCTTCTGATAGAACGCCAACTGTTCCTGGATCTGTCTGTTGTCGAGGTCGGTCGAGAACTGGAAACCGTGGGACAGCCGCGCCCAGATGTCCTGAAAGGCGATTTCATCCGAGGGCAGAGCTTCCCCGGAAGGGATTTGCACGCGGGCTGCGGCACCGCGATTTGCAATCACACGCCCAATGACTGAATCACTGCCACCCAACGTGGAATCATCCGAGAAGGAGCCGCTACCTTGATCGATGGTGGAGCATGCACTCAAGAACACAGTGGTCGCGATCGCAAGCGAAAGCTTGTTGAGCGGCAAATGGCGAAGTGAAATCAAAATAAAGCCCGGTAAAGCAAAGTGTTGTGTTTGTTCAGTGCAGTCGCATCAGTAATGCTGCACAGTTCAACCCGTGAATCCGTCTTTCCAGCGTCTCAGTTGGGTGAAGACCTCGAGTTCGCTGACATGATCCGGGCCGAATTGTGTCCGGATTATTACAGACAACTCATCACTACGACAGCGCAGAAACGGATTAGTTCGCAGCTCTGTAGCGATTGTTGAAGGCAGTGTCGGCAGGCCCTGATGGCGCATGCTCAGGCATTCCTGCAATCGTTGCTGGCACGCGATGTTATCCGGTTCGACGTGCAAGGCAAAGCGCAGGTTGCTCACCGTGTATTCGTGCGTGCAGTAGACAAGAGTCTCGGGTGGTAGCTGTGCGAACCTGTGCAGTGAGTTGAGCAGTTGTGAAGGGGCCCCTTCGCGGAGCCGGCCACAGCCCGCCGAAAAGAGCGTATCTCCACATAAAACAATAGGTTGAGGTTTCAAATTAAAGTCGTCACAGAAGTAGGCAACGTGGTCCAGAGTATGACCCGGCACCTCGAGTACCCGAAACTGCATTCCCAGCACACAGACGCGCTGATTCTCTGCAACGTGATGGGTCAGCCCTTTGATCAGGTCATTGCGCGGACCATAAACCCTGGCGTCGGGAAAGTGTTCACGCAACGCCAGGATCCCTCCTGTATGGTCAGGATGATGATGGGTGATGAGAATATCGGTGATGGCAACGCGCTGTGCTTGCAGCGAGGAGAGCACCACACTGGCATCGCCGGGGTCGACGATCGCCACATTCCGTGTGCCAGGCTGTTGCAGCATCCAGATGTAGTTGTCCTCAAAGGCTGGAATGGCAGTGATCTGAAGGCTCATGGCATTTGATTTTCAAGGAAGAAGGACGCGATCATAGCCCCCGTTGCCAAATTGACAAGACCAGCTTCCATGGAACTCAAGAACGTCATTGCCGATCGCCTCAGACGACGCCGGAATCTTCCGGAGCCGGCCTTGCTGTTCCGTGAGATGGCCCAGTGGCTGGAGACCCCTCTCGGTCAGGCCTTGCTCGAGAGTGAACGCAAGGTCATCGAGCCCGTTCTAGCGCGGATATTCGGCTATCACCTCTTGCAGATAGGCGTCTGCGAGACGTCCCTGCTGGAGGAATCTCCGGTGGGCCACAGATTCCTTTTCGTGCCTCAGCGCAGCACGGATTCCCGGCATGCAGTTGCCAGCGCGGAGGCTTTGCCGCTGCAAACGGATAGCGTGGATGCTGTACTCATTCACCATGCCCTGGACTACACACCAGACTCCCACCGACTTCTACGCGAGGCGTCCCGGGTTCTCATGCCTGGCGGCAAGCTGCTGATTGTGGGCTTCAATCCTCTCAGCACCTGGGGTGTCCGTCGACTGACGCGCATTGGTGCCGGTCTGCCCTGGAGTGCGCGTTTCATTTCCGCCAATAGGGTGTGCGACTGGTTGAAGCTGCTGGAATTCAGCGTCGAGCGTGTCAGTCATTGCGCCTTTCTGCTTCCCTTCACCCATCCGAGAGTGGTGCAATTGGCGCCAGCGCTGGAACGCTTCGGCAAACGCTTCGAGGCTCCTGTTGGCGCGGCTTACATGATCGTGGCATGCAAGCAATTGATGCCCGTGACGCCGGTCATGCCGCGCTGGCCACGCATTTCGCGACCGCTGCTTGCCCGTACGCTGGGTGAGCCGGCACGCGCGCGGCCTCAGGCTGCCGAGCCTGACGTTCAGCATTGAGTCAACCACGAGACAAGTACAGCGTGTCACAGCAGATCGAGATGTATACCGACGGAGCCTGCAAGGGAAATCCAGGCAAGGGCGGCTGGGGTGTCCTGTTGCGTTACAAGGGGCACGAGAAACGCCTGTACGGTGGCGAGCCCCATACCACCAACAATCGCATGGAACTCATGGCCGTGATCAAGGGCCTTGATGCGCTCAAGCGAGACTCCTGCAATGTACGTGTGGTCAGTGATTCCACCTATGTGCTGAAGGGAATTTCGGAGTGGCTGCCGAATTGGAAAAAACGAGGCTGGAAGACCGCTGCGAAGAAGCCAGTGCTCAACGCCGATCTCTGGATGCAACTGGATGTTCTGGCCTCGAGGCACAACATTGACTGGCAATGGGTGAAGGGCCACAACGGACACCTCGAAAACGAGATTGCCGATGAGCTGGCGAATCTGGGGATCGAAACACTGGCGTCGTCGACGCCCTGACACGAGGTCAACGCAGCAGAAAGATGCGACAAGTAGTACTGGATACTGAAACCACAGGGCTGGATCCTTCCCAAGGCCACAGAGTGATCGAGATCGGCTGTGTCGAGATCGAGAATCGTCGCCTCACTGGACGACACTTTCACTGCTATCTCAACCCTGATCGCGAAATCGATGAGGGGGCTGTGCAAGTGCATGGAATCACCACAGAGTTCCTGGCTGACAAGCCTCGATTCTCGCAGGTCATGGAGGATTTCCTGCGGTTTGTCAGCGGCGCAGAGCTCATCATTCACAACGCACCTTTTGACTTGAGTTTTCTCGACTCGGAACTCGCACTGGCGCGCAACCCGCATCGCTCGCTGCAGGATTTGTGTCCCGTGACGGACACCCTGCAGATGGCACGCAAGAAGCATCCCGGTCAGCGCAATAGTCTGGATGCCTTGTGCAAGCGCTATGAGGTCGACAACTCCCAGCGCGAGCTGCATGGAGCCCTTCTCGATGCCGAGATTCTTGCCGACGTCTATCTGGCGATGACGGGCGGCCAGGCCAATCTCCTCCTTGTCAGCGAGGAGGTGGTGGTGCAGGTGAGTGAAATGGAATCCGGCAAGCTCTCCTTGGCGCGGGGTCTGCTGCCCGTGAGTCTTCCCGACGCAGAGGAATTGGAGGCCCACGCCCGCTTTCTGGAAAGAATCAACAAGGCCAGCAAGAACAAGTGTCTCTGGCAGCAAGCTCCCGCCACTTCGAGCGCCTCGTGACGTTGGTGCCTCGCTCCCCGATTCCGGTCTTGCGCGAATTGCCAGACCACGCGCAACTCGTGCTGGTGGATGGCGCAGACGTGCTGTTGCACAACGAACAGATCTACTGGCCCGCAGCGTTTCTCAAGCAGCAGCTGGATCCGGGCAGCATGGCCGTTAGCATCGAAGCAGCGTGCGACGCCGCCGTTTACGCGCTGCCTTGCCCTGCAGACTCACTGGTGGGAATGCGCTTCAGCCGCTGCCCAGCGCGACAACTTCTGCAAAGCAGTTTGCCAGGGGTGTTCGACCAGGTCGGCAAGGCGCTGCAATTGACCCACTGGCTCATCAGTCATCGGTACTGCGGGTTCTGTGGCCAGCCGCTGCTTGCACATCCTGCGGAACGAGCGCTGCAATGCCCCCAGTGCCAGCACCGTGTCTTTCCGCGCATCAGCCCCTGCGTGATCGTGCTGGTCCGACGCGATCGTCATATCCTGTTGGCTCGCCATGCAGGGCGGGGCAGCGCCACGTTCAGTTGTCTGGCTGGCTTCATGGAGGTGGGCGAGACTCCTGAGCAGACCATCTGCCGCGAGGTCAAGGAAGAAACTGCCATCGAGGTGAACAATATCCGCTATGTCCGGAGTCAGTCCTGGCCGTTTCCCTCACAATTGATGCTCGGCTTCCATGCGGATCACGCAGGAGGTGAAATCCGCGTGGATGGCGACGAAATCCTGGAGGCAAGGTGGTTTGAAGCAGACTCGTTGCCGGCTGCGCTGCCTCCGCCCTTCAGTGTCGCGGGGCAACTCATTGCGTTATTCTTGCAATCCCTGAAAGTCTGATGACACCGCGACAATGCAAGGAGTCGGTTCTTGGAGTACTTCATCGAATACGGGCTGTTTCTGGCCAAGCTGGTGACCTTGGTGGTTGCCTTCGTCTTCATCGTCGGCATTCTCGTGTCTGCTGGCAGCAAAGGCCGCAAGGGAGCGGGGCGAGGCCAGATCACCATCACGCATCTGAACGAAGAGCTGGATGAGATGCGGGATGCCATGAAGAAGGCCATCTACGACAAGGCGAGTTACAAGCTGGAGCTCAAGGAAGAGAAAAAGCGTCAAAAGCAGGAGCGCGAACGTCGTCAGCAGGCCAAGCGTGGCGCACAAGGCAGTTCGGATCATGAAGACGGTAAGCGCAAACGCGTCTATGTGATCGATTTCAATGGCGATATGGAAGCCAGCGAAGTCGTGTCCCTGCGTGAGGAGATCACCGCGATTCTGGCGCTTGCCACACCTGATGATGAAGTGGTGCTGCGTCTGGAGAGCCCGGGCGGCATGGTGCATGCCTACGGTCTGGCTTCCTCGCAGCTCGATCGCATCAAGGCGCAGAAGGTGCCGCTCACCATCTGTGTCGACAAGGTGGCCGCCAGCGGCGGCTATATGATGGCTTGTCTGGCCGACAGACTCGTGGCAGCCCCGTTTGCGATTCTAGGTTCCATTGGCGTCCTGGTGCAGTTGCCCAATTTCAATCGACTGCTGCGCAAGCACGATGTGGACTACGAAACCATCAGTGCAGGGGAGTTCAAGACAACCCTTACCACCTTTGGCGAGATCACCCAGAAGGGGCGTGACAAGGTCAAGGAAGACGTCGAGGAGATGCATGGCTTGTTCAAGGCCTGGGTGAAGGATCATCGTCCCGCGGTGGACATTGATTCCATTGCCACCGGCGAGACCTGGGTGGGTGTGCACGCCCTCGAGAAGTCGATGATCGACGAGTTGATGACGAGCGATGAATGCATCGTGAAGGCCTGCGAGAACGCTGACGTCTATGCTGTTCATTTCGAGATTCGTCGCACGCTGAGCGACAAGCTTGGTGCCGCCATCCAGAAAGGATTGGACATGGCAGTACTGGCCTGGATCAAGCGTACGCGCGACACGACTTATTACTCCTGACGACGGAGCGCGCTCAATGCAGGTGGACCAGACTCTGTACCGTGCATTTGAAGTATCCGAGCGGGTGGAAGGAGCGAAATCCGTGTTTGCAGGTCGGCTGGTGCAGAAGCCCATGGCCGAATTGCCCGCAGGGGATGTTCTGATCCAGCTGGCCTTTTCCTCGTTGAATTACAAGGACGCCCTGTCCGCAAATGGCAACCGGGGTGTCACACGCTCTTATCCGCATGTCCCTGGCATTGATGCATCAGGAACGGTGGTGCATTCCGCTGATCCTCGATGGAAGACGGGAGATGCCGTGATTGTCACAGGTCACGACCTGGGCATGAATAGCGCAGGTGGTTTCGCTGAGTACATCCAGGTTCCAGCTGACTGGGTGGTGTCACTGCCCAGGCAGATGACGCTGCTGCAAAGTATGGCTCTCGGAACAGCTGGACTCACGGCAGCCTTGTGTGTGGACAAACTGCTGCAAAATGGCCTGGCTCCGGATCAGGGCGACGTGCTGGTGACTGGCGCGACCGGCGGCGTCGGCAGTATCGCCGTGGCGTTGCTCGGCAAGCTCGGCTTTGACGTCACGGCTTGCACGGGAAAGCTGCAGGAGCGCGACTATCTTCAAGCAATCGGGGCGCGTCAGGTGATTTCCCGCGAGGAGGTCATGAATGGCGGTGCCAAGCCCTTGTTGAATGCCCGTTGGGCAGGGGCGATTGATGTAGCGGGTGGCGGGATGCTGAGCGCGATCGTTCGCAGCCTGCTTTACAGCGGCAGTGTGGCCAGCTGCGGGCTTGTGAGTGCCCCCGAGTTCTCGGCAAGCATCTATCCTTTCATCTTGCGCGGCGTGAACTTGCTCGGCGTGGACTCCGTGAACATCTCCCATGCGAAGCGTTGCGACATCTGGCAAAGCTTGGCTTGTGAATGGCAAGTTCCCCATCTGGAAAAAATTGCAAAGATCATTACATTCAATGAGCTGGAAGCGGAACTTGACGCTATTCTGGAGGGGCGAGGCAAGGGCAGGCGCATCCTGGATGTCTGCGCCTGAGTGCAGTATCACCCGTTGGCGCAAGATCTGCGACGGAACAAGGGCTCCGGATTGAGGACACTGGCCTGATAGGCATCCTTGAAGTCGTCGAACCGACGGACGGCCGCCTCAAGATCCTGGTCGGCGCGCATGGCAAAGGCATTGAAGCCGCAGCGCGACATATAGAAGAGCTGGTCGCACAGCACATCACCGATGGCTCTGAGTTCTCCTTCAAAGCCCAGGTTCTGACGCAGTTCACGTGCGGACGAATAGGCGCGGCCGTCGGTGAACACCGGGAAATCAAGAGCGATGAGCGGAATCCTGGGCAGCCAGGGCGTGATGGATTCCGGCAGTTCAGTGTTCTTGAGCCACACACCGAGAAGCCCCTGGTGAGAGGGCTGGGCCTCGTGCAACTCCAGCCAGCTGGACAGCGGCAGAATCACGTTTCGGCCGCTCAGTGCGCGCAATGCATCCGCATCGATCGGCTCACGAATCAGTTCCCATTGATCGTCCGCAATCACTCTGTCCTTAATCAGCCTTGCCATACAGCGCCTCCTTGAATGGCTCCATGCCGATGCGACGATAGGTATCGACAAAGCGCTCTTGCTGCTCACGGTGCTGCTCGAACACACCAATCAGCTTCTCCATGACATCAGGAATATCCTCTTGTGCGAAGGAGGGCCCCACGATGTCTCCAAGTGCGGTGACATTTTCTGCCGAACCGCCAAGAGAGACCTGGTAGTACTCTTCGCCCTTCTTGTCGACTCCCAGAATGCCGATATTGCCGACGTGGTGATGGCCACAGGCGTTCATGCAGCCGGAAATATTCACACTGAGCTTGCCGATCTTGCGTTGCCGTTCGGTGTCAGCGAAACGACGCTGAATGGACTCGGCAATCGGGATGGACTTGGCGTTGGCCAGCGAGCAGAAATCGCCACCAGGGCAACAGACGATGTCTGTCAGCAAGCCGAGATTAGGCGAATGCAGGTCCTGGCTTTTCAGGGCCCTCCACAATGCGTACAGATCCTTGCGCGCCACATCGGCCAGCACGAGGTTCTGTTCATGGGTGACACGCAGCTCGCCGAAGCTGTAACGGTCGGCCAGATCGGCGACGAAACGCATCTGCTCGCTTGTGATGTCCCCCGGCGCGATGCCCGTGGCCTTGAGGCAAAGGGTGACGATGCTGTAGCCCGGCTTCTTGTGCGCATTCACATTCTGGGTATGCCATGCTGCAAACAGGACATCGGTATTCAATGCGTGTTCGAGTTCCGGGCTGAAGGCTTCCAGCGGCAGGTATTCCGGGTCCTTGAAGAAGGCTTTGCAACGCTGGAACTCCGCTTCGGTCAGGGTAAGCGGTCCGTCCTTCAAGGCGAGCCATTCCTTCTCGACTTTCTGCTGGAACTTTTCGATGCCTGTTTCCTTGACGAGAATCTTGATGCGCGCCTTGTACTTGTTGTCACGACGGCCTTCCCGGTTGTAAACACGCAGAATGGCGTCGAGGTAGCTCAACAGGTGTTGCCAGGGCAGGAAGGTACGGATCTCCTTGCCAATCACTGGCGTGCGACCCAGGCCACCGCCCGCGAGGACGCGAAAGCCCAGTTCGCCTTCCTCATTGCGCACAATGAACAGGCCTATGTCATGCACCTGGGTTGCAGCCTGGTCGTCCTGCGTGCCGCACACGGCAATCTTGAACTTGCGCGGCAGGAATGCGAATTCCGGGTGGAAGGTGGACCACTGACGAATGATCTCGCACCAGGGGCGGCTGTCCTCGATTTCATTGGCGGCGGCACCTGCGAACTGATCCGTCGTGGTATTGCGGATGCAGTTGCCGCTGGTCTGGATGGCATGCATTTCCACTTCCGCGAGGTGTGCGAGGATGTCCGGAACGTCGGCGATGGCCGGCCAGTTGAACTGGATGTTCTGACGCGTGGTGAAGTGACCGTAACCCTTGTCGAAGTGATCGGCGATATAGGCCAGTTTGCGCAATTGTTTGCTGGAGAGCATGCCGTAGGGAATGGCGATTCTCAGCATCGGAGCCAGGCGCTGCACGTAGAGCCCGTTCTGCAGTCGCAGCGGCAGGAACTCCGCAGGGGCCAGGTCGCCGCGCAGAAAGCGAGACGTCTGATCGCGAAACTGCGCGATGCGGTCGGCCAGCATTTGATGATCGTAATTGTCGTATCTGTACATGATGCGGCAGCTTTTGCAGGTCCAAGGATGATCGTAAGGGAATGCCCGACGCTAGTCGCGAAGGCCGGCAATTGTAAAGAATGCCCTTCTCAAGCGCCAGTTCTGGCGTCTCCAGTCACAGGACAGGCGCCTGTTGAAAATCCTTTCCTGGAAAATTTTTGCTTGCTTGTGAAGCATTTGTCATTAGAATGCCGTCGTGTTTTTTCCCCGGAACCCACTTCAGGAAGGTCATGTCATGAGTCACCACGACGCCAGCGAACACCACGTCATTGATGAGAAGGAACTGGATGCCAACAGCCGCGCCGATACTCTGGCCATGCTTTCACTCGTCTTGATCATTGTCACCATGGCTGTGTTTTTCGCCAGCCGTTGATCAACTTGCCAGTCGAGGTCACGCAGGAGCCTCCTGTGAAGTCTCGACTGGCAGACCTTCCTTCAGTTCAGCACCAGATTCACGACAGTTGCCACGGTCAGCACGAACAGCACCGTGAAGATCAGGGCCGCGACAATGAAGCCCTTGATGCTGCCACTGGCGAAGTCGCGTTCCTTGTTCTTGCGGTTCTGCACGCCGAAACTCGCCTGCATCACACTCAGCATCATTTTCCAGAAGCTCAGTTTCTGCGGCGCTTCAGTGCTGTCTTGATCATTGGTTTCCTGCTCGCTCATTTTCTCACTTCCTGAGGGCACACTTCGCGCCCTGTCTCATACCAGATTGGGGCTCAAGAGCCTGCTCATTGCGTCCACGCTCAGCCCCTTGCGGCTGGCCAGTGATTGCACCTGATCCTCATCGATCTTGCCCACTGAGAAGTAGCGTGCCTGCGGATTGGCGAAGTAGAAGCCGCTGACACTGGCCGCGGGGGTCATCGCAAAGCTTTCCGTCAAGTGCATGCCGATGCGGCCTTCAATCTGCAGCAAATCAAACAGTCTGACTTTGTCCGAATGCTCCGGGCAGGCGGGGTATCCTGGCGCAGGTCGAATGCCTTGGTACTTCTCGTCGATGAGCTCTTCAGCGCTCAGGGATTCCTGGGCGGCGTAAGGCCAGAATTCCTGGCGCACACGCTCGTGCATGCGCTCGGCGAAGGCTTCGGCCAGACGATCTGCCAGGGCCTTCACCATGAGGGCGTTGTAGTCGTTGTTGTCCTGCTCGTAGGCTCTGGCAAGTTCGTCGGCCCCGAGGCCAGTGGTCACCGCGAATCCTCCGATGTAATCGGGAATGCCCAGTGTCTCCGGTGCCACGAAGTCGGCCAGCGAGAGATTGGGTATACCGGGTGCCTTGCCAGCCTGTTGTCGCAGGAACTGAAATGCCGCAAGTTCCTGACGTCGAGTTTCGTCAGTGAAAAGCACGACATCGTTCGCATTGCGCTGCGCAGCCGGCCAGAAACCAACTACCGCCTGGGCCTTGAGCAGGCGTCCGTCGATGATCTGCTTCAGCATGGCCTGGGCGTCCCGGAACAGGTCACGAGCCGCCTCGCCGACGATGTTGTCCTCAAGAATGGCCGGGTACTTGCCCGCCAGACTCCACGTGATGAAGAAGGGCGTCCAGTCAATGTAGGGCACCAGTTCTTCCAGCGGATAGTCATCAAACACGCGGGTGCCCAGGAATGCCGGGGCAACGGGGCGATAATGGACCCAGTCGACCTGCAGGGCGTTCTGCGTCGCGGCCTCGAAGCTGATCAGTGTCTTGCGCTGGTCGCGGTTCGCATTGCGCTCGCGGATCACGTCGTATTCGGCGTGGATCTGCCGCTTGAAATCGGCCGCGCCCTCTTCACTGAGCAAACTGCTGACCACGGTGACGCTGCGTGATGCATCCGGCACATACACGGTGGCGTTGTTCGTGTAGTTCTGCTCGATCTTCACTGCCGTATGCGCCTTGGAAGTCGTGGCACCGCCAATGATCAGCGGAATGCTGAAGCCGAGTCGCTGCATCTCCTTCGCCACGTGGACCATCTCGTCCAGGGAAGGCGTGATCAAACCGCTGAGGCCGATGATGTCGACCTCCTCGTCGATGGCTGTCTGCAGAATCCGTTCGCAAGGAACCATGACTCCGAGATCCACGATGTCGTAGTTGTTGCAGCCGAGCACCACGCCCACGATATTCTTGCCGATGTCATGCACATCGCCCTTGACGGTGGCGAGCAGGATCTTGCCCTTGGCCTTGACCACCTGACCCTTCTTGCTCTCCTCGATGAAAGGCAGCAGATAGGCCACGGCCTGCTTCATCACGCGGGCACTCTTGACGACCTGCGGCAGGAACATCTTGCCGCTGCCGAACAGGTCTCCGACGATGTTCATCCCATCCATGAGCGGGCCTTCGATGACTTGAATGGGCTCCGCGAACTGACGCCTTGCCTCTTCGGTGTCCTGCTCGATGTAGCGTGTGATGCCTTTGACCAGCGCATGGGCGATGCGGGCAGCCACGGGCTGCTCGCGCCAGGTCACGTCCTCGTGATTCTCGAGACTGGATTCCCCGCTGTACTGGCCTGCGATCTCCATCAGGCGGTCGGTGCCGTCGACGCGTCGATTGAGGATGATGTCCTCGACGCGTTCCTTGAGTTGAGCGGGAATCTCGTCATACACGGCCAGCTGTCCGGCATTCACGATGCCCATGCTCAACCCCGCCTTGATGGCGTGATAAAGGAAGACGGAGTGAATGGCTTCGCGGACCGGTTCATTGCCACGGAACGAGAACGAGACATTGCTCACGCCGCCGGATATCAGGGCATACGGAAGCTCGCGCTTGATGAAGGCGCAGCTCTGAATGAAGTCCACCGCGTAGTTGTTGTGCTCCTCGATGCCTGTGGCGACCGCGAAGATGTTCGGGTCGAAAATGATGTCCTGCGGCGGGAAGCCCACCACGTTCACGAGAACCTCATAGCTGCGGCGGCAGATTTCGCACTTGCGGGCGAAGGTGTCGGCCTGGCCTTTTTCGTCGAAGGCCATTACCACGACGGCTGCCCCGTACTGCATGCACAGCCGGGCCTTGGCGATGAAGTCCTCTTCACCTTCCTTCAGGCTGATGGAGTTGACGATGCCCTTGCCTTGGATGCAGCGCAGGCCGGTCTCCAGGATCTCCCACTTGGAGGAGTCGATCATGACCGGCACGCGACTGATGTCGGGCTCCGAGGCAATCAGGCGCAGGAAACGCGACATGGCTGCGTTGGAATCCAGCATGCCCTCGTCCATGTTGATGTCGATGATCTGAGCGCCGGCCTCCACCTGTTGCAGGGCAATTTCCAGTGCAGTCGTGAAATCGCCCTCGCGAATCAGCCTGGCAAAGCGCTTGGAGCCTGTGATGTTGGTGCGCTCGCCTACATTCACGAAAAGCGAATCGGCATGGATGTTGAAGGCTTCGAGGCCACTGAGTCGGCATGCCGGGGCGATCTCGGGAATGACTCGCGGTTTGTGACGAGCCACGGCTTCGGCCACTGCCTTGATGTGCAGCGGAGTCGTGCCACAGCAGCCGCCGACGATGTTGAGAAAACCACTGCTGGCGAATTCCTCGATGATGTCTGCCATCTCTCGAGCACTCTGGTCGTATTCACCAAAGGCATTCGGCAAGCCCGCGTTGGGGTGCGCGGAGACGTGGGTGTCAGCCAGACGCGAAATCTCCTCGATGTGCGGACGCAGTTGTGCAGCGCCCAGCGCACAGTTGAAGCCGATCGAGAGAGGTTTGGCATGCGCCACCGAGTTCCAGAAGGCTTCGACAGTCTGACCGGAGAGAGTCCGTCCGCTGGCGTCCGTGATCGTGCCCGAGATCATGATCGGCAACTGGCGCCCACTGCGCTTGAAGTACTCCTGGATCGCGAAAATGGCAGCCTTGGCATTGAGTGTGTCGAAAATGGTTTCCACCAGCAGGATGTCCGCGCCTCCCTTGTCGAGTGCTTCCACACTCACGAGGTAGTTTTCCACCAGGTCCTCGAACGTCACATTGCGGAAGGCAGGATCGTTGACATCCGGCGAGATGGACGCAGTACGACTGGTCGGGCCGATGACACCCGCCACGAAACGGGGTTTGTCCGGGGTGGTGGCTTCGATTTCGTCGCAGATGCGGCGTGCCAGCCGTGCCCCCTCGAAGTTCAGTTCGTAGGCCAGATGCTGCAGTTGATAGTCCGCCTGCGAGATAGCTGTGGAGTTGAAGGTGTTGGTTTCGATGATGTCCGCGCCGGCGAGCAGGTATTCGCGATGAATCTGGCCGATCACATCAGGGCGCGTCAGAGTGAGCAGGTCGTTGTTCCCGGCAAGGTGCTGCTCGCAATCAGCAAAACGCTGGCCGCGAAAATCCGCTTCCTTCAGCTTGTACGCCTGAATCATGGTGCCCATGGCTCCGTCAAGGACCAGAATCCGGCTCTTGAGGGCATTGCGCAGGCGTTGGTCGGAAGGCAGGTTTTCCATCGTTGTACTCTCGTTTGTTGATCGCCCTTGCGTCAGGCGATCAGGCAGTGGCTGCAGAAAAGGGGCGCAGTTTACCAGAAGTCTCCTGCACGGACAGGGTCATGTCTGGAGAGACGGCGGGCGGTGAGGGCAAATAACCAAGTGATTTAGTCGGCTATTTCCATTGCTGTCAACATGGCGTAAACTCCCGGCCAATTTTACTGACCCGTCACAGGTTCTCTCATGATCACGATTACAGAGTCTGCGCAGACTTATCTCGCTGAGTTGCTGAAGAAGCAGGATTGCGAGGGCATTGGGGTGCGCGTTTTCATTCTCGATGCTGGAACGCCAAAAGCGGAGACCTGCATTTCCTTTTGTCGGCCTGGTGAGCATCAGGAATCGGATGAACTGCGCAGCTATAAGGACTTCAACGCTTACATCGAGCAACGCAGCATTCCCTATCTCAAGGATGCCGTGGTTGACTACGCCAAGGATGCCATGGGGGGGCAGTTGACCATCAAGGCGCCCAACTCTCGCCTGCCTCAGATACAGGATGACAGTCCTATCGAAGACCGCGTCAATTACGTGCTCTATAACGAGATCAATCCTTCACTGGCCGCACATGGCGGTGTCGTCACGCTTGAGGAAATCTATGACGGGACTGTGGCCGTGCTGAAGTTCGGAGGAGGTTGCCAGGGCTGTGGCATGGTTGACCTGACGCTGAAGGAAGGCGTCGAGAAGACCCTGCTGGAGCAGATTCCGCAACTCACGGAAGTGCGCGATATCACCGACCACTCCAAGCGTGAGAATGCCTATTTCAAGTAGGGCTCCCGGGATAGCGACGGGAAAGCCCCTGGTAGAGTCGCTCAGGGTAAGCTGCATCGGATGTGTCCAGGGAGTCCATCAGCTCCACAAGATGTTCATTGTCCTCGCGTCCATGCCAGAGCTTCTGGTAAGTGCCCTCCTTGTAGCCATGATCCTGGCGGAACATGTTCAGCACATTCTTGCTGACATACTGCTTGTAGAGTGACTCCCAGTTCAGCCCGCTATCCAGCATGATCGAGCGGAACAGCAGCAGATCGATGCGTCCCGCGCATGACAGCCCGATCAGCAATTCCAGCTTGCTCAACAGACTCATGCTGCCCTGTTCAAGGGCATGACCATCGAAGTGAATCACATGGCCACCGAGGTGGGGCGCATTGGCAGCACGCAGAAGTGTCCTTGCCTGCTCATGGTCCCCGTTGTTGCGAAGCAGAATCTCCGAAAGCAGGAAATGCCAGATATCGATGACTTCCATTTGCAGTTGCGGCAGATCCCTTTCCTGCTTCTTCCACCATTTCCAGCCGTGATGTTCGATGGCTTCGGCTGCCTCGACCACGACCGCCCTCAAGTAAGGGAATCGCTTGTCGAGCCAGTGTGCATCCACCTTGGTGTTCATGGTGGCTTGCAGGGTCAGCATGATGCTGGCCTGAACGTCTGTCAGAGTGCTCATGAGGCTCCTGTTGAACGGCTGCTCATGCCGAGCATGGATTGCAAGTCCATGTCGTGCAGCTCTCGCGTATGGACATGCTGCGTTGGGTTGCCCCAGCGTGTGCTGATCAGTTTCCTGTCGGCGACAGTCAACAACCCTAGCTGGTTGGAGCCAAGGGTAGAGTAATCGAATGCGAAGTCCTGCCATGCTCGCATATCGAATTTTTTCAGCTGGGCGCTGGTCAGCGGTCTGTAAGCAGGGAGGTGGCTATGCAGCAGATCCGCCCAGGCGGCGATGCGATACAGATCAGCCAAGGGGCTGTCCAGAGCGTCACCGTTCCTCTGCGCGGCGCGAATCTGCTGTCGCAGTATCTGTGCAGCCTGGCGCAAGGCCCCGAGCTGTGGGAATGCGACGGCGCAGCAAGCGAGCGCCTGAGTGAAGTCGAGGTCATCGGCATGCTGCCGCGCTTTGGCCTGCCAGTCCTTTGCGGTTTCTGGTGCCGCTGCAAGCATGCGGTCCAGCCACCGTTCCCGCTTGTCTTCGGCTGTCTCCATGTGGGAGAGCTCAACATCAGCTGTGATTGCCAGGACACGCTGCTTGTCCTGCGGATCCAGTGGGGGTAGGGGAATGGTGCGGTCGACTGCTTCGACCTTCCGCTGGTACTGAAGTCTGTGCAGCACCGCGATCAAGCCAATCAGCAGCACCGCGGCAGCTACCACTCCCAGGAAGATCAGCATCGAATGCATTCCTCGTTGAAGATCTTGTGCTGTTTCATGCAGTGCCACTCAATTCTGTCTCGCGGCGATGATAGCAATCTTGACGGCTGCAGGTCGATGCCAGTGGCCGAAGAGCAGTGCGGTATCCAAAAGGGGGACACTGACTCCCATTTGTTCTGTGCGAAATCATGACGACAAAATTTTTGGATTTAGTGCTTGACGCACCAGGAATGGCTTTCTAGAATGCGCCGCCTCCTGTGAGAAGACACAGAAGGCAGTTTGACTCCAGTCCCCTTCGTCTAGAGGCCTAGGACACCGGGTTTTCATCCCGGCAACGGGGGTTCGAAACCCCCAGGGGACGCCAAACTCTGAAAAGCCTGACCACTGGTCAGGCTTTTTTTTTGGCTTCATCACACGTGGTTGATGTAAGCCCGATTTGCTATCCTTGCGCCCGGTTTCACAGCGCCAGCCTTCTGGCAACGAGACTCCCCGATGAGCAGTGCCATTTCAATCACAAATCTGCAGAAGACCTACGCCAATGGACATCAGGCATTGCGTGGTGTCGATCTCGAGGTGCAAGAGCGCGATTTCTTCGCGTTGCTAGGGCCCAACGGGGCGGGCAAGTCCACGATCATCGGCATCATTTCCACGCTGGTGCGACCCACAGGGGGCGGTGTTGCGGTATATGGCCGAGACGTTGCGACCCACGTCTACGAGACGAAACTGGATTTCGGTGTCGTCCCTCAGGAAGTCAATTTCAACCCCTTCGAGAAAGTGGCAGACATTGTCATGACGCAGGCCGGCTACTATGGGTTGCCACGAGCCCTGGCTCGCGAGCGTACCGAAAAGTACTTGCGCAAGCTCGGCCTTTGGGACAAGCGGGATGTTCGTTCGCGCACGCTTTCCGGGGGCATGAAGCGGCGCTTGATGATAGCCCGTGCACTTGTCCACGAACCGCGTCTGTTGATTCTTGATGAGCCAACGGCAGGCGTGGACATAGAACTGCGCCGCTCGATGTGGGACTTCCTGCAGGAGATCAACAACAACGGAACGACCATCATCCTGACCACGCATTATCTTGAAGAGGCAGAACATCTGTGTCGCAACATTGCGATTATCGATCAAGGTCGAATCATCGAGAATTGCAGCATGAAATCGCTACTCAACAAGTTGGATTCGCAGACTCTGGTATGTGATCTGCGCCACGAGATGAGCAGCGAGGTCTTCGCGCAGCACACACTGCCGGGGTTCCGCCATGTGGATTCCCATACTCTCGAGGTTGATCTTGGTCGTGACCACGATGTCAATGAAGTCTTCGCGTTGCTCAGTCAAGCCAACATTCACGTCAAGGGCATGCGCAACAAGTCGAACAGGCTGGAACAATTGTTTCTTTCTCGCCTGAAGAATTCCACGGTGTGAATGGATCATGCTGAACAGTCACAAGTACATCGCGTTCGAAACCATCCTCATCAAGGAAGTGCGCCGGTTCATGCGCATCTGGGTGCAGACCCTTGTGCCTCCGGCAATCACCATAGGCTTGTATTTTCTGATCTTCGGGAATCTGATCGGCAATCGCATCGGCAGCATGAGTGGGTTTTCCTACATGGACTTCATCGTCCCTGGTCTCATCATGATGGCTGTCATCCAGAATGCCTATGCCAATGTTGTGTCCTCTTTCTTCAGTCAGAAGTTTCAGCGCAGCATCGAGGAACTCCTGGTTTCGCCAGTACCCAATTACATCATTCTCGCCGGCTTTGTCGCTGGGGGCGTGGCACGAGGACTTGCTGTAGGCGTTATTGTGGTGTTGATGTCCTTCGTCTTCACCGATCTGAATATTCATCATTGGGGAATCACGCTTTTCGTCGTGCTGATGACTGCAGTGGTGTTTTCGCTGGCGGGATTCTTGAATGCACTGTTTGCCAACAGCTTTGACGACATCTCCATCATCCCGACCTTCGTTCTGACGCCGCTGATCTACCTTGGCGGGGTGTTCTACTCCGTGGACCTGCTGCCTGAATTCGGCAGGATGGTGTCTGCCATCAATCCTCTGTTCTACATGGTCAACACATTCCGCTATGGAATTCTTGGCGCATCTGATGCCAACATTTACACGTCCCTGATGATGCTTGTCGTATTCGTGTTCGTCCTTGGAGCGGCATGTCTCATTCTGCTGCGTCGTGGCACAGGGCTGCGGCACTGATGAACATGTCGCGGAATCCACTGGGGCGTGACACTGAGTACCCCTCGTCCTACGATCCAGGATTGCTGTTTCCGATCTCACGCGCCGAGAATCGTCAGGATATCGGGGTGACTGGCCTCGCTCTGCCGTTTCGTGGCTATGATCTGTGGCGTGCTTACGAGATTTCCTGGTTGGATCTGCGTGGCAAACCTGTTGTGGCAGCAGGTGAAATACTGGTGCCGGCCGATTCCCCGTGCATGGTGGAGTCGAAGTCGTTCAAGCTCTATCTGAACTCGCTCAACCAGAAGAGTTTCGACAGCCCCGCTGCTGTACAACAGCTCATTACGGATGATCTTGCTCGTGTCGTTCAGGCACGCTGTCTTGTACAACTTTACTTGCCCCATGTGTTTTCCCAGTTGTCTTGCGCGGAACCAGAAGGAGTCTCGCTCGATGACTTGTCCCTGGATATCGATGTTTATCAGCCCGATCCGAGTTTGCTGCGGGTTGACGCAGGTTGCGTGCGTGCGGAGACCCTCCACAGCAATCTCTTTCGTTCGAATTGCCCCGTGACCGGTCAGCCTGATTGGGGGACAGCTTTCATCCGTTACAAGGGCAGCGCGATTGACCATGGCAGTCTCTTGAAATATCTCGTGTCCTATCGGCATCACAATGGCTTTCACGAAGACTGTGTTGAACGGATCTATGTTGATCTCATGCAGTTGATGAACCCTGAGCATTTGAGTGTTGCCATCAATTTTCTGCGTCGGGGAGGTCTGGAAATCAATCCCGTGCGAAGTTCGCATCCGTTCGAAGTGGAATTTCCCGCTGTTCGCCTCGCCAGGCAATAGTTGGCGGCTTGTAATATCCGCATTGCTGATATACATTGTCGCGCCTTCGAACAAGGAGTTGTGTCGAAGCGTCCCAAGCCAAAGGTGAGGTGTCCGAGTGGTTGAAGGAGCACGCCTGGAAAGTGTGTATACGTTAAAAGCGTATCGAGGGTTCGAATCCCTCTCTCACCGCCATTGCGCTTGAAGTTCTCGAATCTGTCCTGCCGTTTTCCGCACGCCTGTCCTTTCTGCAATTCGGCCGCTGCTGTACGATTAACCAAAAACAAGATGGATGGGCAACGCCGTGAAAGCCTCCTTTCTGCTCTGTGCCTCGCATTTGCTCGCAGTATGCAGCCAGTTTGCCATGGCCAGTGACTGGCCTTCTTATGGAGCCGACAAGGCCTCCAGCAAATACGTGCCTTTCGAGCAGATATCGGCTGCCAACATCGATCAGCTCGATCTCGCCTGGACCTGGATGTCGCCAGACAATGCGACAGCGTTGGAGAACCAGAGGCAGCAGAACTTTCGCGCCACTCCCGGCGCCTTCAAGGTCACTCCCATCGCGATCGACGGTGTACTTTACACCAGTACATCCTTCGGCCGCGTGGTCGCAATGGATGGGCAAAATGGACGTGAATTGTGGCAGTTCGACACGCGGTCATGGGAAGCGGGGCGTCCGGCGAATCTGGGCTACAACCATCGAGGTGTGGCTTACTGGCGCGATGGAGAGAATGCTCGCATTCTCATGGCAGCCAATGATGCCTGGCTCTGGTCACTGGATGCAGCAACAGGATTGCCTGATCCGGCCTTTGGGCAACAGGGGCGCGTTGATCTCACCAGCGGACTCGGCCGCGCCGTGTCTCGCGCTGAATATACCCAGATCTCGCCTCCAATGATCGTCGGCGATATCCTGGTCGTCGGCTCGTCCATCAACGACGTGCCGCGCTTCAAGGAGGCACCCCCGGGACATGTGCGAGGATTCAATGTGCGCACAGGCGAGCAGGTCTGGATCTTCCACACGATTGCGCAGGCGGGGGAGCCCGGTGTCGAGACCTGGGAAGATGATTCCTGGCAGTACACGGGAAACACCAACGTCTGGACGCTGATGAGTGCCGATGAAGAGTTGGGCTATGTGTACTTGCCAGTAGGTACCCCGACCAATGACTGGTATGGCGGGCATCGCAAGGGTGACAATCTTTTCGCAGAAAGTCTGATATGTGTCGATGCCAGAACAGGCGAGCGCGTTTGGCATTTCCAGTTTGTTCACCACGGTGTGTGGGATTATGACTTGCCTGCTGCGCCAAATCTGATTGACATCACTGTGGATGGTCGCCGCATAAAAGCAGTGGCGCAGACCACCAAACAGGGTTTCGTCTTCGTGTTCGACCGTGTGACAGGGGCGCCGGTCTGGCCGATAGAGGAGCGACCTGTGCCGCAAGGTTCCGTGCCAGGTGAGCAGCTGTCTCCCACCCAACCGTTTCCCCAGCGACCGGCGCCTTTCGAAATGCAGGGTATTTCATCGGAGACGCTTATAGACTTCACCCCTCAATTGCGGGCCGAAGCTCTTCAACTATTGGAGTCTCTTGATTACGGGCCACTGTATACGCCCCCCTCGCTGCGTGGCACGGTGAATTTCCCGGGATGGTTTGGCGGGGGAGGCTGGCAGGGCGCTGCAGTGGATCCCGAAACAGGCATCATGTATGTCCCCTCAGGCAGTGCGCCGATGGTGGTGCAATTGGTGGCACCTGACGCCGCGGAGTCCGACTTTGATTTTGTGCGCGGCGGGAGAACTTCTGCGCCCAGTCCTTCCGGCTTGCCGCTGACCAAGCCGCCGTATGGTCGCATCACGGCTATTGACCTGAATACGGGCGAGCACTTGTGGATGGTTCCGCATGGCGAAGGAATTCGCGAACGCATAATGGCGGCGGGAGTGCAGGATCCCGGTCCAGTGGGCTCATCTTCACGAACTGGCCCATTGTTGACGAAGACTCTGCTGATTCTCGGGCAGGAAGACAACGGGCGCTATGTGATACGCGCGTACGACAAGGCCACAGGAAATGTCTTGCGGGAGATCGACTTGCCATTGCCACCAGGGGGTACGCCGATGTCCTACATGGCAGGCGGCAGACAATTCGTCGCCGTTGCGGTAGGAGCTGGACAGGATGCGCGGCTGATGAGCTTTGCCTTGCCTTGACCTCGCGTGAGTCGGCTTGATTAAACCACACCGTTTCACCATAATGCGGCGCTGTGATGCCAGCGATAACGGCATTCACGCTCAATGGTATCTCTTGCCGGTCCCCTCGCAATGATAAGCCGTGAACCCCGCCAGGCCCGGAAGGGAGCAACGGTAACGGCTGACTCATGTGCCGTGGTGTGGCTGGCAGGGGATACCTCCAAATCCGGCACCTGGTCCCTTCACGCCACTTGCAATACTGTGTGCCAAATGCCCGTCCCCGGACGGACAATCGGGTCTATAACGCCAGTACGGCCAACCGGACGACGATGACTTATCAGGTACTAGCGCGCAAGTGGCGCCCCAAGACTTTCCAGGACATGGCGGGGCAGGAACATGTGCTCCAGACCCTCGTTCACGCGCTGGACAACAAGCGTCTGCATCACGCCTACCTTTTCACCGGGACCCGCGGTGTCGGCAAGACCACGATCGCCCGCATCTTTGCCAAATGCCTCAACTGTGAGGCGGGAATCAGCTCACAACCATGTGGCAAATGTGATTCTTGCAAGGAAATCGCTGAAGGACGCTTCATCGATCTGATTGAAGTCGACGCCGCCTCCAGAACCAAGGTCGAAGACACGCGGGAACTTCTCGATAACGTTCAGTACGCACCTTCACGCGGCCGTTACAAGGTCTATCTGATCGACGAAGTGCACATGCTGTCCATGCACAGCTTCAATGCCTTGCTCAAGACGCTGGAGGAGCCGCCGCCCCATGTGATCTTCTTGCTGGCCACCACGGATCCCCACAAGCTGCCAATCACGATTCTCTCGCGTTGTCTGCAATTCAGTCTCAAGAATCTGAGCCCCCAGAAGATCGTGGAGTATCTGCAATCCGTGCTGCTTGCTGAGCAGATTCCCTCTACCGAGGCAGCCTTGTGGCAGATTGCGCGCGCAGCGCAGGGCAGTATGCGTGATGCTCTCACGCTGCTCGATCAGAGCATTTCGTTTTGCGCCGGAAACATCAACGAGGCAGATGTCAGCGCCTTGCTGGGCACGCCCGACCAGGCACTGCTGCTGCGCAGCATGACCGCGCTGCGCAAGGGTGATGCAGCCGAGCTGCTCGATATCACCAGTTTGGCCGCCGATCACTCCAGCGATTTTTCTTCACTTCTGGATAATTTGCTGAACCTTCTGCATCGCATTGCAATTGCCCAGATGGTGCCAGGCAGTCTTGACAACAGCCTGGGTGATCGCGAGCAGGTATTGGAGATCGCCAGAAATTCGACGGCAGAGGAGATCCAGCTGCATTACCAGATTGCGCTCAACGGCAGGCGCGACTTGGCATTGGCACCAGACCCGCGCATGGCTTTCGAGATGCTGCTGATGCGCATGGTGGCCTTCAAACCTGCGGCCCTGGATTACCCTCAGGATTCCTCAATGCAAGGGCTGCTGACTCCGGCGACGCCTGCAGTGGTCGAGGACGCCTCGGCTGACGAGGAAAAAAAAAAGACTGAGCCTGCCACTGCAGAGCTGAACTCGCCCGAATCTGCCACGATTGCTCAAGCGCCAGCGCAGGCAGTGTCGGAAGTGCACGTACAGTTGCCCGCTACAGCCCGGGCCGACATCGACACGGCACTGGATGCGCAGAACTGGCATGAACTGCTCGAGCGTACAAGACTTAGCGGCATCAGTCGCAATCTGCTGGCCAATACCTGTGTCGAATCCATGGCGGAACCTGAGCTGGATCTCATACTCGATGTTCAGCAGAGTTCACTCTTCAACGAGGATCATCGTCAACGCATCATCGAAAGCCTGCGGGCGGAACTTGGCGCTCACTGGCAGATTCGGCTGCGTGTAGGCGAATTGCTGAGAGAGTCTCCGGCGCAGCGACGACAAAGACTTCTCGAAGAGAGTCGACAAAAGGCCTTTGCTGATTTTCACAATGACCCGAACGTGATCAACATCATTGAGCGATTTTCCGCGTCTGTGATCCCTGACTCCATTCACTTCATCAGCGAGAAATGAGATGACCGATTTCAACGAGATTCTGAAACAGGCGCGACAAATGCAGGAACAGATGCAGGCGGCGCAGAAGGAAGCCGCACGCCTCGTGCTAGTCGGCGAATCCGGCGCGGGTCTGGTGCGCGTTCACATGAACGGGCACCACGATGTGCAAAAGGTGGAGCTCGATTCGGACTTGCTGAGTGAGGACAAGGACATCATCGAGGATCTGATCGCAGCTGCGTTCAACGATGCTGTGAAGAAGCTGGCAGAGCGCAATCAGACTTCTCTCGCAGGCATGGCTTCCGGAATCAAGCTTCCGGATGGCTTCAAGTTTCCATTCTGACACCTGGTCGCGAGTTTGCCTTCATGCTTTCCAGCCCGCTGATTGAAAAACTGGTAGAAGCCTTCCGCTGCCTTCCTGGCGTGGGGCCCAAATCCGCCCAGCGCATGGCGTACTACCTGTTGGAGAGAAACCGTGCGGGAGGACGGCATCTGAGTCTTGTCCTGGAAGAAGCTTTGAGCCGAGTAGGCCATTGCAGTCGCTGTCGCACACTGACTGAGGACGCGGAATGCTTCATCTGCGCCAATCCTGGCCGCAACCACTCTCTGATGTGCATCGTCGAGTCACCGACGGATGTGCACGCCATTGAACAGATGGGCGGGTACAGGGGGGTATATTTCGTTCTCATGGGACATCTGTCGCCGATCGATGGAGTCGGGCCTGATCAGCTGGGCATTCCCGAATTGTTGACGCGTCTCGGAGAAGGCGGGATCAGTGAGGTCATCCTGGCCTGCAATCCTACAGTGGAAGGCGAGGCAACTGCCTATTACATCGCTGAGCAGATCAAGGGCTTCAAGCTTGTCATCAGCCGCATCGCTCATGGCGTGCCGGTCGGCGGAGAACTGGAGTTCGTCGATGGCAGCACCTTGAATCATGCCTTCAAGGGCCGCCAGATAGTGCACTCATCATGACTGTCTCGCTGAGCGCACTGACTGAACACACTCTGGTTCTGGATAACGACACGCTGGCCAGCTTGTGCGAGCGCTGGAAACTATCGCCCATTCTGGCGCTGGATACGGAATTCATCCGAGTGGATACCTTCCATCCCCGTCTCGGACTGATACAAGTCTGCGACGGACATGCCAATTATCTGCTCGACCCCCTGTCCATCACGCAGTGGGAACCCCTGCAGGTCATCCTCATGGCTCCGACAGTGCTCAAGTCTCTGCATTCATGCTCTGAGGATCTCGTGGTGTTCAAGGAGTTTTTTGGCACAGTCCCCAGGCCCTTGTTCGATACTCAGCGGGCTGCGGCTTTCCTTGGTTTCGGATTCAGCATCAGTTACCAGAATCTCGTGAAGGAAATACTGGGATTCGAGGTCAGCAAGGATCAGACGCGCTCGGACTGGCTGCAGCGACCCCTCAGTGCCGAGCAGCTCGCCTACGCTGCACTCGATGTCGCCTGCATGCCGCAAATGACTTCTTTTCTGCAAGAGCGTCTGGTCACCACGGGCCGCACGGAGTGGGCGCGACAGGAGTTCGAGCAGATGGTGCTGAATGCTTCTGCAGAGAGTGGTGCCGAAGAATGGAATCAGTACTACCAGGGCCTTGGCATGTCTTGGCGGCTCAATGGCATGCAACTGGCAACACTGCAGCGACTTTGTGCCTGGCGTGAGCGTATTGCCCGCAACAAGAACAAGCCTCGCAGCTGGATTGCGCGTGACGCTGATCTGATAGCACTGGCGGAGCGTCGTCCGGCGGCACTGTCCGAACTGCTGAAAATCCCGGAATTGCCGCGACAATTGCAGCAACGTTTCGCGCAGGACGTGTTGCAAGTCATTGCGGCACCGCACGAGGGCGAACTTCCTGTTCCACAGTTGCTGGATCAGCCGCTGACTACGGCACAACGCACCATGCTGAAACGACTGCAGGAAAAGGTCGCCGAAGTCGCCGGAACACTGGGCATTGCGCCGGAGGTACTGGCACGCAAGAAGCAATTGCAGGAACTGCTTCTCGAGTCCACGGCGGCAGCTCATCTGGTGTGGCCGCAGCAGATGCAGGGCTGGAGACGTGAATTGCTGGGCAAGGCGTTAGTCGCGATCCTGCAGTTGCAGGAGCCAACTCATGACTGAACGATTCTGGGAATTGCCTCTGGAACAACTGGACAAGGAACAATGGGAAGCGCTGTGTGATGGCTGTGGTCGCTGTTGTCTCAAGAAGCTCATCGACACAAAGACCGAGCTAGTGCATTACACGCGCGTTGTTTGCCGCTATCTCGAGCAGAACAAGTGCCGCTGCCAGGCCTACAGCCGACGACAGAAGCTGGTGCCTGACTGTCTGGTGCTGAACATGGAGAATCTGCCGCAACTGCACTGGATTCCGTACACCTGCGCCTACCGACTGCGGCTCGAAGGCAAGCCGCTGCCCGCATGGCATCCCTTGCTCACGGGCAGTCGAGACGCCATGCGGCAAGAGCAGATCAGCGTGACAGGGAAGGTTGTTTCAGAAGAGTATGTGCACGAGGACGGTCTTCAGGAACACATCATTCGCTGGGTGAGCGCAGCATGCTAGACATCTACGATTACATCATCGGCTGGGCCATCTACATCGCCTGCGGCATCGTCTGCTACACGATATTCCATCGATTTACGGGACTGATCCGGTTCAAGCCATTGGCCCATTCGCTGCGCGCGATCCTGCTGGCCGTGATGTTCACACCCTGGTATGTGAGTCCGGACAGCAATCTGCTGGCACCCGCCTTGATGGTGGTCCTGCTGGACATGGTGACTGAAGGGGGCACCGCATTCGTGCGCGCATTGGTACCCCTCAGCATGTCCGTGATCGGGGCGGTTTTCATCGCCCTGTTCATGCGGGTCATCCGGCGACTTGTACGGAATTGAATCGATTGCAGGCATCAGATACAACGGAGAGAAAGGCCATGTCTGACAGGCAGCAGAGTGAATTGACCGGTGATCTTGACCCGACACGTTTTGCACGCGTGCCTGAGGTCTACGAACGCGCCTTTCAGACCTATGGCAATAGACCGGCGTTCACGGCGTTAGGGCACACGATCAGCTACAGGGATCTTCAGCGGCACAGTGATGCCTTCTGTCAATTCCTGATGGCACAGACTGAGCTTCAGCCAGGCGACAGGATTGCCCTGCAATTGCCCAATATCCTGCAGTTTCCAGTAGCCGCACTGGGCGCCATGAAGGCGGGCCTGGTGCTGGTGAATACCAATCCGCTCTACACAGCGCGCGAGATGGCTCACCAGTTCAAGGACTCCGGAGTCAAAGCCATCGTCATTCTTGCGAACTTCTGCGACAAACTGGAACAAGTTCTGCCGGAGACAGACATCCGGATCGTGATTGTCACCGAACTGGGTGACATGCTGCCGGGTCTGCGCCGCCTGGCGATCAATCTTGGCGTGCGCTATGTCAAGAAACTCGTGCCTGCTTACCGACTGCCAAGTGCGATTGCCTGGCGCACAGTCGTGGCTCCCGGTCGCACGAGTGCACCCGTTGCTTCGCGGGATTCTGGCACCGACACTGCCATCATTCTCTATACGGGCGGCACCACCGGCGTCGCCAAGGGGGCCATGCTTACCCACGCGAATCTGTTGTCCAACATGATGCAGTTGCGCGCAGTCAGCAAGGACGTGATCAAGGATGGCTGCGATACCATCATTGGCCCACTGCCGCTGTATCACACCTATGCCTTCATGTTTCACTGCCTGACAATGATCATTGCGGGCAATCACACGGTGCTGGTTCCAAACCCGCGCGACATTGATGGCTTGATCGCACTGATGCGAAAAGTGAAGGCCAATGGGTTTGTCGGCATCAATACGCTGTACCTCGCCTTGTGTCGTCACAAGGACATCGGCAAGGTGGATTTCAGTGACATGCGCTTCGCTGGTGCTGGCGGCATGGCGCTCACAGTGAACGTGGCACAGGAATGGACTCGCATAACCGGATGCGAAGTTTTCGAGGGTTATGGTCTGACAGAATGCTCGCCCGTCGTGACGGTCAATCGTCCTGGTCAGGTCAAGCTTGGCACGGTGGGCCCCGCCGTCCCCGATACACACCTGCAGGTTGTGGATGATGCCGGCAGGGTAGGCGGCACAGGCGACAAGGGCGAGCTCTGGGTGCGTGGCCCTCAGGTCATGAAAGGGTATTGGCAGAACCCTCAGGCGACGGCTGAAGCGATAACGCCAGAAGGCTGGTTCAAGACAGGCGATTACGCGACCATAGATGCTGACGGTTACGTTCGCATCGTCGATCGCAAGAAGGACATGGTCATCGTGTCCGGATTCAATGTATTTCCAAGCGAGGTCGAGGAAGTCGTCAATGCCCACCTGGGCGTGTTCGAGTGCGCTGTCATCGGGGTGCCGAGTGATCGTACGGGCGAGGCGGTGAAGCTGTTCATCGTGGCACGTGACCCTGCCCTGGATGCCTCCGCGGTGGAAGCCTACTGCAGGGAGAATCTGACGGCCTACAAGGTTCCGCGCGAAATCGTGTTCGTGAAGGATCTGCCGAAGTCCAATGTAGGCAAGATCCTGCGACGCGAGCTGCGTGAGCAGGAAATGGCACACCGCCAGGCCGCGAGCGCGCGCTGAGGCGCCGACAGCAGGAAATCGGGCCTGTGCAGGACTCCATGGAAACAATGTTGCAGACATGTGCCACGCGTGACAGGCATCGCCTTTCCACGCTGCTGCGACAGCTTCGCCGCACCAGCCCCGGATCGAAGCAGTATCCGGTGCTCGAGCAGAAGCTGCGGGAAAGTATCCAGGTGTCGCAGTCATTGACACAGTCGCGAGCCCGTCTCGTGCCCGCCATCAGGTACCCGGAGAATTTGCCTGTTTCGGAGCGGCGCGACGATATTGCGGCGGCGATTCGCGATCATCAGGTCGTTGTCATAGCGGGTGATACTGGCTCTGGCAAGACTACCCAACTGCCCAAGATCTGTCTGGAACTCGGCCTGGGAGTGCGCGGCATGATCGGCCACACTCAGCCCAGACGACTGGCGGCACGCGCTGTTGCAGCGCGCATCGCCGATGAACTTGCCGTACCGCTCGGCGGCATAGTCGGTTACCAGGTGCGCTTCGCGGACCATACCAGCCCCGACACGCTGGTCAAACTCATGACTGACGGAATCCTGCTGCAGGAAATCCAGCACGATCCCTACCTCAATCGTTACGAAGTCCTGATCGTCGATGAAGCGCACGAGCGCAGTCTGAACATCGATTTCCTGCTTGGCTGTCTCTCGCAACTGCTGGTCAAGCGTCCCGACCTGAAGCTCATCATCACCTCCGCCACCATTGACGTCGAGAAATTCTCAGCCCACTTTCGCAATGCTCCAATTGTGGCAGTCGCCGGTCGCACCTATCCAGTGGAGATTCTGTATCGCCCGGTTGGAGATGCCGGAGAACACTCGGAGGATGTGCTTGCGGGTTCGATTGTCGACGCCTTGCGAGAGATAGAGAAGATCGAGGGTTCGCACCCTCCAGCATTGCGTGATGTGCTGGTGTTTCTCAGTGGCGAGCGGGAGATCCGTGATGTCGCTCTGGCCCTGCGCAAGGCGGACTTGCGTCATGCCGAGATCCTGCCGCTTTACGCCCGGCTCACTCCTGCCGAGCAGCAGAGGATTTTTCTGCCGCTCAAAGGGCGCAAGGTCGTTCTGGCGACCAATGTGGCCGAGACGTCCATCACGGTCCCGGGGATCGCCTATGTCATCGATTCCGGACTGGCGCGCATCAGCCGTTACAGTGTGCAGAGCAAGGTGCAGCGTCTGCCGATCGAACCTGTCTCCCAGGCCAGTGCCAATCAGCGGGCCGGTCGTTGCGGACGCGTGGGTCCGGGGGTGTGCTTTCGTCTCTATTCAGCCGAGGACTTCGCCGCCAGACCAGCATTCACGGAACCGGAGATTCAGCGCACGAATCTGAGCGCCGTAATCCTGCAGATGCTGGCGCTGGGACTCGGTGACATCGACGAATTTCCCTTTCTGGACAAGCCAGACCGGCGGGCCATCAACGACGGGCTGAAACTGCTGCAAGAGATAGGCGCTCTGGATGCACAGCGACAGATCACCCATGCCGGCCGACTGCTGGCAGCGCTCCCGGTGGACCCCCGACTGGGCAGCATGTTGATCGAAGCCGATGCACGGCGTTGCCTGCAGGAACTTCTCATCATCGTCAGTGCGCTCAGCGTGCAGGACCCGCGGGAGTATCCGGCGGAAATGAAACAGGCCGCGCGGGAAAAGCATGCGCTCTTTGCACACAAGGACTCTGACTTTCTTTCGTGGATTCTGCTTTGGTCGGAATTCGAGAAGCAGCGCCAGGCATTGAGCAATTCTGCGCTCAAGGACTATTGTCGCCGGCATTTTCTTTCTCCGCTGCGCATGCGCGAATGGCGTGAGACGCATCGGCAGTTGCACCTGACCTGCCAAGAGCTAGGCTTCAGGGAGAATCGGCGGGCGGATGTGGCGGTGGAAGTTCAGGAACTTGATTACGAAGCCATTCACCGCGCGATCATTCGTGGATCACTGAATCAGATCGGCGTGAAGACGGAAGACGGCCTGTATCTTGGGACAAGAGGGCGCAAGTTTGCCTTGTTTCCGATCTCTTCGTTAGCGCGCCGTGGCGCAAAATGGCTGGTGACAGCCGAGCTTATGGAGACCAGCCGTCTGTATGCCACACTGGCTGCCAGCATCCAGCCCGAGTGGGTACTGGATGCCGCAACAGGATTGCTGCGGCACGAGTACTCTGAACCCCATTGGGAGAAGAGCAGGGGGCAGGTAATGGCCTGGGACAGGATAAGCCTGTTCGGAATCACCCTGATCGAGCGCAGGCGCGTGGCGTACGCGGCAATTGATCCTGTTGCTGCACGCGAGATATTCCTGCGTGAAGGACTTGCTGCCATGCAGCTGGACACGCGGGCCCCGTTTCATCGACACAATCTGGCGTTGCTTGCAGAGATTCGCAAGGAAGAGGAAAAGCTGCGGCGACCGGAGATCATGCTCAGCGAAGAGCGTTTGCACGATTTCTTTGCCAGTCGGATCCCTCCTGGCATCTGCGACACCAGGTCGCTGGAAAACTGGGCTCGTCAACAACAGAAACAGCACGGCAAGAGCGGTCTGGAGCTGAGTCGCGAGGATATCGTTGCAGACGAAGTCACTGAAAAGCTCAGGCTGGAATTCCCCGATAACTTGTCCGTGCGAAAAAACCAGCTGAACATCGCCTACCGCTTCGAGCCGGGGACAGAGGGCGATGGGGCCACGGTCGACGTCCCTCTGGGCATTTTGTCGATGATGACCCAAGTCGATCTCGACTGGGCAGTTCCGGGCACACTGGCAGAACGCAGCACGCTGGCCATGAAGAATCTGCCGAAGCATTTGCGCAAGCAATTCGTTCCCTTGCCAGACTTCATTGAGGGTTTCTTGCGCTGGCATGCCGATACCGCCAAGGGCAAGGCCTCGGCAGGATTGCTGCAGCGCCTTTGCGACTATGCGCGAGTCTCCAGAGGGATTCGTCTGGAGGAGAAGGACTTTGATCTGCAGGCATTGCCTGCTCACCTGCAACCGTGGCTGCGCGTACTCGACGAGAACGGAGTGACACTGGCCTGCAGCCAGTCACTTTCTGAACTGCATAAGCAATTCGCGCCCACAGCGGTCACATCGCTCTCGAGCGCCACAACGCATGAGATGGAAATGCAGGGGCTCAAGGACTGGAGTTTCGGTGATTTTCCGGAATCAGTGCTGTGTAATCCGGAGACTGGTTTCAGACGTTATCCTTCCTTGGTGGACAAGGAGGATTCTGTCGCGCTGATCCTGCAGGATGCCCCGGGCATTGCTGAGCGACTCACCCGTCAAGGTCTCTGCCGTCTCGCATGCATTCGAAGTCCGCAGCAGAAGACACTGATACAGAATCGATTGAAGGCATTCTCAGGCAAGTTGACGGTACTCGCCCTGCACACGGCGGCCGAGATACAGCGTGAGGGACTGAATTGGATAGTGCGCCAGGCCTTCGATCTGGAGGATTGCCCGATTCCCCGTACACGGGAAGCATTCGAGAAACTGCTCTTGCAGGGTAAGCCGCGTCTGCTTGAAGTGGCGGGTCGCTTCGAATCCTTGCTGACGCGCATCATCGACCTGCATTTTGACGTCAATCGACGATTGGGTAGCCTGAAGGGCGCACACTTCGAACCCGCTGCGAAGGATATTCATCTGCAGCTGCAGGGCATGCTCCATCCTGGCTATCTTCAGAAGACGCCAGCGCGTCATCTGCCGGAGTTGCCGCGCTACCTGCAGGCCATCCAGGTACGACTGGACAAACTCAGCGGCAATCTGACGCGTGATGGGGAATCCGTGAAGATTCTGCAACGACTGATGACCCGACGACAGGAAATTCTGGCGCAATGCTCCGAATCTGTTCGGACCCAGGATGACAGTTGCTGGCTGTTGGAAGAGTTGCGCGTGTCGTTGTTTGCCCAGGCACTGGGAACGCGCATTCCCGTTTCCGAGAAACGCGTTGAGCGGGCCCTGGACGAATTGGAACGGCTTTGTGGTCAGCATTGAATCCAAAGAAACCTTGCCGCTGGTGAGAAAGCTGGCTGCATAACGTGCTTCTTGCTGTTTTGTGGATTGCCGCACGGGGTCCACTCACTTGAAATGACACAATCCGCCCGCATCAATGGGGTGAAACCGCCCTGTTCAGGGGGGCGAGACTCGGCTGTTGGGGGAGATAAAATGCCGCAATGGCTAGGAACTGGAGTAGGCATGGCGCATAATGCGCGCCGAATTCTGATATGAACACCATGAACGAGAATTACGTGGTCAAGATCGTGCGAAATGTCCTGATGCTCCCCTTGCTTCTGTGCAGCACAAGCGTGCTCGCCAATGATCCGTGGGAAAGCACCAACATGCGTGTCTATCAGTTCAACAAGCTGCTGGACGGCTGGTTTCTGCGTCCGGTTGCCGTGGCCTACAACAATGGCGTTCCCATGATCGTGCGGCAGGGGGTCGGCAATTTCTTCAGCAATATTGATGATGTCAACGTCCTGGCCAACAATGTTCTTCAACTGAAACTGCAGGATGCTGTAACCGATTCCGGCAGGCTGCTCATCAATAGCACAGTGGGCGTAGTGGGCATCATTGATGTTGCCTCATCGGTAGGGCTCGGCAAGAACGAAGAGGACTTTGGCCAGACTTTCGGACGGTGGGGGATAGGGGCAGGTCCTTACGTCGTGCTGCCTTTCTTCGGGCCAAGCTCTGTCCGTGATTCGTTCGGACTGGTGCTTGATACCCTGTTCAATCCGATCCAGTATCACAAGGATGAATCGACCAGGCATACGCTTGTCGCGCTTGGATTGCTGGATGATCGTGCCTCTGTCCTGACCATGGAGAATCTCATTTCCGGGGACGAATATCTCTTTGTGCGAGAAGCCTATCTGCAGCAACGAGAGTACCTGGTCAACGACGGCGTCTACACTGACGATTTCGACGACTATTGATCCGGATTCGCCCTCGTCGCCTTGACAGCAAGTTTCGTTCGTATGAAGTCGCTGTGGCGCACGTGGACAAGGTCTGCAATCCGGCGAATGATGTGGTCCTCATGGCGATCGATGTGTGCATCGGCAAAGGCAATCTGCCAGAGATTCTCGATCAGCTGCACGCGCTCCTCGTAACCGTAGCTGGCATTGATCAGACTGGTGAATTCATACAGTGAGGTGGCTTGGTGAGAGGCTTCCTCTGCCAACGTCATGATTTCTTCAAGTCTATTGTCGTCAAGTTTGAACCGCTCCTGCAAGACCTGCATCAGTGCATCCAGTTCCCGCCGATCGATGGACGTGTCCGATTTCAGCACCTCGAACATCAGGGCAGCGCTTGCGAGCGGCAAGCGCGCTTCTCTGGCCTGGGGAGAACTGCTGGCATCAATCTGCAGGTTCTTCTCGAAAAATCTTCTGATGCTGGAAATCATTCTTGCAAGTCCTCGTATTCATTCTTCCAGGCAAAATCACTGACTCTACCTATCGCATCCTCAAGCACACTGAGGCCAGCGTTCTTTCGCCACGCATTTTCGCTCAGGTGTCGGCGAAAGGCCTTTCCCCCTGGCACTCCATGAAATATTCCCAGAATATGACGCGTGATATGTTGCAGCGAAGTACCGGCAGCCAGTTCGCGTTCCACATAAGGCAGAAACTGACGCAAGACTTCTGTTCTGGAATCAACGTTGCCATTCTCCCCGAACAACTTGGCATCAACCTCACTAAGCAACCATGGATTGTGATAAACCTCTCTACCGAGCATGACACCATCCACCTGCGATAGCATCTCTTGAGCGTGTTCAAGGGTTCGGATGCCACCATTGATCACTATCGGCAGCTCTGGAAATGCTCGCTTCATGCGAAAGACACGCTCGTAGTTGAGAGGGGGTATCTCTCGATTTTCTTTCGGGCTGAGCCCTTCGAGTATTGCAATCCTGGCGTGGATGATCAGAACATCGCAGCCTGCATCCTTCACTGGTGAAATGAAATTTTCAAGGAACGCATCGGAGTCCAGCGCATTGATGCCCGTACGGCACTTGACGCTGACCGGAACAGCCACAGAATCCTTCATCGCCTGCACACATTCGGCTACCAGAGCAGCATCCGCCATCAGGCACGCGCCGAAGCGTCCATTCTGCACGCGGTCGCTGGGACAACCCACGTTGAGATTGATCTCATCAAAGCCGGCCGCCACCCCGAGCACTGCACATCGCGACAGTTCTTCAGGATTGCTGCCTCCCAATTGCAGGGCGACAGGATGCTCGGCAGGATCAAAGGCAAGATGGCGCTGCACATCACCGTGCAGCAAGGCGCCGGTGGTGACCATTTCTGTGTAAAGTCGGGCATGACGGCTCAACAGGCGCAGGAAATACCGCTCGTGACGGTCAGTCCAATCGAGCATTGGAGCGACGCAAAAGCGGTGAGTCTTGGAAACTGAAGTCATCTTGAGGTTGTTCAAGCAGCGGTGACGAGCACGTGATCTTAATGGTTTGCGCCCATCAGCGATAGCGTATAATCCTGCGCGTCGGGTGCGCTGCGGCGCGCATTCCATAGTCACTCACTCTTGCTACGGATCATTCATGCTCAAGGTTAGAACGCGCATTGCTCCTTCGCCCACTGGCGATCCCCACGTCGGAACAGCCTATATCGCACTTTTCAACCGTTGTTTTGCACATCAGCAGGGTGGCGAGTTCATTCTTCGTATCGAAGACACGGATCAGGTACGCAGTACGTCCAAGTCTGAGTCAGATATTCTCGCGGCACTGCGCTGGCTGGGGCTGAGTTGGAGTGAAGGTCCGGATATCGGAGGCCCCTGTGGTCCGTACAGACAAAGTGAACGAAGCGCCCTGTACAGCGAAGAAATCAAGACATTGCTGGACAGAGGGCACGCATTCCGCTGCTTCTGCACTGCCGATCGACTCAATGAATTGCGTGCACGGCAGATGCAGGAAAAAGCGGCCCTCGGCTATGACGGCCACTGCCTGAAGCTCTCCCAGGAGGAGGTCACCGCCATGCTCGAGCAGGGCATCGAGCATGTCATTCGCATGCGTGTCCCGAAAGAGGGCGACTGTGTGTTTCATGACATGCTGCGGGGCGAAATAAGAATTGCCTGGCAACAAATCGACATGCAGGTCCTCATCAAGTCAGATGGCTTGCCTACCTACCACTTTGCCAATGTCGTGGATGATCATCACATGCAGATCAGCCATGTGATTCGAGGAGAGGAATGGATCAATTCCACTCCAAAGCATCTGCTCCTGTATCAATACTTCGGATGGACTCCTCCTACTTACTGCCACATGCCCTTGTTGCGAAATCCAGACAAGAGCAAGCTCAGCAAGCGCAAGAATCCGACCAGCATCAACTATTACAGAGACATGGGCTACCTACCGCAGGCGGTCGTCAATTATCTGGGTCAGATGGGATGGACGATGCCAGACGGACGCGAGGTCTTCTCGGTGGCAGAAATGACGGCGGCCTTCGATCTCTCTCGAGTCTCGCTGGGCGGCCCGGTGTTCGATGTCGACAAGCTGACATGGCTTAACGGCAAGTATCTACGTGAGCAAGTCAGCGACGAGGAGTTCATCAGGCTTTACCGCGACTGGGCCTTTGCAGCCCACAAAGTGGCGCGGATTGTTCCCTTGCTCAAGGATCGTGTTGACAGGTTTACGGACGTGGCTCCTTTGGCGGGATTCTTTCTGGCAGGTCTGCCTGCGATCGATGCAGATTCATTCGCTCACAAGTCGCTGGATGCTGAGGTTATCAAGCGCATTCTGCAGTTCACGCTGTGGAGCTTCGAGAACTTGCCCGGGTTCTCGCGTGACGGTATCGAGCATACCTGCATGTCACTCGCTGCGAGAATGGATCTCACGATTCGGGATTTTCTGTTTCCCCTGTTTGTGGCCATGTCCGGCAAGGCTGTCTCGACGTCGGTCGTGGATTCCATCAGCATTCTGGGGCTCGACATCACACGCGCAAGATTGCGGCACGCCATCACGGTACTCGGAGGCATTTCCAACAAGGAAGCCAAGGTACTGGAGAAGGATTTTCAGCAGTTCGGCGGGATTGGTGACTAATCGTTGACAGGCCCCGGATCGGTGCTTAGAATGCGCGGACTTTGAACGACGGCTCAATTGCTGTTCGTAAAAATCCCGCAGATTTGGGGTCTTAGCTCAGCTGGGAGAGCGCAACGCTGGCAGCGTTGAGGTCATCGGTTCGATCCCGATAGGCTCCACCAAATTCCTTTGAAAGTCCTCTTGTTGTTGAAACCCGAGTGGTATCACTTTAAGCGTCACAGTGCTGCACGAAAGCGTGCAACACTGTGACCTGTCATATCATGTTCCAGGATAGTCACGGCGCGCATGGCCCGTGTAAAGCTGACGCGGACGTCCAATCTTGTAGGGATTGCTGATCATCTCGTTCCAGTGTGATATCCAGCCCGGCGTTCTTCCGACAGCAAATATCACGGTGAACATGGATGCAGGAATGCCGATAGCTTTCAGAATGATCCCCGAGTAAAAATCGACATTGGGATACAGTTTGCGCTCAATGAAGTATTCGTCTTCCAGAGCGATCTTTTCAAGTCGACGGGCAATGCGGAACAGCGGATCGTTTTCGACGCCAAGTTCGGTCAGCACCTCATCACAAATCTTACGCATCACCTTGGCTCGCGGGTCGAAATTCTTGTAGACCCTGTGACCGAAGCCCATCAGGCGGAACGGGTCATTCTTGTCTTTCGCGCGCTTGATGAACTCCTCGATGCGAGATTCATCGCCGATCTCGTCGAGCATGTTCAGAACAGCTTCGTTGGCTCCGCCATGCGCGGGCCCCCAGAGTGCGGCAATGCCTGCGGAAACGCAGGCGAACGGATTGGCACCTGTCGATCCCGCCAGCCTGACAGTAGATGTCGAAGCATTCTGCTCGTGATCGGCGTGGAGCAGAAAGATGGTGTCCATCGCTTTTGCGAGAATAGGGCTGACCTTTGGCGCCTCGCAGGGAGTGCTGAACATCATGTGCAAGAAATTCTCTGCATACCCGAAGTCATTGCGAGGGTACATGAAAGGCTGGCCAATCGCGTGTTTGTAGCACATGGCAGCGATGGTCGGCATTTTCGCAATCAGTCTGTGGGCAGATATGCGCCGATCCTCTTCCTTCATGATGTCGAGGGAGTCGTGGTAGAACGCCGACAAAGCCCCAACCACACCCACCATAATGGCCATGGGGTGGGCATTGATAGGGAAGCCCTTGAAGAACTCGCAAAGCTTCTCGTGCACCATGGTGTGGTAGCGGATATCGTTCTCGAACTCCGCTTTTTGCGCGGGATCGGGCAGCTCGCCATTGAGCAGCAGGTAGCAAGTCTCGAGATAATCAGATTTTTCGGCGAGCTGTTCGATCGGATAGCCTCTATGCAAGAGCACCCCTTTGTCCCCATCGATATAGGTGATTCGGGATTCACAGGAGGCAGTCGACATGAAGCCAGGGTCAAAAGTGAAGTAACCCTTCGCTGTCAGTCCGCCAACATCAATCACGTCAGGGCCGATACTGCCCCCCAGGATGGGCAGGTCAATGCTGTCCTTGACGCCTTCCAATGACAGACTGGCTGTTTTTTTGTTCATCTATAGCTCCTGGCAATACTGAGTCGTGGAGAGTGCGTCATGTGACGCCAATGAGATTCCCGCGGAGTCGTCTGCGCTGCGTGCCGCACGCAGTCATGGTGCTGCGGAAATTGAGTCGCGCAGCATTGTAGCAATGGTAAGAGCTTGAGAGTCAAGACAATTGCCCACCCTGACGATGGTGACAATTTATTGTCATGATACAGCGAAATAAGGGAGGTTTTATTGTATTCCATGGATCAGAAGACTATACTTCCGGACCAAATTACGCGGGCAGGAATTGCAAGTGTAATCAAACAGATCGGTAGCTTCAGTACCGACCATCCTCCCAAAAACGCGCCTTCATGCGCCTCATGGAAGTGTAGATTCTGTGAACGACAAGCGACCCAAGAACCTCGAACTTTCGACAATCCGATTTCCCCTGCCAGCCATCACCTCGATTCTGCATCGAATTTCCGGTGTATTCATTTTCGCAGGAGTAGGTGTGCTGCTATGGCTGTTCAGTGAGTCACTCAGCTCTGCAGATGGCTTCTCTCGAACCTTGCAGTGGCTCGACATGCCTCTGATCAAGTTGGTGGTATGGGCGATTGTGGCTGGATTGATCTACCACCTTATTGCCGGCGTCAAGCACCTCGTCATGGACCTTGGAATAGGTGAGACCCTTACCGGAGCGCAGAGCGGGGCACGTCTGGTGCTCATCGTATCCATCATTGCAATTGTGCTAGCAGGAGTATGGCTGTGGTAACAAACGTCACAAGTTTTGGCCGTAGCGGCCTCTACGATTGGGTGGTCCAGAGACTTACAGCCGTATATCTCGGGATCTACTTCGTGGGTCTGCTCGGATATCTCGTCACCACGCCGGAAGTCACCTTTGACACCTGGCACGCACTCTTCAGCGCGACATGGATGCGCGTCGCGAGCCTGGCAGCTCTCGTTGCCATCTGCGCCCATGCCTGGGTTGGTCTGTGGACGGTGACAACTGACTATCTGACCACTGACCTGCTTGGAAGCAAAGCGACAGTCATAAGGCTGGCATTCCAAGCAACTTGCGTCATTGTCATGTTCATATACCTCGTCTGGGGTATTCAGATTCTCTGGGGAGTGTAAATGTCAGGCGTAAGAACTCTTTCATTTGATGCGGTGATTGTGGGTGGTGGCGGGTCCGGTCTGCGTGCCGCGCTGCAGCTTTCGCAGTCCGGCTACAAGACTGCTGTGATCAGCAAGGTATTCCCCACGCGTTCCCATACAGTCTCTGCGCAGGGAGGCATCACCTGCGCGATCGCCAGTGCTGATCCGAACGACGATTGGCGCTGGCATATGTATGACACCGTCAAGGGGTCAGATTACATCGGGGACCAGGACGCCATCGAATACATGTGCAGTGAAGGCCCGCAGACAGTCTTTGAGCTCGAGCACATGGGTCTGCCGTTTTCCCGCACGGAAAACGGACGAATCTATCAACGCCCCTTCGGCGGCCAATCCAAAGACTTCGGCAAGGGCGGTCAGGCTGCGCGAACCTGTGCAGCAGCAGACCGCACGGGTCACGCACTCCTGCACACGCTGTACCAAGGTAACGTCAAGAACAAGACGGTGTTCTTCAATGAATGGTATGCGACGGATCTCGTACGCAACCAGGATGGAGTGGTCGTTGGTGTAACGGCAATTTGTATCGAGACAGGTGAGGTCGTCTATGTGAAATCCAAGGCCACTGTTTTCGCCACGGGCGGTGCAGGTCGCATCTACGCCTCCACGACCAATGCGATGATATGCACAGGCGACGGTGTCGGCATGGCGCTGCGAGCAGGCTATCCGGTGCAGGATATCGAGATGTGGCAGTTCCACCCAACAGGGATCTATGGCGCAGGCACACTCGTGACCGAGGGTTGTCGCGGTGAAGGTGGCTATCTCATCAACAAGGATGGCGAGCGTTTCATGGAGCGCTACGCCCCTAACGCGAAGGATCTGGCCGGTCGAGATGTCGTGGCGCGCTCAATGATTCTCGAAATCATCGAAGGGCGGGGCTGTGGCCCACACGGTGACCACGTGATGCTCAAGCTGGATCACCTCGGCGAGAAAGTGCTGAATGCAAAGTTGCCCGGAATTCTCGAACTCTCTCGCACCTTCGCGCATGTCGATCCTGTCAAGGAACCAATTCCCGTCGTGCCGACCTGCCACTACATGATGGGTGGCATTCCCACCAACATCAATGGTCAGGCACTGATGCAGGATGCCAACGGTAAAGACAAGATCATCGAAGGCCTGTTTGCGGTGGGCGAGGTGGCCTGTGTTTCAGTGCATGGGGCAAATCGTCTTGGTGGCAATTCGCTGCTCGATCTGGTCGTTTTTGGCCGCGCGGCGGGCAAGCACATCGAAAGCATGTTGCGACAGGGCATCGAACAGCGTTCCGCTTCCGAGTCTGATATCGATCAGGCGCTGGGGAGACTCAACCGCCTCAACAGTACGACCAGTGGTGAAAGCGTTGCCGAACTTCGTTCCACCATGCAGACCATCATGCAGAATCATTTTGGCGTGTTCCGCCGTGGTGACTTCATGCGTGAAGGAATTCGCAAGCTCGCTGAGCTGCGCGAGCGCATCGCCAATATCGCGCTGACTGACAAGAGCAATGCGTTCAACACGGCACGTATCGAAGCGCTGGAACTCGAAAACCTTTTCGAAGTTGCAGAAGCCACTGCGATCGCTGCAGAAGCGCGCACAGAGAGCCGCGGCGCACACGCTCGTGATGATTTCCAGGAGCGCGATGACGAGAACTGGCTGTGCCATTCACTGTACACGCCAGGCAGCAAGTCTGTTTCCAAACGAGCAGTCAATTTCTCGCCGAAGACCGTCGAGAAATTCGAGCCCAAGGTCAGAACTTATTAATTTTTGTGTCGGATGATCCACGCGATCAGCGACCGCAAGGAAAGGTAGAATATCGTGCTAGTGAGTCTGTATCGCTACAACCCGGAAGTGGATGCCAAGCCACGCATGCAGGACTACGATGTGGAACTGCCCGCCGGCAAGGATCTCATGGTCCTTGATGTCCTCGAGCTGCTCAAGCGTCAGGACCCAAGCATTGCCTATCGCCGCTCCTGTCGAGAAGGCGTATGTGGCTCTGATGGCATGAACATCAGTGGCACCAACGGACTTGCGTGCATCACGCCCGTGTCGGCCGCAGTGCGTGGCGGCAAACTTGTCTTGCGACCACTTCCAGGCCTCCCGGTCATTCGAGATCTGGTAGTTGACATGACTGTTTTCTACAAGCAGTTCGAGAAAGTTCAGCCTTTCCTCATCAACAACACCCCGGCGCCTGCCATTGAGCGCCTGCAATCTCCAGAAGATCGCGAAAAGCTCGATGGACTGTATGAATGCATTCTGTGCGCTTGCTGCAGCACGAATTGCCCGTCTTTCTGGTGGAACCCGGAAAAGTTCATCGGACCGGCAGGCCTGCTCCAGGCCTATCGCTTCCTCGCTGACAGTCGCGATACCGCCACCGATGCGCGACTGGCCAATCTGGAAGATCCGTTCAGCGTGTTCCGCTGCAGGGGCATCATGAATTGTGTCGCGGTTTGTCCGAAAGGTTTGAATCCGACGCGCGCGATCGGTCACATACGCTCCATGCTCATGCAGCGCGCTACATGACGGCGCGTCAGCTGGACAGAGGACGATCAAGGAACTAAACGAAGCAGAGCGAAAGCTGCTCCAGATACCAGGAAAACAACAAATGCAAGAAAGCATTATGGAACACATGTGGAAGACCGGACATTTGTCCGGCGGCAACGCGTCCTATGTTGAACAGATCTATGACCAATTCCTGCAAGACCCAGGCTCAGTGCCGCAAGAGTGGCGCAACTACTTCGAAAGTCTCCCGCAAATATCCGATTCACGTGAATCGGATATTTCACATTTGGAGATCCAGAAATATTTCAAGGAATTGGGCAAGACAAGCCGCTTCAAACCTCTGCTGTGCGATGACGCAGTAGTCAATTCCGAGCACGAGAACAAGCAGGTCCAGGTATTGCATTTGATCAGTTCCTATCGCGTTCGTGGACACCAGAAGGCGCGACTCGACCCCCTCAATCTCATGCGGCGCGAGCAGGTGCCTGACCTGCAACTGGACTTCCACGGCCTTTCGCCTGTCGACTACTCGACGGTGTTCCAGACAGGATCCCTTTTCATCAAGAAGGACAAGGCAACCTTGCGTGAACTGGTCGAAGTCCTCGAGCGCATCTACTGTGGATCGATTGGCTACGAATTCATGCATATCGTCGATCTGTCGGAGAAGCAGTGGATTCAGAAGCGTATCGAAGTTCATCTTGGCCACCCGGATTTTCCTGTGGAGGTCAAGAAGCATCTGCTGGAACGCCTGACAGCGGCGGAGGGCCTGGAAAAGCACCTCGATTCCAAGTACCCGGGCACCAAACGCTTCGGTCTTGAAGGTGGCGAGAGCCTGATCCCGCTGGTGGACGAACTCATCCAGCGCTCGGGAAGCTATGGCGCCAAGGAAATCGTGATCGGGATGGCTCACCGCGGACGCCTGAACGTGCTTGTCAACACACTCGGCAAGAATCCGGCCGACCTGTTCAGTGAGTTCGAAGGCCGTGCCACCTACAAGAGTTCGGGCGATGTGAAGTATCACCAGGGCTTCTCGTCCAACATCATGACTCCAGGGGGCGAAGTGCACCTCGCGATGGCTTTCAACCCCTCACATCTGGAGATTGTGTCTCCTGTGGTGGAAGGGTCCGTCCGAGCACGCCAGGATCGCAGACTCGACAGAATTGGCAGCAAGGTTGTACCGATCATAATCCACGGGGATGCTGCGTTCGCCGGCCAGGGTGTGGTCATGGAAACATTCCAGATGTCAAAAACCAGAGCCTACTCGACTGGTGGCACTGTGCACATCATCGTGAACAACCAGGTTGGCTTTACGACCAGCAAGCAGGAAGACGCTCGCTCAACCGAATACTGTACCGACGTTGCCCGAATGGTGCAGGCGCCAATTTTCCATGTGAACGGAGATGATCCCGAGGCTGTTCTTTTCGTTACTCAACTGGCACTTGATTTCCGGTATGAGTTCAAGAAGGACGTGGTCATCGACTTGATCTGCTACCGCCGACGTGGTCACAACGAAACCGATGAACCTTCGGCAACCCAGCCGCTGATGTACAGCCAGATTCGTCAACAAAAGACAACTCGCACTTTGTATGCCGACAAGTTGATTGCGGCCTCGCTCATTACCGAGGAAGAGGCTGAATTCCTGAATACGTCGTATCGCAAGGCGCTGGACACTGGCGAGCATGTGGTGAAGTCGTTAGTCAAGGAGCCCTCCGTCGAGATGTTCGTCGACTGGAGCCCCTACCTTGGCCATGAATGGACGCCGCACTACAACACCACGATCAAGCTGGACACCCTGCAGGCTCTGGCTCGCAAGCTGGTGAAACTGCCAGCAGGTCTGACGCTGCACAAGCAGGTTCAGAAGATCATTGATGATCGCGTGCAAATGGCAGCTGGCGAAAAACCTGTGGATTGGGGATTCGCGGAGACACTGGCATACGCCAGCATCCTGACCAGCGGTAACAAGGTCCGCATCACAGGTCAGGACGTGGGCCGAGGCACCTTCTCACATCGCCATGCAGTTCTGCATGATCAGGAAACTGGAGACGAGTACATTCCTCTGCAAAGCATTGCTTCCGAGCAGCGCAGCTTCGCGATTTACGACTCCCTGCTCTCGGAAGAAGCGGTACTCGCATTCGAATATGGTTACGCAACAACGACCCCCAATGCGTTGATTATCTGGGAAGCTCAGTTTGGTGATTTCGCGAACTCAGCCCAGGTTGTGATCGATCAATTCATCACCAGTGGCGAACACAAATGGCAGCGACTTTGCGGCCTGACCATGCTGTTGCCGCACGGTTATGAAGGGCAGGGGCCGGAGCACTCCTCGGCACGTCTGGAACGCTTCCTGCAACTGTGCGCGGAACACAATATCCAGGTCTGTCTGCCAACCACCTCGGCGCAAGTCTTCCATATGTTGCGTCGTCAGGTACTGTGCCCGATGCGCAAGCCTCTTGTGGTCATGTCTCCGAAAAGTCTTCTGCGCCACAAGGAAACCACTTCCACAATGGAAGAGCTGGCAGAAGGCACATTCCAGGTGGTGATAGGCGAAACGGACGAACTGCCGGCAGACAAGGTCGAGCGCATCATTCTGTGCAGTGGCAAGGTCTACTACGACTTGCGCCAAGAGCGACGCAACAGGAATATCAACAACATTGCCATCATCCGTCTGGAGCAACTCTACCCCTTCCCGTCGGACGATCTGCGCGAAGCGATGAAGAAGTTCCCGAACTTCAATGAAGTGATGTGGTGCCAGGAAGAACCCATGAATCAAGGGGCATGGTATTCGAGCCAGCATCACATGCGTCGTGTGAGTCAGGAGATAAAGCCGGATGTCCCGCTGACTTACGCTGGACGTGACGCTTCGGCATCGCCTGCTGCCGGCTATCCAGCGCTTCATGCGGAACAGATGCGTCGCTATCTTGATCAGGCAATGACGATTAACAAGTAAGTTATTCCATTTAGTTGAAAAGGAAAGAACAATGACAATTGAAATCAAGGCGCCAACACTCCCCGAATCGGTACCAGACGGAACGATCGCCACCTGGCACAAGAAGGCAGGAGAGGCCGTCAAACGTGACGAACTGCTCGTGGACATTGAAACCGACAAGGTTGTCATTGAAGTTGTCTCGCCAGCCGATGGTGTTCTGCAGCAGATTTTGAAGAACACTGGCGACACTATCGTCAGTAACGAGCTGATTGCTTATGTCGAGGCGGGCGCCGTCGCTGCAGCACCAGCCGCTCGCGCCCAGGAACCCAAGTCGGAAACTGCTTCGGCAGATGAACCAATGTTGAGCCCCGCGGCCAAGAAGATCGCCGAAGAGAACGGCCTTGCCATCGAGTCCATAAAAGGCTCTGGCAAGAATGGCCGCGTCACCAAGGAGGATGTCCTGGAAGCTGTTGCCCGCAAGGCAACCGCCCCAGCCGCAGCCGCAGTGGTCAGCCCGACTCCTGCGCGCAAGCCCGATATGTCAAGCGGTCGCATAGAAGAGCGCGTGCCGATGAGTCGACTGCGGGCCAAGGTAGCAGAACGTCTGCTGCAGGCCAGCCAGTCGACTGCCATGCTGACTACCTTCAATGAAGTTGACATGGCGCCTGTCATGGCTCTGCGCAACAAGTACAAGGACATGTTCGAGAAATCCCACGATGGCGTCCGTCTTGGATTCATGTCGTTCTTTGTCAGGGCAAGCGTTGAGGCGCTCAAGCGCTTTCCAGCCGTAAACGCCTCGATTGATGGCAACGACATCGTGTACCACGGCTACCAGGATATCGGAGTGGCCGTGTCCTCGCCGCGCGGGCTTGTGGTGCCAGTATTGCGCAATGCAGATCACCTTAGTCTGGCCCAGGTCGAGGCACAGATTCGCGAGTTCGGTCTCAAGGCGCAGGACGGCAAGCTTTCCATTGACGAGATGAGCGGTGGCACCTTCACGATCTCCAACGGCGGGGTATTCGGCTCGTTGCTTTCCACCCCGATTCTCAACCCTCCGCAAACTGCGATTCTTGGTATGCACAAGATTCAGGACCGCCCGGTTGCAATCAATGGCGAAGTGAAGATTCGACCGATGATGTATCTTGCGCTGTCCTATGATCACCGCATGATCGATGGCAAGGAAGCCGTACAATTCCTTGTGACCATCAAGGATTTGCTGGAAGACCCGGCACGCATCCTTCTGGAAATCTAATACTGACGCAAAGCACACAGCGAGAAAATTATGAGCAATAAATATGATGTGGTGGTGATCGGGGCAGGGCCTGCTGGGTACGTTGCCGCCATTCGCTGCGCACAATTGGGATTCAAGACGGCGTGCGTGGAAAAGTGGCGCGATGACAAGGGAAATGCCGTCTACGGCGGTACCTGTCTGAACGTCGGGTGCATCCCATCCAAGGCGTTGCTGGACTCCTCACACAAGTATGTGGAAGCGCGCAAGGATTTCGCCACACACGGAATTTCCACAGGCGACGTCACCATCGATGTTCCGGCAATGATCGCGCGCAAGGCGAAGATCGTCGGTCAGCTGACTCAGGGCGTGAAGTCGCTCTTCAGTGCCAACAAGGTGGAAGGTATTGCAGGTTTCGGCAAGCTGCTTCCCGGCAAGCGGGTTCAGGTGACAAAGCAGGACGGCAGCACGGAGGAGATCTCCGCAGACAACATCATTCTTGCCGCAGGCTCGGTGCCCATCAACATTCCGCCCACGCCAATCGACAATGAAACCATCGTTGACTCCACCGGGGCGCTGGAATTCAGCAGCGTACCTAAGCGACTGGGTGTGATCGGTGCAGGAGTGATAGGTCTGGAACTCGGCAGTGTCTGGTCGCGGCTTGGCGCGGAAGTCACCGTTCTGGAGGCCATGGAAGCCTTCCTGCCTGCAGTGGATACCCAGATCGCCAAGGAAGCCCAGAAGATCCTGACCAAGCAGGGCTTGAACATCAAGCTGGGAGCGAAGGTCACGGGCAGCAAGATCAACAAGGGCAAGACCAAGTCCGTCACTGTGTCCTATACCGACGCCAATGGTCCGCAGGAAGCCACCTTCGACAAGCTGATCGTGGCTGTGGGTCGTCGTCCCCTGACCGAGAATCTGCTGGATCCGGCTGCTGGCGTGGAACTGGACAAGCGCGGATTCGTGGTAGTTAACGACAGTTGCGCCACAGCGGTTCCTGGCGTCTATGCAGCGGGCGATACCGTTCGTGGCCCGATGCTGGCTCACAAGGGCATGGAGGAGGGTGTCATGGTTGCCGAGCGCATTGCCGGCAAGAAGACACAGGTCAATTACTCTCTGGTTCCATTTGTCATCTACACCCATCCGGAAATTGCGTGGGTAGGCAAGACCGAGCAGCAACTGCAGCAGGAAGGTCGTGAGTATAACGTTGGCACGTTCCCGTTCAGCATCAACGGCAGGGCGATGGCCGCCAACGATACGGAAGGCATGGTCAAGATCCTGGCAGATGCCAAGACCGATCGCGTTCTTGGCTGCCACATCATCGGTCCGAGCGCTGCCGATCTCGTGCAGCAGATGGTGATCGCCATGGAGTTCAGTGCCAGTGCAGAAGATGTTGGCCTTACCATGTTCTCGCATCCGGCCTTGTCAGAGGCGATCCACGAAGCAGCGCTGGCCGCCAATGGCCACGCGGTCCACATGGTCAACAAACGCAAGCGTTGATGCGCGATTCGCATTTAATTAAACAAGCAAGATGCACGAGGATGCAGAATGAATTTACATGAATATCAGGCCAAACAGTTGTTTGCTGAATATGGGCTGCCGGTCTCGAAGGGCTTTGCGGTGGACAACGCTGAAGACGCTGCAGCTGCCGCAGACAAGCTGGGCGGAAGCAAATGGGTCGTGAAGGCGCAGGTACATGCTGGCGGTCGCGGCAAGGCAGGGGGAGTCAAGCTCGTCTCCAGCAAGGAAGAGATCAAGGCATTTGCCGAAAAATGGCTCGGCAAGAACCTGGTGACCTACCAGACTGATGCAAACGGCCAACCTGTCAGCAAGATTCTTGTGGAGACCTGTACGGATATCGCCAAGGAGCTGTATCTGGGCGCAGTAGTGGATCGATCCTCCCGTCGTATCGTTTTCATGGCGTCAACAGAAGGTGGCGTTGAGATCGAGAAAGTCGCTGAGGAGTCTCCGGAAAAGATACTTCGCGCCGTGATAGACCCGCTTTGTGGAGCGCAACCGTTCCAGGCACGTGAGCTGGCATTCCAGCTTGGCCTCAACGATGTTCAAGTCAAACAATTCACGCAACTCTTCCTTGGTCTCGCCAAGCTCTTTGCAGATCTCGACTTGGCCTTGCTGGAAATCAACCCGCTGGTCATAACCGCTGAGGGCAATCTGCATTGCCTTGACGGCAAGATCAACATCGATGGCAATGCGATGTTCCGGCAGCCGAAGCTGCGCGCCATGCATGATCCGAGTCAGGACGATGAGCGCGAAGCCCGCGCCGCCAAGTGGGAGCTCAATTACGTGGCGCTCGATGGCAATATCGGCTGCATGGTGAACGGGGCCGGTCTCGCCATGGGAACCATGGACATAGTCCAGTTGCATGGTGGCCGTCCAGCCAACTTTCTCGACGTGGGCGGCGGTGCTACCAAGGAGCGCGTGACGGAAGCTTTCAAGATCATCTTGTCGGACACAAACGTGAAAGCCGTCTTGATCAACATCTTTGGCGGAATCGTACGTTGCAACATGATTGCAGAAGGCATCATTGGTGCGGTGGCTGAAGTTGGTGTGACCGTCCCCGTGGTGGTGCGTCTGGAAGGAAACAATGCTGAACTGGGCCGCAAGGTGCTTGGTGACAGTGGACTGAATATCATCGCTGCCAGCAGTCTCACCGACGCTGCAGAAAAGGTTGTGGCCGCCGCAGGGGGTGTGAAGTGAGCATTTTGTTGACAAAGGAAACCCGCGTCATATGTCAGGGTTTCACGGGCTCTCAGGGGACTTTCCACTCTGAGCAGGCAATTCAGTATGGCACCCGCATGGTGGGTGGCGTGACCCCAGGCAAGGGCGGACAGATCCATCTGGGACTTCCCGTGTTCAACACGGTGAAGGACGCAGTTCGCGACACCGGTGCCGAGGCATCCGTGATCTATGTTCCGGCGCCGTTCTGCAAGGACTCGATCCTTGAAGCGGCGTTCGCGGGCATCAAGTTGATCGTCTGCATCACTGAAGGAATCCCGACGTTAGACATGCTTGACGTCAAGGTGAAATGTGACGAGTTGGGTGTGCGTCTCATCGGACCGAACTGTCCCGGCGTCATCACACCCGGTCAGTCAAAGATTGGCATCATGCCCGGCAACATTCACAAGCCCGGCAAGGTCGGCATTGTGTCCCGCTCAGGCACACTGACTTATGAGGCAGTAAAGCAGACCACTGATTTCGGCTTCGGTCAGTCTTCTTGCGTCGGCATCGGCGGAGACCCTATTCCTGGATCCAATTTCATAGACATTCTGGCCCTGTTCGAGAAAGACGATCAGACCGAAGCGATCGTGATGATTGGTGAGATTGGCGGTACTGCCGAGGAAGAGGCTGCGTCCTACATCAAGAACAATGTTTCCAAGCCAGTGGTTTCCTATATCGCCGGGGTCACTGCTCCTGCCGGCAAGCGAATGGGGCATGCTGGAGCGATCATTTCGGGCGGCAAGGGAACAGCGGCAGAGAAGTTTGCATCCTTGCAGGATGCCGGTGTGACGACCGTGAAGAGTCTTGCGGACATCGGAAAAGCCATCAAGCAAGTAACTGGCTGGTAGCCCGAATGAGGCGCATCAAGGGGAGTTCGTGCACCGCGATTTCCGTTAAATTTTATGCGCCAAAAGGTTCTAAAAAACGGACGGGTTGTGATAGGCTTGCCGAAGAATTCGGTAAGGAAAGTCGAATTTGATTAGGAAAATGAAAATGTTACCCACATCGGTTACCTTAAAACTCATTTTTTTCGTTTTGAGTAAAAAGGTAACCAATGCGAGTAATAGGATGCGCAACGGAGCCTCTGCCGATTCTGTTTAGGGAAGAACATGCGGGGAGTCCTGGCAGAGAAGACAGGATTGGTTTCACTCAAACACAAGTTGTCAGGGTGCGTGGCCGGCATCGAAGTAAAGCCTGCTTACAAACCCTGATTGGTAAATACAATAATAGGATGGCACATGAATAACCGTCGATTTTATTACAAGGTTCTAGCTCCTTTCGCATCGTTGATGGTAGCTGGCGCGACTCAAGCAGCTGAGGTTGATACGAGCATCATCGATCAGGCCTTGAATCTCATTGAACAGCAGAACGAAGCAGCGGTTGCGTCGCAAGAGAACGTCACCAGACTGTCGAATTCAGCGAGCACTCTCTTCGAAGAGTTCAAGCTTGAGAATGACAACCTGGAAGCAATGCTTGTTCTGAATGCCGGTCTGCGCAAGCAGATATCCGTTCAGGAAGAAAATATTGCCACCCTGCAGCAGTCCATTACCGACGTTGCTGTTGTAACCCAGGAAATGCCTCTCTTGATGACGAAAATGCTCGCTAGCATTGAGCAGTTCGTTGAGTTGGACCTGCCTTTCCAGCAGGAAGAGCGTCGAGCTCGTCTGCAATTCGCTCGTGATGCAATCGACAGCCCGGATGTCTCTGTAGCAGAGAAATTCCGCCAGATTCTGGTGCTGTACCAAACTGAAAACAATTACGGCCGTACCCACGAAACTTACGCGACAACCCTCAATCTCGAAGGTGTGGATCGTGACGTGGACATTCTGCGTGTAGGCCGCATCGCTCTGTTGTATCAGACCAAGGACCGCACGATGACTGGTGCTTGGGATAAAGCCGCAGGTGCTTGGGTCACCCTTGATCCGGTCGAGTACAGAACAGCAGTTCAGCGAGCAATCAGTGTATCCAGCGGGCTTGTGTCGCCCGCCATCTTGGAAATTCCAATCGTTGCACCGGAGTCAGCACAGTGAAAAAAATAATCAAATTTGCAGGTATTTCCGTGACCGGCCTTTTCTTGGCCATTTCGTCACAGTCCTACGCTCAGCAGCCGGCGACTACTTTGGCTGAATTGCTGAGCAACGTTGAGGCGGACCGAGTAGCTCAGTCTGCAGAGCATCGTGAGCGCGAACAGCGCTTCCAGCAGCAGGCCAACCAGCAGCAACAGATTCTTGACGAAACCAAGGCAAGAATTGAGCAGGAAAATGCTACCAACGCTGAGTTGACCACCCAGTTTGACGCCAATCAGCTGGTGATCGCTGAACGACGAGAGGCCCTGCGAACTGCACGTGCTGATCTCAACGAACTGCTTGGTACCATCCAGGGCGTTGCCGGGGATTTCCGTGCAATGTTCGAGAACTCCCTGATCAGCGCTCAGTACGAAGGTCGTGAGGAATTCCTGGATGACTTCATCTCTCGTGTAGCCAGTGACACAGAACAGGTTCGTATTGATGAGATCGAACGTTTCTGGTTCTTCATGCAGCAAGAGCTGGTGGAGTCAGGCAAGGTTGTCAAGTATGACGCCATGGTCAGCCTGCCCTCAGGCGAGCAGTCCTCGCGCACCGTCACTCGAATCGGCGCGTTCAACTCAATCTCCAACGGCGACTTCCTGAGCTACTCAGGTGCGATAGGTCACCTCCAGGTGCTGCCGCGACAGCCGTCCCCTGACATCGTCAGTGCGGCTATCGCCCTTGAGAATGCCACTTCCGGCATGCACCGCGTCGGCATTGACCCAACAGGCGCAATGGGTGGCAGCATGATGGCCAACCTGATCAACTTCCCGACAGCTGCCGAGCAAGTACGCGACAACTCAGGGGTAATCGGTTTCGCCATTCTCGGAGTGGGTGCAATTGCTGTCTTCATCGCTCTTATCCGTTCGTTCATTCTGACCATCGTCGCAACTCGTGTGAATGCGCAGATCAAGAATGCAGACAAGCCCAACAAGAACAACCCGCTGGGTCGCGTCTTGCTGGTGGCGGAAGCCAATGCCAATGTCGATTCAGAAACTCTTGAACTGAAGCTTGGCGAAGCGATTCTCCAGGAAACACCTGCACTGGAACGCTTCCTGACCTTGATCAAGATCAGTTCGACAATTGCTCCGCTGATGGGTCTGCTGGGTACGGTGACCGGTATGATTCAAGTGTTCCAGCAGATTACTGTGTACGGTGCCGGTGACCCGACGATCATGGCGGGTGGTATCTCCATGGCGTTGATGACCACTGTAGAGGGTATCGTTGCAGCTATCCCGGCCATCCTCATGCACGCGTGGGTTAAAGGTAAAGCAGACGACATCATCCACATCATGGAAGAACAGGCCACAGGCATCATTGCTCGCAAATCCGAAGCGGCCAACAAGTAAGGCGCAAGCTTAAAACGAGGATTTCACTATGTTTTTCGCTCTAATGGATGCTTACGATGCGATTGTCGCTTTCATGGATAGAGGCGGTAGCGTGCTCTGGGTTATCGGCGTATTACTGTTGCTCACCTTTTCATTGGTGTTCGAACGAGTGTGGTTCCTGCACTCGACTCATGCCAAGAATGTGAAGCACACACTTGCCACATGGAATGCTAGGGCCGATAAGAGCTCCTGGCGTGCCAGGCAGATCCGCATGATGATGATCTCGCAGATTTCCCTGGACCTGAGATCCTCGATGCCGCTGATCGAAGCACTCGTCGTGATTTGTCCGTTGCTGGGCCTGCTTGGCACAGTAACGGGCATGATCGAGGTGTTCTTCGTGATGGCATTGACTGGCGGTGGAGATGCAAAATCGATGGCCGGTGGTGTGTCAAAAGCGACTATCCCGACAATGGCGGGCATGGTGGGCGCGCTCTCGGGCATTTTTGCTTCGAACTGGCTCAAGCATAAGATGGAGACAGATATTTCACTTCTCGAAGATAATCTGGCGCTGAGCGACTAATCACTTTAGAAGGCATAAAAATGAAAAGTGGTCTAATGAAGAAAAGAAATGACGAAGGCCCCGGGGAGATCGACCTGACTCCGATGCTAGACGTCGTGTTCATCCTGCTGATTTTCTTTATCGTGACTTCAGTTTTTGTGACTGAAGCCGGTATCGAAGTCAACAAACCTGCCGCTTCGACAGCAGAACCAAAATCGAAGGATTTGATCCTGATTGCGGTCTCACCTGAAGGGGACATATGGATTGACGGGGAACAGGTAGATCCCCGTTTCATCCGTTCTCGATTTGAATTGCGACTGGCAGAGGCACCCAACTCGTCAGTCGTGATTCAAGGTGACCGCGCCGCGAGCAACCAGCACGTCATGGATATTCTGCGCGCAGCGCGGGAAGCACAGATAGCAAACGTTTCAATATCAACGGAGGCATAGACTATGGTTGCGATCAGATGGATTGTTTCGATGATTCTGGCGTTGCTTATTACCCTTGGTTTGTTCTTTGTGATGCAGGCGTTGATTGCCACTGGAGCGCAGATCGAGCAGAACGTCAATGTCGTCAAGATTGTAGATGCGACGATGCCCGAGATAGAGATGGAGGTAGTCCGAGAAATCGAAAGGCCTGAGCCTATCGAGCAACTTGATACCCCCCCTCCCGAGATTCAGGAGCGTCAGGTAGCCGTGGATGCTGGTCCTAGTTTGTCAATTCAGCGTGCCGCTGTAGAGATTGAAACGGATCTGGCCATCGGTGGAGCTAGTATCTCAATTACTGACGGTGAGATGTTGCCTCTTGTGAACGTCACCCCGACATATCCAACACGAGCAGCCTCTCGAGGTATAGAAGGGTGGTGCCAGGTCAGCTTCACCGTAACTGAAACTGGCGGAGTCCGTGATGTTGTTGTTGTCGACGCAGAACCGCCTGAAATTTTCGATACAGCGTCAATCCGTGCAGCGGAGAAGTTCAAGTTCCAGCCGAAGGTGGTAGATGGCAAGGGCGTCGAAGTTCCCAATGTGCAGTACGTATTCCGCTATCAGCTTGAAGGTGAACAGTGATGTCGAAAGTATTTCTCAAAAGGGCGCTTTCCCGCGAGATTTTGACTGCCGTCACCATGGCAGGTGTTTTGGCGTCAGCTTCTCTGTATTCATTCAATGCAATGGCGGCAGAGGAAGAGGATGGCCCGCGCGCTCCTCCACCCACACGGTCGTCTGACGTTCTGACCGAGCGGGTATTCAACCAGGTATCTGAGATTCAGGAACTGATGAGCCCGGAGGAAGAGGGCGCGGAGCCTGACTATGAGGCCGCCAAAGTCATACTCGACGAACTCAACGAACGTTACGATCGTCTGAATGACTTCGAAAAGTCCACGGTTCTGAACTTCTATACCAACTATTATCTGAACACCGATAATATCCCAATGGCTCTGGAGACATTCGAAAAGATCCTGACCATTGAAAACCTGCGACCTGACTCACGTTTGCGTGCTCTCATGGCGCTTGGGCAGCTTTACATGGGCGAGGAGAAGTTCACCGAGTCGATTGACGCATTCACTCGCTGGCGTGAGTTGTCTGAAGAGGAAAACGAGAACGTCTATCTCGGTCTCGCCAACTCTCATTACAACCTTGCCCAGTACAATGAAGCGATTCCATTCCTGATCAATCACATGGAAATGCTCTCAGCGGCAGGCAGAAATATTGCCAAGAATGTGTATGGTCTGCTGAACCTGATGTACATCGAGCTTGAAGACTACGTGAACGCAGAGCGTGTTACCAAGCAGATGGTCACCTTGTTCGATGAGCCCAGTGACTGGCGAAATCTTTCCGCAATTTACGGCTACCTTGATGACGACAAGAAGCGAATCGAGACTCTCTCCGTGACCTTTGCGAAGGGATACATGTCCAGCGAATCTGAGTACGTCAATCTTGCGCAATCTCTCGCTGGTATCGATGCTCCTTATAAGGGGGCAAAGGTACTGGAGAAAGGTATTCAAGAAGGTGTTGTCGAAGAGACCGAAGAGAATCTCCAACGTCTGGTACAACTTTACCTGCTGTCTAACGAGTACGAAATGGCGCTCGCTCCTGCTATTAAAGCAGCTGAGATGGGCGAAACCGGAGCTTCGTATGATCAGCTGGGTTACATCTACTACATGATGCACGACTACGAGAACACTGTATCTGCAATTCGTGAAGCGCTTAATCGTGGTGGTCTTGAAAATGTGGGAGATGCGGAGCTGTTCCTGGCTCGTGCACTGGTGGAGCTTGACCAATTTGATGAAGCAACAGCAGCTGCGCGTCGTGCACAGGAGCAGGGTGAAGCATCAGCCGCTTCGTTCTTGAACTACATCGAAAACAGTAAGGCGCGTGCCGAGAATCTTCGCATGCGCAAGGAAGATGCGATCGATTTCTATCGTTCCTGAGTCTGTCGCTTCTTGAAATACCGGGGGCCCGCCCCCACAAAAGGCCCGGTTGCTCGATGAGAGACCGGGCCTTTTTTATTTCGGATAAACAAGAGGTTGTACTGAATGTCGATAGAAACCAGAAAGGAAACTCGAGGATTCGAAACCGAGGCGAAGCAACTTCTGCACTTGATGATCCACTCACTTTACAGCAACAAGGAAGTATTTCTTCGCGAGCTGATTTCCAATGCTTCTGACGCTGCGGACAAACTGCGCTTTGAAGCGCTTTCAAACCCTGAGCTCTATGAGTCGGATTCCAATTTGCAAGTGAAAATAGAGTTCGACAAGAATGCAGGGACCATTGCGATTTCTGACAACGGCATAGGCATGAGCCGAGAGGAAGCCATCAGCAATCTCGGCACTATTGCAAAATCAGGAACAGCGCAGTTTCTTGCCGGCCTTAGTGGTGACCAGAAAAAGGATGCTCAACTGATCGGACAATTCGGCGTCGGTTTCTATTCCGCGTTTATAGTTGCATCCAAAGTAGAGGTGATCACTCGGCGTGCCGGTGTTGCCGTCACTGACGCTGTGCATTGGGTATCTACGGGAGAAGCGGAATACTCTGTTGAGACAGTTGAAAGGGCAGAGCGCGGCACCAAGGTGATCCTGCATCTGCGTCCAGAGGAGATGGACTTCGCAGATGAATATCGCATCCGCCATATCGTCAAGAAGTATGCGGACCATATATCCATCCCAGTCATGATGCTAAAGGCACATGGCAGTGCTGATGCAAAAGCAGAGACAACTCCGGAGTTCGAATCTGTTAACGCAGCCAAGGCGTTGTGGACAAGGCCACGTACTGAGATCAAAGACGAAGAGTACAAGGAATTCTACAACCTGATCTCACACGATTTCGACGAACCTCTGGCTTGGAGTCACAACAAGGTCGAAGGAAAACTAGAGTACACAGGATTGCTCTACATTCCAGGTCGAGCCCCCTTTGACCTGTGGAATCGCGATGCGGCACGCGGGTTGAAGCTTTATGTGCAGCGTGTATTTATCATGGATGACGCGGAGAAATTCATGCCGCTTTACCTTAGATTTATGCGTGGAGTTATTGATTCCAATGATATTTCATTGAATGTTTCAAGAGAGATACTGCAAAAAGATCCTGTGGTGGACTCAATGCGCGCTGCGTTGACGAAGAAAGCGCTGGACATGTTGGCAAGGCTTAAAAGGGACGAGTCGGAAAAGTACGCCAGATTCTGGAAGGAATTTGGTCAAGTGCTCAAGGAAGGACCCGGAGAGGACTACGCCAATCGTGACAAGATTGCTGATCTATTGCTTTTTTCATCTACGCACTCTGCTTCTGCAGAGCAGAACCAAAGTCTTTCTGACTACGTTTCGCGCATGAAACCTGAGCAGGACAAGATCTATTACCTTGTCGCGGAAACTGCCGCCGCGGCACGCAACAGCCCCCATCTCGAAATATTCAAGAAGAAGGATATCGAGGTTCTCCTGCTTTCAGATCGCATTGATGAATGGCTAATGAGTCATCTGCATGAGTTTCAAGGTAAGTCTTTCCAGGACATTGCACGCGGTACTCTTGATCTCGGCAAGCTCGAGGACAGTGTTGAAAAAGAGCAAAAGCAGGAGACAGAAAAAAAGTTCGAAGCCCTGACCAAGCGCGTGATGAGTCAACTGGAAAGACAGGTCAAGGAGGTCCGAATAACACACAGACTTACCGAATCCCCGTCATGCCTCGTCGTGGACGAGCATGACATGGGGGCGCAGATGCGACGCATCATGGAGGCAGCAGGCCAGAGTTTGCCTGAAAGCAAGCCCATATTTGAGCTGAATCCCGAACACCCGTTGGTACAGAAGCTCGACTTGGAAGCTGATGAGGATCGATTTGCAGACTTCGTGTCAGTTCTTTTTGATCAGGCCTGTCTGGCGGAAGGACGAGAATTGAATGATCCGGGCAGCTTCACTCGACGTCTCAACAAGTTGCTGCTTCAGCTGTGTGATTGAATGATGCACTCAGGAGAAGGACCGCTGGTCTTAATGCGGTCCTGCTTTTTTACATGGTCTCAAGAGTCTGCAATCCAAGAAGAGTCAGGCCTGATTGCAGCACTTCCGCTGTCAGGGCCACAAGAGAAAGCCGCGATGCACGGACTTTTGGCTCAGCTTTCAACACCGGACAAACTTCATAGAATCGCATGAAAGTTCCCGCGAGCTCATACAGATAAGAGCACAGGTGGCTTGGCATGCAATCCACTGCGACGACATGCAAGGTCTCGGTGTATTGCAGCAGTTTGACCATAAGTGCCCGTTCCTCGACTTCTCCAGGCAGAATATCCCCCAGATTGCAGGAAACCCCGGATTCTGCCTGCTTGCGCAGAATGCTGCGAATCCGAGCGTAGGCGTAAAGCATGTAGGGCGCGGTGTTGCCTTCCATGGACAGCATCGTGTCCCAGTCAAAAACATAATCGCTGGTTCTGTTTTTCGATAGATCTGAATACTTGACCGCGGCTATGCCAACGGCATTGCTTATGCGATCTCTTGCTTCTTGACTGAGTTCCGGATTCTTCTCAGTGACAATGTTCAACGCTCGCCTTACAGCTTCATCTAGCAATTCCTGCAGTTTGACGGTGTCACCACTGCGTGTCTTGAAGGGTTTTCCATCCTTCCCCATCATCGTCCCATAGGCAATGTGCTCCAACCGACAGTCCAGCGGAACAAAGCCGGCCTTGCGCGCTATGGCGAAGACTTGCTGGAAATGCAGACTCTGCCTGGCATCAACTACATAAAGAATGCGATCTGCGTTAAGTGTACGCCCCCGAAAGCGCAACGCCGCCAAATCCGTCGTGGCGTAAAGGAAGCCACCGTCCGACTTCTGCACGATTGCCGGCAGCGGTGCACCTTCCTTGCCCTTGAACTCCTCCAGAAAAACACAACGTGCACCATCAGACACACTGAGCATTCCTTGCGCGTTCAATTCTTCGATAATCAGTGGTAGATCACTGTTGTAGTAACTTTCTGCACGAACATCATCGCTTGTCAGGGTGACACCGAGTTTGTCGTAGATGGCTTCGCAATGCTTGAGCGAGTGTTCAATGAAGTGCTGCCAGGCTCTCAGGCAGTCCGCATCACCTTGCTGTAGTCGAACAACATATCGCCGGGCAAGTTCGGCAAAACCAGTATCGCTGTCAAACCGGGCCTTTGCATTGCGATAGAACAATTCAAGGTCCGCCAACTCCATAGTTGCGGTCTGCGGCTCGGATTGCAGGGAGTCCATGTAAGCGATCAACATCCCAAACTGAGTACCCCAGTCACCCACATGATTCTGGCGAATCACTGTATGTCCGAGAGCATCCAGAACTCTCGCGATGCAATCACCAATGATTGTTCCTCGCAGGTGGCCAACGTGCATTTCCTTGGCAAGATTGGGTCCGGAGTAATCAACAACAATGCGCAAAGTGTGATCGGTCGCAGCAATCAGGTCCCGAACACGAAGCGCTCTGGTTGCCGCGTGTGCAAGATACGCATCGCTCAGAACGATATTGATGAAACCAGGTCCCGCAACGGTTATCTCCGCAATTCGTGGATCACCCTGAAAACATGCAACTGTTTCGGCGGCAAGGTCCCTGGGATTGCGACGTAAATGTTTTGCTACACTCATGACGCCATTTGCCTGGTAGTCCCCGAACTCAGGACGCGAGGAACAGATGACGTTGGCCCGCGCGTCCTCAATCCCGGAGGCCTTGCACAGGGCGTCGCCAAGAAATCTTTCCAGTACTTGCTTGATGTTTTCCATAGTCCACCGTTTCAGAATAAAAGCGCCGGGCATTGTACACCATCGCTCCTGCGCGGTTGGGCTGATCGGTCGCCCTTGCTATACTTCGCAGCCCATCCCCGGCAGCAAGCCCCTGACGTATGAGTCACGAGAACACCGTCCCAGCAAGCGCGCACTCCACTGTAGAGCTGGTGACAATTGACAGGCACCACGACGCACAGCGAATCGACAATTTCCTCATTACTTATTGGAAAGGAGTGCCCAAGTCTCGCATTTATCGCCTGCTCAGAAAGGGGGAAATCCGGGTCAATAAGAAGCGGGTGACACCAGAGACACGATTGAATTGCGGAGACTTGCTTCGACTTCCTCCTGTGCGCAGAACCCAAAGAGCTCCTCTCGAAGCCCCCAGCGCACATTTGCTGTCACTCGTACGGAATTCGATCCTGTACGAGGACCAGGACTTCCTGGTCGTCAACAAGCCTCAGGGCATAGCAGTACACGCAGGTTCAGGCAACAAGCTTGGGTTTGTTGAAGCTCTTCGATGGCATTACAAGGAAAAAGGTGATGAGACCGACTTTCTTGAACTAGCTCATCGGATCGACAAGGAAACCTCAGGTTGCCTCGTCATCGCCAAAAACGCTGTCGCGCTGAAATACATACAACGAGAACTCAAGGCACGACACGTTAACAAGGTTTATCTGGCACTTGTTCATGGACATTGGCCAGAGATGTTGAAGCAGGTCGAGGCGCCCTTGCAGAAGATCGAAATCAGTGTCAAGGAAAAAGTCGTCAAAGTCAGTGAAGATGGAAAGCCCAGCCTGACCCATTTCCACGTCGTCAGGAACCTGAAAGACGCCACCTTGATCGAGGCACGTCCGACAACCGGCCGAATGCATCAGATTCGTGTTCACTGCCAGTACTCGGGGCATCCGATTGTGGGAGACCCAAAATACACCTTGCGGCAGGAAAGCAAACCGGCCCCCGAATTTCGCCTCTGCCTGCATGCAGCTTCCATCGCCTTCGACCTGCCGTCGGGTAGAGGCAGGCTGGCAATACAGGCACCCTTGAATCCTGTCATGGCATCGACCATTGAGCTCTTTTCAAGAAGGGCCGATAAGCTGCGGTAATTCGAGAAAAATCATGCCGTTGTAGCTTTTATTTTTGACACAGGCGCGCCAGACGCCTATTATTGCGCGCCTATGGCTGAGACCCCAGTACCAGACTACGTCGATGCAAAGAAAATCTTTGCACAACGCGCAGATATAAGCGGATCAATCCCTGTTTCCCGCTTTGAACGATTCTGCGAACTGCTCGCCAATATCTCTGGCGATCTCAAGGTGTGGCTGCAGTTTGACTTGGACGAAAGGCACCGCAGAATAGTCCAAGGCGCCATTGATACACACGTTAATGTTGTTTGTCAGCGCTGCCTTGAAGAGACAAACATACAATTGAAAGAGTCTTTCAAACTGGGAATTGTCGAGACGGAAGCGCAAATCCCGCGGCTCCCAAAAGATGTCGACCCCTGGTTGACGACCGAAGCAAAACTGGTGATCGCCGACATTCTGGAGGAACAACTGATACTGGCCATGCCTATCGTCAGTTACCACGAAAATGCTTGCACTCCTGTAGTGAAATCAGCTGACAGGAACGAAGTTCAAGAGAAGGCTGGCAGTGGAGAGACGCGCGACGGCAACCCGTTTGCCGTACTCAAGAAGCTAAAGTACCCAGATAAACTGAATTAAATTCACGGTGGCCGTCATTAAGCGGCACCATACTTAGGAGTCCGAAAATGGCAGTTCAACAGGTTAAGGTTTCACGTTCACGTCGCAACATGCGCCGCGCACACCACGCTCTGACTGGTCCGACACTTTCCACCGACCAGACCACCGGCGAAGTGCATCGTCGTCATCACGTGACCGCCGATGGTTTCTACAAAGGCAAGAAAGTGCTGGACCTTGGTGAAAAGTAAGCTTGCAAGGTCAATCACGAATCGCGATTGATGTCATGGGAGGGGACTTCGGCCCCTCCGTGACTGTGCCGGCTTCAATCGAGTTTCTGCGAATTCATTCAAATGCAGTCTTGCTGCTTGTTGGAGACAGCGCTCTAATAAGCCCTTACTTGGATAAGCTGGAAGAATCGCTCTTACAGAGACTGCAAATAGTTCATACCTCAGTTCACGTGTTGAATGAATCAAGTCCTGGCGAAGCTCTTCGCGGCGCCAAAGAATCCTCCATGTACATCGCAGTGAATCTTGTGAAACAACGAGAGGTTGATGCCTGCGTAAGTGGCGGAAACACCGGCGCACTGCTGATGATCGGGCGCCATTTGCTGAAAACCATCCCTGGCATTTCCAAACCCGCAATTGTGGCCAAGATTCCATATCCTCTTTCGGATGGACATGGTCTTTTGCTGGACGTTGGTGCCAATCTGAATTGCGATGCGCGCAACCTGCAGGAGTTCGCGATTATGGGCGCCGTATTGTGGCGCGCTGAGCATGACGATAGTGAACCAAGAGTCGCCTTGCTGAACATTGGCGTGGAAGAGCACAAAGGTACCGAAGAGGTACGACACGCCGCTCGACTGCTGGAGAAGTCTGCCTTGCTGAACTTTGTGGGTTACATCGAAGGCAATGAACTTTATTCAGGGAAGGCGGACGTCGTGGTTTGCGATGGATTTGCCGGTAATCTCGCAATCAAGACAAGCGAAGGCGTGGTCCATGTAGTGACATCTGTGATTAGGCGTGCGCTATCGGGCAATATTCTTGCCGGACTGCTTGGGCTGATCTTTTCTCCCTTGATGAAAAGCCTGACTGACCGAGTGGAACCCTCTCAATACAATGGCGCGAGTCTGCTTGGCCTGCAGGGCATCATCGTGAAAAGTCACGGTAACGCGAATGTCAGAGGGTTCAGACACGCGATCACGCAAGCAATGCACGAGGTACGCTCCAGCGTTCCGAGTGTTATTCAAGAAAGAATGGCGGCGTTGGATACCCAATCCATCGATTCTCTCCAATCCAGCTGACTCTGCAGGTTCAGTCTATGCAAAAAATCGCCTTTGTTTTCCCAGGGCAGGGCTCCCAAAAACCTGGGATGCTCGCATCATTTCATGAGGTATATCCTGAAATCGGCCAGACTTTTGATGAGGCCTCGGATGTACTTTCATTGGATCTCTGGAGCATCGTTTCAGGAAATCCTGAAGGACTTCTCGACCAGACCCATATCACTCAGCCGGCACTGCTGACAGCATCCGTTGCGATCTGGCGTGTCTGGGCCGCTCGGGGATACCCCACTCCGGGCATTCTGTCTGGTCACAGTCTTGGCGAATACTCCGCTCTTAGTTGCGCGGGAGTTATCTCCTTCGCGGATGCAGTGAGAATCGTGCATCAGCGTGGCCTGTACATGCAGGAAGCTGTCCCGAGTGGCACAGGGGGCATGGCAGCTATTCTTGGGTTGGACGACAGTAGAATCGAAGCAATCTGTCAAGAAGTTGCCGGTAGTTCAGTTGTCGCGCCTGCGAACTACAATTCCATAGGACAGACGGTGATCGCAGGTGAAAGGGTCGCTGTCGAACGCGCCATGCAGGCCTGCAAGGACGCTGGCGCGAAACGTGTGGTACCCCTTAATGTGAGTGTGCCTTCCCATTGTGCCTTGATGCGTGATGCGGCAGAAAAGCTTGCAGCTGACCTTGGCAACGTCCAGCTCAGTCCGGCCCGAATTCCAGTGGTACAGAATGTCGATGGTAGAATCGCACTGACGACCCACGCGATACGTGAAAATCTGTTGCAACAGCTTTATCTTCCAGTGCAGTGGGTTAGCTGCGTGCGCACCCTGTGTGAACAAGGTTACCGCATTCTTGTCGAATGCGGGCCAGGGAAGGTGCTGGGCGGGCTTTCCAAACGCATAGATCCACAGATACAAACATTCGCTACTGAAGATGCAGCAAGTCTTGCGGAAGCTGCAAAGACGACAGCATGACGAACTGATCCATACTTGATATCAAGAACGTCGCCAACTGGAGGCTGACCAAATACATGACTAAAGACGCCAAGAAAATTGCATTCGTGACCGGTGCCAGTCGCGGAATAGGCAAAGCCATCGCCGTTGAGTTGGGCCGCCAGGGCTGCGTTGTTCTAGGAACATCAACCTCGGAAAAAGGCGCAGAGGACATCACAGCCTACTTGCAGAGCAACGGAATTACAGGCCGCGGATATGCCTTGAATGTCGCACTTTCCGAGTCAGTAGCATCAGTGATTGAACAGGTAGAAGCGGAGTTCGGATTGCCATTGATTCTGGTGAACAATGCAGGCATCACACGCGACAATCTCCTGATGCGCATGAAACCAGACGAGTGGGACGACGTCATCAGCACAAATCTCAGTTCTCTGTACCGAGTATGCAAGCAGATGTTGAGAGGAATGACAAAGGCCCGGTGGGGTCGAATCATAAACATCAGCTCTGTGGTGGCTTCCAGCGGAAACGGGGGTCAGACGAATTACGCTGCTTCCAAAGCGGCCATTGAAGGGTTTTCCCGATCACTCGCGCGGGAAGTTGGTTCGCGTGGTATCACGGTCAACTGCGTTGCTCCTGGCTTCATCGACACAGATATGACCAGGGCGTTGAATGAGAAGCAGATAGAAAATCTCATGGGACAGATACCACTTGCACGATTTGGCAAACCGGAAGAAATTGCCGCCGCAGTGAGCTTTCTTGCCTCTGATTTGGGCGCCTACATCACTGGTGAAACTCTGCAAGTGAATGGCGGCATGTATATGCGGTAGAATATGAAGTTAGAGATTTAACTCTATGTTTTTTAAGCTTTTTAATTTTTCTTTTGGAATTATTTCAGACTTTCAGATTACAACCCGCAGAAAATAGATGTAAACTTGTGTTTTGAATTGTCCAGGTTGATCCAAAAGCAACCAACTATAATCGAAAAGCAGTATCAAATATCAGTTTTTAGGAGCTAATAATAGTTATGAGTAGCATTGAAGAACGCGTTAAGAAAATTGTCTGCGAACAACTTGGCGTGAAGGAAGAAGACGTAAAGGCTTCTTCTTCTTTTGTAGAAGACTTAGGCGCTGATTCTTTGGATACTGTTGAATTGGTAATGGCCCTGGAAGAAGAGTTCGAGACTGAAATTCCGGACGAAGAAGCCGAGAAGATCACCACGGTTCAACTGGCTTGCGATTACATCAACAAGCACCTGTAAGCGAATTCAGGCTACATAACAAAGCTACTCCGGATCATTGCCGGAGTGGCTTTTATTTTGTCTGAAGCATTCAATCCCTACTGACGATCCTTATTCATTTGTTCTGGAGAGTGGCGCAGTGTACGGCAGAAGAGTGGTTATCACTGGTTTGGGGCTTGTTACACCACTGGGTAACGACGTCGAAAGCTCTTGGTCCGCCATTCGTGAAGGTCGTAGTGGAATCAATATTCTGACGCAGTTCGATACGACAGAATTCACCACACGCTTTGGTGGATCGATTAAGAATTTTGATTGCACGCAATATTTGAACGCAAAGGAAGCTCGCCGGATGGATATCTTCATCCAGTACGGATTGGCAGCAGGTGTGCAGGCCGTCGAGGACTCGAAGTTGCTCGATACAGCACTCGATCTCGAACGGTGTGGCGTTGCAATAGGCTCGGGTATTGGCGGCATCAGCTCCATCGAGGAAAGTTCGGAATTGGTGAGAAACTCAGGACCGCGCAAGATTTCTCCGTTTTTCGTGCCTGGTTCGATCATCAACATGCTCGGTGGAACCTTGTCCATACGCTACGGTTTCCAGGGGCCGAACATCGCGATTACGACTGCGTGTACCACGGGCACTCACAACATTGGCGTTGCCGCAGACATGATCCGAAGTGGTCAGGCGGATGTCATGCTGGCAGGCGGTGCGGAGATGGCGACCTCACCGGTCGGCCTGGGGGGATTCTGTGCAGCACGAGCCTTGTCCACCCGCAACGACGATCCGCAGCGCGCAAGTCGTCCCTGGGACAAGGATCGCGACGGGTTTGTGCTGAGTGATGGTGCAGGCATTCTGGTACTCGAGGAATATGAGCATGCTCGCAAGAGGGGGGCTCACATCTACGCGGAACTGTCAGGTTTCGGAATGAGCGGTGATGCCTTTCACATAACCTCACCATCTGAAGGCGGCAAGGGCGCAGCACTGTGCATGCGCAATGCACTCGCCAATGCCAAAGTGAATGCCCACGAGATCGACTACATCAACGCGCACGGCACGTCCACGCTCGCTGGCGACATTGCCGAAACACAAGCGATCAAGAGTGTATTCAAAGAGCATGCCGGCAAACTGGCCATAAGCTCGTCAAAGTCAATGCTCGGGCATCTTCTCGGCGCTTCGGGAGCTGTGGAAGCCATCATCTGCGTGCTTTCATTACGTGATCAGATCATCACCCCGACCATCAATCTAGATAATCCCGATGCGGAGTGTGACCTCGACTACGTTCCGCATTTCAGTAGAGATGCAAAGTTGAATGTGGTTCTCAGCAATTCCTTCGGCTTCGGAGGAACCAACGGCAGTCTGGTATTCTCCCTATTTAGCTGAGATTGGTCGGGCCTTCGATGTCCAGCCTCGCTTGCACTCTGGTGACGACATGCTGGTAAACGGGCAACCGCAAGACACCCTGGATATCTCCGACCGCGCCTTGCACTACGGTGATGGCGCGTTCGAGACCTTGCGGGTGGAAAATGGACAACCGGTGTATTGGCGTCGTCATTTGCTGCGCTTGAAAAACACCTGCAGCTTCCTAAGAATCCCCCTTGATATCAATATCCTGGAAAGCGAAGTTGAAGTAATTTTGAAGGAGGCTGAAATCCCCTGTATCCTCAAGATCATTGTCTCGCGTGGATCAGGAGGTCGCGGCTACCGTCCACCAGAAGTGTCCCTGACCAGGAGAATCCTGTCCTTGTACCCTTTGCCTGCAGACTACATGAGGCTGCAGGAGACCGGCATTAGATTGATGCGTTGCCAGCACCCGGTTTCCGAAAGTCCGGCACTATCAGGGATCAAGCACTTGAATCGCCTGGATCAGGTACTGGCCAGCATGGAACTTGCAGCCGACTTTCACGAAGGCGTGATGCTGACTGCACAAGGCAAGGTGATAGAAGGCACTCGCACCAATCTCTTTCTGGTTCATCAAAGTCGCTTGCTGACGCCTGCCCTTGAAGTGGCCGGCGTAGCTGGCATTGCGCGGGAAATCATCCTGGATCAGTGTGCAGCACATGGCATTGACGTCGAGGTGAGCGATATCCACGTCAAGCAATTGCAGCAGGCCGACGAGATTTTTGTCTGCAACAGTGTGATGGGTATCTGGCCCGTCATTGAATGGCGCAATGGCGACCATGGCCGACATCTGCACCCGGGAACACTTACTCGACGTGTGCAGGATCTCATGAAGGATGCAGACTGAATCATGCGCAATCGAGTCGCGTCACTGTCGCTGATCGTTGTGCTGCTCGCAGGGATTTCCGTCGTGGCAGGCTATCTCTGGCTGCAACGGTATCTGGACTCCCCACTGCCATTGGCGAGCGCAGTGGTCATTGAGATTCCGTCGGGCAGCAGCATGGCTGGCGTGGCGACCTTGCTGCAGCAGCACGCAGAACTGCCACATCCCCGCGTCCTGACGCTTTGGGCACGCTACCATGACATTGATACCGCCATCAGGGCTGGCGAATTTGCGCTGAACCCTGGTTTTACGCCCCGTTCAGCCTTGAACCACTTGCTGCATGGCCCCTTTGTCCAGTATCCCGTTTCTTTCATTGAAGGCACGAGAGTCACAGATGCCTTGAGTGCACTCTGGAGCAGCCCAAAGGTGCAGCCGACACTGCAAGGGCTGAGTGAAGCTGAACTGCTGGCCGCTCTGAAAAGTCCGAGAGCGTCTATGGAAGGGTTGCTGTTTCCGGACACCTACTTTTACACTGCCGGCACCACCGATCTTGCCATCCTTCGCCGGGCTGCTGCCCGCCTGGATCAGGTGCTCGCAGAGGAATGGGCGCTGCGACAGGACGATCTGCCGTACACGTCGCCTTACGAGGCACTGATCATGGCGTCCATCATTGAAAAGGAATCTGGCATGGTCAGTGAGAGAGCCGAGATAGCCGGGGTCTTCGTCCGCAGATTGCACCTTGGCATGCGATTGCAATCGGACCCCACCGTGATCTATGGCATGGGCGATGCCTATGACGGCAATATCCGCCGCGAGGATCTGGAGACCACAACTGCGTACAACACCTATCGCATCGATGGTCTGCCACCTTCGCCCATCGCACTCAGCGGACGTGATGCGATACACGCCAGTCTGCATCCCGCACCAGGAACATCACTTTACTTTGTCGCCACAGAGGACGGTCGCCACGTGTTTTCCGACACTCTCGATGAGCACAATGCCGCCGTTCGGCAACATCAACTCGGACAGCAACCATGACTCAGGGCGACCAGCCAAAAAGCGCCGGCAAGGGTCGGTTCATCACCTTGGAAGGCGGAGAGGGTGCAGGAAAGACCAGCAATCTGCAGTTCATCACCCAGAGGCTGCAGGAGCGGGACATCGAGTTTGTCGTCACTCGTGAACCAGGCGGAACTCCGCTTGCCGAGGATATCCGTGCCTTGCTGCTGCGGCACCATGCGGAGCGGATGTGTGAGATGACCGAGTTGCTGCTGATCTTTGCAGCACGGGCACAGCATCTGGATCAGGTCATCCGCCCCTCGCTTGAGGCCGGGAAGTGGGTGGTTTCGGATCGCTTCACCGATGCCACCTATGCTTATCAGGGCGGCGGTCGCGGGCTCAACCGGGACACCATTGCCAGTCTGGAGTCTCTGGTGCAAGGCCATCTGCGACCTGATCTGACCCTCATCCTGGACTTGCCCCCGCATATCGGACTGGAGCGCGCACGCAAGCGCGCCAGCCTGGATCGTTTCGAACTGGAAAAGCTGGAGTTCTTCGATCGCGTCCGAGCCAGTTATCGCGAGCGGGCCACATCCGAGCCAGAGCGATGTGTGTTGATCGACGCCTCGCGCGCCCTTGAAGAAGTTCAAGGCGATGTCCTGCGTGAACTGGAGAGAATCCTGTGACACGAAAACTGGACACGGCTCCCTTGCCCTGGCATGGGGATATCTGGCAGCAGACACTGACGGTATTTCGCACGGGCAGTGCCGGTCACGCCTATCTGCTGCACGGCGAAGCAGAGACAGGCAAGCGACATTTCGCTTCCAAACTATCCGAGTACCTGCTGTGCCAGAATCCGCTGCCAGACACGGCCTGTGGTCATTGCAAGTCTTGCCTGCTGAACGCGGCAGGCAACAATCCGGATCTGCTCATGCTGGTTCCCGAAGAGGGCAGCAAGCAGATCAAGGTCGAACAAGTGCGTGATGTCCGCCAATTTCTGGAAATGCGTTCGCACGGCAATGGCAGGCGCATCATCATCATCGATACGGCCGAAAGTCTTGGCGTCAGTTCCGCCAATGCCTTGCTGAAAGGGCTCGAAGAGCCGCCCGCGGAGGTTGTCTTCCTGCTTCTCAGCGACCGCCCAAGAGCCGTCCTGTCAACGATCAGCAGCCGCGCTCAGAGCGTACGCATGCCCAAACCTGGGCGGGATCAAGTTCTCGCCTGGCTGCTGACCCTGAGCGCGCGGGAGTCGGTCAGTGATCTGGAGCAGATCATCGAATTGGCCCAGGGCCGGCCGCTGGCTGCACAGGCGATCATCGACTCCGGCCTGGCCGCAACCTACGACGAAATCGGCGAGGCCTTGCTTGCGCTGGCTCAGGAAAGGGAATACTCGCTTAATGTTGCTGGTCGTTACAGCAAATCGCACTGCATGGAGTTCCTGACCGTCCTGCTGCACTGGCTGGCGGAACTGAGCAAGTTCCGGATGACAGCGTCCGCGACAAGACTCAAGGGCAAAGCACTAATGCAGCTTGCACAATCGTTGACAACACGTGATGCGCCCGAACACGCCGATGGGCAGACACTCGCATTGCTGCAACTGTACAATCGCGTCGCGACCGCGCAGATGCAGCTGGTCGGTACCGGCAATCCGAATACGCAACTCATGCTGGAGGATCTCTTGCTGGAATTTGCGCGCCTGTTCAAGCACTTCCGGTGATCCCATGCTGCCCGTCATGAACGAGAACGAATCCCGCCCCGTCCGCCACGGCATCCTGTCCTTGTCCATCAAGGATCGCAGCGTCCTGCATGCCGCGTTCATGCCATTTCTGAAAAATGGCGGACTGTTCATCCCGACCACGCGCTCGTACGAACTCGGCAATGAGGTCTTCATGCTGCTCAAGCTGATGGAAGAGACGGAGCGCATACCAGTGGCGGGGACCGTCGTCTGGATCACGCCTCCGCTGGCGCAGAGCAATCGCGCAGCAGGAATCGGCATACATTTCAAGGATGTCGACGGCCAGGTGCGCAAGAAGATCGAGAACCTGCTTGCCGGACAAGTCAATCCCGACAAGGCCACCCACACTCTGTAAGGAGAGAATCGTGAACACATGGCGAAACTGGATCATTGGCATCAGCACTGGTTTGCTGCTGGGCGCCTGTCAGCCGGAGCAGGTAGAGACTTTGCCAGCCACACAAGCATTGAGTGCTGAGGCGGACATGCCAGTCCTGCAGGTGCTCAAAAGCCCAACCTGCCTGTGCTGCAACGGCTGGGTGGATCACATCAGCGAACGAGGTATCGTGGCACAGATAAGTCACCCCGAGGACCTCAACGCGCAGAAACTGAGACTGGGCATTGCGCCGTCTCTGCAGTCCTGCCATACAGCCGTTTCCGAAGAAGGTTATGTGTTCGAAGGCCATATTCCCGCAGGCCTCATTCAACGCTTCCTTAGCGAATCTCCAAATGATGCTGTCGGTCTGGCCGTGCCTGGCATGCCCATTGGCAGTCCAGGCATGGAGATCAACGATCAATTCCAGCCCTATGACGTACTGGTGATGAAGAGTGACGGCAGCACGGAAGTCTACGCACACGTGGCCACACGCGAAGAACAGTACTGAGAGCGTTCAGAGGATGAGTCCGGTCTCGCAGCGCACATGCCTTGCAAGCGCGAGACTGGCCATGAGGGCGGAAGATTCAATCCCGAAAAGCTGGACCAGCCCCTGCAGCCCATGGCGATTCGCATGACCTCGCAGAGCGGAGCTAGTTACCCATGCTGCTCTGCATGGCGGGAATGTGAGCAGGATTCAACCCGGCAATGCGAGTTGCCAGACTTGCTGCCTGCTGTCGGGCAGCATTGACCAGACGGGTAACCAAAGAGCGCTGATTCTGCGTCTGCTGCGGCAGGCTGGCCAACAAACCGTGGCTACGATGATGTCTGAATCCGGCGCGAACAGCGCCGAATCCCCGCACGACGCTGGGCAATCCCACGGTACTGCGCGGCTGCTGATCTCCTGACCAAGCTCTCATGTTGTTCCAGCGGAAGTATCGAGACCGAGGAGGGCATGACAGCGGAAATTTCTTCCGCGATTGCCAGTCACCCTGCACTGGCGCCAACCAAACACAGATCGAAACGGTCCACCTCAGACTTGCTCCCGTGTCGTGATGATCTGACGAAAGGTCAGATTGATTCGTGGCGCATGCACGCCTTTCTCCTTGGGTACCTGATGCATCCAGAACGTCTGGGTCGTGCCCCGCATGACCAGCACACTGCCGTGGTCGAGGGTGAGACGCAAGGTGGGTTGGGAGCGCTTGTGGCGATGTCGCAACTCGAAACGACGACTCGCACCGAAGCTCACGGAAGCGATCACGGGGAACCCGCCCAGTTCGGGCTCGTCATCACTGTGCCAGCTGACGCTGTCCTGGCCATCGCGGTAATGGTTGGCCAGCACGGAATTGAAATGTGCGTTGCAGAGAGTCTCCACCTGCGCCTTGATTTCGAGCAGCGTCAGCGTCCAGGGCAAGGGCGCGAGAGCGATTCCGGAATAGCTGTAATGTGCGCCGGGGTCGCCAAACCAGTTCTGCAGGCGCGGCACCAGGATTGATCGGCCCGCGATGCGGATCCTGTCCTGTCTCCAGGGCAACTCATGCAGGCAATGTTCGAGACTGCGTTGTGCCTGCAGCGCTGTGAATGCCTGCGGAAAGTACACCAGCTCTCCCTCTGGCAGAGCGAGATGTTCCGCTCTCGCGAATTGCGCATCGAAGGCTAGCTGGATAGTGGCAGGCAGAGTCATGCAGAGCCGCGTCTGTAACGGTGGGGACTTATCTGGGATCATAGCCCCATGCCTGTGCCGACTCAAACTCACCGGGTTGGCAGCACATCAAGGAGTAGAACACTACGTGACAGCATTCGATCTTGATTTCTTCGTCATCGGCGGCGGCTCCGGTGGCGTGCGCGCCGCGAGAACGGCCGCGGCACTTGGTGCTCGCACGGCACTGGCCGAGGAACGCTATCTGGGCGGCACCTGCGTCAATGTGGGCTGCGTGCCCAAGAAGCTTTTCAGCTATGCCGCGCATTACGCGCGGGATTTCCAGGATGCCAGGGGATATGGCTGGAAGACGAATGCCAATCCCGACTTTGACTGGCAAATCCTGATGCAACGCAAGAATGCAGAGATCAGCCGCCTGAATGGCATTTACGGCAATTTGCTGCGCAATGCCGGCGTGCGCGTCATCGAGGCCCGAGCTCGTGTGCTGGACGCGCACACGGTGGAAGTGGGTGGCGAGATCCTGCGCTGTCGGGAAATTCTGCTTGCCACAGGCGGGTGGCCTTCGCTGCCAGACATCCCCGGGCGCGAGCTTGCCCTGAATTCGAACGACATCTTCGCCTTGCCAAGCCTGCCTGACGCCATCGTGATCGTTGGCGGAGGGTATATTGCCGTGGAGTTTGCGGGCATCTTTGCAGGGCTGGGGGTGAAGACAACACTCGTGCATCGGGGTGCCACGCTGCTGCGCGGCTTTGATGCCGAGATCGCGGCCCATTTCCAGAACGACCTGCGTCAATACGCGGACCTGCGCCTGGAGAACACGGTAAAGGCCTTGCACAGGGCAGGGGAGCAGATTCTGGTCACTCTCGCAGATGGTCACGAGATCGCCACAGCACAGGTCCTGTTCGCCACCGGCAGGCAGCCGAACACGACCGGCCTTGGCCTGGAGGAAGCAGGCGTGCAGCTGGCAGCCAATGGCGCTGTGCTGGTCAATGCGCAGTTCACGACCAATGTGCCCAGCATTCATGCCGTGGGCGATGTGATCGATCGCGTTGCTCTGACACCGGTGGCCCTTGCAGAAGGCCAGATCCTGGCCCATCGCCTGTTTGGCACAGCCACGCGCGAGATGACCTATGACAACATTCCAACCGCCGTTTTCTGTCACCCTGAAATCGCCACAGTGGGTCTGAGTGAAGATCAGGCGCGCGCCAGCGGAGCTGCGATCAAGGTGTTCCGCAGTCGTTTCACCCCGCTGCGTCACACCTTGAGCGGGCGTGCTGAAAAGGCGTTCCTGAAACTGGTTGTCGACGCCGAATCAGACAAGGTCCTGGGGGCGCACATGCTGGGCGAGGGCGCCGCTGAAATCATTCAGGGACTCGCCATCGCCCTGACCATGGGCGCGACCAAGGCCGACTTCGATCGGACACTGGGCATTCATCCAAGCACTGCGGAAGAGTTTGTCACCATGCGAACGCCTTCCTGATCATCGAGGGGACCAGTGTGAGCGGGGACAGTTCGGCAAGACAATTCAAGCTCAAGGTTGAGGGCATGACATGCGCCTCCTGTGCAGGTCGGGTGGAGAGGGCGCTGCGAGCCATGGAGGGTGTCACTTCAGCGAACGTCAATCTGGCCACGGAAACCGCCAGCATCGAGGTGCGCACCAGCACGATAGCCGCTTCCGATCTGGTGCGCGTGGTGGCGAAAGCGGGCTATGGCGCCGCGGTTCCAGGCGAGCAGCCCCTGCAGGATGATGCTGAGCGACACCGTCTGCTGCAACGACGTGAGGCGCGTGCAGTCGCCATCGCCGTCCTGTTGTCCGCGCCGCTCGTACTGCCGATGATTGCCGATCTGGCGGGCTACCATTGGATGCTGTCCGGCTGGCTGCAGTGGGCCTTGGCCACACCCGTGCAATTCTGGCTGGGCGCCCGTTTCTACAGTGCCGGCTGGAAGGCCGTGAAGGCGCGCTCCGGGAACATGGATCTGCTGGTGGCACTGGGCACCACCGCCGGGTATGGCCTGAGCGTTTACGAAGTGCTGCGGTCCTCCGGCTCGGGCATGGGGCATTATTATTTCGAAGCCTCTGCCGTCGTCATTACCCTCGTGCTCACGGGCAAGTGGCTCGAGGGACGCGCCAAGCGACAAACCACAGCCGCCATCCGGGCCCTTCAGTCCCTGCGGCCGCACGTGGCTCTGCTGCGCATTGAGGAACGCGAGGAAACTCGCGCCATCGAGGACGTCAGACCGGGAGACATCGTCATCGTCAAGCCCGGTGAGCAGATTCCGGTCGACGGCCGCATCCTGGAAGGCAGAAGCGACGTCAACGAAGCCATGCTGACAGGCGAAAGCCTGCCAGTACCCAGACAAGCTGGCGACAAGGTCACCGGAGGTGCCATCAATGGGTCGGGCTTGCTGCTGATCGAAACACTGGCCGTCGGCAGCGAAACCACGCTTTCCCGCATCATCCGTCTGGTCGAGGACGCCCAGGCCGCCAAGGCTCCAATCCAGCATCTCGTGGACAAGGTCAGTGCCGTCTTCGTGCCGAGTGTCCTGCTGCTGGCCCTGCTGACGCTCGGCTTCTGGTGGTGGTATGCCGGCGATGTCCAGCAGGCCATCCTCAACGCCGTCTCCGTGCTCGTCATTGCCTGTCCCTGCGCGCTGGGCCTCGCCACCCCCACGGCGATCATGGCAGGGACGGGTGTCGCCGCCAGCCATGGCATTCTGATCAAGGATGCCGAAGCACTCGAATTGATCCACAAGACCGATATCGTTGTCTTCGACAAGACGGGCACCTTGACGCAAGGCAAGCCTGCACTGGTCGCCTGCGTACCGCTTGGAATCGAGCACGACGAACTGCTGCGACTTGCCGCCGGAATGCAGAGAGGCAGCGAGCACCCGCTGGCCAAGGCCATTCTGGATTCGGCGCAGAGCCGAGCTGTGGTACTGCCGCCTGTGACTGATCTGCAAGCGATCCCAGGCCGCGGACTGACCGCCGTGATCAACGGTCGGCGGCTGCATCTGGGCAGCAGCCGCCTGATGCAGGAGTTGGACATCGACATGAGCGCGCTGCAGAGTGAGGCACAGCGCCTGGAACAACAAGGCAACAGCATTTCCTGGCTGGCAGAGACCAGCCCCGGACGACAACTGCTCGGCCTGTTCGCGTTTGGCGATCAGGTCAGGGCTGGCGCCCATGCTGCCGTTCACTTACTGCATTCCCAAGGCATCAGGACAGTCATGTTGACGGGCGACAACGAAGGCAGCGCGCGACACGTCGCTGATCTGCTCGGTATTGATGAGGTTTTCGCCAATGTGCTGCCGGGCGACAAGGCAGGCGTAGTCAGCCAGTTGAAAGCTGCCTCCAGGACGGTGGCCATGATCGGCGATGGCATCAATGATGCCCCGGCGCTCGCCAGCGCGGATATCGGCATTGCGATGGCCACGGGTTCCGATGTCGCCATGCACACGGCCGGCATCACGCTGATGCGTGGCGATCCGCTGCTGATTGGCAGCGCGATCAGCATTTCGCGACGAACCTACAGCAAGATCCGCCAGAACCTGTTCTGGGCCTTCATCTACAATCTTGTGGGGATTCCGCTGGCTGCCGCCGGCCTGCTGAATCCGGTGTTCGCCGGCGCAGCGATGGCATTCAGCAGCGTCAGCGTGGTGAGCAATGCGTTGCTTCTGCGACGCTGGAAGCCGGCAAAAGCTGATGAAGAAAAGGATTAGGAAAGTATTGCAGTAGCTTGTTTTTCAATATTTTACAGGGAATACGTACTGGTTCAGATTACTCCACTATTTCCGGTAATAAAGATTACCGGAAATAGTGGGTTTCTTCTGGCTAGACTCGCTTTGCAGCTGCCCTGCTCTCAGTTGGTTCTGGGCGGCGGCGGAGTCCAGTCACAACTCGGGCACTCTGGAGACTTGCCGTGTTCTGCCAGCACGGCAAAGATGAAATCGCGCCAGACGGCATTCGGCTGCCACACGGTGTTCATGTCGCGCTTGGCTTCCTCGACAGGCACATCCTCGTAGATCACGCGGTACAGGAAGCTGAACGCCGTGGCGCGCGCATTGACCTGACAATGCAGCAGCGTCTTCATGTCCGGTTCGCGCTGCATGGCATCTGCGAAGGCATTGAAGTCACGCGCTGTCGGATTGTTGAAATCCACCGGTATGTGCAGGTAATCCAGGCCAAGCTCCTTGATCAGCTGATCCTCTTCAGGAATCGCCGGACCCACGGTGCTGAACGCGATGTAGATCACCCGCTCGTAACCGGCTTCCTTGATCAGCGGCAGCTGCTCACGCGTAGGCTGGCCTGAACTGGAAAACATCGGACTGTATGACTTGTAATTGAGGATATCCCGCACGCTGGGAGAATCCTGGGCCTGCGCACCGACAGAGACTGCACTCAAAGCCACGCAGGCACCGAACAGTCCCGCTGTAAGGGCTTTCCAGCCAGCGGTTCGAGGTTTGCTTGTATTTCGCATGACAACTCCTGATTGTTTGAAATCCGACACTGCCGTTCGACACGACGACGCCGAGCGCAGAATAGCGCACAAGCCATCGCTGCAACCAGAGCAAAGCAGCTTTGCATTTGCCTGCACCGCCCCCATAAGATGAAGCACGATGAATCGAATCACTGTCCCCTCCCCGTTGTTCGACACTCTGGAAGAGATGCCCAATCCCTTCCGGCACCCGCGTCGCAGTCTGTCCGGGCTGCTGGAATCGCCGCCGGAGTCAGCGTTGGTCGACTATCAGTTCGCCGCCGAATTTCTCTACAGCTACCGCGGCAGTCCCGATACCTTCTCCACCTACCGCCGTGAGATCGAGCATTTCCTGCAATGGTGCTGGCTGATTGCTCGCAAGGCCGTGGCCGATGTTCAACGCGAAGATATCGAGGCCTATGTGGACTTCGCCCGCAATCCACCAGCCAGCTGGATTGGCGACAAGACGGTGGCACGCTTCGTGACCCAGGAAGGTGAACGGCGCCCGAATCCGCAATGGCGACCTTATGTCAGCACGACCGACGCCCATTCGCTCTCTCAGGCCGCCCTGCAGTCCCTCTTCAGCGTCCTGAGCAGCTATTTCTCGTTCCTGATGCAGGAAAACCAGATTGCCGCCAATCCGGTGGCGCAGATCCGTCAGAAGAGCAAATTCATCCGCAAACACCAGTCGAGTGCACAGACGCGCCGGCTTTCACCATTGCAGTGGTCCTTCGTGATCGAGACGGCACAGTTTCTCGCCGCCACCGATCCGGCCGTGCACGAGCGCACCTTGTTCATCATGAATGCCCTTTATGCGCTCTATCTGCGTATCTCCGAACTGGTGGAAACTCCGCGCTGGATTCCGCAAATGGGGCACTTCCAGCGCGACGTCGAAGGCAACTGGTGGTTTCTCACTGTGGGCAAGGGCAACAAGGAACGGGAAATTTCAGTGAGCGACAGCATGCTGGATGCCCTGCGGCGATACCGCCTGTCGCGAGGTTTGACTCCCCTGCCCCTGCCTGGCGAAGCGACACCGCTGATCCACAAGACACGTGGGAACGGCGGTATCACCAGCACACGCCAGATTCGTGGCATCGTGCAGCATTGTTTCGACGCCGCAGAAGAAAAACTGCGCCGGGACGGTTTTTCCGAAGAAGCCGACCGCCTGGGTGCGGCCACGGTGCACTGGCTGCGACACACTGGCATTTCGGAGGATGTGAAACATCGTCCGCGTGAACACGTTCGTGATGACGCCGGACATGGCTCCAGTGCCATCACCGACCGCTACATCGATGTGGAGAGAGCCGAGCGCCATGCCAGCGCCAGGCACAAGAAGATTCAGGATTGAGGCAGGAAGGCGGCGGATGCCCGAAGGGCGCAGGCTGCGGCCTGCCTGCCGCTATTTAATGCTGGAAACAAAGCCCTTGCATGGTTTATAACACGGTAACGAAATGCTCAATCACTTGGTGCGCAATGCTATGAAGACATCTGGATCGACTCTGTACCGACACTCAGAAACACGCACGCCCGCCGCGTGCCGAAAGCTGGCAGCGGCCATCAGTCTGATGCTGGCTTTCGGCACCACAGGCGTCTTCGCTCAAGAGCCGGAAATTCTCAATCCTGTGCTGGATGTGAATGCCCTGTTCACCCCGCTGAACTCTGAGGAAGTCTACGGCAACACGGCCGCAGAACTGCTCGCGGAGCTGGAAGAGAAGCATTATTCGCGTGTGCTCTTCGACGATCAGTTCTCCGACAAGGTGTTCGATGCCTACCTGAAGGCTCTCGACGGCCAGCGCCTCTATTTCCTGCAGGAAGACATCGACCAGCTGGCCATCTACAGCACTTCACTGGATGACACGCTCAAGACAGGCAACATCGACCCGGCCTTCGAGATCTACAATCTCTACCACAAGCGACTGCTGGAGCGTCTGGTCTATGCCATCGACCAGGTGGAGAACCACCTGACGTCCTATGACTTCACCCTCGACGAGAGCATCGAGATCGAGCGCGAGGAAGCGCCCTTCGCCTTGACCACTGCCGAACTGGATGAGCTGTGGCGCCTGCGCGTCAAGAACAGCGCCTTGAGCCTGAAACTTGCCAATCTCGAGATTGCCGAGATCCAGGAACGCCTGAGCAAGCGCTACCGCCAGCAGCTGAACCAGGTGCTCAAGACCAACAACCGAGACGTGTTCCAGTCCTATCTGGCCACGGTCGCCAGCACTATCGATCCGCACACCAGCTATTTCTCTCCGCGGGACTCCGAGAACTTCAACATGGGCTTGCGCCTGTCCCTGCAGGGCATCGGGGCTCAGCTGACCACCGAGGACGAGTACACGAAAGTGGTCGAACTCATCAAGGGTGGGCCGGCAGAGCGCGGCAAGGAGCTGAAGGCCGGCGATCGCATCATCGGCATAGCCCAGGGTGTGGATGGCGAGATGAAGGATGTCATCGGCCTGCGACTTGACGACGTCGTGGACCAGATCCGCGGCGAAAAGGGCACAGTGGTGCGGCTGAACGTGATCCCGGCGGAAGCCACGGGTGAAACTCAAGCTCATGTGGTCTCCATCACGCGCGACACCGTGAAGCTGGAAGATCAATCCGCCAAGAAGGAAGTGCTGGAGGTGACTTACAACGAAGGCATCTACAAGGTGGGCATCATCAAGCTGCCGACCTTCTACTTCGATTTCGAGGCGGCTGCTGCGGGTCAAACCGACTACAAGAGCTCCACACGCGACGTGAAGCTGCTGCTGGAAGAACTCAAGGCAGAGGGCGTGGACGCGGTGGTCATGGATCTGCGCGACAATGGCGGCGGCTCCCTGACAGAGGCCAATGACCTCGTGGGTCTGTTCATCGACACGGGCAATACCGTGCAGATACGCTACTCCGGTTTGCGCAACGGTTTTGTGCGAGCCTACGGCGATGGCAATCCCGAAGTGACCTACGACGGTCCGCTGGGCGTGCTCGTCAACCGCGCCAGTGCCTCCGCTTCAGAGATCTTCGCTGGCGCCATTCAGGACTATCAGCGCGGCATCATCCTGGGAGGTCAGACCTTCGGCAAAGGCACCGTGCAGGAAATCATTCCCATGGACTATGGCCAGGTGAAGCTCACCCGTTCCAAGTTCTATCGCATCTCCGGCGCCAGCACCCAGCATCGTGGCGTGGTACCCGACATCCTGTTCCCGGATCGCTACCAGGCCATCAATGAGATGGGTGAAAGCAATCTGGATGGTGCGCTGCCCTGGGATACCGTGCGTCCAGTGGAGTACAACACCTACTTCCCGATCAAGGACATCCTGACGGATCTACAGGTCAAGCATGACGAACGTGTCGCGGATGACCCGGACTTCATCTATCTGGCCGAGCAGATCGAACGCTCACGCGAGATGCGCGAGCGCACCCTGCTTTCCTTGAACGAAGCCACCGTTCGCAAGGAACGTGATGACAATCGCCTGGCAGAGTTCAACGCCAACAATATGCGTCTCTTCCTGAAGGGCCTGCCGATGGAGGAATGGACCGAACCGACTGAGGAAGAACTCGATCCCGATGCAGTGGCCGCCATCACTCCCGAGGAAACGGACGAAGAGGAGGAAAATCAGGAAGACGACCCCTTGCTGGTGGAAAGCAGCTACATCCTGATCGACATGGCGCAGATGCTGGGCAGCCCGATGACAGCCGACGCCGTCAACACCACTGGCAATCTGAACGCCTCCAACCTCTGAGCGCGGCGCGCGGCGCCCGCCAACAAAAAGGCCCTCTTCGTGAGGGCCTTTTTCATTCCATGATGGGCACGCGCCTCAGGTGCCGAGACGGTAGCGCAGCTTGATCACCAACTCACTGCCCAGGGGGTTCTCCCACGAATTGTCGAACAACTCATCGAAGGCCATCAGGGCACTGCGTCGGTTGTCGCCCTTGGTGTAGACGATGAACAGGTCGGACAGGGGCGCGATCTGCCAGCGATAACGCAGCTGGAAGTTGAGCTGGGACAGACCGAAGCTGTCCGATGGCCCGGCAGGCTTGCTGGCCAGTTTCACCAGATCGCGGTTCTTGGTGGGCAGATGGGAAGGCAGTGTGTAGAACTCGTCTTCCTCCGCCTCGATCCCCACCCACTGCAGCGCCATGCTCAGTTGCTGACGCGCCGTCAGGAAGTAGTCCATGCTCATGTCGAAGCGCCATTGATCGGCCTGGAAAGTCGTGAAGTTCTGGCGTTCCTGATGCAGCAGCCAGCCGTCGCGGTCGTCGTAGCTGATCTCGGTGTTCAGCGCGATATTGTCACGCG
>JACCDP010612750.1_pt1 | contig 110046 bp, 95 predicted proteins | sample 7445841 | NCBI WGS metagenome assembly JACCDP01 (sample SAMN15323441, study PRJNA562643) | freshwater metagenome | isolation source: river surface water | place: USA:Blue River Watershed | collected 2017-08-17
CATTGTGGACTAAAGGAGAACTGCAATGCCGACGATCAAATACAAAGTAGGAAACGAGTGGGTCGCTTGCCAGGTCCTAATCAAGATCGACGATGACTATCAGATCAGATTCTGGGATGAGGCTAAAGACCAGTATCAGACTCTATTCGTCAAACACGATGATCTCAAATTTCCCAAGTTTGAAGATTTGATGTTTTGTTAAAGTACATTCCGGAGTAGTATAATGGCAGTGCGACGGTCTCCAAAACCGTTAGTGGGGGTTCGATTCCCTCCTCCGGAGCCAATTTTATGCAACGGTGGCAGAGTGGCCCAATGCAAGGGACTGCAAATCCCTAAAACCGCTGGTTCGAATCCAGCCCGTTGCTCCATGTATAAGTAGAAGTTCACGTTCCGAAATAGCTCAGTGGTAGAGCAATCGGCTGTTAACCGATCGGTCCCTGGTTCGAGCCCAGGTTTCGGAGCCAAAGTTATCCGCGACAGTGGCGAGCCATTTAGTTCAGTCTACTTGCAGTAACCCTGTCGCTTTTTGCACCGTTCGTCTATCGGTTAGGACACCCGCCTTTCACGCAGGTAAGAGGGGTTCGATTCCCCTACGGTGTACCATTTTTTGGGGATGTAGCTCAGTTGGGAGAGCGTTTGGTTTGCAACCAAAATGTCGCAGGTTCGATCCCTGTCATCTCCACCATCCCTCCTTAGCTCAATGGATAGAGTTCTGGTCTTCGAAACCAGCGGTTGGGAGTTTGAGTCTCTCAGGACGGGCCAAGTCAGTGGTGAGGGTAGTTCAGCGGTAGAATCCTGGATTGTGATTCCAGTTGTCGTGGGTTCGAATCCCATCCTTCACCCCAAGCCGATGTAGCTCAGATGGTAGAGCAGCGGATTGAAAATCCGTGTGTCACTGGTTCGATCCCGGTCTTCGGCACCATACAAAGAAAGGAGGCGATGATGCCCGCAGTATTTTTAGTCAGCGACACGCACTTCGGTCACGCAGGTGTATGTCGCTTTACCCGCAATGATGGTGTGACCAAACTGCGTCCCTGGGACGATCCTGCGGAAATGGACGAGGCCATGGTCCGGGCCTGGAACGAACGTGTGCGGCCCACGGATAAGGTCTATCACTTGGGCGATGTCGTGATCAATCGCAAGTCCTTGACGACATTGGCTAGATTGAATGGCGACAAGGTCCTGATCCGTGGTAACCACGATATCTTCAAGGACGAAGATTATGTTCCTTACTTTAGGAGTATACGAGCTTACCATGTGATGAACGGGATGATACTCAGTCACATACCGGTACACGAAGCCAGCCTTGGCAGATTTGGCGTCAACATCCACGGGCACTTGCATGCCAACCGTGTGATGCGAGCTCGTGGGGTCAATGCCAAGACCGGTGAAGTGTTATACGGTGATGAGATCGACACCCGTTATCATTGCGTATGCGTGGAACAGACTCCCAACTTCGCCCCCATCCTTTTTGAAGATGTCATAAAGAGGATCCAAGCCGAAGGTGGTGAAGTGGGTTTCCGTAACGGAAACGGTCCTGCCATGTAGTTTAAAACCGCAGCCGTAGACCGATGTTGAGATTGTTGGCCACGGCTGCACCTTCCACTGCCGTGATGGTGTAGAGATAGATCTCGCGATCGCGTCCTTTGAAATAGTCGGTCACGAAATAGTGACCAATCAGTACTGTAACAAAATAGAGATCTAACCGGCTAGTGCTGGGACGAGAACCCAAGATAGGATTGAGTTCTCGGTAGCCCTCATTGTATCTGCGAGTCATGTCTCGGGTAGTGGCCCAATCGGCCAAGGTCACGATGTTAGCGGCCATGTACCATCTTCGCTGTTCTTCGGTCCAATCTTGCCATCCGGCATTGACATGTCCAGAGAAAACCAGTAAAATCGTCATGAGTAGTAACCGCATGTGTTTATATATCCGCGGAGACGTGGCCGAGTGGTCGAAGGCACTCCCCTGCTAAGGGAGCATGCCCCAAAAGGGCATCGGAAGTTCGAATCTTCTCGTCTCCGCCATTAAATACCCAATGCAAAGACTGATGTTTGTGGGATCCTACAAAGTGATAGAATCTGTGGTCACACAGCGATTCGATCGATTCGTACCCGGAGTGGATCATACACATATTTTTTACGGTGGACCCAAACATCATCTGCCGGCTCTAGCTGATCTTTATCGGAGATTCGATATCGATGTCAGCAAAATGTCCTTTTATCACGACAGTGAAGTACCTGGAAGTAGTGATCGAATCAGGCGATTTGGACCCTGGATCTATCAACAGTTGCTGAAATTCTTGGTGTTAGACATGATGGCACATGATCAGCTGCTGATACAAGACTGTGACACATTCATGTTAGAACCTTATCAAGCGTTCGAGTCTGATCGTAGCCAGCCGTTGGTGGTACGCAACTACAGTTTCAGCCACGATGATTATTATAGATATGTGAAGACGCTGTTGGGAATAGATCGCCAGGTGCCCGATTGTTTCGTCACTGAATTTGTGCCTGTGTCTAAACAAGACTGGAATGCTATGAAAGAGCACATGCAGGAGCTGCACGGTAGACCGTGGATGGAATCTATCTGCGACCTATTGACCAAAGATCAGCCCACTAATACCATGTACTTGGCCGAACCCGAAATACTGGGCAATTGGGCGGTAAGCCGTGGAAGCTCTACGGTGGCACAGCGACGATTCAGTATCACCAGTGGATTGGCAAGATCCATGAAACAAGGTGATTTTTCTGGTATAGATCTAGAAGGATCTAATGCAGTGTGCTTTATCAACGCAGATGCCAACAGCAAATTTACGGTGTTGGACATCGAGCCCATCATAGAAAGTATCGAATCCAATAAGGCTATCACAAACAGATGAACATCAACGTTGAACAAGTAGTAGAATTCATAAAAACTCAACCTGCTGGTACCCGTGTCTATCTCGGAGCCGATTCGATACGATACCGAGAAAGAAAAATCTGGTGGGCTGAGTATACTGTAGCGGTAGTCATACACATTGCCGGGCGTCACGGTTGTAAGATATTCGGCGAGACCAGCCGCGAAAGGGATTATGATCAAAAGATCGATAGGCCCAGCCTGCGTCTCATGAATGAAGTTTACCGTGTTTCGGAGATGTTCCAGAAATTATCACCGGCGTTGGCAGATCGAGCAGTGGAAGTGCATCTCGATATCAATCCCAACGAAATGTATGGCAGCAGTTGCGTGATCCAACAGGCCATCGGTTACATACGAGGTACCTGTAATGTGGTGCCCATGGTCAAACCACAAGCATTCGCTGCAAGTTATGCTGCTGACAAATTGGCAAGGAATCAACTCAAGGTAGCTTAGACGATTTGTATTAAATAATGATATGAGGATGCTGATTGATAATCATGGATTCTTATATCGAGCTTCGGTTCCTTGGCCCATGTTCGACGATGAACAATTGGATTGGGAAATGGGAGTCAAAGAGATACACAAATGGTTAGACTGTCATGTGGGACATTGGATGCATAATTGGGCATGGGACGACGGATCTAACTACAACAAAATAGGAGTGGCTTTCCGGTGGAATCAAGATCGGATGTTGTTCTTATTGGCTTGGTCTTAGTTGACACAATATCACTTTTAACCTATACTGTATTTTTTACAAGGATTTCAAATGGCTCGAATTTCCAGTGAATTGGCAGCAGCCGCAGTGGGCGGCAAATACGATCTCATCCTTATCGCTGCTCGCAGAGCACGTGAACTCAACCGCGGCTGGAAGCCTCTTGTACAGTGCGACAACGACATCGCCGTCACTGCCTTGCGTGAGATCGAAGCCGGCAAGATCGGTAGGGATTATCTACTGAAGCCTCAGAACTTGGATCGCAGAGAAAAGCCGCCCGAGGAAAAAGGTCAGGATTAAATAGTTTCAAGCCCGGTTAGCTCATTAGGTAGAGCAACTGATTTGTAATCAGTAGGTGGTCAGTTCGAATCCGACACCGGGCACCAAATATAGATCAAGGGCAATGCAGCCAAAAAGTCTGGGCGTTATCTTATCGTAAGTCCCAGAGCCACTAGCCCTCTATAAACGACATGGGCCAACAGTGATGCCGTAACGTGCCTTGTAAGCCAGCCTCTCACTGCCATGATATATAAACAACATGGAGCATCAGCGATGTTAGGGTCTGCAAAGCCCGTGGTGCTGGCCGCTAGCAAGCACCGACCTCTCGCTGCCATGACCTAGTAAGGAGATAGAGATGGCCATTAAAGGACTCAAAGAAGCACTGGCAAAGAAAAAAGCAAAACAGAACCCTGAGAACTCGGATGGGGTGGACGCCGAAGTCAAGATCACTCCCACTGCACCTGTACGTGTAGGCGGCAACAAACCTCAAAAGAAAGTGACAGGTCGCGGTAGATAAAGCCCTTGCACATATCAACGCATCACGATCCCATATGGCAGACTGACTGCCAAGCACAAGAAGATAGCATAATCCAACAATTGTCGGGCATCTCCCGACGTGTGTTGATCCGACCCATTGACGCAGTAGCCATCAATCCCGATGATCTTAAACAATATGATCTCGTGGTCACTGACAACCGATTCATCACTGATCCTCCTGTTTCAGTGATAGACCTTGGCCCCGAAATCTGGGGCATCTACCACATGGAACCGATCTCGGACATAATCCCCCATCCTAGCAAGTTCTATAACTGCATGATGAACAGGATTTCCGGTGAACGCCTTCGTATGTTTTACGAACTGGCCCAATCAGATCTACTGATCTACGGACACGTGAGCTTCAACTGTCTTTATCATGATCGAGACCCCAGTGTCGCTCAACGTCAGCTCAACTACGATCGCGTGAGATCAGAATGCGGCTGGACCGACTATGCAGAGTTGCATGAACGTTTCCGTGACCAGATGCCGATGCTGATCCAGCTCGACCCCACGCAAGCGGCCTTGCACAGCTTGTTTACTGTAGTGATAGAAAGCTATGTCAGCGACTGGTGTATAGCTGTCAGCGAAAAGATATTCCGCGCACTACAGACACCAAGACCTTGGGCAGTATATGCCAGCCCTGGCACTGTAGCGATGTTGAGAAACACAGGCTTCGATGTTTTAGACGACCAGGTACAACACTGGCGATATGATTCCCTGGCGGATCCCGATCAAAGGCGGCAGGCTGTGATCCAGCAGATCGCTAATCATAAATTCGATCGCGATAGATTGCAACAAGCAGCGAGTCACAACAGCCAGCTATTAGCTCAGCTGAAACGACGCTTGCCGGATCATGTGGCCCATTGCCACCAATCAATCTTGGATTGGCACCAGCCGATATCAAACTGAAAGTCTCGGGGCTGGGCCGCTAGATAATTCTTCATCATACGAGCACGTTGTTCTCTGTCATGGAGATGGTGGCTGGTATGGTCTCCAGCAAACTCAATCCATTCTATGTCGTAGTTGGCTGGGTTACGGGTCTCTCGGCGTATGATTATACGTTCTGCATCAAACCCTGAAAGTTCTGCCAGGTGTTGGATATCCCGGACTTCGATCCACCCAACAAAAAATCCCTGATACTGTCGTTCTATGCTGATCAAACAAGGAGCGGTGTGTATGTTGCCGCACAGTCCAGCAGCCATGAGCCGGGTATCGCCTTGGCTGGTCACTAGATTGTATCCCTGTACATGTAACAACAATGGTTTGATGATTTTGGCAGGGCCGCGCTGGAACTCGTTGTAGAGGAAATTCACTCTCAGCAGTCTAGGCAGTTCTGATTCTGTGCCAGGATCAAGATCCTGTTCTGTGCGGTGTATGGTGTAGTTACAGAGATACAACAGCCGGTCCAATGTCATCATGGGACGGATCTGATCTGTGGGATAGCTGGGATGATAAAGCAGCACGAATCTATCTGACATCTAGTATCTAGTCCAATTCACGGGTCGCAGATACCATTCTCGAGTGAATCGGAATCCCGGATGCTGTTCGGCGAGATAGCGATCGATCTGTTGCTGTCTGCGATCTTCTTCGTGCATGTGATGTTTGGTGTCACCGGTGTCGATGTCAAACCATGCTATTGGTGCGCTGTAGAGATCAGCATCAGTGGGCTGATATCGTATTTCCGCGGAGTCTGGCAACCCCATCCAATTGATCAACGCGGATCTGTCGGTGATGACATGTCCTGCTGGTTCATGCAATTGCGCCAGCACAGGTACCGTGCTCCATCCCAAAAGATCCGTGGCCATCACGCGGGTGTCACCTACCACTACCCGCCAGCTGGCATCTACCAAGATCGGCTTGCGCAACGGATTGCGGCGCAGGTCATCCACCATCCAATTGAGGCGCACCGAATTCGCGCGGGAATCTCCTTCCGCTCTATTGGCCTGTTCGATCATCTGGCTCAAATCACGCACCGGGTGTACCCACGATCTGGGTGCCTGTGGGAACCAGCAAAGATATATTCGTGGTTGCATCTGTGATACTTATCGTGTAAAATAGTAAATAGTAGTATCGCTGTATGAAGCGCGGCAAAATGTGTTCTGGACGCGGGTTCGATTCCCGCCCGGTCCACCAAAAGCACACTACAGGTGCGAGAACGATGCCGAAAGGTATTTGTTGATCTGGCGACTTGGAACGACTCACTCTTGTTCGCTTTATAGTGTGTTTCTGATGGGCCGGACCTGGTTTCGACAGGGCAAGGAGTAGCCAAGTGGACAGCGGGGCAATGCCTAAGCCCTTAGGGTTGGGACCTCCCGGCCGTAGAAGCGAAACCTATAGACGCCAATGACAACGTCTACGCACTGGCCGCTTGAGCCATGCCGGGGTAGCTATACCTTGTGATCCAAAATAGTAGGCCCGCTTCGGCGGGCCACTCCATTTACAATACCTATAAACCGATGATAAAGATTTTTGCCGAGTTTCATGGAGCCAAGCGGTGCCCTTGTATACGGTATAGATTAAACGAAATAGATATCGCTCCCAGTGAAATCACCGAGATCGACAGCACACCATATCTACGCCGCATGGTGCTGACATTTGATTGCCAGATACCCTCCGGCAGCAATCGTCTTTGCCTGATCCAGGAAGACAAAACAGATGACGATCTCATGATGATAGATGACCATACGATAGATCATTTCGTAGAGATAAAAGAACTACAACTCGACGGAGTCAATTTGGAATCTGTGTTGTTCCAGGCCAATCCAATCTTTGAACACCATATGCCACAGTCATGGGTGGACATGATGACCCAACGAGGGTATGATATTCCAAAAATATTCAAACGTACTACTCAGCTGAGATTGAATGGTGTGTGGACCATAGAGTTCCAACAACCTATATGGAAGTGGCACGCAGAAAAATTACTGTCATGAATGCCTATACTCAACAGTTCCATGCCAACGATTTTCCAGGCTATCAAACAGCCGACACATGTATCCCCGATGATGAAAGATTTTGGTGGTATCGCGACGTACCTTTCGTTGACATAGATGCCAAACTAGATCTTAGTCAGGATGTAATATATTTAAGCCAAAATCACCATCGACATTTCACAGAAATGGACAGCCAGATCAATCGTCGTATGCAGGCAGAAAAAGAAAACAGACTTTGGTACTACACACCTCACGGCCACGGCTGGGAGCAATGCATATCGGTAGGAGGCAGCGACATCGAAAGTAGGACCATCCTCGCAGATACGCAAAAGCCGGACATGACCTTCACGCCCAACGCCCATCGTGGGGTGTTACAAAATACCGTGACACAGATGGAATCTTTGGGCATAGTGTTAAAAAGGTTGATGATAGCAGCACTTTTACCAGGAGGTTGGGTGCAACCTCACATCGATCCCAAGGAAACAGGAGTACCAGATCTAGCACATTTTTGGATACCCATCAATCAAAGCAGTCCGGGACTCAAGATTTGGCCGTATGGCTATCTCGCCGCTGAAGTAGGACATATCTATCTCTTCAACAATCAACGCTGGACGCATAGCGTAGTTAACCGTGATCAACATGTGAGGTATGTGGCGCTGGGGTTGATTGACACCCAGCATACCAGTCGTGGATTCCTGGACATGGCCATACGATCGGCCCAGATCCAATGGCTATAATTATTTCCATTCTCGGATTGATCAACTAAATAACTTCCAGCAGCGCCGAAAACATCGACGCCGGATCAATAGACGCTTGACATGGAGATGTCTTTACTGTAGACTATACTACAGAACGCCGACCGTGAGCGGAGTTCACCGCAAGCTTACAATACCAAACTGAAAGTCTCATGATCGATATAGTCCATCTTCTGATGGCCATTATCACAGGGTCGTTATCTGGTCTGTTGATCGGTATCATTCCTGGCATGGCCACTATGCATTTCTTGTTTTTGTTCTGGATGATACTCCAGGACTGGCCTGCGGTCAGCATAATGGCGTTTTATATCAGTATCATAACAGTGAGCCAATACGTGGATATCATCCCCAGCGTGTTCTTTGGGGTCCCTGGAGAAACAGGTGCCATACCCGCTGCCCGAGAAGGTCCCAAGCTGATGTCACATGGCATGGGTCTACACACTATCAAAGCCTGTGCCATCGGACGGGCCACGGGCACACTGATCATGGGGCTGTTCACAGTGTGGGTGATATCATTGTTGATGTCATTCCCTGGTTTTTTCAGCAATCGTGTGATGGTGGGGTTGTTTGTGTTGGCCATCTTGGGTGTGGTCATCAGCGGAAGCAATCGCTGGTACATCAACATTATGTTGGGAGTGATAGGATTCGGTGTGGGGATGATAGGATTCAATCATCACACCAATCACAACATATTGACGTTCGGCGTGGTTGATCTCACAGACGGGATACCGTTGATGCCATTGGTGATTGGTATCTATGCCATACCAACACTTTGGATGCATGTGTCAGGGATGGCCCCGTTCCGTACCAGCACAATCATGGATCAACAGCGAGAAATGCCCATGAAGTCACATCTTCCAGTGATAGGTCGCAGCAGCGTGATAGGCTACATCGCCGGTCTAGTGCCAGGTCTCAGTTATGTTTTGAGTTCCACTGCTGCCTATACATTTGAAAAATGGTGGCAACGCAACAATGTGGATGCAGAGCAAGCTCGTGTGCATCAGGTGGTGGCCAGCGAAACCGGCAACAGTGTGGGCGCATTTTCCACATTGATTCCATTGTTATTGTTCGGAATACCCATCACTGGCAGCGAAGCCTTGATATTCAACCTCATGGCTGAACAAGGGGCTGTGTTTGATCAAGGCAGATTTTTGATCACCTTTCTTCCTTGGTTACTGTTGGCATTGTTTTTGTCCATGTCAGTTGCCTTGCTGGTCAGCTGGCCGTTGAGCCGACGTATCGCGAGCTTTTTATCTAAAGTCAACTGGCGTTGGTTAGCGGTGTCTATCATAGTTTTGTTGATAGCCATCACCTGCTGGACGGCCTACAACATGAACTTGGTGGCACTTTATCTATCAGTGTTGTTGATAGCAGTAGGAGTTGGTTTTGTTTTGAAAAGCACAGACACGTTACCATTGGTTTTCGTGTTCCTCATGCAAGATTCTATGGAATCTGCATTTTTTAACTTTATAAGGATCTTTTTATGAAACATCTGAAAAACATATTGCTTGTACCGTTGTTGATGATGGCGTCCACAGCATTCGCATCATCTACCATCACTGTGTTGCTCTACAGCAAACCGGGGGGCTTACTGGATGCCCACAATCGAGCCATCATCGATGGTTTGGAAAAAGCCGGATACAAAACAGATTACAAGATGGTGACCGGTTGTAAAGGAGTAGAAAGTTGGTTGAAGAAAAATCCCAAGGAACCCATGGTTTTCAATACTATGGTTGCAGAAGAAATCAATCGCCGATTAGATCCCAAAGCTGATGGGGCTTGTGATCTACAGATCACCAAAGACAAGATGCTGACCTTGACCTATGGCGGCCCTTACAATTTCTGTACCATGGAGAAAGACAATGCACGGGCTTTGCAGCAACTGACCACAGGAAAAAACATCCGCATTGGTGTCGCCAGCATCCCCAATACCAATGAAATCGTGGCCAAAGGCATGGTCAAAGAACTCGGTGTAGATGCTCGGGTGGTGCCCATCGTTGGGGTTCCCAAGGTGGCACAGGCCTTGATCAGCGGTGACATACAGTTCACAGTATCCACCAATACACAACCATTTTTGTCGGCAGGTGCAAATTGTTTCCTCACAGTAGGAGATCGTGAATTTGCCAAACGCATGAACCGTATCAGCATCGATGACATCAAACCAGATAGCCAATGGAGACGCGTCAGCGCAGACTTCTGGTATTATGGAGTGAATGTGGACACAGATCGTGTGAGGAAGATCGCCATCGATGTTGCCAACACGCATCCAGAACTGATCAAGTATCTTGATTCTGGTTTCGTTAAAGTAGGCGGAGCTGCGGGAATGGATAGATCCCGGGAATGGAATCTGTTCAATGCTTCTGTAGAAAAAATGCTGCCGGCTGGCAAATAACAATAACTCTGGAGAATAGTATGCCGTTGACTTGGCGAGAAGAAAATCACAAACAAAGAGGTCATTACCATTTTGATTGGGACAAAAAAACCAAGGATGTGAGATGGTACCCAAAAAAATTCCCAAAATCGGCATGCGATGATCTGGTGTCATTGGTACTGGAAAGAGAACAGCAACGTGGGTTGAACCCGCGCGATCCGGTGTACGAAAAGCAAAGCGTGGCCAATCTTGACATTGTGAGATATGGCTATGAAGAATCGCAGAGCCATTGCGTGGAGCGCAATCTCGATCGTGCTGAAAGCATAGATCAATGGCGAGACACTGGCATGGACATGCATTCCACATGGGGTACCACGCTGTCAGCAAAAAGAGATCCTGTGGTGTATGACCGGCTCAATCATTATATCACCCAGTACAATTGGTTCGGTACCCGTAAAATGGATTTCGAACACAAATTCTGGATACAGTATCCAGGACAGAAAACCATATGTCACATGGATCATATCTATGATTTCTACGATGGTCGAACCAGATGGGACGATCCCAAACGCACACAGAAGATGGTAATGTATCTCACGCCATGGGAGCCGGGTCATTACATGTGTTGGGGATCAGAAATGATGGTAGATTGGGAACAGGGCAGTGGTTTTACCTGGGATTGGGGACTACCGCATTGGACTGCTAATTTTGGAAAGACTCCACGGGTGACATTGGCCTTCAGTGTCAAAGGACTATTCACAGAAGAAGAACTAACCAATGGCATGGGAGAACGGGTATGAGGATCATAGTAGATGTAGGTGCACACACTAGATTCAATCCAGATCCAGGATCTACCATCAATTTCAAGCAGACAGGATGGGGTCAGACTCTAGTGGATGAAACACAGACAGTGCCCCAATCCGTCAAAGATGGCCACAAGGTGATGCGCAATGACTGCCAATTCCTAGCTTTCAATCTCAGCACGTTCCCTATGATCATCGAGATCAAATGACTGAATTTGATAAGTCAAGAATCAACTGGAATAGGACTCCGCACATACGCGTCGGCCATAGTAGATACCTAGGGCCATTTGAAGCATGGAATGACATACTCCAACGTCGTAAGTCAGGGCAGGACTTTGATTTTGAGTTCATGCTGTTCGATCATTATTGGCAAAAATATGATTGGACCGTCAGACCAGATCAAGACTGGCAGACACTGATGCAACGGCGTTGCTGGAATCTGCGAAACAATTTTGACTGGGTCAGGCTCTGGTACAGTGGTGGCCGAGATAGCCACCCGATCCTGGAGTGTTTCTTGAAAAATAACATTCCCATTGACGAACTGGCTGTATGGTACAATCCCTATGACCAGCAGCGTGGTCCCGAGGTGACCAATGTCATCATGCCCTTGATCAAGAAAATAGTAGCGGCCAATCCCAATATCAAAGTCACGGTGGTGGATCTCAGGCTAGAAGATTATGATCATTTTTTCAAAGATGAAAGATGGATGGAACAGAAAATCGGCATGCCCGGAGGAACCTGGTTGTTTTACCCAGGACAGAGCATCTCTATGTATCTTCGACGTCCGGATCTGTTCCCCCAAAGAGATCTCGGTATACGTGATGTCAACTTGTTTGGATTAGAGAAACCAAGATTAGTGCTGGATCAAGGCAAATGGTATTTCCAGGCAGTCGATATACAATACAGCATGCACTGGGGGCCAGACGAGATCGCAGAAATGTTTTACTTACATCCGGACTTTCCTGAGTTGCATGCCAAGCAGTGTTGGATGCTGATAGATCATCTCGAGACACATTATGCGAATCTGGATGCAGAATGGGTAAATCGATATGTAGGAGGAAAACTTGGTGCTGCTTTTTACGATGAGTTGTGCCTGGCCTTGGGCAGAGGTCAGTGTGTTCATCCAGACATCGGACTAGGTACCAACAAAGGTCGAGAGTTGTCGAGATGGCAACGGCTCATAGAATGGGGAGAAAAAACCAATTGGCGTGCATTAAAAACCTGGAAAGGATCTCTGAATCAGGTATCTCGGGAGTATGAAGAAATATGGAACAGTGATTCTATCCATCAGATGGGATTCTTGAGCAAAAAAATATTCCTCAAAGATTATGATAGATCAAGATTCGTCCCTAAAGACGACGGAAAAGACTCCAGTCTGATCCTGGTTGACCAATAAAGGCCCGTTCGGCTACAATTGGGGTATGCTAGTAAAAACAGTATATCTCCACCCCGGCCGTCAACCTGGACTGCGTTTGAGCGTAAGATCTAAGCCCGGGATCAAGGTTGACCAATAAAGATGTCTATCGTACAATAGTAACACAATAAAACGAAGGAGTAGCCCTATGTCCCAAGTATCAGATCATCGCACAGTCACTTCAGTTGGTGCCCGCAAGGCGCTGATGAAGTGTTTCAAAGTCCAGCGTCCCATGTTCTTGTGGGGTCCTCCCGGTATCGGCAAATCCGAAGTGGTTGCTGGCATCGCTGAAGAACTAGGCGGTCTCATGATCGACCTACGCCTGGGCCAAATGGATCCCACTGACATCCGTGGTATCCCATTCTACAACAAAGACCTCGGCAAGATGGACTGGGCCGAGCCCGTGGACCTGCCCACTGAAGAACTGGCCAGCCAGTATCCCATCGTTGTCCTGTTCCTGGACGAGATGAACGTGGCTCCGCCGGCTGTACAGAGTGCTGCCTATCAGTTGATCCTGAATCGCAGGATCGGCAAGTATCGCCTGCCCGACAATGTGGTCATGGTGGCAGCAGGCAACAGGGAAAGCGACAAAGGTGTGACCTATCGCATGCCTACTCCACTGTCAAATCGCTTCATCCATGCTGAGATGCGTGTGGACTTTGCGGCCTGGCAGGACTGGGCTGTGCAGAATGGCGAGCACAAAGATGTGATCGGTTACTTGGCGTTCGCCAAACAAGACCTCTACGACTTTGATGCCAAGTCAGCCAGCCGTGCGTTTGCCACCCCACGCTCGTGGCATTTTGTCAGTGAGCTCCTGCAGGACGAAGATCTTGATGATGTCACGCTCACTGACTTGATCGCTGGTACCGTGGGCGAGGGCTTGGCTGTGAAATTCATGGCTCACCGCAAGATCAGTTCCAAACTGCCCCGACCTGAGGAGATCCTCTCGGGCAAAGAGAAGGAACTCAAGGTCAAAGAAGTTTCTGCGATGTATTCGCTGGTGATGAGTCTTTGCTACGAGCTCAAGGACGCTGTGGAGCAGAAGAAGGTCAAGGACTCAGAGTTCCACAGCATGAGCGACAACTTCTTCCGTTTCATGATGGACAATTTTGAAACTGAGATCGTGGTGATGGGTGCCAGGATTGCGTTGACTACGTTCAACCTCCCGTTCCAGCCCACCAAGCTCAAGAACTTCGACGAGTTCCACCAGCGTTACGGCAAGTACATCTTGCAAGCCAATTCCTAAGGCTCAAAGGGGTGGGGTCCATTCCGCGAGGGACATAGGGCTATGTCGGATCCCACCCCGATCTCTATCCGTTTAGCATTCCATCCCTATGACCCCGACCGTGTGCGGGGTCTCCTGCGTGATGTGGCCCTGGACTTTGGACCACCGGGTCATACACGACGCTGGTGGTTCCGGGTACCCAGCGAAGTCGATAACATAGATCCCACCGGCTGGGTAGTTGACTTCTTTTTCCGCGATAAAAACGATGCTTTGATGTTTGGTCTTAAATATCAGAGCAGATGAGATACGCTATACAAAAACTCGATGGACGGTTCACGTTCCGCAAGTATTTCGAATACTACATCGGTTTCACGGGTCGAATGAGTAACCGACAAGGCCCACTCTACTTCAATCGAGCTCAGGAATGGTTTACTCAGACCTATGGCTGGAGTGCCGAAGCCCGACAGTATGAGGATATGATACAGTGGAACCAAAAAAGCCAGATGTATTTCCAAGGTATTCCCAGGATAATTCGTAACAGTAATGACCCAGAAGATTTGCCCTCCTGTTGTAATCCCCATTGGAGTTGGACCAACGGCTATGATGATCTAAGGATATATGTTGCGACAGAGAAAGAACTGGCATTTTTCCAGCTATCGCACCCGGTTGACCAATAAATCCGTTTTTAGTATAATAATAAAATAAAGGAGCGATCTATGACCACTGCCGTTGCTACAGATACCCAAAACAAAGACGACGCTAAAAAATTTGCTAACCTTATCGGGCCCACGGATCCTGCCATGGATCGCCGGGTTCGTGAAAAATTGGTCACTGCCCGTGTAGGCATGTTGCTCCGTGCCAGCTTTTTTGGTAACTTGGCCACTCGACTCAAACTGGTCAATGCCGATGAATGGTGCAGTACCGCGGCCACAGATGGTCGTCATTTCTATTACAATACCCGCTTCATCGAGATGCTGAAGCCCAAAGAGATCGAGTTCTTGTTTGGCCACGAGGTTTTACATTGTGTTTACGATCACTTTGGTCGACGTGGTGAGCGTGATCCACAACTGTGGAACATTGCCAATGACTATTGTGTCAATGCCGACTTGAAAAAACATCGCGTAGGTGAATTTATCACATCGGTGCCTTGCCTCTACGACGACAAGTATCAGGGCAAGAGCAGTGAAGAAGTCTACGACGATCTCTACGAAAACGCCGAAAAGATCGACATCAGCGAACTGATCGAACGCATGATCGACGAGCACATAGATGGTGAAACCGAAAGCGGTTCTGGCAAAGAAGGCGATAAAAAAGGTCAAGGTAAAGGTCCTGCCAAACTCACACCCGAAGAACGTGCTCAGATCCGCGACGAGATCAAGGAAGCCATGCTGAGTGCCGCACAGACCTCAGATGCTGGCAACATCCCTGCTGGTGTCAAGCGCATGATCCAGCAACTTACTGAGCCCAAGATGAACTGGCTTGAACTGCTCCGCATGCAACTGGAAAGCACTATCAAATCAGACTTTACTTGGGCACGGCCCAGCCGCAGGAGTTGGCACATGGATGCTGTCATGCCCGGTATGAAGAACGACCAGTTGATCGACATAGCTGTTGCCATCGACCTGAGTGGTTCAATTTCTGATCGCCAGGGTCAAGACTTTCTCAGCGAGATACGCGGTATCATGGAGCAGTTCCAGAGTTATCGAATCCATGTGTTCTGCTTTGACACTGAAGTCTACAATCCCCAGCAATTCAATTCAGATAACTTAGACACCATCGAGGGCTATCAACTGCAGGGCGGTGGCGGCACAGATTTTGAATGCATCTTCAACTACTTGAAGTCAGCCGAGATCGAGCCGCATCGCTTGGTGGTGTTCACAGACGGCTACCCTTTTGGATCCTGGGGAGATGAAAACTACTGCGACACGGTATGGATCATCCATGGCAACAAGAACCCAGATCCCCCGTTTGGTGTGTGGGCCGAGTACGAAGAAGCCCACTGATTTATCCAAAATCTTCTATAAACAGCGGGAGAAACTAAAACTCCCGCTATTTCCATATTAAATATCTACATGGAAACTACACCACAATCTTTATCAATAACAGATCTAGCGGTAATGAAAAACATCATTGATCTGGCCTGTAGTCGAGGTGCTTTCCAGGCCGGGGAAATGCGTACAGTGGGCGAAGTCTATGACAAGCTCACTGCATTCTTGACCCAGGTAGTGCAACAAGCCGAGGCCGAAACACAGGCCCAACAACAAGGAGAAGTATCATGATCAAACATATCGGAAAACACGGCGACCGTAAAGTGGCCATCGTATTCAGAGAAATCCCCGGTGACGAACACATGTGCCTGGTGATCTATCCCCAGACCCTACCGGTCAGTATGCACGACACCATCATGAAAGTGATCGAGTCGGACGTGGGACAACAGGCCGAAAATCTCGGCGATGCGCTGTTCCGTAGCATGTTGCCAGATGGTCGTCCCATCCTACAGACTCTGCATCAAGAAGGCATGATGAAAAAAGTGCAGACCAAACAGGTGGTGGTCACGCCCAATGCCACCAGCCACGTCAATCTCGAAGAGATGAACGATATCCTGCGCAAGATGAAACTGGGCGAAGAAGCTATCCGTGAGATGGCCGAACTGGATAAAAATGCAGGCATGACTGGAAAAGTTCGTCCCCGCGATGACTTCGGTCGTGAAGTTGGTGCACCTGTGCCGCAATCTTATGTAGCCGGTAGTGATGCAGCCAAAGCTCTAGATGATGTAGCCATCGCCGGAGACTTGCAGAAACAAGCCGCTCGCATGGCCGCTGAAGCTCGACAGTTGTTGGCCGAAAGCGATCGCCTTATGAAGGAAGCGGCAACGATGAGCGGTACTCAGCCCCAAACCAAACCTGCTGCCAAGGCAGGTAGGCCCAAGAAGGCTAAGACTGCCGATGCTGCTTGATCATGATTTCCTGGCCAAATGGGAACGTATCGTCAATGATGTAGACAAAGATCACTGTCCGATCAACTGTGTCAAAAAAGTAGTCTTCCGCACACGCGATCGCCGGCAGAAAAGCATCAATCTACGCACCTTGCGGAGGCAGGGCATCGACGATGACAGCATTGAACAAGCTGTGACCAATTTTATCAACAATCACGAAGAAGAAATCGTCAGCATGGAATTGGTATTAGATGTAGAAGCTGTTGCAGAGATTGTACAACCCGAAACTGACAAACTGTTGAAAGGTATGTGATGGATGTACGACTTGTCTCCTACAGCCAACCCACCTCTGAGTTCAGCTCAGCTGGCATCTCTGATGCACAGGAACTCATCGCGTATTGCGCCCGTGTCAGCAATCCCAGCAATCAGTTCAACACAGAAACGAGCGATAAACTCATACGATATCTGGTCCGGCACCAACACTGGAGCCCGCTGGAAATGGTATCAGCTTGTGTTGAAATACGAACCACGCGAGACATTGCCCGTCAGATCCTACGACATCGTTCTTTCAGTTTCCAAGAGTTCAGTCAGCGATATGCTAACCCTGTTGAAGACCTCTCGTTCGTGGTTAGAGAAGCACGACTTCAAGACCCCAAGAACCGACAGAACAGCGTCGAGACGGATGATCGATTGCTACAGATCGAATGGGAACGAGCTCAAAAGCGAGTCATCTACACCGCAAGGAAAGAGTACGAGTGGGCTATCGCTAACGGCATAGCCAAAGAGCAGGCTCGTGCTGTGTTGCCCGAGGGTCTGATTGAAAGCCGACTCTACATGAATGGTACTTTGAGAAGTTGGGTACATTTCATTGAGCTCAGGAGTGCCAATGGTACGCAACGAGAGCACCAAGAAATAGCAAAAGCCTGCGCCCATGTGATCGCCACAGTGTTTCCCATGGCTGGAGAGTTTGTAACAGAATGAAGATCACGTTCCACACCTTCCGCATGGGAGACGTGGAAGACGTAGACATCTATGTGGCTCAACCCATTTACGAATGGCAACAGACTGAACAGGGTCGTTGGGTGATAGAGAATGCGTATGATCTCAAATACTATACGAATCCAGACCCCACGAGTTTTGGTTATCAAGTCGGTATACGAGGCGAGATCCGAGATCCAAAAAAGATAACAGAATATTTTTTACGGTGGCCAAAAAAATATGACAAGGTATGTTAAGTTTTTAGATTGTCCAGATTATGTTTCCATCAATGAGGAAATATATCTCTGGATAAAAAAACAAACTTTACACAGTGATACTTTTTGGAATCCAGCATCTGTCAAAGAACTAATTGTACAATGTCCTAAGTTCCAACAATGGTTATTGGTATCAAAGCTGCTAGTATCCACTGTGGCCATCACATATGGAACAAGCCCTGACTGTTGTGGGTCTCATATCGATACTAAACCTGCAAGATTCAAACTCAGTCGGCCGGTAAAGAATGCAATTGGTACATGGAATAGATGGTTTCGTGTGCAGAATGGTAAACAAGGAACAATAAATTCATTAGGGGGAACTTTTTATAGATATGAAGACCTCGTTGAAATACATCGACAAAAGTTAACCGGACCATGCATCATTGATGCTGGTATCATACACGATGTGTGGTATGACAGAGATGTAGAATATCCAAGGATCGGTTTACAGTGTCAACTTTTTAAAGAGCCAACAGAATTATGAAAATTTTAGTTGCAGGAGGCCTGGGTCTTATCGGGCACAACGTAGTAGTTAGAGTTTAACCCAAAGATAGACATCGAAGAAGGATTCCAGAAATATCATGACTGAACCCATAATTCTGACTATTGGAAAAAATCGTTAAAGCAATGATCAAATCTTCTAGTATATGTTTTACCAGCCGTTACAGCGTCGGGGTAACTTTTTTGATATGGTCTTACTATTGGTTGGCAGGATATGATCAACATTGGTTGATGAAAGATTCTAAAAAGATCGATCTAGTAACTGATCCAAATACAGGAATAAACGCTCACAATTTCCGCAAAAATTATCACGAAGGGTGTCACAACTGGAAATTGGCCATGGAGACCTACGCCAAACAACAAAACGATCGGCCCATTTGTTTTTATGGTGGCCCTTTACATCACGGAGACCAAGAGATAATCAATCAAGACTATGTGTCTGCTTTGAAGATTGCAAGTCGAGAAATCCCCACTGTTCTGGTGGTGGAAAGCAGTGCTGATCCATTTTATTTCGTAAAGCCCCGAGGCTATACCGATCCCAGCGGGATCCATTGTCTCGCACAGGAAATTTACAGCAAAAGCAAGGTCGAAAATCATTTATCTACATACTTCAAAGAAAGCAGCCAACAATTTGACAAACACATCTGGGATATGAGAGAAGTGTTGGCATTGAACTATCGTTCCATGCTGCTTGATAGATCTTACATAGATGACATAGATTGGTCATCACCTTTGTTGTACATAGACAGCAGACAACTGTGGTTTGATGGCGAAGAGTTGTTACATCATATACTGTCTTGGTTAGATACCCCTGTACAATCATCCAGATTAGAAAACTGGAATTCGCGTTATAAAACTTGGCAAAAGACACAGATGGATGTTTTAGATTTTGGTTGGAATCTACCTCATATCATCGCCAGTATAGTGCATGGATATTCATACGATCTGTCACGATTTAATCTTGATCTGCAAAGAGAAGCTGTGATCCAGGGTATATTGATAGAACAACATGGATTAAATTTCAGGACCTGGGGACTGGATCGTTTTCCAGATAATACATTGGATTTACATCGCTTGTTAGAACCCAATTGCCATCGCAAATGAAAATACTGATAATATCTCCTCATCCTGACGATTTGGAAATCGGCTGTGGTGGCACGATAGCACGATTGCGAGACCAAGGACATGATATCATTTCTGTGATCACTGTCAAGCCCAGCCGAGAGGGACGTCCGGGGAGATCAAAAGATATCACAGAATCTGAATTACGCAACAGCATGATGATAGCGGGCATCGATTATCGAGTGTTTGATACCGATCTACATGAAAACGGACGACCTGATCTCCGTGCAGATAATGTCACGATGGCCCGACTAGCCGAATTGGTAGAACCATGTGATTTGGCTATACTACCACATGCCCAAGATTTTCACCAGGATCATCGTGCTACCTATGAACTGGCTTTCCCCCTTATGCTGAAAAGAGCCACCACGATCTGGAGCATGCACAGCTGGCCTTATTGTTACCATCATGCTAGTCCCAACATTTTGCGTGACATCTCTGACTATTGGTCTGTGAAAGAAAATATGTTAAAATGTTACGATTCATACTTGAAAGACGATGACATACAGGAAATACTCAACCTTAACCGCGTGTGGGGGGATCGTACCGGGTGTCATCTGGCTGAAGCTTTTTCCTTGGTGATAGATCGTGGATAAGATAGACTTGTTCCAAACACACCGTATCTGGCCTGTGATAAGAGATCAAGTCATGCATCTAGTAGATCAAGAGCACGCGAATGGTCGAGCACAAAATGGCCCATTGGTGAAAACACTCGAAGAAATACTGTCAAAAAAATTCAATCGTCGTTATTGTGTGACATTTGGTAGCTGCAGCGATGCCATGACAGCGGCCATGATATCCTTGGGTTTACCGCTGGGATCTTCAGTAGGAGTCAGCGATTATACGTTCAGTGCCAGTGCCCATGCTATTTCGAGAGCAGGATATCGACCTGTGCCATTGGATGTCAACGACAAATATTGTGTACAATGGGTCCCAGATGATCTGGCAGCAGTGATGGCCGTGGATATATTCGGCAACATGACCCGGGTAGACGATATTGGCGTCCCTGTGATCGTCGATGCTGCACAAAGCCTAGAAAGCCACGATGGAATGGCATGGAGTGCCGAAAGAGGCGAGATTTCTTGTATCAGTTTTAGTCCCAGCAAAACAGTCAGCAGTTGGGGCAGTGGTGGTGCGGCGTTGACCAACGATGTCGATCATTATCAAAGATTGATCAAACTACGCCTGCATGGAAAAAGCCGCAACGATGACGACAGCATACACCCTGGTATGAACAGCATGCTCAGCAGTTTTGAAACAGCCTGTGTCATCGTGGGGTTGGAACAGGCTGATCAGTGGAGACGACGACGAGAAAATATCAGCAAATACATCGTTGATAGATCTAGATTTGCCACTGGCATAGATTTCAGTTTACCTCAACACGGATTCCATAAATTAGTATTCCAGAGCGAACACAGAGATCAAGTGATACAAGAGCTCGACAAGGCCGGCGTTGCTGCAGTTTGTCATTATCGCAGATTGATGCATCAAGAAAGTTTGTATCAGGGACGATCCTGTCCTAATAGCCATAGACTCAGTGGCATCAGTTTCACAGTTCCTAACCAACATACACTGACAGATTCAGAAGTAGAACACATAGCAGAGGTATTATCATGAAAATTTTAATTTTAGGTGGCCACGGATTTATCGGCCACACATTGGCAACCAATCTCAAGTCACGCGGTCATGAGATCAGCGTGGTAGACTGTCATCACACCTATGGAGAATACCCCGAATGGGAGTATCAGCCATTGTTGCAGCAACGATTGGCCATGATCGGAGAACACAGACAGTTCACAGGATCGGTCACAGATCCAGAATACATGCATCAGGTATTTGATCTAATCAAACCCGATGTGGTGGTGGATCTTGCCACATACCCCAATGCCAAGATGGTGAAAAAGAATGTGCTGGATGCCACAGAAAACATGATCGCTGCCACAGCATTGGCTTTGGATCTCTCAGTCCGGCACCATGTAAAAAGATTCGTGCTGGCCAGCAGCAGCATGGTCTATGGCGATTTTGATGCCATCGGTTCTGCCCCGAATGAAACCAGTGTTTGCAATCCATTGACCCTGTATGGCAGTTACAAACTGCAGTGCGAACGCATGTGTAAGATCTGGCATCACGAGCATGGCTTGGAGTATGTGCTTCTGAGACCCAGTGCTTTGTACGGTGTGCGCGATACTGTGGTCAGAGTGATATCCAAGATGACCGTGGGTGCATTGAAGGATCAACGGATCGTGGTCAACGGTCCTGAAAATCGACTAGACTTTTCTTATGTGACTGACGTGGCAGATGCGTTTGCAGAGGCAGCTACTAATCCTGCCTGCGCCAACGAGATTTTCAACTGCACCCGAGGTAACGGTCGCAGGATAATCGATGCTGCTCGATTGATCCAGGCCAGGATTCCCTGCGAGATCATATCAGCAGAACACGACAGTTTCTACCCTAATCGAGACACGCTCGACAGTGATAAACTCAAATCCGTCACTTCCTGGAATCCTCGAGTAGACATCGAGCAAGGCATCAATGAGTATCTAGATTGGTTTTTGGCCCAAGAATATATTTCAAGATTCTAGCCAAGGTCGTTGGCCATAGAGACCGAAGTAGTAATCCTGTAACCAAGCCCAATCAAAGCTCTTTTGTAAGGCCGAGTCAGCTCCACCAACTGATTCGTAATAGCTCAAAGCATCTTGGCTTCCACGTAGGCAGTATTCGGCGTTGTCGCCTTGAGCATGAGTACACCAAATATGCAGACGATGTTGGATCTCCACGTCGGCTCCCTGATCTACTTCTTGCTTGAGTTTCAACACCTCACGGAATGCGCTTCTCCATGTGATCCACGGATCGGTGTTGAATCTTGATATACTCGCACAGATGGGAACCACTTCGTGGGCTGCACTAAGAGTGAAATCCAATCCAGGTTTAGTTTCCAACACCAGCTGACGGTTATATAAATTGATGTTCATGGCACCGTACTCGAGACCGTTGACCGGGTTGCGACTGTGGAAAATATAATGTTTAGGAGCCTGCAATCTGTCAGGTTGGTAGGTGAAATCAAATTCCTGCAATACCTCAGTCTTGGCAAACACAGCAAAAAACCATGGAGTAGAACTCATCTCAGCAGCAGCTTTATAGGCTGCTTCTCTTCCTGTGACGCCTTGGCTATGCTTGGCTTTGGGAAATATGTCTAGTAGATGCTGCCAATGTTTTTCTGCCATGGGCTCACCATTGCTGATAAAAATCACATCCTGCTGCGGATCTATATCTTGATCGCGCTGGGTTTTGTCGATGAATTCATAATCATAAATCTGGTGCTGAACTTTGACAACAGATGTCTTGGGGATCACTACCGCACTGGCTCCACGGGACAATGGCACCACGGTCTTGGTCTTTTCTCGCCACAGTGGAACTACTGGCAAACAAGTTTCTGGGATGTTGGGAGTCCTAAACAGAGCCAAGGGGCCTGACCAATCTAGATTTTTTACAGCATCTACATGACTGTCGTAATCATGCTCGATCACCGGCATGGGCTTTCTAGGTACTGATATAAGGGTGACAAAATTTAAATCGTACCATTCCAGTAGTTCAAACTCTGCAATCTTGTTTCTGAAAGTGGGCACATGCATGAAGAAGGTATCACCAAATTTTTCATTTCCACTGGGAAACACATGCAACATGTGATTCTGCCATGCTTCGGGGTGCCAAGTGAAATCAAACTCAGTGTAGTCGCAGATACTGCTGCAGATCCAGACGAATTCTTGATCGTCGGGAATAGTCTTGACCAGACGTGTGAGAGTGTCTTTGTAGTTGTCAAAATAACGCGATCTCTTAGCCACAGGATGTGGGAATTGATCTGCCGTGCCATCCATATGATCGATGAGATAGATGGCTGCGGCTTTTGCACGGATCTTGCTGCCGCTCTGGCTCACGTACTTGACATGCTGGGCACTGGTCATGGGATACCTGGGACCACCAGTCTTTTGCCATTGTGTGCCAAATTCATAGTTAAAAGGTGGATCACTGTAGTCCGGGTGCCAAGAGAAGTCAAAATCTTCTACGCTGTCACTGTTTTCCCACAGATTCATGTCGATCCTCATGACTATCTGTTGAGTATGATAATTGGTATCATTGTATCCCAGTTTAGGTATCAGGTAGGTACCGGAGTCTTTTTGCCATTGGCTGGCCCAGGCATGGCGCTGATGACTTTCCCACGGCACGGGTTCCCAAAGGAAATCAAACCCTGTGTAGTCCGCTAAGTAATTCACGATCCAGAAATATCTTGTACGACTCTGCTGACGTGCGTGCTCGATATCATCGGCAGGTCGCTCGTGAATAAACAATCCTGGTTTTTTTCCTATATAAAATACGTCAAACATGATCCGTATAGATGAGATTTACAACAATACTTTCTGGCCTTGGATACAGAAAAATTTACCGCTGACCAGGATGTTTTTTTGCGACCCCCCGGGCGACAGCAGACCCGAGGCGTTGTTTAATTTTGGTGATGATGTCACTGAACTTAATTATATATGGTTCCACGACCAAGAGCCAATACATTTGGACATACACCGTCAATTATTCGACGACGTCAAACGCAGGAATCTCGATCTCAATCACGGACAAGGTCCTTCGACGCCTGCAATCGTGACCAGCGAAAAAAACAGTGAATTCGTTGATGAGATCTGTAAAGATTACGGGTGGACTCCTTTCTATTATTTTTTCCACGGATGGGCTGCATTAGATTGGTTCCGCGGCTATGATAAAACCTTTTTGATCCGGCCTCCAGAACAGAGATCTATCACAAAAAGTTTCATCAGCCCCAACAGGATAATCGGTGGCAAGCGAGATCACAGGATATTGTTGATGTATCACCTGCTGGACAGAGATATCAACAATGCGTGGATTAGTTTCCCAAAGACATGTCCAGTAGAACAGCAAGACGTGGTAGATATCGCTTGTAAGTTTGGCCCACAAGTGCAAGATGTGTTTAGGAATGCCGGGCTGCCGATGTGTTTTCCGGGAGAGTCTGATCATCCCATGCACAGTTGTTGGCTCAGTTTATTTGACGAAAACAGCACTAGTCTGACACATGTGATCACAGAGACTGTTTATTCCGGGCGTAGACATCATCTCACTGAAAAAACTTTCAAGCCCATATGTCTACAGATGCCATTCGTGATGTTGTCCTCTGCGGGCAGTCTCGAGTATCTCAAGAGCTATGGATTTCAGACCTTCCATGATCTATGGTCCGAAGATTATGATCATCTTGATGATTCTCAGCGTGTGGTTGCTGTGGCAGATCTTTTGAAGCATTTAGATGATTGCAGTGCTAGAGAACTGGCGCAATACCATCGGCATGCCGAGCCCATGGTCAAGCACAATTTCAATCATTTTTATGGCGGCGGATTTGAAAAAATATTGTGGCAAGAACTTGTCGCCATGCTGGAGCAGATCAGGCTCGCATGCAGATAACTTTGGTCTATGATCGTGTGATCGATGATCGTATCGGATATCCCAATCTAGCAAGACATCAAGCACGGCCATTCACTCCGGCATGGAGACAATTTGATCAGCATTGGCCATGGGTGGTTCCGTTGCGTCTCACCATGTACTTTGATCAATGCGGGATCGATTATCAGTGTCACACATCAGATTCCGGAAATGGTTGGTATCCCATCTCGTTCAGTTGGTTTGATTTTGAAATAGATTACTTTGGCCTCATCCCACCGGGTACACAACAACGTATCAAACAAGGCCATATCCGTGTGCTGTTTTATTATCACGAAGGTGACAATCCCAGTAGGATACAACATAGATTGGAACATCTATCACAGGTACATGGATTTGATAAATCGTGTTTTGTTTTTATCTCGGCCAACACAGCCGCTGACTGGTATTTCAGCGATCACGAGTGCTTCTTCCGATATGTCAACAGAAATCAAACAACAGATTATGATGGGTCCACAAGAACAAAAGACTTCACTCTATTGAATCGACAACACAAGTGGTGGAGAGCCAGTGTCGTGGCCGATCTCGCCCGATCCGGCATCCTGGACAACAGCACATGGAGTTATGACACCGCAGCACCGGCCATCGATGATCCACAAGACAATCCTATTTCTATCTACACCATTGATGGGCTGCCACAAACAGTCAGCACGTTTCTATCTCGAGGCCCTTACAAATGCGATACACTCAGCAGAGATCAACAGAATGACCATCATTGGGTCAATGTCGACCTTTATAAACAAAGCCATTTCCATATCGTGATAGAAACCCATTACGATGCTGATCAGAGCGATGGCACGTTCCTCACTGAAAAAACTTGGAAATGTATCAAATACGGTCAGCCATTCGTTATAGTAGGTCCAGCTGGAACACTACAACATCTCAGAGAACAGGGATTCCGAGTGTTTGATCAAGTGCTGGACAACAGTTATGATCTTGTGCAAGATCCCACCCAACGCTGGCTGGCCACTAAAAAACTGATACAATGGATAAAACAACAAGACATCCAACGATTATGGCAGAGCTGCCAAGATGATGTGGCATGGAATCAACATTTCTTTGACACCCATGCATATCGAGTTGTAAATACCCTAGCAGAAAGATTACAATGTCACGAGTAAATTCATACACCAGCTGGCAACCACTCGAAGAAGTCATCGTCGGGCGCGCCTATGATCCTGATTATTTTGACTTCATTGAAAACGCACAAGTCCGAAATCAATTGCAACAGATCCTGAGCGAAACTGCCGAAGATCTTGATAATCTACAAAAGACCATAGAAAAATACGGTGCCGTTGTCCGTAGACCCGACTTGCCTAACAAGGACGAATTCCAGCAATGGCAAACATCCGGTGAGGGCGCACCCTTGCCACCTTTGACTCCTCGAGACTGGCAGATCACGCTGGGACAGAAACTGTTGCGTGTGTTGCCCATGACAGAGCTCAATGGCATCTGCCAGGGCTACGGTGATGCCGTGATCAACCCGCACGGCGACACCTGGGATGAAAATTGCATACTCAATGGTGCTTCGGCCAGTTGTATCGTTCGTGTGGGGCGAGATGTGTTTTTTGACAACAGCGATTTCCTTAAACCCGAACAGACACGTTGGATCGTGGACAATGTGCTAGGTCCCGAGTATCGCATACACGAAGCAGTCACAGATGGTCATGGAGATGCAGTGTTTGCTATCCTTAAACCCGGGGTCATATTGTCCAGCAAACATGACGTCAATCTCGATCTGGCGGGAGATTTCCCTGGGTGGGATGTTTGCAAGATCTGGGACTCTAGTATCTGGGCTGCCATGGAAGTGGGCAAATTCAAGTATGAAGAAAGCCCCGGTGCATGGTATGTGCAAGGTGCCACACCCACAGCAGAATTCACTGCGTTCGTGGACACCTATCTCAAGAAGTGGACTGGATTTGTGGCCGAGACAGTGTTCGATGTCAACTGTTTAGTGTTGGATGAATCAAACGTGATCTTCAGCGCCTACAATCGAGAAGTGTTCCAATTCTGTGAACGGCATCGGATCAATCCCATCATTTCTGAATTGCGTCACAGCTATTTTTGGGATGGCGGCATCAGCTGCTGTACACAAGACATCCGCCGTCGCGGCGGATTAGAAACCTACCTTTAACTACAGACCTTTACGCCATACTGCTGTTCAAACCGATCAGCATCTGCACGATCGTTGACCATGGGTTCGCCTCGGATGTTGAGACTGGTGTTGAGCAGCATAGGGCAACCTGTCAAGAGATACCATTGTTCTAGCAACTGTCTGATGCCCGAACCATCTCTTGGTACGGTCTGCACCCTGGCTGTGCTGTCAGCATGTGTGATGGCCGGGAACGAGTTTGGATCTCGCACGCGAGCCACGATCTGCATGTAACGACTGGCGGGAAAGTTTTGAGGCATTTCAAAGTAGTCGTTGACACACTCTTCCAATATCACCGGCGCGAAAGGTCGGAACTTCTGCCTGCGTTTGATCTCATTGACTCGATTTTTAATGTCGGCTCCCCTCGGATCGGCAAGGAGGCTCCGGTTACCGAGGGCTCTAGGACCAAACTCGGCACGCCCGCTAGCCACACCAACGATACGATGGGCAATGAGATGATCAAGAATATCAGCCACAGGGTAAACACCAGGAATATCGTGGCCAAGAAAAGCATCCCTCCAATTAATCCTTTCCCCATAAGCAAGAGCGGCGGCTCCAAGGCTGGAACCCGCATCACCTGGGTTTGGCATGATCCATATTTTGTCATATATCTGTCCTAGTCTACTGTTGGCTACACAGTTGAGTGCTACCCCTCCCATGTAAACCAGATTGTCACTTTTGACCAATCTACGAGCACGTCGCATCACTGACATGATCATTTCTTCCGTAAGCCTCTGTGCAGCCGCTGCGATGTCTTCATTGTGTGAGAAACTTAACTCATACTCGTCGAACCCGATGTGCAGATTTTTTTTGAATCTTACGGTTTCAACATCGTCGACGAATTTATGTTTCATCCAGGCAGCACCAAGATCCGTGCCATAAGCAGCCATGCCCATAGTGATGTATTCTTCTTCCATTGGCTTCAACCCCACAGCTTTTGTAATGGCTGAATAGAAAAGTCCGATGCTGTGAGGATAACCTTGGCGCCAGACTCTTTTGTACTTGGCTCGCCCTTGATCATCATATCGAGCATGATAGATGGATATGGTATCCATCTCTCCGATGGCATCTATCACTACCACTGCTGCTTCATCGAATGATGAAGTTTGGAATCCTGCTGCTGCATGACTGAGATGGTGTGAAAAGCACACTTCCTGGCGCGCCGGAACCTTATACCATGATCCAAGATAGCTTCGAATCGCTGTGTGTTCGGTCCACGGTCCATAGCACCGTTGTCCACTCCGCCATTGTTGTAGATTGTGCATCCAAGGTCGTTCATAAAATGCCACAATGTCAATGTCATAATCACAAAGTTCATGCAACATGTCAGGACTGATCCCAGGGTCATTCTTGATTTTACTATAACGTTCACTATGACCAGCAAAAACGATATTGCCGTTGCTGTTTAAAACAGCGACAGCAGCATCATGAAACCCAGCACTCAACCCCAATATATGATTCATTTGTATATAAAAGGATCTCTCTTGCGAAGTTCTCGGAGTTTCTTACGATAGCGTATTTCTAAGTTGATTTTATTGATTAGATTTTTCAACCATTTCATAGTAGATGTTCCTTTATGTCAATATCTTTATCTGACGATCTATATAGTCTGAATCCGACCATCGATAATCATATGTGATGAAATTGGTAGATGTCTTGATCGAATAAACATCTAGTCTAGCGCTTATGATATTCAGCACATGGTCAAACTTGTCGGCTCCAAATGATTTTATGAGATTTACTTGGCCTATCTGTGGGTGACCGATGGTAAGATACGGATCTTCTGGGTCAAAGCCATTGTCTAGCAACCACTCGCGGAACTCGTTCAATCGAGTTTTTTGCCATTCAAATTCACCAGGATCTTGGCCCCATTCGATATCAAAATCAGCTGCAGCTTCAGTCTGACTCCTCAACGTAGTGGTGGTGAGTTCGCTGATCCTGCTATCTCGACCTTCATCGTTGAATACTTCCCAATGGTGTTTGCCTACTGCTTTGTTTACTCCCACAAACACACCCCCTAATGGGCGATTTATAGTTTCTATTCCAAACAACTCTAAATCTGATTCTTCTAGAGTAAATCTGGGTGCATTCAACCAGCACATCAACGTGCTGGGCCTGCGCCATTCTGGTGCAACCACAGCCTTGCGATAGCTCAATACCCAACTCTCGAATTCATGACAGAGAAGATTCAGCTGACGTATATGCCAACGAGTGGTAGCATCGGCCCTGCGATAGTACACAGGCATGTTTCCGCTGACGCCTTGCAAATCTTCAAAATATCGGTGTAGCATGTTAAACTTGTCCGGATTGATTCTATGTCCAGGCTGATCCCATATTATCTCCCCTGGATGTAGACAGTTTTCCATCGTGAAACTATCATCAATGGTATACCCAATTCCAGATTGATTGATGGCTGCTATAGATCGATTTACTTGCTCTAATATGAATCTGCCGTCTCGTTGGGAGTTTTCAAATCCCAAGAAACAATAATTTTTCTCAAGATGCAACTGATTCACGATCACGTCATTCAAAGCTGTCAGCCATTTTTTTGACAGGCTGTTTTCATACACATCCACGTACACGGTGGTGAACTCATCGCGATCGCTGCGTAAAGTCAGTTCAATCTGTTCTAATATTTTCCCACCATTCATGTATTTCTTTGTCCTGTTCTAAGATAGTATCTATCGTGAAATTATCGTTTCGTATTTTTTCTATAGCCAACAATCGTTTCTTTCCTTTGATCAGTCCTGCTTGCCATTGATCTGGCCATTGTTCCGCAAACGTGGGGCGATTTTTCAACTGCAATAGCACATCCTTTAAAGCACTGTTGGGTAGATACGAAACCAACGAATCTACCTTGCGATCTAGCAATTCTCTAGGCAAAGCCAATGGGCTCATGACGATGTCAGGAGAAAAAGCAAACACTACTTTGGCAAGTACATCTACTCCAAACTGGTCTGCGAGTGATTGGATGTTTCGGACTTCGAATAGTCCGGGTAAAGTAAGTGTGAAATCGATGCGCATTTGCCTACTATGCGTGGATATGTCCACTCCAGCGGCAAAGTTTTGGCACCATTGACGGTAGTCAAGTCCGGTCCTGATGTATTCTCCCGTGGCTCCTGTGCCGTCGAGGCTGGCGCAGATTTGCCAGTCCCTAACAGATCGAAGGATATCACGATAAAGATTGATGCCACGATAGTCCACGCGACTGAGATTAGTATTATATCTAGCATATAGTTTTGGTCCATCGCCTAGCTCGACGATGCGTTTCATGTACCGCCAGTGTTGCTCATACATCAAGGGTTCTCCGCCTACCCAATAGATCTCTTCTACACGATGTTGTTCCACTGCTTCGGCGAATTCTGATTCAATCTGTGTGTCTTGGAATTTACTTATCTCGCGACGAACTTCGGGAATCATCCAATTGTTTTTGGGATCTGTCCAGTTGATCATGTTGTGTTGGCGCTGCTCGCTTTCCCAACTACTGCTCAACATATCACCGCACATCCTGCATTTGAAGTTACAAAGGTTGCTGAAACGATAATCCCAACTCACTGGCTTCATCTCAGTGCGGCCGGTGGCATCTGTTTTCTGCATGGCCTCCGCATACTTATGTCCAAACAATCCATTAAAGTAACTGCGATAAACATCGGTGTTGAGTAATTTGCTGTTGCATACATCACACTCTGGCAACGTCTCTCCTGCCATCATCCTGCGACGTACCGATTTCATATGCTCGCCATTCCAATGCTCGTTTAGCGTCATTGGAATGTATCTCCCCGTGCCGGCGGCTGTATCTATATACTGCTGGAAATTCTGTGCAGGCTCTCTGGATGCGCAACACATCCTGCGTTCAGTCTGTGGACTCAGATAGGTATGGGTCCACGGTGCCATGCACAGAGTAGAAGGTCTATCTTTGATGTCCATGATAATCCAAAGCTTCAGCCAGGTCAGGATGTGCATCTCGCAGGTCCTGATTTCGCCGCCAATCCAGATCCGCTATACTCATGCGCAGTATCTGTCCATCGAGGCTTACACCGTTGCGGATGAATTCAATGATACGATCAAATTCTTGTCTATGAAAATCGCCCACATCAGCATTTTCCAGTCGCCGGATGGCCTGTTGTTTGGCTTTATCGGGCATGGTACCGGTACTAAAATAGTATGGCTCGTGCATCATATTCCAATATATGAAATTAAATCCTTGTCGATCGATCCAAGAAGCCAATTTTTCTAGATAGAACACATTAAACACACTTACTGTAGAACACACTTGTAATTCAATATTCTTGTGACGTTGACGCAAATCGCGGAATCGATTGATATTTTCGTTGACTTCGCTCCATACAGCATTGGTACGCTGATATTCAAATCGTTGCTCTAAGTCATCGATACTGAAAGCGATCTCCACTGTTTTGAAATGCTGCCAGATCTCTTCGGCACCCTCGGGCCATTGTGTGCCATTGGTGTTGTAGTGTATCTCTACATTGTGAGCGATTCCACGGTCTACTATACCTTTCAGCATGTCAAAGTGTTCCTGGATCATGAAAGGTTCTCCGCCGGTGAATTCTATGTAACGGATGTCTGTGATATGCTGATCGATTTCTTCCCAGAAACTTTCGGCAGTGCGTGGCCATGCACCAGCTCTAAGCAACTTATAGTGATAGTTGTCCTTTTTGTTGTCACGAGAAACAAACTGTAGTTCTTCTGTGGCGTAGGTAGAACTGCTCCAAGATCCGCATATCCTACATTTTAGATTGCAAATGTTGCCCAACTTGAGATCAAGGAAAATCAAAGGTTTAGATTTTTCGTCCCAATGAGCATCGGTAATCATATGCTTGAGACGATTCAAGGTATGCATACGTTTGCTGGTGCGACCGCTGCGTTCTTCTTTCCAACATCTGGTACAAGTCTGCGGCTGCTTTCCTTCTATAAACTGTGTTCTAAGATCACGCATGTATTGGCTATCACGTATCTTGTCAAACGATGCATCAACCAGCTGAAATTTTTTCCCCTCGTCGTCTACTATCTCATCGATGGCTAGGCAGCATGGTCTGACAGTACCACTAGGACTTGATTCGAGACTGACCCATGGAAGTATGCAAAATTTGTCGTGCGGTATCTTTATCATTATTGGCCTTTGGTACAATCAATCAATAAGTTTCTCAACAAGAAATAGGATTCGTTGTCGAATTTGATGTCATCATTGATTCCAGAATGTTTTTTCATTATGTCCTCGATCAGAGTGGGATTCGCAAGCAAGTGATCATGTATTTGCTGTTGGATACCGGGCGGCATCAAGACTTGATCGTAGCCGGTGAGCCCATGGACATCGGGGTGTAATTGGGTATCGGTGGGATCAAAATACTCATCTATCTTGATGCGATGATTGCGTATGCTGTCTACCAACTGCATGATTTCTGCGGTATTCCTGCTCATAGGTAAACGAAGTGCTATAGACACTTCTTGCAAAATCAATCTGCGTTTTATTCTTTCATAATAAGTCAGGGTAGGATTGGATTGGATGCTCCACAAGATATCGCTTCCTGAGATACTGCTCAATCCTATTTCTTCTTGCATGTTCCACAACGGAGTCTGAGGATGATGGGTATAAGGCGTGCCCAAGGTGATTTTGTACACCGTCCCAGATGCACAGTATTTTTGATACCTTATAAACATATTTACTGTGTCTAGGAAGTCCTGCCAAGTTTCCGTGGGATAACAACTGAAGAACAGCAATACGCACACGATACCTCTGCGATCAAACTGTTCGATTTCATGGTCTATGTCTGCGGTACTAAACTGCTTCTTCATATGGGCACGCACAGCATCACTGCCGGATTCAACCCCAATGGTAAGTCCTTCGCCGCCACTGGCTTTGAGCCGATCGTAGTAGACATCATCCAGCGCAGATGATCTCTGTCGGGTGATATATTGACCTACCCACTTGATAGTGGCGTCTGGGTGAGCTTGATTATAGGCAGCCAAGGTAGAAGTAAAATCTTTAAAGGCCTTGAGGCTACCATTTACCAGACTGTCGGTCATGTAAAACTTCTTGACTCCATGCTTTTCATATAGGTGAATCATCTCCTTGGCGATATGATCACCACTGCGGAACTTGAACTTGGGCCAGAGCACAGGAATATCACAGAATGTGCATTGTCTCACGCAGCCTTTGCTGCCAGTGATAGGCAGTATAGGTTCATTCACATAATCATAGGCGCGGATGTTGTAGTCGTCAAAATCCACGAAAGGCACAGATTCCAGATCTATCAACGAAACATCAGTCACTGTGTTGTCATTGGTGTCTTGTGTCAAAAGATCAATCACAGCCTGTTCCCCGTCGCCTTGGATGACCTTGTGTGCCAGCCCATAGTGTAACATAGTTTCACAGAAATTGCGTGCTGGAGAAGGATAAGCACCAAAATAGTTCTGTATACGACGGCGGAACTGGCTATGGTCTGGGCCTAATGCAAAACTGCTGGCGCCTCTGCCGCCCAACACTATCTTAACTGGAACCGATCTGCGCTTGAGTTCGGCTAGCAACAGTAGGCAGGCCTTGTGGCTTTTGTAACTGAATACTGAAATGCCCAGCCATCTAGGTGCATAGTCTTCGATGAGATCGATACTGGCATCCAACCAACGCCGGATGATATCTTTGTCATTATCGAAAAACACATCTACGGGATCACTGTTAGATTCTGGGGAGTCAGGGCCCACGTTCTCAAAATTATATTGTACCTGCGAAAATCTATCTTTACCGCCGCATATATCCAGCAACAGCAAATTGAGATCATGTGTTCGAGCCGTAAAGCCTGCAGCATTTACACAGGCTTTTATTACTGCCGGGCTGCTTGGTGGATACTGAAGATCCAGCACCGGCAGGCTTACGATCAACATATCTAGTGTCATCGGGCCAGTAAAGATTTTAAATTGCTGGCCCAGATGCCATGACATTCTGCGCTGTGGTGTTTGTTGTCCCACGCTGCTTTATCAGTGGGCCAATCCTTGCCGCTGTATAAAATTATTTTTTCATTGGCTATTATGGCATCTGAATCTCTGTTGGTTTCAACAGTATCCAAGGTAAAATTATAGACAGAGATGTTTTGTGATCGACACACGCGATTTGCCATTACGAGTGCAGGCACCCAATTCCGTATATCGCCCTGGCTTTTGAACAAGGGCCATTGTATGATCACGAACTCGGGTTTTGGCAGCTTCCATCTTTTGTGCCTTGGAACTCCTGTTATCCAGTTGCTGACGTTTTGAGCGATATGGAAGGGATCACAATATTGTATACCCAAGTTTGCCGCACTGAGATTGAGATCCCGAGACAACACGCTGGGCCATACATCTTTTATATCTAACCCTATACCTTCGGTATGACAACCTCCCAACGCTAAAAAATGACTTCCTGTCTGATGGAAATCTAAAGATCTATATCCAAAGGCATTGTAGTGATATTGTATGGTGTGTCCGGCATGATCTACTGAGCGATAGGCCCCGGCCTTTTTTGGTAAAAACATGGCAGGAGTGGCTAGTTCACAGATTAGATCCATATGATCCTTTCAAGGCCAACAGCTCGGGAATAGTATCCAAAACATTCTCAGATCTGATTTTGTCTAGCTGATCCGTCTTGGACCAAAATGTATCAATCAATTGAGTATTATCTGTGCTCATCATATAATTTATAGCACTCTCAAATCCCACCGTGGCTCTACGCAGATGATCATGAGGTTTTAACCACTCGATATGTTCTTGGAACTTGACCCTAAGCCGTTGTTTGTATTTCATCGGTGCAATGTCTAATCTATAATATGCTGGATCTTGTACAACATTGACATTGAGGTCTTGGTGACGGATAAATCCACGCTCAACCCAATTCTTATGGAAATCAGGGAGGTGCCAGGCATTGAGGATGCTGAGAGTAGGTGAGATATAAAAGTCTACATTGGGACAGATCTCCAGCATGCGGCTGCGATTCTCCTCGACCTCTTGCCACTTGGTGCCTTTACGGATATACTCTGCACGTGGGCCCATAGCATCCAGGCTAGCACCCACTGCCACGCTTTCAAACTTTTTCCAGTAGTCGAATACCAAACGGTCTTTGAGTTTGACTTTCGTGAAGTTGGTGTTGTAGATCAAGCGTACATCAAATCTGCCTCGGCGCTCCAGCTCTTCCAAGATGCGATAGTGTTCGTCCATCATCAGTGGCTCGCCACCAGCAAAGTAGATTTGCTCTACATAATCAAGATGTGGTAGCAACTGTTCCCAGATGTCTGTTTCATGGCGACCGGCCCAGAACAACGGTTTGTGTTTTTTAGCCCAGCCCGGGCCGGCCAGTTTGACTTGATCTTGGTACCAGCTGCTAGAGAAAATATGTCCACAGCTCCTACAACTAAGATTACAGAGGTTGCTGAAGCGTATATCCCAATATGTCATGTTAAATCTATCAACGCTACCATCCTGTTTGGTTTCAGTAGCCCAGTCAATATGATGTCCGTGATGCTTGTTGGCGCTGCGACGGCCACTAAAGAAACCCGATTCTTCTTGTTCGTAACAACGAGTGCATGCAGAATGAGGACGATCATTTAACATGTCTAAACGCATGTTACGCATGGGTTCGTTGTTCCATATCTCTTCCAATGACTGCTGATTGGTATCTCCCAACTGCCCATCGTGGTCGCTGTGGCAACAGGGAAATGCTTGTCCGGTAGGCCAAGCATGCAGGTGTATCCAAGGGTACATGCAAAAAGTCTTTGACTCGGTCAACAAGTATCGTTGTCGATCGCTGATCTCATTGAGAGATATCTTGATGGGATTAAGGCTGCCATATTGATATATTTCGCTTTTGTCACTGGGATAACGATCTGTTTCCAGCATCACGAATCCTTCGTCGTAGATCGTGGATACAAATTCCATCGACGTTGAATCACTGCTGATATCTTTGAGATTTTCTTTTTCGTGTTCTTCTAAGGGACGATTGGACACCAATAAAACAAAAGGATTGCTGATGTCAACTTCATTCAACAATATCTGTAAATTTTTCAATACTAATCCAGTGCTTTGATTTTTCAATTTGATATCGTGTGTATAAACGAAAATCAACCTTTCGTTGATGTCGTACTGATCTTTTCTCACCGCGATCAGTTTGTTCTTTAACCAGGATTTTTTCTGGCTATAATTTTCTCGTGTCCAAGATCCCAGTTCTACGATCTCAACGATTGAATATTTTGATTTTAATTTTTCAATTATATTTTGAATCATAGTGCGTTATACCATCCATTCAGTCTGGGAAATGTTGCATCAAAGTCTTTGCCTCGACGTTGATCGTATTGCTGATAAAACTTTTTAAAGTCGTTGTGCAGTCGAGGCATGTCAAATGCATCACTGTGAGGAGTCTTGACTACATCAAGATAATCGATCAATCTCTGCACATGATTACGTTCGTGTTCTTGAAGCATGCTATGATTGCTGTAGTTGGCCAGCCAACGTTCTAATGCTTGTTTGTGCTGCATCCTGATGTCACTGGGCAACACCAACGGGCTTTGGAAGCTGGGAAAGCGCAGGATGTTGAGAGTGAAGTTGGGGAAATCCGAACCGTGTCGACTCTTCCAAGTTAACAGCATCGTGAGAAATTCCGGCAAGGATTCCAAACACAAAGCATTGATGGTAGCCATGTTGTGTAACCCGCGCAGACGACCAGACTTCATCAACAACAACATATTGTCGCACCATTGCTGCCAATCAAGACCGTCCCTGATATACTCAGCATGTGGTCCCATGCTTTCATTGCTGGTATAGATATCGAGTTCAATGCCATCAGTGGCTGACAATAATTCTTCTAATTTGGAGGAATCCATGGCTAGATTTGAGTTGATGGCTAATCGCGTCTGGCTCTTGCCTCTGTTTTGTCGGAACCAGTCGATGAGTTGCCAGGTGTAGCCGGACATGAGTGGTTCTCCTCCGGTAATACGTAACTCTCCAAGCGTCTTATGTAGGTCGGTTTCCCACCAGCGGAAAAATGCCTCAACATAAGGATTGCGTTCACCGAATCTATACTTTTGAGCACTAGCATGATCATGAGTGAAATGATTCCTGCCATCACTGACAAGGTCGCGATAGGGCCCGTTGTTTCTAATGTCCTTAACCCAAGTGCTAGAGAAAGCAGGATTGCAGTAGCTACAAGCCAATTGGCAAGTTCTGTCAAAACTGATTTCGAGAGTGAGTAGATTTGTGTCCTCAGTGGTGGGTAGTACACTAGCTTCATGCAAGGCCTCTATGGGATATATCCTGCTTTTGTAAACACGATCGCTTATGGCATCTCTGCCCATGTCTTCGATCTTCCAGCAGTATTCACATCCCGGTGGGCGCTCGCCACGTTGCATTTGCTCTCTATCTCTTTTCTTTTCTGGAGTATTGTGTAGAGCTCGAGGATTGGCTTCCACGGTTTCCACGGGTACGAAATGTGCCGGTGGATGATGGCAACTAGTGGTCATACCGGATCCTAACCATATAGTGGCATTGTACCATTTGGCGCCACAGAAACTGGCAGAGATAGGGTCCAGCACCTGCTGGCGAAATTCTAGATCACTTTTTGGCATGATGCTCACATTCGTGCCACCAAGCACGCATTTGCGGAAAGGTGTTTAAGAAATTGGTATTACGTCTACGATCGTGTTCGGCAAAGAAACGATAAAAGTCTGCTTTGGTATTATTTAAGTATTCTTGAGGGAGCTCTTGGCCTTTTCGCATCCAGGCGATATCTCTGCGCAATCGTTGGACTTCGAAATCTCGAAATCCGGTCCGGTGATCCATGTTGGTCTCCATCCAGTCGGCAGTGCGATCCAGGACGGCTGCATAACTTTCAGGCAGGATCTGCAGGCTCTGCCAGGCTGGTTGACGCAACACAGGAGTGTCAAACCAGATCCTTTGATAGTCGGCGGTGTTGAGCTTTCTAAGTTCTAGTATAAATTCCAGCAATTTTTGAAGACCCAACACCGATAGGTTGTTCATTGTGATGATGAATGTAAGACTGTTTCGACCTGGGATCTCTTCCAGCCATTGTGCTGCACGACTCAAGCACAGATGTGCATCAAGACCATGACGAATATATTCAGCATGTGCAAGATAACCCGAGTCTATACTCACATATTGCATGAAATGCTCTATATTGGTGTTGCACAGTCGTTTGGTGTAGTCGAGATACTTGGTCCATAGCTTCTCTTCTACACTGAAGTTGCTGGTGACATTGAGATGTAGTTCAGGATTGGGCATAGCCAACACATAGTCAAACACTCTATAAGTGTTCTTGTCCATGAGTGGTTCGCCACCGGTCATGCGGAAGTGTCTCAGCTTGGGATACAGTGTAGGCCACCAGGTCCAGAACGCATCTACATAAGGATTTTCTTCCCTAACAGGAATAGGGCGACGATCACCGCGAAAATGACTGGGATCATTGTGTACCATCTGAGTCGGGTACCCACCCAGTCTCTCAACTTCTTGCTGCCAGCTGCTGCTAAACTGAGGGCTGCAATAACTACAGGCAAGATTACAAGCATGATTAAAATTGACTTCAACATAACTTGGTACCACATCATCTTCGTCTCCAGAACAGTTGGCAATACGATCAAAGTCTATGGCAGCCCAGGGTTCACCCGATCGATAATGGCGATCACTCATTTCGCCCAAGTCTTCCATGTTCCAGCAATACTGACATTCCGCGGGCCGCTCGCCTGCCAACATCAACTTCCTCTGTTGTTTCTTGTGAGGAGTGTTATGCAAGGCCCCTGGGTTGACTTTTATCTCTTCGATAGAGATCCGGTGCAGAGGTGGATGATAGCAACTGTTGTTAAGGCCGGTGGGCAGATGCAGGCTCACTTGTTTCCATTTGGCCAAGCAAAGACTTGGACTTACGGAATCTAGTTTTTCTTTGATGATTTCTGCGTCAGAGAGGAATTTGCTTTTGTTTACCATCCCTCTTGTTTCCTTATGACATCTATCTCGCGAGTCATCACTCCAAGATTTGACCAATTGGAACGATAGTGATGCTTAAAGAACGCACTTTGTTGAGGCATCAAGACACCAGTGGGAAGATCCAACTGAGTAGTCAATGGATCTTGAAACTGCTGTATGATTTTAGCAGGATCCATGCCTTTGATATCATCCCATAAAGTGTCTAAGGAATCAAACCACTGCACTTCTCTATAGTCCCAATCCGTCAGCATGGTCTTATAGGTGCCCATCCTGGCGCCGGCGATGGCCCAGGCACCTTGTTCTACATCAAGCCCCACGTTGTGCCAGACCGTGAGATGATCGAGATTGCGCCGATGTACTCTGTCTCGGAATTCGCCCACGGTGGGCTTCCTACCAGCATCTAAACACATCTTCACTCCTTCGCGGAATCCAGCACGCCAGGCATGCTTGGGAGCACCATTGGGATAGGTAGTGCTATAACAATCATGCATGGGCCAATAGAGAGGATCGAAACAGAACTCCACCACAGTTTCATCACGACCATCTGTGTTTTCGTGTGTTTTCATATTGTTGACAAACGTGCGAGTCCAGCTGCTGAGTCCGCCATTACCGTACATGAGTCCATTGATGTGATTCCTGGCACGCCAACGAAACACTGCCTGTTGCCACTGCGAGTCGGGCATATCCAAAGTGAGATTGAAGAATCTTTCGTCGGGCAGATTGTCGCCGTCGATGAGTATGAAACGCTCAGTGCTGCTGACCTCGGCTGCTGCTTTGTGTGCAGCGTCCGATCCTTTGACTCCATCTACTCTCACTGCCCACGGTACCATGTTACGGATCTTGACCCAGAATTCTTCTTTCTGTGGTTCATCGTAACTGAGATAGATACAGTCGAGATCTGCTATGTCAATCTTCATAAGTCTTGGTCTTCCAATGTTGTGCGTGGGGATCGTCCCATAAGATAGTTATGTCGTTGTGATGGCAAGCTGTGCCAGAATCAGCAGGGACCAATTTATTACGCCCGGCTGCGGGCCAGTGCAACTTGCCATCTTTTACCCGTGGTTCGAACCTATGTCGTGCAAAGGTTTCTCTGTCCACTGTGATGAAATCTCCGGCACGAGATTCTGTTGTATAATCCAGAATCTGCCCAGTGCCAACATCATAGTAGATCCTGTACTCAACTGCGGACGACTTTGTCCAGTCAACCGCTCCTACAGCTTTCCAAAACTCATCCATAATATCGTTCCAAATCTTTGGCAAATGATTTCTTGTTGTAGTGTATGGGCCACATCTGGCTCACCGTATTGATACGTAGATCTCCTGGAGTCACTTCCCAGATTAGTTCTTGTGTCCAATCTTCCCCCGTGAGATCGTTGAACCTAGGCTTGAGATGGATGAGGCTGGGCACATCGCCGGGTATAGTGAGATTCTCTACACCCATGATACGGGCAGCGATGGCATAGGCTAGATCGGTATTGACTGGTTGATCCTGCCCAAACTTGATAGCCGACATCACCTCAGTCCATTGGAGAATGATTTTTTTCACTGTGTTGAAAAATATCTCGGCGGTCCGGCTGAAACGCCAATAAGTGATGGCATTGTAGACGTCTGGCAATTGATTGCTGTCGAATATTTTACGATAGTATCTAGACTTGCCCAATTGATTGAAGAAGTTTCTAGCGCCGATGGTCAGCACCACATCACGTACCTGACAGATATCAAACCAATGTTCGATGCTGTGCGGAACGATCATGTCGGCTTCGATCTTGATAGTCTGACGGAATGGAGTAGCATAAAACGCTTGCCAGTCATTGTGCAATTTCCATGTACTGTCTCCACTCCCATCACCAAACGGAAACAATCTCACATGGTCAAAGTCCTGAGAATCAGTTGGGACAACATCTGTCAGCAAGCAAATCTGCGCCGATGGCTGGCACTGGCGAAGGCTGCGTGCCAATATCCTAGCACAGGCAACATAATCTACTTCTGCAGTATTTTGTGCGATCACTAGATAGCCACGTTCGGCTTCAAACTTCATATATCTTCTCCAGAGATATTTTGTTCATGAAATGGAAATCTTGACCCGATAGTCTTACCCGGCGGCGGCGGTCACCATTGAGATACTCAAACTCAAAAGTGATGTCATCAATTTGTCTTATCTCCACATCTGAGAATACATTGGCCATGGCCCATGGTATCTCTGGAATAGCTTCGGGCACATGTCCATATATGGTGTTCAGTGCGACACTCACAGCAAAATCATTGCGGAAAGGTGAAACTGGAAAGTTATAGATTTGTGCATAATGGCTGTAATTGTCTTGTATCATGGCCATGACGCGGAAAAAGTCCCGAGCCGGTTGTCTGCGATCAAAGTACAAGACCGTGGCCCAATAGTGATGTAGTCCTCGAGAATCAGAGATGCGCTGATACAAACGGAACTGGTCTCTGTGAGTGACATCATACACATGCTTTATGGCAGTGACGGATATATCGCTTTCAAACAACCTCAGCAGTTGATCACTTGACACTATGTAATCGCTGTCTAGCACCAGAGTCTTTTCATAGGGAGAAATATCCCAGCTCTGGTATCGATTGCGATTGTACCAAGCATGCCCACGGGTGTCGTTGACATGATCGAATATCCTGGTACCGCCTGATTTTGGTTCTGCTACGATCATGTTGTGTGGGCATTCACGTCCCGCACGACTGATTTCATCACTGACTATGGATACCGGTAGTCCAGTGTATTTTTCTACGCGATCAGCGCACCAGACTGCTTGACGCCAATAGTCGATGCGCTGGTTGTTGAACGCATAGATCAAGACTCCGTTCATCGTTGTTTCTGCAGAGCATCCCATTCTACTAACCATGCTGTCATCTGTTCTTGCCAACGATCATGTGTAAGATGTTGTAGTTCGAGTGGGTTGATCTTTACGGGGGTACCATACAGATCCTCGATCACTACATCATCTTCTACCGGGCAGGCCTGTAGTAATGTCAATAGTTCTGGACCTGCCCGCCACATGCCGCCGGCATGCGCGAATAGCATTTTGCTTTGGTATTTTTCACGGAGGATTTTTTTGGCTGCTTCGTGATCAAAACGAGCCCTGATATTGGTGACTAGATCATTCATAGAGATATTTTAACAGGAAAAACTGATAAAGTAAAGGGGCCAAGGCCCCTTTTGGTAAATCAAATTGATCAGCTGTTAGCTGCCAGTGATTGAACTAGACAGTGTGGGTGTGCCCCATGTATCCGAAATATAAGTAGTGCTGGGAGCCACTGCTGTGACAGTGGAAGTCAATGTACCATCCACGTTTTCTTCTGGGCTGGCTTCATCGTCTTGGAACGTCACAGTAATGGTCATCACTGTGCCTGTACCAGCTAGAGCATTGAGCTTGACATTGATGCTGACAAAGTTGACTGTATAAAGATAGGTACTTGCGAACTGCTTGAACACGTTGGTATCCGTGGTCAGGAAATCATAGAAACCTGTGCCGGTGGTGTAAACTGTGGGAGAACCGCTGCCGCCTGTTTTGGTAGTTCCGGTGTAGCTGGTACCTGCGATGGTCTGTGTGCTTGTGCCTGTGGTCCAGTTTAATGTGCCGCAAGCTGTCAGCAGGTCGGTCCAGCTTGTGTTCTTATCACTGACAGAACCTCCAGAACGTGCGCCGGCCCAAGTGATACGACCACCGGCGTTGAAAAAGTATCGCATGGCCGCAGCTGAAGCAAAAGTCACTGTGTGTGTGGCAGTCAATGCTGTGGCCCAAGCGGTGCTGCGTGTGGCCACGCCGTTGGCAGTGGTCGTGGTGCCCACACCCGCTGCATTGTTACGTCCAGAGAAAATGGAAGATATATTTGAGCTCAGTGCTGCATAGGCACTGATAGTATCCCCTGCGCTGGGGTTGGAAAGAGCTGTGATTGATGTACCAGTGTGATTGGCTTCAGCTGTCATGCGATTCAACAGACTGGTCCACTGGGTAGCAGTAATGATGGATCCTGCACTAACGGCCGTGATAGGAGATGATTGTCCCCAACCTTTGTCTCCGGTTCCTGTGCCCCAGACCGTGTTCAGGTTGGCTACGTTGTCGTCACCCGTACCGGCAGCATTACCTGTGGCAAAAATATTGTAATCATCATCGATAATCAGTGAACCAGAGCTGTACGTCATTTCTTTTCCCTTTGTATTAGTTGATCTAATTCAACGCTATCAATCAACGGCGTTCTGTAGCAACACTACAGTAAAGCGATCTAAATCGCAAGCGTCATTTTTTTCTATGATAGCTGGGCAACTAAATCCTTTTTTACTTAATCGTTACGATGGCTTCAACTGTGCCTTCGTCGCTGCCGATCCTGTCTTCCAGAGCTCGACCAATGGTGTTACTCCATGTGGCTTCGCCGGATTTTGCAGATCGTGCCAAACCATTCCCTGCCGACACTAGACGATCGCCTTTGCGAACCGTACCTACTACTCGGACCGGTACTCGTCCAGTCATTGCGACCGGGGGATGTGTTTCGTCTGTACCAGCTCCACCATTCATGAGATAGGCTGCTCGAGTACTTATTACGCCAAATACATTTTCACTGAGTTCGCTGTTGGCTGTGGTGATTTCTGCAGATCCACCCAACTCGACTACTGTACCGGGCAGCATAGTTTCGTCAGCTGCGAAACGCTCTGCCACGTCAGCGTAAAGTGCTGTGGTAGCAGTAGCGAAAACCTGGTTAAAGTAGTTAGAAGAAGAACCAATGTTTCCCACAGCGTTGCTGCCGGTTTTTGTGATAGAACTTGTGCTAACTAAACCTGCTGTGATAAGATTGCCACCTGTGATGTTGCCGGTGGCAGTTGCTGATCCAGATACCGAAATGTTACCAATTGAGATGTTACCAGTGACTGCCACAGTAGTGGGGAATGTCACGACCGAAGTGGAACCTACCACTTGCATCACTGTTGTGGGTGTGCCACCATCGTTGACGATGATGTTGAGGTTGGCATCCTGTGTTTGGTTCTGGATGTTGACTGCAGAAGTAGCTGTAGTAACAGAAATCTTGGCGTCTTGATCGGCACCCACAGTAAGACCTGTATCATTAAGGATGCCTAACGTGCCTGATGTAGTATCGTTAGCGATAGAACTCAAGAAATCAGTGCTGTCTAATCCGTCCAGCGTTTGAGCATCTGTAGATGTACCACGGAATAATGCACTGGATACAGCAGTTGATAGCTGGATGCCAGGTCCGATAGTGGCAAATCCTGAAACAGCCACTTGAGGAGTGAATGTGGCATCTTTAGACACCATGGCTACGATAGTGTTGTTGACATAGAGCTGTACCACCACGTGATCTACAGCAGCATTGTCTGTGATGGTAGTGACGATGGCACCGGATGTTCCCTGTCCCGAAGTTGACGCTGGGCCAACCAGAATGAATGCGCTGCCGTTGTAGACCTTAAGCTGCCCGTTTACAGTATCAAACCAAAGGTCACCCGCTACGTTGGATGTGGGTTGTGTAGAGCTCGCAGTGGCAGCGGAAATCACTTTGAAAGTAGTTCCGTTGTAGACCTTCATCACATTGTTGGTTTTGTCCCACCATAGCTGACCAGTCAGAGGTGCGCCTGGCGCAGTAGTATTAGAACCGTTTTCCAGCAAGTGGATGAAGTTTTCGTCAAGGAACTCACCGTAACCGGCGTAGTTCTTGCCCACCAGCGTCATGCTTGAGCTGGTATTGATGGTACCGTCTGCCACTGTGGCAAATATGGTTCCGTCTGTTAAGTTAATGGTATATGCCATTTGTCGTTACTCCATGTCCTGTAGGTATTTATGGGCAGATAATCTACACATATTTATGTTGTACTGAGATTAGTCAAGGTTTGGATGCGCACAGTGTAATCTATCTGTATCTGTCTGTTGAGACTTTTTTGTACAGGATGGAAAATCACATGCGTGATCAGCAACAAATCGTCACTCGCACCTTCCCAGCTCTTGAGTCCTAGTTCATCAAAAACAAACTCACCGTTGAAATTGGTTGAGTTGTCAAAGGCCTGTTGTCCAGCGGGCTCGCCATAGTCTAGCAAGCAGGTAACCAATATGTCTGTATACACCTTGCCGGCAGTGTGTAAAACAGTGAGATTGTTGCGTGTGGGGTCGGTATTGGCGGCCGAATTGTCGTCCACAACTTTGATATAAGTTTGATTATAGAGATCGGCGTTTTGGCCAGTGACATTGGGTGGTAGATATGTAATAACACCTGTTGGGTCCACACTGGAACCACCGTTACCAAATGCCATGGCATAGATGTAGCCGATGTTTTTATTAGCCAAGCTCTGTGCCAATGCTATGCTCATGTTTTCGTAGTGGATAGCATTCTTTTTTTCCACGAAAATCTCGTGGCTGTTGGGATCAAAAATCTTGATCCGGCCTTCAACCATCACAGGGCCCAGGCTCATCATGCTCGTTTCTCCAACCAGACTTTTTTGGTTTCGGGATCAAAAATCTTCACGTGTTCATCTATGTTGAGACCGGTGCTTTCATTGGGCTTTTGTGGCGCAGATACAGCAGTCTTAGATGGTTCTGTGGGTTTCTCAGTTTGCTCGTGTTTCATAGGATTATTTAGCCCGATCATAGCCCACGGATAAACCTAGCTGCTGCTGTGTCAGTTTCCTGCAGGGCCACACCGTTGCTGGCAGTGTTATCACCGGGCTGATACCAGCTGAGTCCACGCCGTACTCTTATGCTGACCTGGTAACCGCTGGTGGGAGCCTGATCAAACAGCACGGTAACAGGATCCCCACCGGTTATGGTGTAACCTCCGGACTGCAGTATACCACCCACATAGACTTCTACTGCTTCCACCAGCTCAGTGGAATCCACGTCTGTGACAGATATATCCGTGGCCACGAACAGTGTGGTGGTGCCATCGCCCAGGAAGTTTTCACTGATCACTCGATCCTGATAAGCTGCGGGCAGTAGATTGCCGATGCCGATGTCGTATACCACGGCACCCACTGCATGTTCTGCTGTGCCTGTGCCGGCCGTGCCTCTACGCAGTCCGCTCACTGTGTTGGCATCAACATCTCTTTCACGATAGGCAATGCGTTCTCCATCGATGGTGATGAGACCAAATATGCCTTGTTCTAGATTGGGTTCGCTGAGTCGGCTGGCATCTGTGACATAGATCACATCATCATGCACCATCAACGTCTGTGTCAACGCAGTGGTGGTAGCATCAGTGATGCGATATGTGCTCTGGGTACCGCGCATGTCCTGGAAGATGCGGAAAGCTATCTCTCCGGGAATAACGCTGTTGGTCACGCTGGTGATGGCTACGACTTGGGCAGTGTTTATCACAGGTCCCAGGATCACAACATTGGTGCCATCTACGTCAAAATCTTCACCTTCGACCAAGAATAATCCATCCAACGTCACTACCAATCGGCTGGCATTGGTGATCAATCTTCCGGTATCAAACACATTGGTACTCACAGTAGAACCTGCGCTGTAGTCAAAGCTGCCGGGCTCTCCAGTGATATCGCCGGTGTCAAAATCAGTGCTGTCATACCCCTGGCCCGTGACTATACCCGATACTGTGGGCCCTTGGAACACTTGTGTCAGTAATTCTTGTTGGGCAGTGTCATTAAATGTGGTAACACTGATGATGTCTCCTGCGATGGGTATTAATCCGCTAGTAGGTCTCCATATCAATACATCGCCGTTGAGGTAGTAGTCAGCGGCATGGTTTACAGAGATCAAGATCACTGCACCCACTGGTGGAAGCTCTGTGAGAGTGATGGTTCTGTTGGTGGCTCCAACAGCAGGATCTACCACAAACTCTACACCCAGTGTCAAAGGTCTATTGTTGACATAAACACTGACTTCGTTGTCAGCGATTAGACTCTGATCATATCCACCACGCTGAGGCAGATAGTACTGCAGGCTAGATCCGTCTGAGATGTACTCCACGCCCTCAGCGGGTCGTGCCCTGATGCCATTTTTGCATACGATGATGTTGGCAGGATTGGTACCTTGCAAGCTGTTGGTCAAAGTAAATGACAATGCTCCTGTGGCCACCAGGTACTGTACTATGGGAGTGCTCCAGCTATAGGGCAAGCTGTCGTCCACAGCACCCATGGCAGTGACCACTATGTTGTCTGTGGCTCCATAGGTCGCTGTGAATGTGATCTGCGTCTGGAAGGTCTGATATGCAGAGTATGTAAAAGTTGAAATTGGTTCGCCATTGACGAATATCACCAGCTCTTCGATCAGGCTATACTGTACGGGTATCACCAAGAGGCGATTGGTCACTTGTGTGCCCACATAACTGTCGCGGAAGATCTGATTTCCACCACCCAATCCATAGGCAGCTATTACCAACAGATCGCCCGGTTGTGTCTGATTGCCTATGATCTCTATGGTTTGGTTTACCCAATCCACGGTATAGTCCACATCAAGATCTAGCTGCAGGCCTTGTGTACCATTGAGTATATCTATTCCCACAGGATATTCTACGAGACTAGCAAAGCTGTAATTTTCTACAGATTCGCTGTAGACATAGTTGATATCTCTCTGTTCCCATCCGTGTCCGTCACCACTCCAATCTGAGCCTGGAGTGGTGTACACCCTGAAATCCAAGGTGTCAAATATGGCGCCCGGTACCAGTTCTTCAGGTGCATGGCTGCTGTAGGTGTCTACAAATGCGCCACCATCCACGTTGATGTCAGTGGCCCTTGTTCCAAGGTAGGTGTCCGTGAAACTGCTCTCATAGATAGCATCGAGTATAGCAGGATCATATGTAGGCAGGCCTTCGGGCCCGATAGCGATATTGTCAAAAGGATTGATATCATAGTTGCCTACGTCGAAGCCGGTATTCTGATTGAAGTTAGGAGCGGATACCTGCACACCAGGATAGTCAACTCCGGATATTAGCTGGGCGAGATCTAGGCCGGGTTCGTTGGCTGTGGGTGTATAAAATCCCATGGTGCGATCAACCCCACTAAGGGTACTGGCTGCTACCAAGCTCCATTGATCAGGATCAAATGTTGCGCTTTCAACACCGGTGCTGTCGTCACTGTCGGCGGCCCATACACGATCCAAATATCTCACTTGAGTGCCATTATCATAGTTGACATTGGGTTCCCAATCCACTATGGTGGTCTGATATTGGTATCTGTCGTATTTTATGGTGGTTGCGATGCTGCGAACCATTTGGTTCTGCATCACTGCCACTGCCTGGGCACCTGTGCCGTTGCCGCCATCAAACGTGATCAATGCTGTGGTTATATAGCCAGACCCTGGTTCGATCACATCTACCGCTATCACTTCTCCTGCAGAGTTGATCCTTGCTTCCATCACAGCTGGAGTCGCAGCATCACCTGTGACGATCACTGCCGGTGGTACGGTATATCCTGAGCCACCTTCTACCACTGTGACAGATGCTATGCTGAGAGTATAGTTTTGGTACCATTGGCTCCAGGGCAAGGTCTGCCAGATCTCACTGGTGCTGGGTGTGCTGGATGTGGTACTGAGTGTGTCAGTGTCGTCCAGCACTGGGCTGATGAACATGCCTTCTGTGGTGTTGTAGTAGGCAGGCACGTCAAAGTCTGTCACAGTACCATCATAGGTATCATCTCCTTTGTAGATGAGATTGAACTCTCTGATCTGTGTGTGATAAGGCTTGACTTCTTGGATATAGTTCAGCACGAAATCTTGATTGTCTTGGCGATAGATCTGGAATGGTTCCAGGCTACGGATGGTGTGCGCCACGTCAATCAAGCTGGTCTTGGTCAGCCACAAGGGAGCCACCTGCTCGTTGAGGATGTAGTTGAACATCAGGATCAACAGGCGATTGCGTTCTATGGCCAGATCGTCGATGAAGATTTCTTGATTCAGGCTCTGGATAATCTTGCGTGTTTCTGTCACTGGCTCTTGATCAAAATACTGCGCATCAAACACTTCCACATCAAAGCCAAAACGACCCAATGCGTAGTCCCAGATTTCCGGAAGAATCTCTATAGTACCGTCTTCCAAGGCCACACGCACCCACTCACTTGAGATAAGCTGATAGATCTCAAACTTGCCGGCAGCATTGTCCAGCACTTTCACTGTGCTGTCTTCGGGTACAGTGAGAGCGGCTAGGTCTGCATAGTTTTGTACTTCAGCAGTGAGCACAGTGAGAGGATTGTAACCCTCACGATACCAGTTGATATACTGCCAATATAGCTTGGTATCATAACTCTGTACACGCACTAGGCCCAGCACGCGGCTTCCGGGTAAGGTACCCGATTGCACTTGGTAGATGGTCCATAGTCCGTTGTTGTTGCTGTCTGTGGCCACTAGGTAGAGGTAACCCAATGGTACTACCTGCAGGTCTTGATAGCTGAGTTCAGCGAGATCTGCCACACGTTTGTTCCAGGCACCTGATCCGGCAGCAGGCTCGGGTTCTTCGCTCAGGAGCAGGGGATATTTGCGGCTTTCAGCCAAGGGATACAGGGCCATCACGCGATTGGCTTCTACTAGATAGTTTTCCAGGGCCAAGAAACGATTGGCGAACATACTCTGGCGTGGTCGGAACTGCACACCATACAACTCGCTGGGAGCCAGTCTGGGATCAGGTACAGCATTGCCCACCGTGTCCACACCACAGAAACTGTCTTGCAGTTTGCGATACAGAGGATCGATCAAGAAATCTTTGGCGCGATCTTGGGCGATCAGTTGATATTCCACGTGCACCACATCGTCGTTTTGGATCTGATCGTACTCGCAGTGCAGCACAGTGTCTTGTGCTGAAATGTATTCTAGACCATTGTATATGGCCACTGTGCTGGCATCAATGAATGCCACATAGGCTATGCCACTGCTGCGTGGGCTTTCAATATAGCGTGCCAGCGTAGCAACACTGAGTGTTTTCTTGGCAGCACGATTCACCGTGGTGATGCCACTGACCCAGAAGAAATAGGTGGTACCAAACACACCTTGTTCATTGATACTAGAGATTATACAATAGCTAGTGGTAGATTTAGGTGTGCCAGGGCCTGTATATTGTGCTGGAGGTACATCACTGCTGATCCATTGATAAACATCCACTGTGCTGCCTGGGAACAATTGACCCCATCTACGGCTGGCATACACTATGTCGTCTTGGTTGGGATCTATGAATCTAGCGTTGTTGGTATCCCACCAGATCTGTCCCACTCGTTCTTGAGCCCAGCGGCTGCCGTAGTTGTTTAGGATGCCCACGTTATAGGCCGCGGGATCCACAGCACCAATGTAGTCAAGATTTTGCGCTACAGCACCCAATACCTTGCCCTGCAAGGGATCAAAGAAGTCAAAATACTGCTTGGTTCCAGCAAGATTGAGATCGTACATGAACACGGTGTTCATGAGATTGATATCTACCACGGGCTGCTGTTCACGTGTGATCTTCCAGGCTGGCTCCCTATTGGCATTATTGAATTCAACGATCATGCCATAGTTGGCAGCACTGTCCCCGGCATCTTCACCAGGCGCGCCTACCAACAGCACACCAGTGGTGTAGTCTACTGCTGTTCCAAACTGATCCAAAGAGCTGAGTTGGCTGTCATACAACTGCTGACCAAACACCCACTGATCGGGATTGGTCACTGAAGAGTTGGCCGAAGGCAGGAGTTCATAGGTATAAACAGCTCCACTTTCACTCACAGGATCAAGGAACGCTGTGCTGCCGGCATCAAAGAATGTGGTGCCCTCATCAAATGTAGTGGGATTCAGCGCAGTGGCTTGTGGAGCACCTATCACCAGATCTATGGTACTGTCACTGATGAACAAGGCATCGCCAAAATGTGCGTATTCTTGAATCACTGGTGCTGTGATAGTCTGCAGGCTTACATAGGTCTCAAAATCGAGATTGGTGAACAATGTGGTGTAACCTGACGCTGGTAACACCGTGAGCTTGTTCAGCAACGGTGCTGCCCGATCATTGGTAACAGAGATCACGAGCCTGGCGCCAATCACGGTGATCACTGCATTGAATACCGGTGCTGTGGTAAATGTCACTGTTTCTTCGTCGTTGTCATACACATAGTCCACTGTGTTGACCTGCAGCACATTGTCCACATACACCAGAGGTGTGTAGGAATCAGCTGCCGAATATATGGTACCCACCGTGAATTCTTTGGTCACGGCATCCCCGATCAATGTGAGATTGTTGGTCAGACTGGCAGTGACATTGGGTATCGAGCTGTCATTGATGTCCGCAGACAGCACAGCGGCCCAGTTGGTGGGTCGCCAATACTCTTGATCGGTGATGGCCGTACCAGCTGGCACTGCCTGCAGGGCTTGGAATAGATCTGTACCATCTAGCACAAAGTCCTCTTGATCATATGTGACCAGGCTGCTGTAGGCAGCAGGTGTGCTCACAGCAAGGTAGATGTTGTTGATACGCAGATAGTCGCCCGGGTTCAGAGTGGCATTGGCTGTGAGAGATGTGGTTGTTCCAAACACACGGCTTTGATTCTGCAGGAATTCCACATGACCTGCTTCAGGTAGTATGCTTCCATCCCAAGGCGCCGACACATACAGGCTGCAGTCGTTGACGCACTGATCCACCCGCTGGCCAAATCTACCAGACTCAAATGGAGCAGCATCTTGTATGGTCTGTACCAAGGTAAACTGATTGGTTTCTACATCTAAAAAATCTCCTACTGCCAAAGTAGCTGTGATATCTAAGGTATTCGCGCCGAGAATCGAAAAATCACCGGAGGGGTTACCCGCACTGTTGACCAAGAACACACCATTGAGCTTGACATTGATAGGCGCACCAGGGCTGGTGAGGCTTTGCACGGTGGTATAGGTTGTAGTGGCAGCATTGGTTATCTGGAATCTCTGCACCGCACGATCAAACACATAGGATCTTCCTTGGCGCTGGTATCTAACCGCTGTGCCTGTGCCAGATCCGTTGCCGGTGGCAGTGAACACCACGCCCACAGTGTTGCTGGCAGCACCTATCAGGGTGAAATCTGTGGTGCCTACCGTGGTTATCTGATAATCTAGACCCAGCACAAAATCGCCTGCTGTGACCGATGTGGTGTCTGCTGTGCCTTGGAAAGGTGCACCCACTATGACGAATCTGCCATCTGTGGTGGTGCTGACACTGTTACCAAAGCGTGCACCGTTCACTGAGTCAGCCGCAGACAATGTGGCCACTGGTTGCCAGTAGGTGGTGCTTCGTATCAAAATCTGCTTGCCATTGAGGCTGGCAGGATCATTGAACACCAACTCTTTGGTTCCGGAATTAAAATTATAGTCCAAGAAAGGACGCTGTATCACATCAGCCACATACACAGAGAAACTATAGATGTCACTGACAGTATAGATGCTGCTGAGATCGTAGGTATCTTCCACGCCATCACCCACTGGACTCAGGGTGGATCTACGGGTGATCACCAGACTGAGCTGGGCATTGGGTGCAGTGGCAAACACTACGTTGCCGTTGTCCACGGTGTAATCTGTGTTGAGAGTCAAGATAGCATTGTCTAGCACTACTATGATCTGATCAGAGGTTGAGATCGTGATGGTTTCATCATAGTTGTAGACAGTAGTTGACCCGTCTGTGGTATAGCGTACTATCTGTGTTTCGAGATCTACTCGACCGTAGGCGAAAACACGATTGTTGCCTGGAGCACCAACATACATCCAATGCTCGTCTTGACTGATGGTCACGCTGTAGCCAAATTCGTCTCCAGCCGTGACATCACTGTAGCGCAGGAGTATCTGTTGTTGAGAAAATGCATTGCTGGTAGGAGGATTGAAGATTACAAAAGCATAACCTTGATTGTTGAGACTGGCAGAGGCACCTACCACGGCCCAGGTCTGATCACCCATGTCCATAGCATTACCGAATCCGGCTACCTCTTCGGTGTATGGAATGATGGTTATGTTTTCTGCATAACGACCTGTGTCGATCTTCACAAAGGTGTACACAGCACCGCGTGCATCTTGCAGAGCAGAATCGTCGCCGCGATAGCCAGGTGCACCTACCATAGCGGCCAGATTCTGGAATCCTTGGGTGATGCTGGCGCCAAATCTCGCGTTTTCTGTGGGCACCTCGGGAGTGATCTGATCTGCAGCGCTGAATGGTTGTATCTTTTCTATCACGCCCCAGCGGCCGTCTCCAATATCGTCTACCCAGGTCTGGCTGCCTGGTGTCAGCAACCGGCTGTAGGGTAAATCTACAATGTCGCTGGCCTGGTCGACGCGGGCTGTCTGCAGGGTAAAGGCCACACCGTCGCCAGTGACAGTTGTTTGGCTTCCTATCAGCACCAGGTCTATCAGCACTGTGGTCAAGGAAGGCACAGATCTCACTTGATAAGCACCGTTGATAGCTGTGTCAAAATATTTGATTATGAGCCAGTCATCTGTGGACAAATCATGCTGGGTATCAAATTGTACTAGAGCTAGACCATCAAGGTTGTCAGATACCGAAATCACGTTAGCAGCAATACCTTCCACGCGATACACAGTCCAATCATAGCTGTTGACTTTGGCCACCCACACAGTGTCTCCAATCCCAAGTACATCCAGTTCTTCAGGAGTGGCTGATCTCAGCTCAAATACTGCATAGTCAACATCGTCGAGATTGACATAACCCGCAGAAGGTAAGCTATTGTCGTTGGTGGGAGAAAGCGTGGTAGGGAAAATGTTGGTGCTGGTAAGAGGCTTGCTGCTTTTCCAGATTTTTTGCAGCAGCACGGTCTGATCAGCCGCTGATGTCTGTTGTGGCTCGATCACTTGGACCAAGCTGGGATCGCTCTTGAGCAGGGCTTCGTTGAGCTGTAGTTCGATGTAGTTGCGATTGGCAGTGGCTCCATACTGGCTGCGCTGGATAGCCCAATATTCGTTGATGTTATATTCGGCTATCTCTTTACCAAGATCGGCCAGGGTAAAGATCTCTGCTGATCTTAGGGTACCTTTGCTGCCTAGGAACTGCTGATACAAGCCCACCTGGCTGACATCGTCCAGATTCAGGGCCTGCATGTATTCTCTGGGACGGAATCCAATGAGGCCAAAGCTGAACAGATCAACTTCTTGTTCCAACGACGCATCATACACAGAATAAGCCGATGCCAGTTGATCGGACGCATTGGCCGCATTAGGTAGCAGACCTTTCTGTATCTGATCATACTCTGTCTTGATCCACAGTGTGTAATCAAAAGCCTGGGATGGCTGTATGATATCAGAGGCAGACCAGTATTCATTCTTGAACAACACGATCTCACCTTTGCTGTATTGTTGATTTGGTCTCCATTCTAGGATGTTATCTTGATTCAATACGAATCCAGGAGCATCCACCGTGCCATTCCAATCTCCGGAAATATATCCAGATGCCAAGATCCTACTCTGGCGTGCGCCAGTCACTGGTTGATAAATCAAGTCAGCAAACACTGTAACATTGTCTAGTATCACTATGTGTTCATAGGCCGTAAACCGGAGATTTAAAAAGTTGATGGTATTATTGGTCAGACTCATGACCTGGAACTTGTTATCCACCCGTTCAATCACAAGGTCGCCCGCAGGCAAGGGCTGACGATTCTGGTTTAATATGAGATTCTCGGGTTCCAGTTGGGCCAGACTATCCACTACGCTGAGAGGCTGTTCTATAGATATCTTGGTAGCACCGGGATTGAGATTGATTATGGATCCCGGTGCCCAGCCTTGATTCGACCAGTACAGGAATTCCTGGCACATCTGCAGCCAGTTCATGATGTAGCCATTTTCTTGATTGGAGAACACGAATCCCTGGCGTTCCAGCAGGAGACCATAGCTGTATAAGAAATCGCACACGGCTGTGGCCGTGGTGAATGTGTAACCGTAGGGCACTTGTGCCACATCGTCGCTGTGATCCAACGCTATCCTCACGGTCTGGCCGCCGGCATCTATTAGAGTAAAGTTGCCGTTGGGTCTGCTGGTCAAAACATTGAAATAAGGGTCAACAGAATTATAACCATACACCTGCCAACCATCCGTGGTGCTCTGCACGATCACTGAGCTGTAAACTGCTTGATTGAAAGGTTGATTCTTATACAACAGAACCTGATAGCTCTCGTCGGGCAAAAGAAGGCTGGTGTTGAGGCTATTGGGAGTAGAACGTTCGCTGAATAACTTGAGATATCGTTTATCTGTGAAACCTCCCACTCTCCAGCAGAGTCTCACACCAGTGTTGGCCAGGGTTGATGTCAGCGTATCGGTACTGTTGGTACCACGTTGACGATTGTAATCGATGATCCAGTTCAGATAACTGGCCTTGCTCACTCCGGTGTTGACATCCGTGGTCTCTCCATACAAGGGAGTGAGCTGTTTGGCATCCAATCTATAACGGCCGTCCCAGAGATACTGATCCAGATCTGCATCAAACACATAGCGATCTCTGTCGGCAAAAAGGCTGAAAAATTTGGCAGGTTTGGTCAAAGCCAACAACCGCATCACTGCGAATGGCCAGGCCGAACTTGTGCGCCAGACGTTTTCTACTGGGCCGTCATCGCCAAAGGTCCAACTCCTACGGAAACTGGTAGTATCATAGTTGCCGGTGGCCACATCTATGGGAGGTAGTAATTCACCTTCTGATCCCGACGGGATCACCGACAGCAGATCAGGTCGTGCAAACTGAGGTAGGATGTACTCGCCTGCAGGATCACGCACCAGACCTTGGCTGAGATCTTCCCACAGTACCAAGTTACCTGAAGTGTAGGGTGCAGGACCATAATAATCCGACCACCAATCTGGCTCTTGACTAAAACCCAGCATCTCCCAGGGCGTGGTATTGGGTGTTATGGTATCATAGAGATAGTTGTAGATGCCGCGCCAGGCACCCAGCAACGGCTGGCGATCAATCTTGTTGGCACTCTGGCTGTAGTTCCAGGTAAAACCATTGTTGGCTTCGTAGGTCTGTGCAGTATAATCCAGCTTGTTCCAGCCAACCCATGCCAGGAAATCCGGAGCCAGGATGTCATTGATTTCTTGCAGAGTGTAGTCAGTGATGCGCCATTGGCCCGGAATAACTTCATCTTGGGTTAAAGGAATCTCCGATACAATCTTGATATTGTTGAAGATCCTGGTCTCAAACTCCAGCAGCACATCATCGCGGTAATCGCCAAAAGCAACGGTGATGCTGCCATCGTGACCTCGGATGACCATGGTAGGTATCACATAGGTCTCGTCAAGATACATCGAGGGTTTATAGGCTGGATACAATCCCATCTTGCTGGGAGTGTTGGGCACATAGCTACCGTGTGTGTCGGCAAATTCTCTAATAGTGATGATATCACCCACTGTGAGAGTGACATCACTGCTGATGGTTATAGTGGGTGAGTCCACTCCAACTGTGTAATCATAATCTCTGGCAAGTATGGTTCCATTGAGATACACGTTCATGCCCAGGAAGTTGCTGGCAGTGTAATCGTAGGTCTGTATGGTATCAAAGGTGTTGGTGCTGATGGGAGAGAAAGTGTACACTGTTTCAGTGTAGTTCTGTCCAAAAGGCACCATGTCTGACCAGTAGAACGGGCTCACATCACTTTTAGTTGATGCTATCTCTGTCATAACGACGTCAAGTACCTGTGTAGGCGTGTTGTTTATGTAATCACCTTGCCCAGCAAGATTCAGCATTAATGCTTTGTATTTTTGATACTCACGTGAGTTGAACTCTACAGCAGATATGACTTCGTATTGCTGACGCCGCAGGAACACACCTGCCAGGGCCAGTGGCGATGAATGCTGAACGATATTATCACCATAGGGCAAGATGTTGCCAAGATCTCTGGTGTTGTTAGTACCATCGATGGCACCTGTGATGTCGCGCAGATTCTGACCTATGCTCTGATAATGAGTGCGGATAGTGCCCAGGGTGAAGCTGTTGCTGTTTTCGTTCAGCGGATTGTTTTCAAGATTCAGCGGCACCTGATAGTAAGCCACTGAACTGGTTTCATTACTAATGACTTGCACTTCAATGATAGTGCCCACCGCAGGAGGGTTTGTGATAGTGATCACTGTGGCATCGTCTGAAACCACGTAGCTGTACTCATCTGGATCTAAAAATTCTGTGCCTTGGAATATCTGCAGAGGAGCAAATATCGTATCTTCGTCTACCGGCACATCCAGCACCAAAGGTTCGTCGTCATAGACGAATCTAAACACCTGGCGGCTGCGATTTTCGGCCGCGGCCCTCTGCCAACCAATAAGATCTGAGAACGAAACACGATCTATATACTGTCTGGCAAATCCTATGCTGATCTGCTGTGTCTGGCTCACTGAATTTTCAACATACAGGAATGTGTCAGAGTAGAGATAGTTTTCAAATACTATGTCGCCCACGTTGTTGATGTTGAGGAATTGCAGTGCGAAGCCCAAGATCTCATCTGATCTCTGGGTACCACCGTCGGCATAACCAAACAATCTGCTACCAGCAAAGGTACTGCTGGGATATACTGCACGGTCGCTGAGGCTGTGCCCTGTGATATCATACACATCAAACAAGGGAGCTTGATTCACACCGGTCTTTTGTTGAGCCAACTGCCAATCAACCCCGTCAAACCAGTAACTTAACCCTTGTTGTGTGTTGCCACTCAGCACCACCACTGTCTGATCTTCCAGCGCCAGTCCTTGATCTATCGCGGTGAGATTGATGATCTTGGGCGAAGCATCAGTGCCATCAGGGTCGATAAAATTGACTCGGTAGATACGATTACGAACGTCAGAATCGATATCGGCAGCGAATATCACCAAGGTACCATCTATGAAGTTATAGCCATCTATGCTGTAGCCCAACTGGCCGTTGATGTTGCTGAGTGCATCGGTCTCGGCAAAATCTATGATATTAACCGGAGTTTTGGCCTGTGTTCCAAAATTAAACAATCTGATGTTGTTGCGGAATTCAATGATGGGTCGTTTGCCGCGAGCATCGTTGTCAAAGATTGGGATCTGATTGTTGTAGTCAGCAGTGACCTGTATCACATCTTTGTGGAACCATCTGTTGCTGCGACTCCAGGCATTGCGGTCATGACTGCCACGATTGATAGTGATGTAGTCCTGTATCAACGGGGCATTCAGCGTATCATCAAAGGGAGTAGTATCGTAAGCAGTGCTGTCAAACGGTGTGGTCAGGCTACGAGTGTAGGTCTCAGGAGTAACAAAATCCGAAACAGGCAGCAAGCGTATGCCGTTGCCATTGGTAGCGTTCAGTACGCCTTGGGTCGGCAGAGCAGCACCTTCGGGGGTGCCGGCACCACGATTGGCCAGGCTTTCTTCCACAGTATCATAAATGTACTGCTGGAAATATTCGGTAGACGCAGCCGCACCTGTGACTTTTTGTGTTCCGACAAGATGGTAAGCACCAAAGTAGGCTTCACCGTCGATAAACCCTACTCGGAAGTCAATTCCGGGGCCTGAACCCACGCCCTCCACATAGTATTCAAGATCTTGATACTGTGCCGGTTCGGTGAGTCCACGGAACTGCACCTTGAGTCCATTGGTAAACACCACTCCATTAGGTGATGTATAATTTTTAGCTCCAATGATGTCATCGATATTGATGGGATTGTTTTCACTCTGATCCACCAATTGTATACGACCAAAGATAGCAGGATCTGTGCCATCTTGATAGTACAAAGTGTCTAACACAGCTGTCAGCAGTGGGATGCGTTCAAAATAGCCTTCGGCATTTTTGTACCACTGTGTGCTGCTGTATTGGGCTCCGAATCCTATGCTAAACTTGTTGAGGTTGGGTACTGAACGCAGGATGCTCAACTGCATGAAAGGTTGACCGTCGTTGTCCAGGATGTATTGGATCTGCCATACGCTGTAACGCTGAGCCTGTGTGGAGATGTCAGTAGTCTGATCGAACAGTGTGGTGTCAAAGCTGCCGACCAATCCATTGGTGATGATCTCAGGAGGTGCTTCTCTCAGCAAGGGATCAAACTGTGTGGTGATCTGCCAGCCGCCATCCTGGGCGTTCTCGATCCGATTGGTGAATACCACCGTGCGATTATTGAGATTGGTGATGCCATCGATGCCATCAGGATACTGCGTTAAAAATTCACTGACGTAGACATTGTTGAGCTGATTGAACTTGAGATCTGTAATGAGATCTACTGTACCAATGTCAGTGAGACTGTAATAGAAATTCTGTGCGGTCTTGAGAGGTACATTGAAAGTGACAGTGCCAAGATCTTCGCCGTTGTCGATCACACCCAGCACGTCTCTGCTGGAGATATTGGGTGTCCCGGGCATGGTTCCGGAAATACCAGGTGCTGCTTGTATCCAGAATGGATTTCCAGTTTGGTTCACATCAAAGGTATAATTGCCACCACGAACCAAAGTTATCACTGGATTATTGCCGGCTTCGTCACTGAACTGATAGGCACCGTTGCTGCGAGTGACTTCCCAGCTGTCTGTGGTGGGATAGAACGTAGAACTGAGGTCCACCGAATCGGGACCTTCGGGCAACCAGTAGTACTGGCTATAGTTGGTGAACTTGTCTAGATCACAGAACGGATCCCAGGAATAGTATTGGCTTTGGAACAGTCGATCTTGTCGTTGGGTGTTAGCGCCTTGCAGATCCAGAGCATCTATCATACCAGGATAGGTAATAGCATCCGTGGCTGCAGTGGTTTCCGGACGGAAGAATACAACACCAGGTTCTAACTGATAGTCGGCTCTTGTGGCTGTTGTTTCAGCCACATAATTGTCGGCAGGATTTACGCCCGGTCCGACTCTACGTCCAACATATCCCTGTGTACGGATAAGATTAGGTTCTTGTGTGAGTTGGTCCAGAGTGGCCGCTAAGAACTGGCGATTGGTTTCTGTGCGGAAAATTTCCGGTAATAGGTCTACTGTTCTGCGTCGTGCCATATTAACTTGTCACCGTGCCTCTCGAAGCTGTGCCTTGGCTTATGGCAGTGGGTGCCAGTCCCGACACAGCGGTTTGGCTACGCAGATTGCTTTGTGTGAGTGCTTCAATCACTTCAACATCGGCCACTGTGGCAGCATTGGCAAAAATCTGATTGGGAGCGGATCTTATTTCATAGAGATCACCAAAACTCTTGAGAGGATCCAGAGGTACCAGAACCACAGAGCTGATGATACTGCCCATCTGTTCATGCAGATAGGCAGCCAACTCTGAGAAGAAGAAACTGTCACCAAAGTCCCATTTGTCTATGGAAAAATAATTGTTCATGTTGGCCACTACCTGGCTCTTGATCTCGCTGACACTGGCAGTGGTCTTGGGCGCACGTACCACTTTGATCACGGCTCGCAATTCAGTAGGTGCTTTAGCGCCAAACAAAGGCTGGAAGGTCACGCTGTTGAGCACGATGTTGTCCGAGATCATCTTATAATCGTTGAGTCCCGAATAGGCCGTGTTCAACTGAGACAAGGTGGGTTGATTAGGTTCTGGCACTGTGCCCGTGGTATCTTTGATATAATTCTGGTAAGCAGTATAATATTCCTGAGTTACTACATAAAGATCGATGATGTTGGTGGCGCCGGGATCAATCACGTTGGTCAATCCGCTGTTGTGACGATATTGAAAGTAGAGATCTTGTCTGCCTGTGCGAGCCACAAAATCAGTACGTTCTACTAAGATACGCTGTGTCACCCCATTGATCACATCCACTTGTAATTCGTAAAAAGTTTCTTCAGTGGTGGCGTAGAATATCTGGCCGTCAATGTATTCGGTCTTGACTAATTCTATAGCATCTTTGGTAGTATACAAGGCATTGACCACTCCGCTGGCCACTGGCAGATATCTTTCAAGATCATCAAAATCTGTGACCAACTGTAGGAACACCAGCTTGGTAGTAGGGTTCACTGTGGGTGCTACCAGCTCGTCAAAGAAATCCGGATTATCAGCTATACCATCACCGTCACTGTCAGTATAGCTGACTTCAACCTGATAGTCATTGACATAACCGTCACTTTCCACAGGCTGACCAATGATGTCCATGGTGATATCGCCGGGCAATGGTGCGTTGCTGTCAGGCAGGCTATTGGTTTTTAACGCACGCACGAAATCATTGATCACTAAACCTGTGCGGCTGTCGTATACACGCTCGCTGCCATCAAACACGAATCTGGTTTGTATCACGGATCCCCAAAGATAATTCAACGATCTGCTGGTCACAGTGTAACTCACACCGTCCGTGACAAACTGGATCAACCACGATGCATCAAGATTGGTCCCTGCTGTGCTCTGAGCATTGGCCAGACTGAATTCGGCATCCGCCGCTAGGTTAGTGCTGGTGATCACATACCATGTGGCAGTGAGGTTATCGTAACCTAGTCCAAAATTACGAAACAATTCGATTTGTTGGATCACACTGTTTTCAACTGAACTCGTGAGATCCGTGACAAACTTAGGTATGACCTGTGTAGCCAGGGCTCCGGTGGGCACGAAATTGTTGAGTGTGACTGGTCCTGTACCATCGCTGAGATTGCCTTGACCTTGGTTGGTACCATCGCCGTCTACAGCGGCGATAGTGGCCCAAATCACCAGTTTCTCATCGGCGCGCACAGGCACACCGGCTACCAAGCGATTGTTGGCATCAAAGAAATAGCCAGCGGGCGGCACAAATTTGATCAGGCTGCCTTGCGTGATGTATTTGGCATTGTTGCTGGCAAAAGATCCTATGGGTGTAGGCGATGCCGATGTACCAATGTAAAAGAAACCAGTGGTTTCGTTAACTAATCTCGTGCTCTGCTGCCAGGCCAGATTCAACACTGACAGACTAGGACGTATAAAATTGGCATAATAGAACTGATTAAGTGTGCGACTGGTCAGCACAGGTTCTACTGAATTATTGATTACATCAACGATCTCGTTACGATTGATCCAGGCAAAATCAAATGTGGGCAAGAGATCTTCCCTGTAGATCAGACCGTCTGATGCGAAGATATTTGTGCTGGAGTATTTGCCAGTGACATCGGTAAGATCGATGTAACGGCTGGTTCCAATCGAACTGCGAGCCACTGCTTTGCTTTTGATGATACTGTTGTATTTGGTAAACGGGAAGTTATTGTAGTCTTCACCGTTGACCATCCTGTTCTGTGTGTAGTAACGAGCAGGTGCCCGCTGTTTGATCTCTTGGATGGTCTCTCGAGCCTGGGCATTGCTTACCGGCTGTGTGATGCCGCAGGTAAAGGTGGCGGTTTCCAATCGTCCAAATCTAGACACATAGGAAATCACTATGGGCACAGACTGCATCTCTTCAGGGTTGATGATGTACTCAAGACCATTTGAAGCCCGCACATAGGAACGGAATGTGCCCACAGGTATCTCAGCGAAAACACCGTCGCCAAAGGTCAGCGTGATCTGATCGTTGGCGCGGCTGGTGATGGAGTATAGCTGTCGTTGATCCGGAGCTAATTGTTCCACAGCACCAGCATAGATGCTTTCAACAAAATCCCACTCTCCTGCGATGCTGCCGAGATCATCTAGTTTGTAGAGCCAATGATCTTCTTGGTTGCAACCTTCAATGTTGATGTTCACAGTGCGGTTAGGCACTGCTTCTGCTAGATTGAAATCTTGATTTTGCAGCACACCTTGCTTGAACAGGAAAAAGAATCCTGTGTCGTCGCTGCCAAATCCCAGTTGATCATTGCGATACAAGATATTGAATATGCCTGAGGGCTTGGGCGCGGGTTCGTATACATAGTCGCGGCCTTCGCTGGTGGCACTCACAGCCTCAAACGGCATGTTGACTCCATCTACCGTAGCGGTATAGGGCACCACTGCCAGGTAACCGGGCACGATGTTCATGGCATATTCGTCGGTGCGCACGCCCAAGATCTCTTGGCTGTTACCGGGTCGACCAAATTTCTGACTGTCTACCAGTATGGCATTGATAATCTGCGTGAACTGCTCTAGCCAGTTGGGGTTGGTGGGATCGTTCCAGTCCACAGTGACGTTGGCTAGATTGATACCATTGAAGTCTGTAAGATTTTCTGTGGTGGCCACAGAAAATACTTTGAGATAGCCTTGGGCAGCAGTATTGCGCTTGGGTGTGTAGCTTACCAAATTGGCCAAGCGCACCACTGAGTCACGACGTTCAGCTGTGTCTAGGAAGTTTTCACGGGCATTGAGATCGTTGCGGAAGGCCAAGGCCTGGCCCATGAACGCCATCACATCTAATAGAGCGATAAACTCCGATGATTCGATGTAATCGTTGAATGTTTCGGGATAATAGACCCGGAGATAGTCTACGAAACTCTTGCGCAGAGTCTCAAAATCATAGCTTTGGAAGTCGGCTTCTCGGAAGGTCTGATACAGTCTCTTCCAATCTTCTACCCCAAATATAGCAGTTTGTCTAGCAGTCTTGGCCATGGTCGCTCACGTGTTCCAGTATTTATGGTACTGAAAAACTGGGTAGTTTTAGATGTAACTGGCCCGACGAGTCTCTTGATCGAAGAATATGGCCAGACGTTCGGCTGTTTCGCTGGCCACTATCTGCACCAGCACTTCGATCAAGATACCATTGTCTTGGGGATAGACTTGTGCATCTGCGATGTAGATCCTGGGATCGCCCCCGGCCACCCGCTGTATCTCCTGCAGTATGGCCTGTTCTGATTCCGGAGTCTGGCTTTCAAACACAAGGCTCCAGATGGTGGTGCCATACCAAGGGCGGCCTGGCAGCTCACCTTGCTGTATGTTGAAAGCATTGGCTAGATCTCGTTTGACCAGTTCAAAATCCGTGAGTGTGAACTTTTTGAACTGATCGATGGTGTTGAATCCAATGAATGTAGGCATCTTGTATTTACTAGACTTGTATTCCACCTAGTGGAGGCAGGCCTCTTTTGGCTCGTTCAGCATTGATACGCTCAATAATCACAGGATCATCTCCGCCATAGGTCAGATCAGCACTGGGAGTGCTGCTGTAGAGTCCTCCACTGAAATTGGGCAAAGGTACTTTGGGATTGTTGATGATACCCTGCAGAGCTTGATCCACCGCACCACGATCCACTGTGTTGGTGAATCCTCCTAGACTGAAAGCGCCCGTAGTCAGTTCAGATGCACGAGTGTCCACAAAATTCACCGCGAACTGTGCGTTCTTGGCCACGCTGTTGATCTGTTGGGCGACGTCTGCTGGTGCGATGCCTTTGACCCAGTCCACCGTAGAGCTCACACCAAACTTGCTGGCCGTCTGCACGAACGATGCTAGCTGTTGCGGGGCCTCGTTGCCGGTGACTATGCCTGCTGCCTTTAGGCCGTCCAACGACGAGACCATGATCTCATTCTGCGTGAGATCCTGCAGTCCCGCATCGCTCAACAGTGAACCTAGATTGCCCACACCGGCCTTGCCGGTCCAGACGCTGGGACTACTCAGCACTGTTTCCAGCTGTGCAGGATCTTTGAGGAAGGTCTGCACGGTGCCTGGCTTGAGGAAGCCCGACGATTCCAGTTGATCTGCGCTGAATCCAAATTTGCCAATGCCTTTGTCCAGGCTGATGGTATCAAAACTCTGTCCCACATCTGCTGATGCCTGGGCCAACAGCCCAGTGACCTGGGAGGTGTCAAGGCTGCCCACAGAAATTTCCGCTGGCAGTTGGCTGCCGAGGGCAGCAGCATCGATACCATTGGTCACTGGTACAGTGGTCAAAGAAGACAGTGCAGTCTGTGTGCTCTGTGTGAGATCTGTGGGCACTGTTTCCGACAGCTGGGTGAGATTCTGTGTGCCTTGGTTATGATAGGGATAGGGTTCGTGTGTGGGCGCACGTGTGACGATGGTCTTGAGGGTGCCGTACTCTACAGTCCAGCCCGAGTCGGGCACAAACTTAGTATCAGCCAGACTGAAATCTTTGAGATTGGCCGGAGTTTTCACAGGAGCGCCACCACCGGAATTGAGATTAATACAGCCGGCTTTGAGATTCATAGAACTACCGGCATCCCAAGATCCTGAACTGGTGTTTTTCAGTGCTAGGCTTCCATCACTCTTGATACCAATGAGATTCTTGCTGTACAGGGTCATGCTGCCGGTGCCAATGAAGTCCATGGTGGCATCGGCCTGCATCTTGAGAGCAGTGCTTTTGACGTTGATGCTGCCGCCAGCAAACATGTTGATGTCTTTGTCGGCATGTAGATTGATGGTGCCTTGGGTGCGGATGTTGACGCTGTTGGTAGAAAAAACATCAACCGTGCCTTGCTTGCCTAGCTCGATCCAGGTCTGGCCATTGGCGTGTATGATGTAGAAGCAATCACCATCATCGCTCATGGTGATCTGATGGCCTTTGGCTGTGCGGATGCGAACTAGATTATCTTGGCCTTCAAGATCACCATCATCCATGACTATGCTGTGGCCACCACGCCGTGCTATCACTTCCACATCCTGGGGTCGCAGCTGATTGCGTTCCAGCTGGCCTTTGATGTCGGCTTCGCTGAGTCCGCCTTGATAGATGGCTCGGCCCGGAGTCACGATACCAAAACAAGCACTAGGTGTTTCTCTTTGACTGTTGCTGGTGATGGGTCCGCGCACGTTGTCAGTGATCAGGCCTTGCTGCATCATGATGCCAGCAAGATAACTGTGTACTGGTTTGATCTGGTCAAAGAATCTGGGATTTTCGGAAATAGCTTCGTTTTCTCCGTTGATCTCGGTCACAGGCAGCTGGCTGGCAGCAGCCAAAGTAGGCGGAGTTGATTGGGGATCGAATGTGAATCTACGGCTGGCCCCGATGGCAGGTATCATGTGATTCTCGCCTGGCGTGGGCACGCAAGCGAAATAATATCCTTGGTTGGGATCGCCTTCGGCAAAAAAACAGGCTACCTTGCTGTCAAGATCTGGAGGAGTGAACCACATGCCGTAGCTTTGCGGATTGCCTGTAAATGTTCCAGGCCCGTCCCCAGATGCGCCACCGCCACGAGTGCTGCCATAAAAAGGCGGGATATAGCTAACTGTGCGCCAGGTACTCTCATCCTCGGGATCTTGACCAGCGAAGGCTTCGATGTAGACCTGCAGTCGCCCCGACCGCGTGGGATCCACATTATTTTTGACTATGCCGATGAATGGACCAAATTCCGCAGGCATGCCGCCACGGTCAAATTTATATCCTTTTGGTCTTCCTTTGGTGCGTTCTATATTATCAGGCATTATGGGTCTCTTCTGATCTGTTGTGATGCGCCGGCATCGGAGGCATTGTTGGCTTGCTGTTGCAGCTGATTCAATCTACGAGTGAGTTCGTTCTGGACTACTTTGTTGATGAAACCTTCATTAAATGCTGTCTGCAAGTCTGCGGCACTGGAAGCGGTGATCACCCTTCCAGTGGATGTGGTATAAGTGACTATGGGTATGCCAGCATTGATACCCGATGCGCCATACGAACCAAACAAACTGTTGGAGGTCCCCACGGGCTGACCGCTGCTGGTGGGTGGTTCGGCCGGATTGGCCGGCTGTGTGAACCCTTCTGCAGCAAGACTGTCAGCGGCCAATGGTTCGGCATCCACGGTGCGTGTGCCTTGAAAGGCGCGGCCTGCACGTGCCTCACGCATGGTGATGGCTGCTCGTTGCTGCCTATCGGCCCAGGTCTTGCCTCCAAATCTAGCTTGCTCGGCGCCGGCTTGCAGGCGCTGTGTTTCTGCTGCTGATTGATCGGGTGCAAAAAATGTGTTGCTGGGAGTATCAGGTGCTGGTCGTCCAGCATCGGCGGTGGCCGGTGTTTCAGACGGAAACTCCACGATGGTTCCACTGAGATCTTGTGTGAACTTGCCATTGCTGAAGTTGTTGACTATGGATTTCAAACGATAGGTATAGGTCTGTGCCGCTTCGCCAGGACGACCCTGATCACGGTTGGCCTGATAATTCTGCTGACTGGGATCCATGAGACCAGTTTCAAGATCATAGTCCACGGGTTTGTTGAATAGGATCTCGAACAAGGCTTCTTGGCTTTCGTAGTTGATGGTACCGTCGGGCAAGAATGGGCCATAATCAAAATCAAGACCGGCTATGCCCGACCATACTTCGCCTTGTTGTATCCAGGCCGGGTCACCTATGATGGTGAGACTCACGTTGCCTTGGTCTGCCACTGAATAGAGATAATCTGCAGCGTTGGCGCCGGCATCCAGCACTGGACCCGATACACCCTGTTGGCTTTCATTGTTGCGTGCCTGATGTACGCGCCGAACATAGGATCGGCTATTGGTATTGCTGAATTGGGCATCTACTCCAGAATTGATGGTCTGATAGTAGAGGTAGTTGAAATCCTGTTCAAATCTTATGACCGATGTGTTCTGACCAGTGAATATCCAGTTGTATTTCTTATGCACACCGTTGAACTCAGGAGCGGGAAAATACTCGCTTTGTAGATCATTGATCTTGTAAGGACTCAGCTGATAAGTGATACGGTAAGCATAGTCTCGGCGTATAGAGTCATACTGCAAGGGTTCTGCTTGTACGCCGATCCGATACCAGGCGATGACTTGGCCTGCAGTTGCCGACTGTGGTATGTAGGTGATCTTGCCATCTTTGTCGCTGACAGCTACTTTCAGCTGCTGTTTGGTGATGTAGCTGCTGGCGCGAGTGTACTGATCTATGAACTGTACCACACTCATACCAGCGGTGGCCGAAGTGGTTTTGCTGTCATTGGCCACTGCGCCTGTGGCTGGGTTCAACTTTTGATTAGCTGTTCCACTTTGGGTCATGGGCTTGCTTTTCTTATCGTTTTCGCCTGGCGGTATCACTTCGGCATCAGACAGTATGGGATCGGTAAACACCATACGATATTCATCGGGGAATTGGGCTTCGCCTTTGGAAACATATTCAGCTTGATACTGATTGAGAGCAGTCATCAGTCCATACACTAGATTCTTGCTGGGTGCAGCATTGACTTTGGGAGGTGCAGTATTCTGCGTCGAGGCAGTACCAGCATCCACCGGCTGACCCAATGCTGCAGCGATACCTTCGCCGGCACCACTGCCTCCAAATTCAAGATCCAAAGTGCTGCCGGGGGTGCCAGTGGCAGCAGTCAGGGGTGTATCTGTGCCTCTCACTCCACTGGCAGGTGTGGCATCAGTCTGCCGGCCTTCGCTGTTGTTGTTGGCTGTGGCAGCAGCACCGTTGCCGGCAAATAGATCTTTGAGAGTCTTGGCTGGTATCTCGATATTGGCTGGGATCACACCTCGGATACCCTGGTTCACTACCATAGTTGGTGTTGTTGCTTCACAACTGTATTCTACCAATCGATTGGCTATACGAAACTTGATATTTTTGAAAAGAAACGGAATGTATTTTTCTATCACCTGGTCCGCACCCCGGGTGCCATCGGCATTGACCACCGATCCTGTGGCAGGTCCCACTAGATTTCCCTGGTCATCATAGCCATAGAATTTAATGACCATGAGGTAGATCTGCGCAGCATAGTTTACTGGGCCTATTCCTTCCTGGGCATTGAATTTCTGTGTGGCTTCGTACAGCCGATCCAGCAGAGAAAGTCCGTTGGGTTCGATGATTTTAAATCGTAAATCCTGTACGTTGTGAGCGCCATTGCTGCCTTTGCCCGGAGGATAGCAACGGAACTGCACATCATCGATGTAGAAGTCCAAAGGAAAATATTGATTACGACCTGTCACCAAGCTCTGTGTAACCGCAGGTGATTCTCCAACGTCTGCCACTCCGGCCTGGGGGATGATGCCCGAACTCAAAGGAGCTCCTCCGCTGCGGATCAGCAGCTGATAGTCGTTGATTTTTTTCTTTTTGGTGCGCAGCATATCTTTGTACTGCTGTTCTGTCATGAGATAGAGGCTGATGTTGTAGGTATAACTGCCGTAGCGATCCAATACATTGGGTTGTGTGATGATCTGCTGGGTGGCTCCGCCAAAAATCACATTAAGACGATTTCTTACACCGTTGGTATTGTCATCGCTGGCTGCAGCAGCACCTGTGGTGGCGCTGGGCTGATTGCCGCCAGGGCTGGGTTGGGCAGGGCCCGGCCTGGCTGTGATGGGAGGAGTGCTTTGTGTGTCGCGATTTTTTCTTACTGCACCATCCACTGCCACGTCAAAGGCCGGGCGGAAGGGTTCGGCATTGCTCCTGCCCGGTGTCACGGCTGGCGTCACACGACCTGCATCATTGACTTTTAGGATAGTGGGCGGAGGTGCTGTGGGACTGGCTCCATCGTCGCGTGCGGTCTGAGATTCTTTGACTACTTCAGCAGATGATACCTTGGATCCAGCAGGGCCGCCACCTTCTTTCTGGTTCTTCTGCAGGTTGGCAATCTGGTTGTTGACTTCAGCCAGCTGCTGGTTGAGCCTGGCGATACGTGCGGTTTCTAGCTGTATTTCTCCCAGGGCATTCTCACGTTCAACTTCATATTCGTTACGGGCCCGGGGATTCGTGGTAGTTGCCAGTAGCCTTTGATATCTAGCGGCTGCACGTTCCGCAAACTCTTTGGCTGTTGTGGCCTCAGCGATCAGCTTGATCAGTCGATCACGTTCGGCTTGTAATGATGCTAGTGTGGCCATGGGTTAGAACCCCAGCGTGGTGCGTAGGGTGGTGATCTTGGGCAAGTAGATCTCGGTACCAGCCGCAAAATCCCAAGGCGGAGCGACCAAAGTGTTGGGATTGCGCTGATAAAACACCCACCACAATTCGGCCTTGTCGTACAGGTCAAAGGCCAAGAGATCTGGGCGATACTGATAGGTCTGATTGATCTTGAACAGGGTGTCATCCGTTTCTTTGGGTATGGGTCTGTTGACCATCACATCCAGGAAGAACTGGCTGTAGGGTGTGGTGAAATAGGCGCTGGTGGAATTGTACTCAGCCATTACCAGAATCCTCCTTTGAGCAGGTCACCGTTGGCGAACTGTTTGAGATTGAACTGTTTGCTGACTTGCTCGCGACTCTGTATGGGATGCAGGATCAGTGTGATGTCGATGCGGGTGGGCACATAAGTGGCATTGACCAAGCCCAGGCTAGGTGGCGATGGTGGTGTCGAGATAGCACCTTTTTTCACTCCAGCTGCTGACAGTCTTGCCAGGGCACCTGAAAACGGATCAGCGGGTGTTTTAGCACGATCGGGATCTCTTCTTTGCAAGAGATCAGTGCCGTTGATGTTTTTGCTTCTGGCCCGGATGTAGTCCACGTCTGCAGGCAAGTTGTAGTTGAACTGCGACACCACACAGGGATGCAGGTTGAACTGAAACTCACCAAATCCTCGGCAGTACACCAAAGGTGGTGGGGCTCCGGCGAAGGCATCATTGGCACCGTAGAACATCTTGGTCACGCTCTTGAAGAAGTGTATCACTGCCAGGAGATATTCAGCTTCGGCGGTGTCTTGGGCGGTAAACGTGGCTTGGATATTGATGTCACCCACGTTGCTGCTCTGATAGAAGTAGCTGCGGTAATTACTGTGCGTGAGGCTCACAGAATCATAAGTGGCGTTGTAGCTGGTGGTGATGGTGGGAGTATAGGGAAATATCACCCCACCGGTCTTGCGCAAAGGTGTTAGGATACCAGCAGCTGGCTGGCCGGCCTGATCCACGGCATTGTAGAGATAGGTGCTCTGCGGTGCCAAGCTGATACGGAAACGCCAGTCGGTATCGTTGCCTTGCTTTCTTTGAGCCTGCAGGGTGGCCTGTTTGCGAGCATTGTCCAGCGTGGCCTGCTGGCGTGCAGCGGCCGTGGGATTGTCTTGTTCCTGTATCTCTTCTTCGGTAAGTCCTACACCGGCACCGTCGATCTCGTAGGGGTCTGGGGCTTCCAGAGTGACTAGATTGGGATTGTCAGCTTCGAACTCAGTTTCAGCAGATCCATAACCGGGATCACCATCCACTTCAAATGGATCACGCACTGGTACTATGTCGGCGGGTTCATTCTCTTCGCCGTAGGGACTGATGCCAGTGTCAGTGTCGTAATCTATGCCATCTACAGGATTGTCTTGTTCCTGCACATACTCTTCGGTGAATAGGGCAGGATCTGGCGCTGAGACAAGATCAGGATCAAACGGTTCGTCCTGCTCACCGTAGGGGCTGAATCCATCTGGCACTGGCTCTGGCTCTGCTTGCGGCACGAATCCAGTATCCCCGTCGATGTCGGCCAGGCTCTGTGTGGGCACACCACCGGTGTCGGTCACTGGTTCTGGTTCGGTATTGAGTTGATTTACAGCAGCCGGGGTCTGGGCCACTTCTTGTGTCTGCACATTGGGATCTTCGATACCAGCATCATTGGTGACGAATGTAGGCGACGATGATTGGAAAGAGGTGGTGGAATCCGCGCCGGGGGTGTCTGTGACTGTGACGCCACCGGTGCCAGGCACAGGTTCTTTGGCTGCATCAGCTTCGCTCTGTGCTGCCTGTTGTTGGCGTGAGAGTTCTTTGTATCTTGGATCTCGCAGCACCTCAGCACCCGTCTTGCCTTCGGCCTTGAGCTGGGCACTCAGCGCGGCTTTATCGGCTGCGATCTGATCAGCGGATGCTTGGGCAGACCTGCTGGCTGCTGTGTCTTGATATTGGGTGGGCTGTACCCGGATGGTCTGGCTGCCACCACCGGTCACTGTTTCTTGCGAAGTGTTAGTAGTCTGTGAACTTACCGGTGTAGTACGATAGGTAGGTTCGTCGGGTTCGTCAGAATCACCGTAGAGTGGAGTTCCTGCCGGAACTATAGTTTCGTTGGGTCTAAGTCCTGGCCCTACTGCTGTGGGTTCTAGTTGTCCATCGGGACTAAAATTGAAACTGTCGGGATCAGTGATGCCAGCCTGGGCCAGAGCTTGATCTTCCGTGAGACCTTGCGCGATAGCATTGTTGTATAACCTAGCTTGTTCTGCTCTTGTGGCCATTGTCGTGGGTTCCTGATCGTGTATTTACCGTGACCGAAAACGGCTAAGATTAAGATGTCAATGATTTGACAAACTCAGATTCCATTGTATAATAAGTACAACCTTAGGAGATACCACGTTGTCTACACTGCCTACCGCACCAGTAAAAAAGGTAAACTATCTCAACAACAGAGATTTGCTCAAAGAAATACACCTCAGCAAGAACACTTATTGTTCGTTCCTGGATCCCAAAGCCGATCATCAATACGACATCATCCTGCCATCGATCAGCAAGATCAATCAAAGGACCATCGCCGAAGCACGTCGTAATCGTGCTGCCCGTCTCACTAGAGAAGCCGGCGAAGAAGTCTCGGAAAAGAAGATCGCTGTGACCGATTTGGTGTTCCGCATAATGACTTGGGAACACATACCCATGGCTCCTAAAAAAGTTCCCAAAACACAAACCAAGAAGAAAAAAATACAAGACATCCTGGAGTTCGACGATGTAGATGAAGATCCCATCGCTGACCTGATCGACGAACCAGTGTTGGATCCAGTGCATGTGCGAGTGAACTTTCCTCCGTTTTTCCATTATCGTGTCACAGATCACAAGGTGCCTTATCTCGTGGGCAAGAGCCATTGGCGAGGTGATCTCGAAACAGGCGAATACAGCCGAGACCACGGCAACATGACCCGTAAACTGGCCGAGATGTTTATGAAACTGTGCGAGCGTTATGCCACCCGCAGCAATTGGCGTGGCTATACCTACAACGAGGAAATGCGTGGGCAGGCACTATTACAGTTGAGCCAGATCGGCCTGCAGTTTGATGAGTCAAAGAGCCAAAATCCTTTTGCTTACTACACTGCTGCCATCACCAACAGCTTCACTAGGGTGCTCAACATCGAAAAGAAAAATCAAAACATCCGTGACGATATCCTAGAGATGAACGGACTCAATCCCAGCTGGACACGACAGTATGCCAATGCCGACAAAGGTTTGTCATCCAATCCGGTCGTTATCTCGTCAGAAGACTAGTATACTAGCAGGATGGCTAATCTATTCAAGAAGGCTATCGTTTTCACTGACATCCACTTTGGACTGAAATCGAACAGCCTGTTGCACAATCAGGACTGCGAACGATTCGTAGATTGGATCATTGAGACTGGCAAGAAGCATGGCTGCGAAACCGGCATGTTCCTAGGCGATTGGCATCATCATCGCGCCAGCATCAACCTGCAGACGCTGAACTTCAGCCTACAGAGTTTGGAACGACTCAGCCGAGCATTTTCGCAGTTCTTCTTCATCCCGGGCAATCACGATCTCTACTACAGAGACAAGCGTGATATCCATTCTGCGGCCTGGGCACGTCATATTCCCAATATCCACATCTGCAATGATTGGTTCCAAGAAGGCGATGTGATCATAGCGCCTTGGCTGGTGGGCGACGATCACAAGCGCATCTCTAAAATGTCCAGCAAGTACATGTTTGGTCACTTTGAATTGCCGCACTTCAAGATGAACGCCATGGTAGAGATGCCGGACCACGGTGAAATCCAGGTGGAACACTTTTGTCGCTATGACAAAGTATTCTCTGGACATTTCCATCTCCGCCAGAACAAGAACAACATCAATTATATCGGCAATGCTTTTCCACACAACTTCGCCGATGCCGGCGATGACCAGCGCGGATGCATGATCTTGGATTGGGGCAGAGAGCCCGAATACCATGCCTGGCCCGATCAACCGCTCTACAATGTCTGGGATCTCAGCCATGTGATAGACAATGCCGAGCAGATTTTAAAGCCCAACATGCATGTGAGAGTACAACTGGACATCGAAATTTCATATGAAGAGGCCAACTACATCAAAGAAACATTCATACAGAAATATGGATTGCGTGAGATGGCCCTTATTCCCAATAAAAGATCTGCCCTCGAAGAAGACATGGCGCCCGGTGATGTCAAGTTTGAAAGTGTGGATCAGATCGTGGTGGATCAGATCACCAAGATCGAAAGCGAGTTCTACGATCCTAAGTTACTTTTGCAGATCTACAATACATTATGAGTATGATACAAAAAAAGATTTTGTGTCTGGGAAATAATACCGATGATACCGACAAGAAAACTCGATCGTTGAGCGATCAATCCGAGTCGCCATGTCATGGGCTACTGTCAGAATTACACAGTCCGTTGACCAAAGAGTCGTACCAGCAGTGTGGTTATTACCATTCGAGTATTTACGATTTAGAATTTAGAAGATTGCTAGACTTGATGGACAAGTTTGATGAAATAATTGTGTTAGATCAACCAATAGAAAGCTGGGATCATCCCGATGCATTTTATCGAACTTTGCAGATCACGACTAAAACTATTTCTCCTGTAAAATTTATAAACCCGTCAATGAAGGAAACTTTTGGCTTTTTTTCTTCGCTAGTAGAAAAGAATCCAAGTTTTTGTATTTTTCCATTCATCGAATTATTGGTCAATTATGATCATACTACTGTTTGCTGCAGATCGTCAACGCCTGTTGCCAAAGTGAAGGAACTCGGAGATTTTCAATTTTCACCGGAATATCAAACAATAAGGAAAAAAATGTTGGCTGGAGAAAAAATTCCGGAACATTGTTCACATTGTTATAGCCACGAAAGTCAAGGAATCATTAGCGCCAGACAGCAAGAAACTGTTGAGTGGGCACACAGATTGAAGTTAAAAAATCTTGAAGATTTAGATAAAATCTCCAAACCTGCATACTACGAAGTTCGTGCCAGTAACAAATGCAACTTACAATGCCGGATGTGTGAGCCCTGGGCCAGTCATCTCATTGAGAGAGAATACAAAAAAATCGGTTTGATAAAAAAAGATCAACAAATAAAAGAAAGATATAAAACAGGATTTGAAATAGTAGATCTCGATCAAGCAGTAAAAGTGTATGTCGCTGGAGGAGAACCCACAGTGATGAAAGAATTTTATAGATTTTTGCAACAATGTGTCGATGAAAACAAAACCGATACCGAATTTTTAGTGAATACCAATGGCACCAACATCAATGAAAAATTCAAAAAACTTTTGCCACATTTCAAAAATTTTCATTTCGTATTCAGCATCGACGGATACGATCAACTTAATTACTACATTCGCTGGCCGAGCAAATGGGACGAGATAGTAGCCAACTGGGATTATCTAAGATCTCAAGGACACAAGGTCACGATCAACACAACAGTAAGCATCTATAACATCTCATCTTTGCATAAGATATATGAATTCATTGATCGAGTCTTTCCGAATACGCTTACGCACTGTGTGGTGGCAGAAAAATTATCACCATATTTGTTTCCCAACAAAGACATCGTGCTTGAATCATTGTCGAAGGTAAAACAAACAAATTGTTATCAAAATGATCCTTTGTTTGCCAGCAGCATCGATGGATATTTCAGACATTTCCAAAACTGTCATGTCCGACATGATCTTTCCGATTTTTTCCAATTCAACGATCTATTAGATCAGTCTAGAAAAATTCGATTAGAGGATTACGTCCCTGAGCTTGATTTTTATCGAAACAACAGCTATAATCATCAAACATGATACAGATCAAAGATCTTACAGTCAAAAACTTCATGAGCGTGGGCAACGCCACGCAGGCAGTCAACTTTGATCGACGCGACCTCACGCTGGTGCTGGGCGAGAACCTTGATCTTGGTGGTGATGGTTCAAGGAACGGCACAGGCAAGACCACCATCATCAATGCCTTGAGCTATGCTCTCTACGGGCAAGCACTCACCAACATACGCAAAGACAACCTCATCAATAAGACCAACGGCAAAGCCATGCTGGTGAGCCTAGACTTCAGTGTCAACGGTCAAGACTACAGGGTAGAGCGTGGTCGCAAGCCCAACATACTCAAATTCTATGTCAACAACGAAGAACAGCAGGCCACCGATGATGCGCAAGGTGACAGCCGAGAGACGCAGGAAGCCATAGAATCGATCCTGGGCATGACGCATGACATGTTCCGGCATATCCTTGCGCTCAACACTTATACAGAACCGTTCCTGAGCCTCAAGGCCAATGACCAACGTGCCATCATTGAGCAACTGTTGGGCATCACTTTACTAAGTGAACGTGCTGAACGGATCAAAGAACTGAACCGTGCAACCAAGGATACCATCAGCCAAGAAGAAATGCGCATCCGTGCTGTACAGGAAGCCAACAAACGCATCGAAGAGCAGATCGCTAGTTTAGAAAAGCGTCGCACATTGTGGCTCAACAAACAAGCCGAAGATGTCCGGGGATTAGCAGATGCCATCTCTGCCCTGGAACACATCGATATCGAAAAAGAAATACAGGCACATCGTGATCTTGAACTGTACCACGGGCAAAAGAAACAGATCGACGAGCATCAGAAGTGGATCCGTCAGATCGATCAAGACAACTCAAAACTGGAAAAAGACAGTGCCAAGCTCAAAAAAGATATTGATGCTCTAAAAGAACACCGTTGCCATGCCTGCGGTCAAGAACTGCACGATTCGAAACAGGACGAGATCCTGGCAGAGAAGCAGAGGAATCTACAAGATATCGCCCTACAACTCTTAGCCAATGATACACAACGATTGGAACATCTCAACGAGATTGACGACCTTGGCGAGTTGGGCACTGCACCCACAGTATTCTACGACAATCTTGAACAGGCACTTAATCACAAAAACAGCCTCGATGGGTTGCGCCGAGATCTCGCCAATAGATCAGCCGAGACTGATCCTTATACTGAACAGATCGACGACATGCGCGGACAGGCCTTGCAGGAAGTCACTTACGAAACAGTCAACGAACTCACTAGAGTATTTGAACATCAAGACTTCTTGTTGAAACTCCTGACCAACAAAGATAGTTTTGTACGCAAGAAAATCATCGAACAGAATCTCAGTTATCTCAATCAGCGCCTCACGCACTATCTAGACAGGATCGGATTGCCACATCAAGTAATCTTCCAGAACGATCTCAACGTGGAGATCACGGAGTTAGGTAGAGATTTGGACTTTGACAATCTCAGCCGTGGAGAACGCAATCGCTTGATACTGTCGATGAGTTGGGCATTCCGCGACGTTTGGGAGAGTCTATATCATCCCATCAATGTGTTGTTCATCGACGAACTGGTAGATTCGGGCATGGACACACAAGGCGTAGAAAACAGTCTGGCCTTGCTGAAGAAGATGAGCAGGGAACGCAACAAAAGTATCTGGTTGGTTTCGCATAGAGACGAATTGGCCGGGCGTGTGGAGAACATCCTGCGTGTAGTCAAAGAGAACGGATTCACTTCTTATAACACTGATATAGAAACGGCATAACTAGAATGCATGACATGGCTGTTCGAATCACAAGAAATCACCGAAATACCCGAAGAGTATGTGGGCTTCGTGTATCTCATAACGAATAAATTAACAGGCAAAAAGTACATAGGCAAAAAACTCAGTAAATTCCGCAAAACCACATATCGAACAGTCAAACTCAAAAATGGCAACAAAAAGAAAAAGAAGATCCGCAGCAAGATAGACAGTGATTGGCAAGAATACTACGGCAGCAACGACGAGTTGAACAAAGACGTAGAACAGTTAGGCACAGATAATTTCACACGCGAGATATTGTATTACTGTAGAAGCAAGGCTGAATGCAGTTACATAGAGGCTCGAGAACAATTCGCCCGTAGGGTACTTGAATCAGACGAATACTACAATGGTCACATACAGGTTCGAGTACATGGCTCACACATCAAAGGCAAACTAGGCAGTAACGGCTAGCGCAGGCCAAACTCGTGCGCCCTAGATCTGGAACTCTGGTTCACAGAGACGGAAGCCTCGCCGCGCCAGCGAGCACTCAACCACTACCCGCAAGGATGACGACGTCTCCAAGACCTGACGTTTGGTTGTTGGAAAAAGATTCTAAGGCAAAATGAGAGGAGAAAAACCTCAGGCATGTGGATCGTGATAGCGTACGATCTGTGTGTTGCCGTTGTGATAAGACGGAGTGAGTAGGTACCGGACAACCGCCTACGCTGAACAAGTGTGTTCTGTAACTCTAACGCTGTGTGACTGCGCCACTCGGATGATGCAGAACTTCTTGGCCCGTTCGCGGGCTAAGTGTGACCACTTGATCTGGATGATACTGAATACTCGCTTCGCTCGTAAACAATAAAAAAAATTGATGAGCGAAAGCGAAATCAATAGAACTGCGTAGCAGTTCTCACACTGTTAAATAAAATTATGCAAACAATTACACCAAATGATCGATTGTTAGCGATACGCAGCTTACAAAGCAAACATCACGCAGAAAATTTGCCCCCAAAGATCGTCAAAGTCGTCTGGAATATAGGAAAACGCTGCAACTACGATTGTTCATACTGTACACCACATATACATGACGCAGTCAGCGATCATATCAAAATAGACGATGTGGAAAAGGTTGTACGGAACATCGATATAGAAATGAAAAGGGTGGGAAAGAAAAGCCATTTTTCCATCACGGGCGGCGAACCGTTCCTGCATCCAGGATTCAAATCCATACTCCAGTCTATATCGCAATGCGAAACCGTTGATGCCAGTAATCTCACAGTGGTGACTAATGGCAGCTTGCCCTTGCGTGTGATGGAGCCTTGCATGCCTTTTATCACTAATCTGACTACCAGTATGCATCTTGAACGGTCGCCACGAGAAGTGTCTACGGTGGTAAACAATCTCATTTCCCTCAAACAAAAATGGTCAGATCGTTTTTTTGCAGCCAATCTCATGTTCTTGCCTGGACATCTTGACCAGATCCTAGAGATCAGAGATCGCCTGATGATCCATGGCATCAATGTGGCTATCCGTCGCATCAGACCCAACACAGACGGCTTGATGCAAAATACTGATCTGATAATGCCCATGACTCGTCGCAGATCAAAGGAGCTTGCTGATCAAGATATCAGCATCCAGGCAAATCTCAAAACCAGATACAAAGCTTTCCAGGACCAGTACTTGATTGAATGGTACAAGAAATACTATTCACCAGAAGAACTACAGGTGCTGACCGAAGAAGATAAAAAAGCCAACTATGCTAACATGGCGATATGGAAATCCGACAATACCTATGAAGAGATCAATTCTGATGACATACTCAGCAATGATCTGAGTAATTTCCATGATTGGGCATGCTTTGCAGGCACGGATAGTATCTACATAAACTTCGATGGCAGTGTCTATAACGGCAACTGCCTAACTCACAAGATCGGATCTATCACAGATGGCATCCAATGGCCCACGGGCCCATTGACTTGTACACGATATAATTGTACTTCCAATGCAGATGTGATTGTTAGGAAATCTAGATATGAAAATCTAGATCTTATACAGCCCAATTAGGTCATTGGTCCCAATATTTCAAATCCCTCTACCTCTTGTTTATAGAGATGTGCCTGCTCGAGATAGAGATAGTCAAATCCTCGAGCCCGGTATATGGCACATTCTGTTTTCATGGTTTCTATGCCTAGCCGTATTTTTGGGTTGTGATAAGTCCATGCGAATTGATCGCAGATAGCATTCTTGTCGTCATATCTGCGTATGAGACTGAATGCCACCATGTTACCGACATCCCAGTAACCTATCACATCAGCCATGGGATCTCGGAAGCGGCTGGTAAACAAAGGCATCACCGAACCAAAATGTTTGTAAATGCAGTAGGTGCGATAGATCTCCAGGCATTTCTCGATTTGCCAATCGGTCTTGCTGAGATAGGTCCACTTGACTGATTCAGTGTAGTTGGTTTTGGCAAGATCTATCCTAGCGAACTGATAACTCATGATCTAGGATCCTCGCGTCCTTTGAATAATCCCTGCAAATAGTCTTCGGGCCAGCCGTCGTAGTAACCTTTACTGGCGATCAATCTTGCAAAATGATTGAGCTTGTCCAACGGCTGTATGAACACTATAGCCCAAGTTCCTTGATTCATGGTCACTCCTTTGATGGATTCTACATCTTGGGGATGATCAGCTAATGCGATGATGTTGCGAGGTATCAAGAAACCCTGATTGACTGATCGCACTTGATCATTGAATTCATCAGCGGTGAAATCTTGGGCATCATACACATAACCAATCACCATGAGATTGCCCATCTCTGCAGTCTGTAGATCGGTGTAGGGATCTACTGCACCAGGGCGCAGTTCAAACTCTCCACTGAGTCTGGCTTTCCTGGCATAGGGACACGGTGGCCAGTCATTGAGAGCTGGGTTGGGTTGTTCTACAAATCCTTCTACCCAACGCATTATGTCCAGCTGTGCTTGTGCAAAATCCATCAATAGAAAGGCAGTCCGGTTTTCTTGGTGGTCTCGAGATTTTCTTTGATCAAGCGACCTATGCTTTCGCGCTCTTGGAAACTGAGATGCATGGCTTCGTTGTAGGTCAGGCCACCACGCATGTACCAGCACATCTTGAGTGCTTCGTCTCTGATTGATTGCGCCTCTTTGTCCATGCCATCTACCATTTTTCCGATCTGCTCAGAGTCCGAGATCAGGAGGCGGATCCGAAAAAACGTGCCATGTCCAGGGTGAACGACTGCTCGTATTGGTGTTGGCAGTTGGGGCAGGTGATCTTGAGAGGCTTGAGCTCGCTGGTCTCACGAAGATTCACAGCATGATCTCTCACACGCTCAAATATGGTCCTATCACACTTGTTGAGGAACTCTTCGATGAATATTGCTTCTGTGACGATGGCATCTCTGGTGCGTATCTCACTGATGCTGTGTGCGATGGCAGTGATGGTGGCTTCCACGATCTTTTTCATCATGGCATTGAGCCTGCTGACCTTGTCCTCTTCAGGCATTTCAGCATCGCCCATGATCTGCAGGCTCTTCTGCTGCTCAAACTGGGTCTGTGCGTTGGCAGTGAGCTCACGATAGTTGAGCGGCTTGAAGTAGATCTTGAGATCGCCCTGCTGCAATGGAGCGTCATAGTCGGCTGACATCAGCTTGTCGATCACGGTACGCAGGTCCAGGCCAAACTCGTTTTCGGTCTCGCAGCTGGGACATTTGGTGCCAATGTCTAGGCTGTGACCGAAACTGGCGATCCTGATGCCGATCAGCAAGGCATCCAGATCCGTGGCCGGACAAGCCCAAGCATCTTTCACAGCAGGCACACAGCTCTGGATCACGCTCACCGTGGCTTCACCATTGAATAAGGCATCCGGCGTGCGATAAGTGATCTCATCCATGGCAGTCATGGGAAACACCGGAACTTCGCCGTTTTCGGGAAGGTTCAGTGTGCCGGGTGCCCAGCCATGACCACCACTGGGCAAGCGGAGATAGATCGCGGGCTGGCGGAAAAACTGCGCCAGCGGGTTGGTTTGTTGTGGCATTTTGTGTCCTATAAATAAGCTGTAGGTCAATATTTATAGGCTAATTTAATGGATCCAGAGATTATACGTCGTGCCATGGAAGAGATGCGCACTCTTGGTTATGTGACCGAAGAGACACGCAAAGCCATGGAAGGACTCACCAAAGGACAGCAGCTATTCAAGCAGGCCATCCATGATGTGGTGGGCGTGGCCGCGGCCTATACCAAAGAGATGTATCATGGCAAACAGGGTGCTGCTGCGTTCAACAGCAGCATCGACAAGACCAGCCAAGCCCTAGGCCGCTGGCTGCGCATGATCCCTGTGGTGGGCGACAGCCTAGCCGAAATGGCTGGTGCTGCTGGCGAAGCCACCAAAGAACTCAACCTACTCAGCGATCGGTTATTCACTACCTATCAAGCACTCAGCCGGACCGGTCTAGCTGCTGCCGACGGCATGGCTGGTGTGCGAGATGCAGCACAGCGCCTGGGCTACGGCTTGGACGAAGTAGGTCTGCAAGATTTCACCAAACTGATGTCAGAAAGCAGCACCACCATTGCTAGATTGGGTGGGTCTGCTGTAGAAGGCCGCAAGCGATTCCTGGAACTGGCTTCCATAGTCAAGACCACAGCAGGTACAGAACTGCGCATGCTGGGCATGACCGTGCCGGAGATCAACGAATCCATAGCAGACTACATCAAGCTGCAGACCAATCTGGGATTCACTCAGACCATGAGCACCGAGCAGATGCGTCAAGGTGCCGTTGCGTTCGCTCAAGAGCTGGACATACTGGCCAAACTCACAGGCGAACAAAAAGAGCAACTGCGCAGCCAGATGGAAGCAGCGCAGAATGAGCAGAGATTCCGCGCAAGATTAGAGCTGCTGAGGCGCAAAGGCGACCAAGCCAGTATAGATGCTGCACAAAATATACAATTACTGAATGCCACTGTGGCCAAATCAACTCCGGGCCTGGCCAAAGGCTTGAGAGACATCATTGCAGCAGGTGGTGCAGTAACAACCGATGCAGCAGCAAAAGCCATGTTGGCCACAGAAGGTCGCATACAAGACATCGCTCGACGTGCCTTGCGCGGCGAAGATTATGTGGGATTGTTCAATGAACTTGCAGGTGCAGTTGACAAAGGCACCAATAGATTCCTTGAAGTATCGGCACAAGCTGACATGCAAGATGTCTATGGCGACCTAGCTGAACTAAGGAATCTAGGCAACAGATACATTGACAAAGAAGGCAAGCTGAGAGACAAGCTCACTGGTGAATTGATCAAACAGGTAGAAGGTGCAGACGGTGCGGTCAAATCCCAGGTAGATCTGCGCACTGCGCAGATGAACACCACGGCCTCACTACAGACTTTTGTGTCTAAAGGTGTGAATCCTGCCACTCGTGCCCTGCAAAAATTAGCAGGTCTTCCAGAAGCAGCCGCTGGAACACTGCCAGGTGAAGCAGCCGGCGGTCCCATCCCTGGTGCAGGTGGAGCTGCTGCGGCTCCAGGTGGCGCCACTGGTGCAGCTGGACTGCGTGGAGCAGCCGCTAAAAATCTCAATCCTGGCAATCTGAGATTTGCTGGACAAGCAGGCGCCACTCGTGGAGCTGGTGGATTTGCTGCATTCCCATCTGTGGACGAAGGTCTAGTAGCACTGGCCAAGCAGCTGAATCTCTATCTCACTGGCAAGAGCGCTATGGGGCAGTTGGATACTGTTGCTAGTCTAATTGGTGCTTATGCTCCTCCCAATGAAAACGATACCAAAGCCTATGTCAACAAAGTGGCCGGTTTCATGGGCATAGATGCCAACGCCAAACTTGGCAAAGATCCGGCTACCATGGCCAAGCTGATGGCTGCCATCATTGGTGTGGAAAATCATGGCGATCCTGTCAAAGGTTACAATTTCAGATCAGGCATCCAGTTTGCTGTGGCACAAGTTCTGGGCATAGATCCCAGCAAAATTGGCAAGTTTGCCGACGGTGGTATCGCCCGTGGTCCCACATCCGGATATCCAGCTGTGTTGCACGGTGCGGAAGCAGTGATACCCTTGCCCGATGGCAAGACCATACCGGTAGAAATCAAAGGGCTTGGCAGCGATCAATTGATAGAGCAGTTGGGCGGGTATCTGTCTCGTGCCAATTTATTGTACAAAGAAACCCAGCCCGAAGCTGGGATATACAAAAACACCAGCCCGGAATACATAGCCTCGGTCATGAAACTGTTTGGCATGGCAGCAGAGCGTGCAGCAGAAGCACAATTGCGCAACATCAATTATGTGGAAAGCCTGCGCCTGCTGCCTTCTATGGATCAAACCGGGCTGATGAAACAGTTGGCTGATGGCGGTATCACGCAAGGTCCCAGCATCGCTGGCGAAGCAGGTCCCGAAGCAGTGGTGCCGTTACCAGATGGTAGAACCATCCCAGTGACCATGAGTGGTCTTACCGAAACTATGGATGAGCTGATATCTCTCACACGTCGCAGCATAAGCGTACAAGAGAAAATAGCGCAGAACATCAGTAACTAGCGGTAAATAAAGCACTCGAGGATCATTATGGCTGGTTGGCGCAAATATTTCAAAGTAGCAAACACCAGTGGACAGCTGAGTCCACTCAGCGGTCGCGGCAGCGACGGTTTACCCGGGTACGGTCGCAACAACGGCAGTGAACCGCTTTCGGGACATGCTGATGTTGTGTATCGCAACTATGCCAGCAGACTGCCCGAAGTCTATACAGGTCATCCCAATAGAATCGAACGCTACAATCAGTACGAGCAGATGGACATGGACTCGGAAGTCAATGCCTGTTTGGATATCATAGCTGAATTTTCCACGCAAAATACTCCCAACGAAAACGTGCCTTTTGGTGTGCAGTATACAGAAGATCCCACAAACAACGAAGTAGAAATCATCAAGAAACAGCTACAACAGTGGGTCAAGCTCAATCAGTTGGATCAGCGCATATTCAAGATCTTCCGCAACACCATCAAGTACGGTGACCAAGTTTTTGTGCGCGATCCCGAAACATTTGAGATGTATTGGGTGGACATGACCAAAGTGGCCCGAGTGATCGTCAACGAAAGCGAAGGCAAACGTCCCGAACAATATGTGATCCGCGACATCAATCCCAACTTCCAGAATCTCACAGTGGCAGCCAAAACCACCACTGACTATCAAGCCAACCCTCCTGCATCGGGAGTGACCACACCCTATACCTACAACGTGCCCAATGCTGGCGCAGGCGGTCAAGGACCTGGTGGCAATCGCTTCAGTGCTGCCATGAACGAAGCAGTGATTGACGCCAAGCATGTGGTGCATCTCAGCTTGACCGAAGGTTTGGACTACTACTGGCCGTTTGGTCAGAGCGTGTTGGAGACCATATTCAGGGTTTTCAAACAGAAAGAACTCCTAGAAGATTCAGTGCTGATCTATCGTGTGGCTCGTGCCCCAGAACGGCGTATCTTCAAGATCGACGTGGGAAACATGCCATCACACATGGCCATGGCCTTTGTTGAGCGTGTGAAAAACGAAATCCATCAGCGTCGTATCCCCACTCACAACGGTGGCAGCGACGGCCGTCACATGATGGACAGCAGTTACAATCCACTCAGCATCAATGAAGATTACTACTTTCCACAGACCGCAGATGGCCGTGGATCTAGCGTTGATACTTTGCCAGGCGGTTCAAATCTTGGCGAGATCGACGATCTCAAATACTTCAACAACAAGATGTGCCGCGGACTCCGCGTGCCCAGTTCATATCTCCCTACTGGTCCTGACGACTCAGACCGTCCCATGAACGACGGGCGAGTTGGCACAGCATTGATCCAGGAATATCGTTTCAACCAATACTGCGAGCGTTTACAAAGACTGATCATCCAAAAACTCGACGACGAGTTCAAGATGTTCTTGCGCTGGAGAGGTTTCAACATTGACTCTGGTCTGTTCAACATCACATTCAATCCCCCTCAGAACTTTGCCAGTTATCGCGAAGCCGAACTGGATACCACAAGGGTCAGCACTTTTTCTCAACTGGATCAAGTGCCTTATCTCAGCAAGCGATTCCTGCTGAAACGCTATCTGGGATTGACCGAAGACGAGATCGTGGAAAACGAGCGTTTCTGGCACGAAGAACGTGCTACATCAGATGCGCCTGGAGTCAAAGGTCAAGATTTGAGATCTGTTGGTATCATACCTGCTGATCTAGAAACCGACATCACCACAGGGCAAGAACTAGCCGGTGCTGAACCATTGGGTGCAGGCGGCCTGCCGGGCGCTCCGGGCGCTGCTCCAGGACAGCAACCCGCAGTGGGCGCGGTACCCCCACCGGCCGCGGGCGCAGCACCCACAGTATAAATATTGATATGATCCTCAACGAACTCTATCAGCGCGAACCAGAAGCCTATCAAGACGTGGCCCAGGACAACACACAGCCACGGTTGGGGGATCTGCGCAAGACCAAACTGACCCTCCGCCAGCTCAATAAACTGCGCCGCATGAACGATGTGCGCACCTATGAGTACAAAGAGAGTCTGAAAAAAATACAACAACAATACGCTCCTCCAGCACAACCGTTGGTGTAACTCTGCCAAGATCGCAATGATCTTGTAATAATCTACCAATAATCAACCTAAAAGTACCCAGTTTTCCTCCATCTGTGTAAATATTCTACAGAGCCATTACTTTGGAGGAACTCATGAATAAATTTGAACAACTGATCGAATATGTGATCAATGATGAAGAGGCGAAAGCCCGTGAAATGTTTCACGACATCGTGGTAGAAAAAAGCCGTCAGATCTACGAAGAGATGATGGCCGAAGAGTCTACCGAAGACGAAGACGAAAAAGCCGAGAAAGCCGGCGAAAAAGTCACCAAAGATCTTGAGTACGATGACAAAAAAGATCGTGAAGAAAAGAAGATGGACGAAGGCATGCACGACATGGAAGAAACCATGGGTGGTGATCAAGCCGACGATCTCATCGACGACATCGAAGTCGAAGAAGAAGGCATGACCATGGAAGATGAAGGCGAAGAAGATCATCATGCTGACATGGGCGGCAACGAAGAATTAGAAGACCGTGTTGTTGATCTCGAAGACAAACTGGACGAACTCATGGCCGAGTTTGAAGCCTTGATGGGTGGTGAAGGCGGCGAAGAGGAAGAAAACGAAGTCGAGATGGACATGGACACACCCAACATGGACGCCGAAGAAGTAGTCGACGACGAGATGGAAACCGAAGGTATGATGGAAAACGTCGACCTCAAGGCCGCTCCCAAGCCCGTCACTAGCGAAGAAGGTTCCGTGAACAAAAAAGCAGTTTATGCAGTTGACAGCGGTGCTAAAGGTGCAGTAGCCAATCCAGACAATCTGGATCAAGGCGGCGAAGCCAAAGGTCGTCCTGCTCCTCAGGCTAAACCTGTAGGCGGCGATTTCCAAAATGCTCCTGCCAAGTCAGCCAAGCAGACACCTGCTACTAAACCTCATCTGGCCCAGGCCACAGGCGTGAATGTCAAATCGCCTCTGCCCGGTCAATAAGGACTGAAAGGTAATGGCTCTTTACCTAAGAGAAAACCTTACTTTCGATGCTGCTCGTATAATAGTCGAGGGCACCGAAGGTAAGGACCTCTACATGAAAGGTATCTGCATCCAAGGTGGTGTGAAGAATGCCAACGAGCGTGTATACCCTGTAAACGAAATTGAAAAAGCTGTTCGTACTTTAAATGAACAGATTACCTCGGGTTACAGCGTGCTCGGAGAGGTAGACCATCCCGATGATTTGAAAGTAAATCTTGACCGCGTGAGCCATATGATCACAGAAATGTGGATGGATGGCCCCAATGGTTATGGCAAACTAAAGATTCTACCCACACCCATGGGCCAGCTGGTGAAAACCATGTTGGAGTCGGGTGTGAAGCTAGGAGTTTCAAGCCGCGGTAGCGGAAACGTTAACGAGGCCAACGGACATGTCAGTGACTTTGAAATCGTCACTGTCGATGTTGTTGCCCAACCCAGTGCACCAAATGCATATCCTAAAGCTATCTACGAAGGACTTATGAACATGAAATACGGTCATAAAGTTTTTGAGATGGCTAAAGAAGCTGGGGGAGACAACAAAGTACAGAGATATTTGAAGAGCGAAGTTATCAAGCTCATTAAAGATCTCAAAATCTAGGAGAAACGCATGTTAGATGCACTCAAACCTTTACTAGATAGCGACTTGATCAACGAGGACACCCGCACAGCTATTTCCGAAGCATGGGAAGCAAAGCTGACGGAAGCTCGTGAGCAGGTACGTGCCGAACTCCGCGAGGAATTTGCACAACGCTATGAGCATGACAAAACAGTAATGGTGGAAGCCCTGGATCGCATGGTAACAGAAGGTCTGACCGCAGAAATCCAAGCCGTGGCTGCTGAAAAGCAAGCACTGGCCGAAGATCGTGTCAACGCCCAACGCAAGCTAAAAGAAAACGCCACGAAGTTCAACGACTTCATGGTTACTAAACTTGCTGAAGAAATTGGTGAACTGCGCAAAGATCGCAAGATGCACGCCGAAGGACTCGAAAAGCTCGAGAAGTTCGTCGTCAAGGCTCTTGCTGGGGAAATCATGGAATTCGCTCAAGACAAGCGTGATTTGGTGGAAACCAAAGTACGCCTAGTCAGCGAAGCCCGTGGCAAACTCGAAGCACTCAAAGCACGTTTCGTAAAAGAAAGTGCTGAGAAAATGAGCCATGCTGTTAGCAAGCATCTGAAAGCTGAACTCAATCAACTGCAAGAAGACATCAAGATCGCTCGTGAGAACAATTTTGGTCGTCGTATCTTCGAAGCTTATGCAGCAGAATTTGGTGCCACTCATCTCAATGAGAACGCCGAAGTCCGCAAACTGCGTCAAGCCATCGAAGCCAAAGATCAGCAGTTGGCCGAGGCCATCAAGGCTCAAGAAGACGCACATGTCGTCGTTGAGTCAAAAGAGCGTGAGATTCGCATGATCAAAGAATCCAACGAGCGTAACAGCACGATGGAAGAATTGCTGGCTCCTCTTAACCAAGAGAAGCGCGAAGTCATGAAGAATCTGCTCGAAAGCGTTCAGACAAGCCGTCTGAAAAACGCATTCGAAAAATATCTACCAGCAGTACTTGCCGAAGGTAAAGCAGCGAAAGCCAAAACAGTGATCGCTGAATCCGTAAGCGTAGTAACTGGTGATAAAACCGTCAAGCCGCAAGAAGAAGACCGTTCCAACGTGATCGACATCAAGCGCCTGGCAGGTCTATAACAGAAAACATAAGGAGACTTAAATGTCACAAGAACTGTTAGAAAGCCGTTGGGACGAGACCAAAGAAGCCCTCCTTGAAGGCCTCAAAGGTAACCGTCGCAACTCCATGAACGTGATCCTGGAAAACACTCGCAAGTACCTGAAAGAGAACGCAAGCTCGGGATCAACTGTTAGCGGCAACATCGCTACACTCAACCGCGTGATCCTGCCAGTGATCCGACGCGTCATGCCCACTGTCATCGCTAACGAAATCGTTGGTGTGCAGCCCATGACAGGTCCCGTTGGTCAGATCCATACCCTGCGTGTTCGTTATGCCAACAGCATGACTGACACATCTGCTGCTGCTACCAGCACACAGGCAGGTGATGAAGCTCTGTCGCCCTTCAAGATCGCTACAGCTTATTCGTCCGCTTCCAGCGTTACTTCTGGCACAGTTGCTACAAGCCAGACACGTTACACTGGTGCTGACACAGCTATCCTAGAAGGTTCCGGCGGTCGTCAGATCTCCGTGCAGATCCTGAAGCAAGCTGTTGAAGCTAAAACACGTAAGCTGCAAGCTCGTTGGACATTTGAAGCTGCTCAAGACGCACAAGCAATGCATGGTATCGACGTAGAAGCCGAGATCATGGCTGCTTTGGCCCAAGAGATCACAGCTGAGATCGACCAAGAGATCCTGCTGAGCCTGCGCACACTGGCTCAGACAGAGTTCACATACAACCAAGCTACCGTTTCTGGTACAGCTACATTCGTTGGTGACGAGCACGCCGCCCTGGCCGTTCTGATCAACCGTGTTGCTAACCTGATCGCTCAACGTACACGTCGTGGCGCTGGTAACTGGGCTGTTGTGTCTCCTGCTTCGCTCACAGTGCTGCAGAGTGCTACAACTTCTGCTTTCGCTCGTACCACAGAAGGTACTTTCGAAGCTCCCACCAACACCAAGTTTGTTGGTACACTGAACGGCGCAATGCGTGTGTTCGTTGACTCCTATGCCAGCGACTCCACACCTGTGCTGGTTGGCTACAAGGGCTCGTCTGAGGCTGACGCTGCTGCGTTCTACTGCCCCTACATCCCCTTGATGTCTTCCGGTGTCGTTCTCGACCCCACAACGTTCGAACCCGTCGTGTCATTCATGACACGTTACGGCTACATCGAGCTCACAAACACAGCAAGTTCGTTCGGCAACGCCGGCGACTATGTTGGTGAGATCGCTGTTTCGAACCTGTCTTTCTCCTAATCAGAGAAATTCCCCGGGATGGGAAGCAAGAAAGCGCCGCAAGGCGCTTTTTTGTTGGCTTAAATACAACATGTCCACTTTCATCACTCCTTATTCAGGCACAGCTGAACTCACAGTCGCATCGGGCCTGTCTATACTGGATCAAGGCCTCTGGCGGCTCAGCCAACCTGGCTACAACGATGGAGCGACTTTTGGGGTCAGTCTCTGGTATCCACGTCCGTTGGAATCTGGCACCTTGCATCTACGAGCACAGAATTGGACCATAGCTGAGATTGGCAATCAGCTTACAGCCTATGATGACGGATCTACTGTCTGGCCAGCCAGCCGCTGCCGCATACAGGTGATAGGACAATGGCAGATAATACGACGTCCCAACAGCAACAGTTTTAATAGCCAAGGCATCATCTACACCGGTACTACTGAGACCGACGAAGGCAACAGGACGATGAATCCCTATCTGCTGAATCTTGCAACAACTCCATTGGTGACTTATACCATACAAGGTGCAGATGTCACAGGTGGTGCACAAAACACTTTCAGTTCACATGTGTTCTATTGCCGTATCACTGAGTCTGCCACTAGTGAAAACAGCAACAAAGAATTCCAGAGCAACAGCATCGCGCGTCCTGCCTGGGCTTATGCCTATACCAAAAGCTGGCAAATCGACTAAATATTGATGACGCATACTGCGTCTTATGCGGAGCTTAAACCCCACCGCGTACGGGCTAGAACCCCGATCGGACTTCTTTATAGGAGAAAACAAATGGGACGTCCTCTCAAGATCAAAAAAACAACAACTACAGACATTGGTTTCAACAATGTTGGTAGCTTAGAAAATCCAGTATATCCTGAAACACTCAACACCGCACAGTTCATTGGTGTGGTAGGTGGTGCCAATGCCATTGGCGGCAGCAGCGTAGCTACTACTGCATACCCAGTAGTCAAAGTACAAGTTTATCTGCCCACAGGTGGTCCTGGTTCAGCTGAAGCAGAAGGTTTCATCATAACACAGAAAGGCAGCAAGCAGTATCTGGTGGCTGACACTACATCCGTAGCGGATGAAAGCATGGTAGTGGGTCGTACTTACATTATCAACACAGTGGGCACAACCAATTGGCAAGAATGCGGCGCTGCTGTCAATGCTGCTGCCGGCGACGTATTCACTTGCGTGGCTGTTGGTTCTGGCACTGGTACTGCCTTTGAAGTTGGCGTTTGTACACTAGCCAACGAAGCCACAGGCGCACTCACAGCTGGCAACATGAATATCGCTATTTTCAACGGCGATTCCACTGATATTCTGGTGTCCAAACTGACCAATAAGTTTGCACTGGACTACTCAGATCCTCCTGTACGGTATCTGGTGAACTTCTTCACAGACGAAGGTACAGAGATCAAATCTGGTACCACAGGTACTACAGTGGCACTGGCCATCACAGAAAACTACACATCGTAATCTGTCAAGCCCCCAGATCCTCCCTGCTACATACAGGGAGGATTTTTTATGACCGCTTTTGTGCTAGGTAACGGTATCAGCCGTTCGATCATTGATGTAGATATCTTAAAGAAACTTGGTTCGGTATATGGATGCAATGCTCTATACCGCACTCACACAGTCACGGCTCTAGTGGCTACCGATCGTCCTATCGCCACAGAGATACAAGAGAGTGGTTACAGCGCAGCCAACAGATTCTATACTCGCCGTCCCATGCCCAATCTTGGAGCGAAAAAAGTTCCGCAACCCTACTTTGGATTCAGTTCAGGACCTATCGCTGCTGCGATAGCAGCACAAGATAGCAACAACCGTATCTATCTCCTGGGCTACGACATGGGGCCAGCCCCTGATGGCAAATTCAACAATGTCTACGCCGACACTGCGCATTATAAAAAACTCGGTAGCCTGCCCACTTTTACCGGTAACTGGGTCAAGCAATTGTCCACAGTGATGCGAGATTTTCCCAATATCAGTTTTGTCCGAGTATTTGGTAGTACCACAGCTGATGTTCCGGAGTTTCACGCTTGTCCAAATTATCAAAAACTGGACATGTCTGACTTTGTGGCCAGAATAAATACACCAAAGGATCTATAGATGGCCACCCATAAAAGAATCGACGGTGATTATTATATCACCAGTGTCAATGCCACAGACAATGTCATAATTGACACCCATACCGTGGAAGTGCTGGGCAACCTTGACGTGGCCGGCAATCTGACTTATATCAATGTCACAGAACTCAACATACGAGATCCATTCATACTGCTGAATGCCAGCAACACTGGATCTTATGCTGCCAATTCTGGAATACTAACTCACATCACCAGCAGCGACTATGCTGGACTACGATACAACAACAACGACACACGCTGGGAAGTCAGTATCAGCACAGGTGTCACTGGAGAAACAGGTACCTGGACTCCTTTGGCTACGGGCAATATTGGTGTTGCGGGGTCCAACACACAGATACAGTTCAACGACAGTGGTTCATTTGGAGCTGACGCGGATTTCACCTTTGACAAAGATACCAGCAAGGTAACACTGCAAGGGCACTTGGCTCTGGGCAACATTGGTGCCACTCCTACCGCTGTGGCCAACGCTGCTGTGCTGTATGACAAAGCTGTAGGATCGGGTGGTACTGGTGTGTACGTCAAGAGTTCAACTGTGGACGACGAGCTTGTGAGCAAGTCAGCGGCCATAGTATTTGCAATCATATTTTAAGGATCAAACATGCCTATCGCACTAGGAAACGTGACTTCATCTGCTGCTGCTGTGTATACCAGTTCTGGCAACACTGCCATCACCTGGCTCAGCATCTGCAACTACACCGCTGGTAATGTCCTGGCCAATGTGTTTGTGGTGCCCAGTGGCAACTCAGCAGGCAATCTCAACTGTGTTCTCAATTCTATTGAAATAGCAGCCAACGATACCTATCAGTTGTATGCGGCTGGAGAAAAAATACTGCTCAGTAACGGCGACAGTGTGCAGGTCAGTGCCAATGCCAACAACGCCGTCACCACGGTCTGCAGCTACACCACTATCTAATGGGATATTTCGTAAAAAATCGCAGGCTGCAGTCGGGCAGCTCCGGAGTGGTATTGCCCTCCGGTGGATCGGCCCTGCGTCCCGCATCTCCGAGATTTGGACTCATACGTTACAATACCGATCTTGGGGCGCCCGAATATTTCAATGGCACCCAATTTATTGAACTGAGTCAGGCCGGTGCTATCAATTATACTGTGGACAGTTTCACCGGTGATGGGTCTACTGTGAGCTTCAACATGAGCATCGCTGAGAGCGCTGAAACACAGATCATCGTGTTTGTGGGCAGCATCTATCAGGACCCCGACACGGCCTACACTGTAGATGGCACAGTGACCATCACGTTTACTTCTGCACCGCCATCGGGCGAACCAATATCAGTGATCCACAGCAGCACTTGATGCCCATAAATATCCTGTAAGGATCACTCATGGCCATCAACAAAATATCAGGTAATATCTTAGCAGATAATCTCCAGCGTGGAGCTAATCTGGCGGTACAAGGGAACCTGATATATTTTGATGTGACCAACAACCGTGTGGGTGTGCTCAAAAGTTCGCCCAGTTCTGCGCTAGACGTTGTTGGCACCTTAACCGTGGGTAACATAGCGGTATCCAGCATTGGCAACATCAGTATGGGCAATCAGTGGATCAATCTGCTGGCCGAGCCCGTGGCTAACACTGATGCAGCTACCAAGTTCTATGTTGATTCTACGTCCGGCAATGTGTTGGCCAACCTTGGCAACATCAGCATAGCCAACACAACAATTTCTCCCACCATCGCCAATGCCAACATCACACTGGCTCCCACCAACAGCTCTACTGTTATCATTGATACCACTTCGGGACTGCTGTTGCCTGTGGGCAATACAGCACAAAGACCTAGCCCTGTTAATCAAGGCACTGTGCGCTACAATACCGATCTAGATCGCGTAGAAGTGTACGATGGATCTGGGTGGGAAGACATAGTTGCTAATGTCACAAATCAGACGCTGAACGGCGATGGATCTACCACAGTTTTTGCTCTAGATCGCAACACCACTACAGCAGCAGCACTGGTCATGATCAACGGTATCGTTCAGCTTCCAACCACATCTTATTCCATTGCCGGCAACAGCCTCACATTCACACAAGCACCCGTGATTTCTGACGTCATAGACGTGAGATTCTTGTAATCTAACACCGTTTTAAAAAAGTCAAACTGGTAAATACTCCAGTTAGCTCAGGCTGAGGGAAAAAAATGGCGATTACCAGAATCAACAACAATCAGATTACCGACGCAACAGCGGGTAATATCTATCTTGGAGTGAATGCTGCCTCCAAGGTACAAGATTATTCTATCACAGCAGGTAAGATCGCCAACGATCTTACTTACAACTCTAGCCTTACCATCACCGGTAACCTCACTGTACAAGGCAACACTACTACCATCGACACAGTGAACTTGGTGGTAGAAGATCCTTTGATCCTCCTGGCCAAAGAACAAACAGGCTCCCCAGCCCTAGACATTGGTTTTATCGGCAAACGCGGCACTTCTGACAACATCGCTTGGGTTTGGGACGAAAGCGCAGACGAATTTGTAGCGGCATTTACCACCAGTGAAGTCACCAATACAACCATCACCATCAACAGCTATGCCAGCGGCCGTTTCCTCAACATTACCGCTGTGGATGCCAACATCACTGGCAACCTTACATTCAACGGCACCATCATTGGTTCAGTGGATGTCACAGGCAACCTTACTGCTGGTAATCTCATATCTGACGCTGCTATAGAAGGCGTCACAATCACAGCCTCTGGCAATCTTGTGGGTGGCAATGCCAACATCACTGGTGCTGTGAATTCAGCCACAGTGGTAGCTTCGGGCAACGTCACTGGCGGTAATTTGGTCACAGGTGGCGTGGTTTCAGCCACAGGTAACGTCACTGGCGGCAATATTACTACCGCAGGTCGTGTGGACGCTACAGGCAACATCACTGGTGGAAATCTTACTACTGCTGGCAACATTGCTGGTGGGAATGTCAATGCTACAGCCGGTATCACAGCTGGTACCACTGTTGTAGCTACAGGCAACGTCACTGGCGGCAATATCACCACTGCTGGACGTGTAGATGCCACAGGCAATGTAGCAGGTGGAAACATTACCACAGCAGGTCGTATAGACGCTACAGGTAATGTAGCAGGTGGAAACATCACTACAGCAGGTCAAGTTACAGCCACAGGTAATGTCACTGGTGGCAATCTGATCACTACTGGATTGACATCCACAGCCACCCTCTCAGCATCAGGCAATGCCAACGTAGGTAATTTGGGCACTGCGGGATTGATTGTAGCCACCGGCAATGTCACGGGTGGCAATTTGGTTACAGGTGGAGTTGTTGCAGCCACCGGCAACGTGTCGGGTGGCAACATCACCACAGCAGGTCAAGTAGTGGCCACAGGCAATGTAAGCGGTGGCAATCTTACTACCGCCGGCGCACTCAGTGTCACAGGCAATGCCAACGTGGGCAATTTGGGCACTGCAGGATTGATAGTGGCCACAGGCAACATCACAGGTGGCAATCTTGTGACCACCGGTGTAACACAGACAGGGACGCTGTCAACCACTGGTAATGCTTTGATTGGTGGCAACCTTGTGGTCCAGGGCAACATCACCTACATCAACATTGACGATTTGCGTGTTGAAGATCCCATCATCATATTAGGTACTGGTCCCAATGGCAACGCTCTGGTCACCAACGACGGCAAAGACCGTGGTACTTTCATGGAGTACTTTGTCACAGCTGGCAACACCACAGCCAATGCTTTCCTAGGATACGACAATGGGGCCGGCGAACTCTTGTTCTTTACCAATGGTACCATAGCTAACGATGTGGTCACTGTGACCACATATGGTACATTCACAGCAGGTAACGCCAATCTGCAATCGGCTACCGCATCTGGCAACGTAGCTGGTGGTAATCTAACTACAGGAGGTCGTGTAGATGCCACCGGCAATGTCACAGGTGGGAATATCACCACTGCTGGACGTGTAGATGCCACGGGTAATGTAGCTGGTGGCAACATAACTACAGCTGGACAAGTAAGCGCCACCGGCAATGTCACAGGTGGCAATTTGATTACTGCAGGATTGACTTCTACAGCCACACTCAATGCTTCGGGTAATGCTAACGTGGGCAACTTGGGTACCAGTGGACTGATTGTTGCTACAGGTAACGTCACTGGTGGTAATCTGGTCACTGCTGGACGTGTGGATGCTACTGGCAACGTAGCAGGTGGAAACATCACCACATCAGGTCAAGTCACTGCTACTGGCAACGTCACAGGCGGCAATCTGATCACTACTGGACTGACCTCTACGGCCACACTCAATGCCTCAGGTAACGCCAACGTGGGAAATCTTGGCACATCGGGATTGATTGTGGCCACAGGTAACGTCACTGGCGGAAACATCACTACAGCAGGACAGGTGGTGGCTACAGCCAACGTTACTGGTGGTAATTTGGTTACGGGCGGTGTGCTGAGTGTAACAGGTAATGCCAACGTGGGTAATTTGGGCACAGCTGGACTTGTTGTAGCCACTGGCAACGTAACTGGTGGTAATTTGACCACAGCGGGCCGCGTGGATGCCACTGGCAACGTAGCGGGTGGAAACATCACCACAGCAGGTCAAGTAAGTGCTACTGGCAACATCACCGGTGGGAATCTAATCACTACTGGCACAGCCGATCTTGGCAACATCCGCATCACTGGCAATGACATCACCAACTTTGCCAGCAATATAATCACCTTTAATGCCGCGGCTTCTGATATTGATGTCAGGATCTCTGGTGACACCCAAGCCAACCTCCTGGTCACAGATGCTGGCTCAGACACAGTGCTGATTGGCACAGGTACTCCCACTACCAATGCCGCACTGAAAATTGGTACCACCAACTCAATCTTGATACCTGTGGGCAACACTGCCCAGCGTCCTTCCACAGGCGTCACTGGTATGTTGCGATTCAACACCACAAGTGACAGTTTGGAATACTACGACAACGATTCGTGGACTTCGGCCGGTACCACATTCACGGTGATCGTGGCCGACAGCTTCAGCGGCAACGGTGTGCAGACACAGTTCACCCTGTCAGAAGATTCTACTACGGCTGGCACCATCGTGTCTATCAACGGTGTGGTGCAGATCCCCACCACAGCATACTCAGTGTCAGGCAATGTGCTGACCTTCACAGAAGCCCCTGCGCTCACAGATGAGATTGATGCCAGGATCTTGACTACTACCACCACGGTGGTTGGTTTAACTAACTCTTCTGGTAACGCTATCTTGGAAGGTTCAGCTACGGCTGCTGCGTTTACCTTGCAAGGAGATTTCCTACCCACAGCCAACGTCACTTATGATCTTGGCTCTAGTTCTCTGCGTTGGAAGGACGGTTACTTTTCGGGTAGCTCGATCACATTAGGCAACATAGTGATGAAGAACGTCTCGGCCAATACCATTGGATTCTTTGGTCCTGATGGAACCACACCTGCCACACTTGACGCCAACGTGTCGGTGGTTGGTGATGAGATCGCGGCTGGCACATCCAATGTGAGTTTTGCCACAGGCGGCGGCAATATCCGTTTGGTGGTTGGTGGAACAAACACTGCCAATATCACATCAACTGGCGCCAATATCACTGGTACCATAAATGCCACTGGCAATGCCAACGTAGGTAATCTTGGCACGGCTGGGCTTGTTGTAGCCACTGGTAATGTCACTGGTAGCAACATCACTACAGCAGGTCGAGTGGATGCTACTGGAAACGTAGCTGGCGGTAATCTAACTACAGGAGGTCGTGTAGACGCTACCGGCAATGTGGCAGGGGGCAACATCACCACAGCAGGTCAGGTCACTGCCACCGGCAATGTGAGTGGTGGAAATCTTCTGCTCACAGGCAACATATTTGACAGCGGCACTAGCCTTCAGATCAACACTACTACCGCAGCCAATATTGCGCTGGCACCTAACTCAACCATAGTGCTAGTAGCCACTACCACAGGTGCCAACGTCACTGGTACGTTTAATGCCTCGGGCAATGCCAACGTGGGTAACCTAGGCACAGCAGGATTGATCAGTGCTACAGGAAATATCACCGGTGGTAATTTGACCACTGCGGGCATATTGACAGTTAACTCTGGTGGTGCTGCCACAGCTATAGTCAACGGCGGGTCCAACGGTGTAGGCAACATTGGTAGTTCTAGCACATACTTCAACACAGCCTTCATCAAAGCCACATCAGCACAGTACGCCGACTTGGCTGAGATGTACGAAGCTGATGCTGCTTACGAGCCTGGCACGGTGGTGTGTTTTGGCGGAGACAAAGAAGTCACAGCATGTGCCTACGAAAATGACAAGCGTGTGGCTGGTGTGATCTCTACCAATCCCAGCTATTTGATGAACTCTGCACAATCTGGTGAGTATGTGGTCCCAGTGGCATTCACTGGTCGTGTTCCCACTCGCGTGGTTGGACCAGTGAGAAAAGGCGACTTGATGGTCGCAGCCGGAGACGGCGCAGCCATGGCCAACAATGATGCAGCCGTGGGCACAGTGATTGGTAAAGCCTTGGAAAACTTTGATGGCGCCGCGGGCGTGATAGAAGTGGTCGTGGGACGTTTCTAACTACCATGCACACCAAAAATAGGGCTGACCACAGCCCTATTTTTTTGGCTAAATATTGGGTGAATAAGGTGAACGAATGGGCTTAACAAGGATCCGCGCAGAACAGATATCTGATATCGACTACAAGCAGGCTGTGCGGGTGATCACGGTGGCCAACGTCATGCTGTCAGGCGGTGCTCCTGCTACAGTAGATGGCGTGAATCTTGTAGCAGATGATCGTGTGCTGGTAGCAGGCCAGAATACCGGAAGCCAAAACGGCCTCTACTATGTGCAGACCGTGGGTGCAGGTGACAACGGCACTTGGGTGCGCACCACAGATGGTAATGCCGACGGTGAGATCGAAGCCGGCATGATCGTGATGGTCACCGAAGGCACTGTGTATAAAGACACCCAGTGGAAGCTGACCACAAACAACCCCATAGTTATCGGCCAAACTGCCCTGACGTTCGAACAGAATTCAGCGTTCGCTTTTGGCAACATCTATGCCAATGGCACAGCAGTACTAGCTACCACGGTAGGCGATGCTGTGACATTCACAGCCGGCAACAACATCGCCATCACTGGCAACAACACATCAAAAACAGTGACTATTGGTGTCACAGGCATCAGCCTCAATAGCATCTCCAACGGCACATCTAATGTCAATGTGGTATCGTCGGGCGGTAATGTCACTGTGGGCATCGATGGAACCAACAACGTCGCGGTGTTTGGACAGTCTAGCACTACTTTCGCCGGAAATGTTTTGCCTTCGGCCAACATCACTTATGATCTAGGATCTACCAGCCAGCGATGGCGAGACATATGGTTGTCTAACTCTACCATATATCTTGGTAATGCACAGATCTCTGCCAATTCTACTTCTTTGATCTTTACCAATCCTGAAGGAGCACAGACAGTATTTTCTGGTACCACGGCCAATGTGTCAGCAGGCACAGTGACAGCCACCGGTAACATTACAGGTGGCAATCTCATCACCTCAGGCATCATCTCGGCCACCGGCAATGCCAATGTAGGCAATCTCGGAGCCACCAACGCCAATCTTTCTGCTATGACGGTGTCAGGCAATGCCAACGTGGGCAATCTCGGAGCCACCAACGCCAACATCACTGCCATCACAGCCACTGGCAATGCCAATGTGGGCAATCTTGGCACAGCTGGACTCGTTGTAGCCACTGGCAACATCACTGGCGGCAACTTGATCACTGCAGGGCAGATCTCAGCCACAGGCAATATAACCGGTGGCAATTTGAAAACTTCTGCTGTGACCATAGGTTCAGCAGGTGCTGTGTCAGGTGTGACCACCATCAGTGCCAGTGGCAATGCCAACGTGGGCAACTTAGGTGCTGCCACTGTTGTGGCCACCACACTCACAGGTACTCTATCTACAGCCGCACAGCCCAACATCACATCAGTGGGTACACTGACATCGCTATCGGTCACAGGCAACATCAGCGGCGGAAACGTATCTGGAACTTTGATCGCCGGCACGCTGACCACAGCAGCACAGCCCAATGTGACATCAGTGGGCACATTGACTTCTTTATCAGCGACAGGCAATGTCACTGGCGGTAATCTTATAACTGCAGGATTGACATCCACAGCCACTCTCTCAGCATCAGGTAATGCCAACGTGGGCAATTTGGGCACTGCGGGATTGATAGCGGCCACAGGCAACATCACAGGTGGTAATCTGGTCACTGCTGGGTTGGTATCCGCAGGTACTACCATCACGGCTACGGGCAATGTGTCAGGTGGCAATATCACCACAGCAGGTCAGGTCACTGCCACTGGCAACATCACTGGCGGTAATCTCAATACCGGTGCGCAGGTCATTGCCACTGGCAATGTTACAGGAGGGAATATTACCACAGCAGGTCGTGTGGATGCCACTGGTAATATCACGGGTGGTAATCTTTCTGGCACTCTAATATCGGGCACGCTGACCACAGCAGCACAGCCCAACGTCACGTCCCTAGGCACACTGACATCCCTAACCACTTCTGGTAATGCCATCATTGGCGGCGATCTCACTGTAAATGGCAATACAATCTATGTCAACATCACCGACCTTAATGTGCAAGATCCCATCATTGGGCTGGGTCGTGGAGAAAACAACGCACCGCTCACATCAGATGATGGCAAAGATCGCGGCGAGCAACTGTGGTATTATACTTCAGCAGAAAAATCTGCGTTCATAGGCTATGACAATTCTGCGGACAAACTCATAGCTGCCCTGGATGTGTCGATCACCAACGAGATCGTCACAGTAAACTCCTACGGCAACTTTGTGATAGGCGGACTAGAAGCAGCCACCGGTGCATTTACAGGCAATGTGTCTACTGGTAACATCTCCGGCACCACGGGCACATTCACCAACGTAGGTGGCACGCTCTCAACGGCAGCACAACCAAACATAACTTCGGTTGGCACACTGACAAGTCTATCGGTCACGGGCAATGTCTCTGCTGGCAACGTATCTGGAACTTTGATCGCCGGTACCTTAACCACAGCGGCACAGCCCAATGTCACGTCGGTGGGTACACTGACAAGCCTATTGGTCACGGGCAATGTCACCGGTGGTAATTTGACCACAGCCGGGCAGGTCACTGCCACCGGCAACATCACAGGTGGCAATCTCAAAACATCAGCAGTGACCATAGGTTCAGCAGGTGCTGTGTCAGGTGTCACAACACTGTCAGCTTCGGGCAATGCCAATGTGGGCAATCTTGGTGCAGCAGCAGGTGTGTTTACAGGAGCAGTGAGCAGCTCAACCACTATCACTGCCACGGGTAACGTCACAGGTGGTAATTTGATCACCACAGGACTCACATCCACAGCCACACTCTCAGCTTCGGGCAATGCCAATGTGGGCAATTTGGGCACTGCGGGATTGATAGTGGCCACTGGCAATGTCACGGGTGGGAATCTCAATACCGGTGCACAGGTCACAGCCACTGGTAACATTACCGGCGGAAATATTGTCACGGGTGGCCAGGTAGTAGCCACAGGCAATGTAAGCGGTGGCAATCTTTCCGGTACTAGTATTACTGGTACTCTGACTACAGCAGCACAGACCAACATCACCAGTGTTGGTACTTTGACTGGATTGAATGTCACAGCATCAAATATTTCAGCTCTTATCACCGATTCCTATGCTACTGCTAGTTCAACAAGAAATTTTCGAATCAAGAGTGGAGTTAGAGAACTAGGCCTCGCGGCAAATTTAGGATCAGGTAGTTACAACAGTCTTGTAAGTTCTGGCGATCTTGGAATTATTGCTACTGGATCCGCACAAGGCAATGCCAATCTTGTGCTATCTCCATGGGCTTCTGCTACCAGTGGCATCAAGATATCTTCGGTAAGCAACGTAGCGACAATTACTATTGCTGCCACTACCATTGACAATTCTGGCACGGTTTATGCATCGGGTAACATCCAAGGTGCTAACATAGTATCTAATGCTGCCATCACTGGTACCACAGTTACAGCTACAGGCAACATCACAGGTGGAAACATCCTGGGCAACGGTGCAGGGCTCTCGGGTATCAATGTGTTCAGCAACGTCACGGTTCAGTCCGGCAACAGCATCCTGGCTGATTCCATCTCTGATACTCTGACTCTTGTGGCTGGAGATGGTATAGCTATCACAGCAGACAGTTCAACAGACACACTAACATTCGCAGTCACTGGTGGCAGCGAAATCTTTGTAGATGGTGCAGATTTTGGTACGGTCACGGAAGCAGTCACGCTGAGTGATGATCTTGGCACAGTGGATGCGGCAGTGGATCAAGAAGCCGATCTTGGCACCATCGTTACAGCCGGTATTTTTTACCCCGATCAACTGGTGTTGCCATCCAAAACCGTGGCTGAACTGGCCAACATATCAGCTTCTCCTGCAGGACAGTTTGTTTTCTGCAGCAACGAATCGGGTGGATCTATACCAGCGTTTTCAGATGGAACCAACTGGCGGCGTGTCACAGACCGCGCTATAGTAACATAAATAGGATTAGGAACCAACCATGTCAACACAAGTACAATATCGCCGAGGAACAGCGGTCCAGAACAACTCATTCACTGGAGCCCTGGCCGAGATCACCGTTGATACCACCAATCTCACACTGAGAGTACACGACGGTATCACTGCTGGCGGATCCAACATCGCCACAGTGGCCTATGTTGATGCTGAAATTGGCGGTCTAAGTGCTGACAGCATTTCCAATGGTACCAGCATCGTGAAAGTGGCCAGCAGTGGTGGCAATATCTATGCCAACGTCGGCGGCTCCACTATATTGAATCTTTCCAGCGGCGGTGCCAACATCACCGGATATACAACTGCAAGCGGCAACGTCACGGGTGGCAATTTGGTCACAGCCGGTCTAGTAAGTGCTACCGGCAACATCACAGGCGGTAACTTAGTGACTGGTGCACAAGTAGTGGCCACTGGTAACATCACAGGTGGCAATCTAAACACTGGTGCACAAGTAGTGGCCACTGGTAACATCACAGGTGGTAACTTAAAAACAGCATCAGTCACCATTGGTAATGGACCAATTAGCGGGGTCACAACTATCAGTGCCAGTGGCAATGCCAACGTGGGCAATCTAGGCGCTGCCACTGTTGTGGCCACCACACTCACTGGTACACTTAGCACAGCAGCACAGACCAACATCACCAGTGTTGGGACATTGTCCGCACTAACTGTGACTGCCAACGTAACTGGCGGCAATTTGGTCACAGCTGGACAAGTAAGTGCCACAGGAAACGTTTCAGGCGGCAATCTCAATGTCACAGGCAACATCGTTGACACCGGTGCTTTAGCAATTATCACAGCTGCCAACGGCAACATCACTCTGTCGCCAAACGGCACAGGTGTCATTGTAGCCAGCACAGACATACGCAACGGCCAGGCCAACGGTGTAGGCAATATTGGTAGTTCCACAGGTTATTTCAATACTGTGTTTGCCAAAGCCACATCAGCACAATACGCTGACTTGGCTGAAAAATATCTGGCAGATCGCGAGTACCAACCAGGTACAGTGCTTGAGATTGGCGGCATCAATGAAGTAACAGAAACCACCACGTTTGCATCAACTCGCATAGCTGGTGTGGTATCTACCAATCCTGCTTTCATAATGAACAGTGGCGAAACTGGAGATACGGTAGTAGAGATAGCTCTCCTGGGTCGTGTTCCTTGCCGAGTGGTTGGGGATATTCAAAAAGGTGATCTGTTGTGTAGTAGTCAACTGCCAGGAGTGGCCACTTCTTTACCAGTGGATCAATTCCAGCCAGGTTCAGTGATTGGCAAAGCCCTGGAAAACTATACCAGTGATCAAGAAGGCGTCATAGAGATCCTAGTCGGAAGGCTGTGATGGAAAAGAGATTCCGCCAGGATTACGATGGCGAGTTTGTGATCACCGAAGTTAAACTGATTGATGGCCAATCTCAGCAACAGCGAGAATGGATCGATAATCCCATAAAGAACCATCATATCTCGGGTCGAGCTGCTGTGATAGCGAGCAAAATGGATCAAAAAAGATTCCGGCATCAGAGATTGCAACGACATCGCGGCGGTCTCATGGGCCGAGATCGATTGCAAACCTATGGAACCCAAGATGTCTGGGACGACATGATCTTGGACTTCTGCATAACCACGGATGTCAAAAACATCCGAAGTATCGCTAAAAACAGCTACGACAATGCCAGCACAGTGTACACATCGCCTAGGCATTGCCTGGAAAATCCCGGCAGATTTTATATCGTGCCCTATCTTCCTGTGATGGATGATGTGGCTCTGGCGATTTATCTGGCAGCGTTCGATGGGCACCGAGAAGTGTTCATGCTGGGTTATTCTCGCGATCTTCAAAATAGATCAGCCAGCTGGGCTGGCGATGTAGAAACAGTGATGCGTACCTACGACACCACTCGATTCATTATCGTTGGGTATGGCACGATGCCAGATGCTTGGATAAATCTACCCAATGTATCTCAGATTGATCACCGCAAGTTCATAACCTATTGTGACGTATGAACGTGACTCACTATGGTGTCAATCTTGGCCCGGATAGAATCTAGCGTCACGGTGTTCCAGAGGCCTGGATGCATGGGTCTGGGCCAGGTCATGGAGTCAATCCAGGCATAGCCCTGATGTTCTTCATTCAATGTTGGTAGGAATTCTCCGGGCACACAGCAGAAAAAAGTATGGTATACGAAGTTACCATCGGGAGATGTAAACTGTTCCAGCGGTACCAGGCTCACGTATTGAGGCCAGATGCCAATTTCTTCCTGGCATTCTCTCTGCAGAGTTTCCAGCAGGCTTTCTCCGGGCTCGCATTTGCCGCCAGGCAGGCCCCATGATCCTGGGTGTTTGACATCTTTGCGCATGAGATAGAGATAGCGTCGGGTAGCAAGACTGTAGAACCAGATACCTACCGCGTTCACAACACCAAGCTCCATTCGCCTCCCGGATAAAGCCCTTCATAACTTTTTACCCATTCATTACCAGTCCAGCGATACTGTATTTCTGTGGTGATGTTGGTCACGAATTGCACATTCTCAGCCGAGGATGACTCAAATGCCACCGACCAGAACTGTCCGTCGTATTGGATTATGTCGTTGGCCTGTGCTGTGATACCGGCTCCCCAGGCAGCGGTATCGGGACCCATGTCGTCTAGGATGAGATATCTCGTGCCCGCAGCTAACGGTGTGGTTTGGGTGTTGGGATTGAATGTCAAAGGGTTGATGATGGCATCTATGGGATCTAGAGTGTTCTGCGGCAAGGTGTCCGAATCCAACGATACCAATAAGAATCGATCGTCGGTGGGATCATAGCTGACTGTGCCAATGATTTGTGTGCCATCTCCCCACTGATCATCAAATCTTATCTGGCTGATGCCAGGCCTTAACACACCATACATGCCTACTATGGCTTTCCAAAACTGATTGCTGGGGGGATTTTCTGGGGGTGTAACAGATGAGTTAGCTGCGTTTATGGTCTGATCATAGCTCAATGCCTGCACCTTATTACCTATCAACAAAGTTTGATAACGGAAAGGTGTGAACTTCTGTCGTGTGCCCAACAATAGATCGTTATTGGTGACAGCTTCGTTGGCATCGCCTTGGGCATCAAACACGCTCATGATGATCTTTTCTACCACACCCAGTTTGCGTACTTTGGCCGGTGCAGATATGAATATGGGCATGGTGAAAGTCATGCTCATGATGTCTATGGGATTGTCTGTGCCCACTGGAATGGTACGATCGCTCCAGCGCACTGACTGCAGTTCCACCACACTCAGGCTGGTCCAGTCTATGAAATTGTCGGTGCTCTGTATCTCTAGGCTGGGATTGAACAAGGTAGCCACTTGCTCAAATATCTGGAATTTCTGGTTGGTGTTTGAGGTCCAGATGTCGGCATTGACAGTGAGATTATAGGGCACAGGCATCAATCGTTCGATAGTGAATGCGTTGCCCTGCGTGGTCTCATAGCTGTCTGTACCGGAATCATAAGTGCGCTGGCGTACCTGTATCTTGTTGACGTGATAAGGTTCCTGCAAGCGATCTCTCGCATACTGTAATTCAGTGATGTAAAAACTGATCAGCGGAGCCGACGGCATGAAACTGCTGGAGTTTTCCTGCACCACGGTCTGCGCTTGACGGCTCCAGTCACCGTAACGCACTGGCACACGCACCAGGCTTTCGTTTTCTGATCCCTGGGCCCCGTACATGACTTGGAAGTTAGAGAAGATCCTGGCAAACTGCACTAAGAATCTCCGTATCTGTTCGTCATAAAACCATTGTTGTGCCATTGGTTAACTCGATTCCTGTCCGGGTTGTGTAGGCGGATAAGGATTGGCATCCTTGAATCCATTGTTGTCGCCGTTGTCGGCTCTGGGACGAAGTATCTCGCTCAAGCTCTGACGACTGGGTATGTTGCCAAGATCTGTAGTGGGCACTGTGTATGTATTGTTGACGAAGCTGCTGCGCAAAGTATCGTTCTGAGGGCCATTGGTGAGATCGGTGCGCACGTTTTCTTCGATCTTGACCCAGGCACGACCGTTGTAGCGGAACAGGCGATTGGGAAAGTAATCCAAGCGCAAGGCATATTGTCCTTCTCTGGGGTTAGCCGGGAAGCTCACACCCGGGGTAACAGGCAGGCCGTTGGGTGCTATACCATCTCCTGTGAGATAGCCCATGGTATACCCATCGGCCCTGGGAGTCACACTCTGATCTGCTACATTTACACCTGATTGGTCTGCTGTGGGCAAGGTCTGATCAATAGTGATAGACGAAGGATCTGCAGGTGTGCCGTCGGCGTTGGTGGGAAAGATGTAGAATTTCACTGTGTCGTAGCCCGACAGCGGAACTTCTAGCTCGGCCGCGGCCAGGATGGCATCGTTGATTTCAAGATCTTTGGGACGACTTGATGCTTGGTCTGCGACACTGGGAGGGTCGATGGGCAACCAGTAGGTAGTATCAGTGATGTCTGTGCCCACTGGTACATCTGCACGGGCTTGATAGTAGTTGTCGCCGTAATTGACTATGGTACCTTGGCTCCAGTACTGACCTGGATCCCAGATGTTTTCCGTGGTCAATGGCTTGTCCAGGATCTCTTTGTATTCTTGTGTGTTGCTGAGAGGAGTGGCTTTCACACGCCACAAGTGCGGCAACCAAGTCTGGCTGAACCCTTCAGATGCAAAAGCAGCATCCTGTATCACATAATATCTAGGCAAGGCCCTGGGGATAGCAGCGTTTAACGGATTGAGATCGCGCAAGTTAGGCACTTCGATCACATCGCCCGACATCAGCTTGCGCTGGATAGTGTCAATCATGTCGTTGTAGTGGAACGTGATGAACAGGGTATCGTTGTTTAAAAACAGTCCAAATTGTGTGAGATCAAAGTCGATGTTCTGCACATTGTAAACACCGCGCATCCGGTAGATGTCAGGATCATAGGCCCGGTCTCTGTTTTCGCCCAGCAATAGATCCTGCACGAACAAAGGATCTTCAAACGTATAGTTGGGCTGGGTGGGATCGTAGTTTCCGGATTCTGCGCTGTCGCCAGTTCCGGTCTTGGGACCCAGATACTTGTGGATGTAGAGATCTAATCCACCTACAGTGTACATCTCAGAGATGGTCTTGTCAAAAAAACGGTAATCGTTGGTCCGATTTGGACGCCACATGGATAATCTGGGCATAGTGCTATATTTATGGGTGAATTGACCAGAAAAGAATGACCTGCTATAATTAGTCATAACATCATGGAGCAACTATGGCCACTACTGTACTCAAAGCACCCAAATCAATGAACCCTCGCAGTGCCGATACCAAATACACCGGCAACGAACCCGAATGGCGCATCCAGCCCGAAAGCGAACAACGGCAGAGCGCCATAATCGGTGCGTTCACTTGGTACAACTATCACTATGGCAAGAAAGAAGCCAAAGAGTGTGTGATCGATTGGCTCAACCGCCACGATCGAGCCCGAGATGCCAAGCTGTTCGCCAAGGTCCCGGAATCCACAGTTCGTAACCAAACTGGGTGGCTGTGCAGGATGAATATCATGGGCCTGGTATTGCTGGAGCACGAAGAAGTGCGTTTAGACAACACCATTTCTGAACACTTGGAGACTGTGCGAGCAGTGAAAGAAGTGGTGGCCACAGCCGAAGAAGCAGTGGTGGCCAAGCCCAACATCCAAGATCGTTTGCGTGAAAAGATGAGTGAAGCCGCAGGTGAGATCGAAGGCATGTATGACGAAATGATCCAGGTCCTGCATACAGGCGGCAAAATGAACGCCGACTTCAAGCCCATGGCCGTGATCCGTGGCATGAACGTGGCCCCTCAGATGGTGGGCGAGATTGCCCAGGATTGGAAACGACGTTTAGATGAGTTGGAAGAAGTAACCAAAGGCAAGGATGCACAGTTGGTAGAAGGCTACAGCAACTTTGGCAAGCTACAACTGCGGAGCCTGATCAAGTTCTGCGAAACTGTGATCGCTGACTGTGGCAGTTATGTGCAGATCAAGAAAGTGGAGCGCAAGCCCAGGGCCAAGAAACCCGTCAGCAAAGAAAAACTCACGCAGAAGTTCCGATACCTGGAAGAGTTTGCCGAGCTCAAACTCAAGTCAGAGCCGGTGACCAAACTGGTAGATGCCAACGAAGCTTGGTTCTATGACACCAAGAAACGCAAACTGATCCATGTGGTGGCTGATACTCATGTGGGCAGTTTCACTGTCAAGGGCACAGGGTTGATCGGATTTGATGCCACGCAGAGCCAGCAAAAGACACTTCGTAAACCCGCTGAACAGATCAAGGCGCTATTAGCAGGTGGACTACCGCAGATGCGAAAGTTCTTCAAGGATATCAAAGCTACGGAAACCAAGTTCAACGGTAGAAGCAACGAGAACATCATACTGCTGAAGATCCGCTAAATACTGGGCAAGGAGCCCAGTATGGCAAACGGTCAAAATCCACTCAACGATTCGCTAGATCCTCTCAAAAAACAACTGATCGAGTATGTGCAACTTCAGTTAGGCGATTACATCGTAGATATTGAGCTGGACCCTGCACATTATGAAGCAGCCTATCAACGCACTTTGGGCGTGTATCGTCAGCGTAGCCAAAACGCCTACGAAGAGAGCTACAGTTTCCTTGAGCTGATTGACAATGTCAACGAGTACTATCTGCCACAAGAAGTCAACACAGTGCGCCAGATCTTCCGTCGTACCATCGGCCTAGGCACTGCCGGCAACGCTTCCAGCTTTGACCCGTTTGGACAGGCCGCGCTCAATGTGTATCTCCTGAACTATGATCAAGCCGGTGGCATGGCCACTTATGACTTTTACCAGCAGTATGTGGAATTAGCAGCTCGTATGTTTGGTGGCTACATCAACTACACTTTCAACCCAGTTTCCAAGCGTCTGCAACTGATCCGCGATCCGCACGGCACCGGCGAAGTGGTGCTGTTATGGACCTACAATCTCAAGCCAGAGATATCTTTGTTGAGCGATTTCCAGATAGTGCAATGGTTCCGGGATCACATGACCGGTGCAGCCAAATACATCATCGGTGAAGCCCGGGAAAAATTCGGCACGATCGCTGGCCCACAAAGCGGTGGTACCCTAAACGGGGCCCAGATGAAGAGTGAAGGCCAGGCCATGATGGATCGTTGTATCGAAGATCTCAAACTCTACGTGGACGGAAGCCAACCGCTGACATTGGTAATTGGTTAACAATTAGCATGCCAACGTATTAAGTTGGTAAGTGTGGTTGATTTATGACATTTGCAACAAGAAACCCAGGTATGATTTACTTTTCTGCCCTTCAGAGTTTGACTTCTTTTTAAGTTAGATTCTTCAGAATGCATTTGAGTTTTTCGCC